>Ga0209148_1000203_pt1 | contig 105950 bp, 86 predicted proteins | sample AraplaCol_mMF_r2_2_FD_184288 | JGI IMG/M metagenome (GOLD analysis project Ga0209148, IMG submission 184288) | Arabidopsis root microbial communities from North Carolina, USA - plate scrape CL_Col_mMF_r2 (SPAdes) (version 2) | ecosystem: Host-associated > Plants > Roots > Endosphere | place...
CGCTCGCCCTGCTCGGCAGCGCCTTCTATGCGATTCGTGTCCCTCGGCTCATGATTTACGCTCCGCGCTTCCTTTCCACGGTCGATTACTCTTCCGCAGTTGCGCTTCACTTCGCTCGCTGTGGTCAGCTTGCGGCGGGACTTGCACCCGCAGGAGTGCGCCCATGCTGGGCGCACCAACAAAAAACCCGCCGGACATGCGTCGAGGCGGGTTGTCATTCACGCTGAGCGCGCGGTGCGAGCCGCGCGTGCGTTGCTGTCGGGTGGTTTAAACCGACAGGGCCTTGATGGCGGCAGCCAGGCGGCTCTTGTGGCGAGCGGCCTTGTTCTTGTGGATGATTTTCTTGTCAGCGATGCTGTCGATGGTCGACACGGACTGCTGGAAGATTTGCGAGGCAGCGGCCTTGTCGCCAGCCTGGATGGCCTTGCGGACGGCCTTGATTGCGGTACGCAGGGTCGAGCGCTGGGCCGAGTTGTGTGCGTTTTGCTTGACTGCTTGACGAGCGCGCTTGCGTGCTTGTGCGGTATTTGCCATGGAATTTCCTAATCGGGGTCAAGTTGCGTTTGCAAACATTCAAACCGGCCCATTCCAGTGCCTGCCAAACGAGTGTCTGCTAACAGAATTCAATACAGCCCTCGATTATAGCGAAGGTTTCATCGCAGGGCAAATCCTCGTTCGCATTTCGTCATCCCGAAGGGTTCTGGGAGCAATTGCCCAGCTATAATCGCGGGCTATGAACCTACTCAAGACCCTGGCAGCCATCTCGAGCATGACGATGCTGTCCCGTATCACCGGCCTGCTGCGCGACTCCCTGTTTGCCCGCGCCTTCGGCGCCAGCGATTACACCGACGCCTTCAACATCGCCTTCCGCCTGCCCAACCTGCTGCGCCGCCTGTTCGGCGAAGGCGCGTTCTCCCAAGCCTTCGTGCCGATCCTGGCCGAATACAAGAGCCAGAAAGGCGACGCCGCCACCCGCACCCTCGTCGACCACGTGGCCAATACCCTCGTGTGGGCGACGCTGGCGACCAGTATCATCGGCATCATCGGCGCGCCCGTCGTGCTGTACGTCATCGCGAGCGGCCTCAAGGGCCAGGCGTTCGATGCCGGCGTCGTCATGACCCGCCTGATGTTCCCCTACATCCTCTGCATGTCGTTCGTCGTGCTGGCCGGCGCCGTGCTGAATACCTGGCGCGAATTCAAGATCCCGGCGTTCACCCCCGTGCTGTGGAACCTGTCGTCGATCTTCTTTTCGCTGTTCATGGTGAAGTATTTCGAGGTGCCGGTGTATTCGATGGCCGTGGCCGTGATGGTCGGCGGCGTGCTGCAGGTCGGCATCCAGATCCCGGCCCTGCAGCGCATCGGCATGCTGCCGCGTCTGTCGTTCAATCCGCTCGCCGGCCTGTCCGACCCCGGCGTGCGCCGCATCCTCAGGAAGATGGGCCCCGCCGTGTTCGCCGTGTCGGCCGCCCAGATCAGCCTGCTCATCAACACGAACATCGCGTCGCGCCTGGGCGCCGGCAGCGTCTCCGTGCTGCAGTATGCGGACCGGCTGATGGAATTCCCCACCGGCATGCTGGGCGTGGCGCTGGGCACGGTGCTGCTGCCCAGCCTGTCGAAGGCGAACGCGGACGGCGACACCGCCGAATACTCCGCCCTGCTCGACTGGGGCCTGCGCCTCACGTTCCTGCTCGCGCTGCCGGCCGCCGTCGGGCTGGCCGCGCTGGCCAAGCCGCTGATCGCCACGCTGTTCAACTACGGCGCCTTCAATGCGCACGCGGTCACCGCCGCCACGGCGCCGCTGATGGCCTATGCGGCCGGCCTGCTCGGCATCATCCTCGTCAAGATCCTCGCCCCGGCCTTCTACGCGCGCCAGGACATCCGCACGCCAGTGAAGATCGCCGTCGGCGTGCTCATCGCCACGCAGCTGATGAACGTGGTGTTCGTGCCGGTGCTCGGCGTGGCCGGACTCGCGCTGTCGATCGGCCTGGGCGCCTGCATCAATGCCTGCTTCCTGTTCACGGGCCTGCGCCAGCGCGCCATCTACGTGCCGCATGCGGGCTGGCTGCCGTTTTTCCTGAAGGTCGTGGTGGCCGTCACGCTGATGGGTGCCGTGGCGTGGTTCAGCCAGACGCAGTTCGACTGGGCCGCGCTGCGCGCCCACGCCCTGCTGCGCATCGGCGCCCTGTTCTTCATCATCGGCGCCAGCGCGGGCGTCTACTTCGCCGCGCTGCTGGCGCTGGGCTTCCGTCCGCGCCAGTTCATGCGCCGCGCCAAGTGACGCGCCGGCCAGCCTAGCGGCCGTCGTCCGCGGCGGGCGGCGCGGACGCCCCGTCTTTGTCGGCCGGCGCCGGCGCGATCACGGCGGGCTCGGACGGCGCCGGCACCGGCCTGTCCTCCGGCGGCGCGGCGTCCGACTGCGTCGCGCCGCGTCCGGGAAACAGCGACGGTTGTTCCGGCGGCGCGCCGGCGGGCGCCGCCTGGAACAGCGACGGCGGCATCTGCGCCTGGGGCTTCCCTTGCGCCAGCACCTGCCCCTGCATCAGCGCCTGCCCGGTCGCCACGAACTTCCAGTCCGAGATGCGCTGCTTGTTCTCGAACCCGGAAAAGCGCGCATCGAAATTCGCCACTTTCAGCGGCTTCGCCTTCGACAGGCTGTACACGGCCAGCACGCCCTTCCGGTCGCCGGGATTGGCCCACACGATGCCCCACTCGGCCTTGCCCGTCAGCGGGTCGATGAAGATCTTGCGCAGGTGCCGGCGCACGCCGGGAAAGCGCGGGTCCTTCAACAATTCCTGCAGCGACGGCGGCTGCGGCAACTGCCCCTTCGGCGTCGCCTCGGCATACGTGCGCAGGGCTTCGCTGAACGCCGCGCCGGTCTCCAGCAGTTCTTCCTCGGCCTGCGCCCTGTGCAGCAGCGAATCGACCTTGAGCGTGGCGGCGCCGACGAGGCCGATCACCGTCACGAGGATCACGAGGCCGAGGTAGGTGAAGCCGCCCTCGCGCCGGAGCGCTCTACCACTCCGCATATGCCTTGCCGTTGCGCCCCGTGCCCGGCGCGCCGCTGTGGATGTCGTACACGCCGCCCTTGTCGCCTTCCTCGGGCGGGACGACCGTCCACGCCGAGTCGCTGTCGGCGATCGGATCGAACGGCAGCGCCGCCAGGTATTTTTTCTCGACGAGCTGCTGCAGCGATTCCGGATAGCGCCCGGTGTCGTCATGGAACTGGTCGATCACGGCGCGCGTGTTGCGCAGGTTCTCGGCCAGGATGGTCTCCTTGGCGCTGTCGATTTTCGGGAAGAAGCGCGGCACCGCGAGCGTCAGCAGCAGCGCCACGATGCCGAGTACCACCAGCAGTTCGATCAGGGTGAAGCCGCGCCTGCGCGCCGTGCTCATTCGGTTGTCCATGCGCTCACCAGCGGCTGTAGGGGATGCCGTTCAGCCCGACCTTGCCCGAGGTCGTGTAGACATCGTACACGTCGTCCCCTTCCTTCGGCTCGTCCGGCTCGCTGGCGTAACTGCGCTTGCCCCAGGTCTCGGCGTCCTTCAGGTCGGCGTCGCCGTTGAACGGGTCGCGCGGCAGGCGGCGCAGAAAATAGATCTTGGCTTTCTTGGGGCTCTTCTGGTCGGGCACACCCTCGACCAGCACCTCCAGTTTCGGCGGATAGCCGCTGGCGCCGGCCGCGCGCGCGATGCGGCCCTCGTCGCCCGCCTTCTTGTACGCGTCGATGGCGTTGCGGATCTCGCGCAGCGCGACGCGCAGTGCCTGTTCGTGGCGGCGCTGCTGCACGACCTGGGCGGTCGGCACGACGAGCGTCCCGAGCAGGGCCAGGATCGCCAGCGTGACGAGCAGCTCGATCAGCGTGAAGCCGCGCGGGCGCCGGGCGTTCATTTCTGGTTCGGGAACGCGGCCTGCGACGCCGGCACGCGGTTGTTGGCCGGCTGCGGCATGGGCGTGACCTCCGGCTGCGGCAGCGGCGTGATCTGGATCGGCGGCGCGGCCGGCAGCTCGGACGGCGGCACCGACGGCGGCGCGGGCGGCAGCGTGGCGCTGGCGCCGACGCTGCTGGCCGGCACCATGCCGCCCTGCGCGTTCGCGGCAGCGGGCGGCTGCGCCGGCGGCGTCTGCGTCGGCACCGGCACCGGCACGCGCGCGGGCATGCCCGGCAACGCGCGCACGCCCTGCGCCGGTATCTGCACCGGCGTGCGCACGCCCGTGTCGGGACGGCGCCGGAAGCTGGCCTCCGTGCCGGCGCTGAATTCGGAACTCGATGCCGGCGGGCGTTGCAGGTTGCGGATCAGGTGCGGCGTGATCGACAGCACGACCTCGGTCTTGTTGCGCGTGTCCTGCTGGCTGCCGAACAGGCGGCCGAGCAGGGGCAGGTCGCCGATGCCGGGCAGCTTGGTGGCGCTGGAGCGGTCCTCGTTCTTGATCAGGCCCGCCAGCACCTGGTTCTCGCCATCCTTCAACTGCAGCATCGTGGACGCCGAACGCGTGCCGATGCGGTAGGCCGTCGTGCCGCCCTTCGTCGTGACGGTGTCGACGAGGTTGCTGACTTCGAGCGAAATGCGGATGCCGACCTCGTTGTTCAGGTAGATCGTCGGTTCGACGTCGAGCTTCAGGCCGACGTCGACGTAGTTCACCGACTCCGACGCGAAGCCGCCCACGCCCGACGAAATCGTCGTCGTGATGGTCGGCAGCTTGTCGCCGATGACGACCTTGGCCTTTTCCTTGTTGCGCACGCGGATGCGGGGCGCGGCCAGCGTCTCGGAATCGCCGTCCGTCTTGCTCGCGGTGACGGAGCCGGTGACGCCCGTCACGCCGATGGTCTGCCCGTTCAGGTGGCGCAGCTGGTCGACCGTGATCGCGGCGCCCGTCGCCGACGTCAGCGGCGCAAAGGCCAGGCTCGTGGGCCAGTCGATGCCCAGGTCGAGCAGGCGGTTGCGCTGGACTTCCAGCACCTCGACGTCCAGCATCACCTCGGCCTCCGGCACGTCCTGCAGCGCCACCAGCTGCGACGCCAGCTTCACGGCTTCCGGGCTGTCGCGCAGGATCACGAGGTTGAGCTTCTCGTCCACCACGACGTCGCGCGATTTCAGGATCGTCTTCAGGGTGTTGGCGACCGTCTTGGCCTCCGCGTTGGCCAGGTAGAAGGTCTTGACCGTCATCTCCTGGTATTCCTTCTGCTTGGCCGCGATGTTCGGGTAGATCAGGATCGTGTTGCCGTCCATGACCTGGCGTTCCAGCTGGTTCGTCATCAGGAGGTAGTAGACGGCCGCTTCCACCGTGCTGTTCTTGAGGAAGATGGACGCGCGCTGGTCCGTCTTGACGTCCTTGTCGAACAGGAAGTTGAGGCCCGAGTGGCGCGCGATGACTTCGAAGATCTGCTTGATGGGCGCGTCGCGGAATTCCAGGTTGATGGGCGTGCGGAACGCGGCCGCTAGCGCCGCCTCGGGCGAGTTGGCCGCGATTTTTTCGTTCACGTCGGCCAGCAGCTGGCGTGCCGGTTCGAAGGTCGGGCGCTCCGTCAGGATCGCGCTCAGCTTCGTCTTCGCCGTGTCGTAATCCTTGCGAGCCAGCGCAGTCCGGGCTTCCTGCAACAGCACGCCATGGCGGCGGTCGGCGTCGACCTGGTACAGGCCGGCCCGCGCGCGCTCATTGAGCGGATCGATCGCCAGCACGCGCTCGTAATCGGCCACGGCCAGTTCCGGCTTGCCGTCGGCCAGTTCATGGTCGGCCTGCGGCAGCAGGCGGTTCGTCGCGGCGTCGCGCGCGCGCAGGAACGCGGCCTTGTAGACGACGTTGGACGGGTCCGCGGCCAGCGCTTCCCGGTATTTCGAGAGTCCCGCCTCGACCTTGTCCCGGGCCACGAGCTCGTTGCCTTCGCGGTAAGCCATTTGCGCCGCGCAGCCGGACAGCAGGATGGCGACGAGCGCCGGGAGCAGGCGGCGGGCCAGAGTTGGGCAAGCGATCAATCGAATACTCCAATATTAAGCTGCTGAACCTGATTCAGCGGCAGGTAGGTCAGGGTCAGGACCGGCGGGGCGATCGAATCGACGCGGTACGTCCCGTCGATCACGGCGCCCTTCTCGCGCACGACGTAGGTGCGGTCGCCGCGTGCCAGATAGACCTCCCAGGCGCCGTCGCCGACGGACTTGCCGATGAAAGTAAACGGCAGCGGCGGCGCGGTGGGCGGCGGCGGCGGCGGGGGCGGCGGCGCGGGCTGCGGCGGCGGCGGCGGCGGCGTCCAGTCCTGGTGCGCGAACGGCCCGGCGCCGTTCTGCCCCTGGCCGAACGCGGCGTCGGACGCGCCGATCAGCGTGTCGCGCGGCACCAGGGCGAGGATCGTTTGCCCTTCGCCCGGATCGCCTGCCTTCACGGCCGGCGCCGCGGCGGGTGCCGGCGCCGGCGTACGCACGGGCACCGCGCGCGCGACCGGATGTTCAGCCGGTTCGGCGATGGCGCCGGCCGGTGCCTTGTCGCCGAACGCGGCGAGCAGGCCGGCGCCGACGAGGGCCAGCGCGAGGATGGCGTGGCGCGGCTTGACCTGGCCCGTCTTCATGGCTGCCGCGTCCCGTCGCGCAGGTACAGCGTCAGGCGCAGGCGCGCTTCCACCGTCGCGTCGCCGATGGCGTCGCGGTGGAAGGTGATCTCGTCCAGCGAAGCGAACGGGATCGCGCGCAGCGCCGCCATCGCGAACTCCCAGATCGCCGCGTAACTGCCTTTCACGGGCAGGTTCACCTGGTACGTGTAGACGTGCGCGTTGCGGTCGTAGCCCGGCTTGTACTCGCCCTGGCGCAGCACGAGGCCCGACTTGGCCGCGAGGGCGAACAGCGTCTTGACCTGCTGCTCGGCGCCGTGGCGTTCGCCCAGCGCGCCGTAGAATGCGGCGAGGTTGTCCGGGGCCTGTGCGGGCGCCGGTGCCGGCGCGGGCGCGGGTGGAAGCGCTTGCGCGGCCAGCGCTTTCTGCTTCGCCTGCGCGGCGTTCGCCTGCTGCGCGCGTTCCATCGCCCACACGGCGTTCAGCGTCCATGCGAAACCGGCGGCCATGACGAGCAGCGCGATGGCCGCCGCCAGCAGGATCGGGTTCGCGCGCCGCAGCACCAGGCGCAGGCGCAGCATGGGCGAGGCGAAGGTCGTCTTCATGGCGCGGGCCTCCACTGGGCATCGACCTGGAAGCGGATCGGCCGATTGCGGTCCTGCTCGTTGATTTCGTGGCGCGTCAGCAGCACGGTGGTGAACCACTCGATGTGCTCCAGCTGCTCGACGTAGGCGATCATGTCGTCGCTGCTCTTGGCTTCCGCCGTGATGCGCACGCTGCTCTTCTTCGCGTCCGGCTCCAGCGCCAGCAGGGCGATGGTGGGCGGCGTCGCCGCCTGGACCGCGTCGTGCAGGCCGCGCCACGGCAGGTTCAGCTGCTGCACGGACGTGTTCACGGCGCCGGCCTGCGCGGGCGGCACCACGCGCGCGGGCGCGGCGGCGGGCGCGCGCGCGGCCGCGCGGGCGTGCGCCTGGGCCACCTGCGCCTGCTGCTCCGCCTCGGCGCGCTTCAGGCCGCGGTACTGCGCGACCGTGCTGGCCAGCGGACCCGCCAGCGCGAGTGCCGCGACCAGCAGGCTCCACGTCCCGGGCGGCGTGCGATACCACGTGCGGCGCAGGCTGGGCGGCGCGAAATCGATGCGTACTTTCTTCATGGCGCCCTCCCCGTCAGCGCGAGCCGCGCGCAATCCGGCCACAGCGGATCGGTTTCGTCCTCGAACAGCGTGCAGGCGAATTTCAAGCGCCCCGCGCTGCTCGCCCAGCCGGCCGGCGCCGGGCCGCAGATCTGCAGGCGCTCCGGCCGCGACAAGCCCACGCGCAGCGCCTCGCGCGCCACGTGGCCTTCCAGCCAGTCGCGGTCGGCGCCCGGCGGGATCGGCGCCGTGCGCACCGCGGCGAGCAGGTCGCCGTCGAACGCGGCGACGGACAGCACGCCCCCGTGCACGACACCGAACCATGCGCCCGCGCGGCGCGTGCGGCGGTGCTGGTTCATCGCGGCGACGAATTGCGGCACGATCTCGACGAGTTTAAAACGCTGGCCCGATGCCGCCGCCGTCAGTTGTTCGAGCAGCGCCAGCGGCAGCGCGGCCGCCAGGAACGGGCGCGCGGCGTCCCAGTCGGCACTGAGGGTCCAGCCGGCGAGGCTTCCACCGAACAGGGCCTGGTAGCGCAGCGCGGTCGCCGCTTCCAGGTCGGCCAGGCGCGTCGCGCCTTCCGGCGGCGTCACCTGCCACAGGCGCACGAGATCGTCGGACAGCACCACCGTCGCCGGCAGGCCGGCCACGTCGTGCTCGCCGAGCAGCATGCCGAGCGCCGCGCCGAGCGATACCGGATCGCCCCCCGACGCCGCGACCTGGCCGAGCAGGCGCGCGCGTTCGTGCGGCCAGATGCTGGTGCGCACGAGCGCCAGCGCGTCCGCGGCGATCCCGATGCGCAGCGACTGGCCGAATCCGGATTTCAAAGAACTAAGCATGTAGCGTGACCCTCTGGATTTCCTCGATCGTCGTGGCGCCGCGCTTGACCAGGTCCAGCGCCGCGAGGCGCAGGCTGCGCGTGCCGTTGGCGGCGGCGGCCGCCTTGATGCGGCGGATCGGCTGCTTGTCGACGATCAGTTCGCGGATCTCGTCGTTCAAGGTCAGGATCTCGGCGATCGAGCGGCGGCCCTTGTAACCGGTGCCGCGGCAATCGCCGCAGCCCTGGCCGCGCATGAACACGTAGTCCGCCACCTCCGCGCGCGCCAGGTGGGCGGACGCGAGTTCGTCGTCGGACGGCGTGTACTGCACGGCGCAGCGCGGGCAGTTCATGCGGATCAGGCGTTGGGCCCAGATGCCGTTCAGCGCCGACACGAACGCGTACGGGTCGATCCCCATGTGCGTGAAGCGGCCGAACACGTCGAACACGTTGTTGGCGTGGACGGTCGTCAGCACCAGGTGGCCCGTCAGCGCCGACTGCACCGCGATCTCCGCCGTCTCGCGGTCGCGGATCTCGCCGACCATGATCTTGTCCGGGTCGTGGCGCAGGATCGAGCGCAGGCCCTTCGCGAACGACAGGCCCTTCTTTTCGTTGACCGGGATCTGCAGGATGCCGGGCAGCTGGTATTCGACGGGGTCCTCGATCGTGATGATCTTTTCGCGGCCGTTGTGGATCTCGGTCAGCGCCGCGTACAAGGTCGTCGTCTTGCCGGAGCCGGTCGGCCCCGTCACGAGCAGCATGCCGTAGGCCTCCTGCGCGAGCATGCGCAGCGTGACCAGCGACGGCGCGTCGAAGCCCAGCGCTTCCAGCGTCAGCGCGCCGTAGGCCTCGATCATCGCGCGCTTGTCGAGGATACGGATGACGGCGTCCTCGCCGTGGATGCTGGGCATGATCGACACGCGCAGGTCGATGTCGCGCCCGGCCGACTCGACGCGGAAGCTGCCGTCCTGCGGGATGCGGCGCTCGGCGATGTCCAGCTCCGCCAGCACTTTCAGGCGCGAGATGATGTGCTCCGCGAGTTCGATGCCGCCGACGGAGGCCGCGTGATCGAGCACGCCGTCGACGCGGTACTTGACGGCGAGGCCGCCCGCGGTGCTCTCCAGGTGGATGTCGGAGGCGCCGGCCTTCAACGCGTCATACAGCGTGGAGTTCACGAGCTTGACGGCGGGGCTCGCGGCTTCCGACACGGACGCGAACGACAGCACGGTCGCGCTCTTGCCGTCGCGCCGTCCTTCACCGCTGTCGCCGACGAGCGTGTCGACGGCGCGCGCGGATTCCTCGTGCTTGCCGAGGTAGGCCTGGATGTCCGATTGCAGCGCGAGCCGCAGGTGCAGCGGCGCGGCCGCCGTCGCGCCGGCCTGGGCCTGCAACCAGGTCTGCAGGTCGAGGTCGAACGGGTCGGCGATCACGCCCGTCAGGCGCTTGTCGTCGTCGCGCAGCAGCACGCAGTGGCGCGCCAGCGCCTGCGCCAGCGGCAGCAGGTCGAACGCGGGCTGCTGGCCGAACATCTCGGGCGTTTCCATGACCGTGAGACCGAACGGCTCGGCCAGCAGGCCGACGATCTCGCGCGGTTCCAGGCTCGACAAACCTTGCAGCTCCTCGACGAGCGAGCGGCGCGATTGGCGGCTCTGCGCGCGGGCGCGCGCCAGCATCGCGCCATCCAGCGATTTGGGGAGCGCGTTCACGACATGTCTCCGGCCAGATCGAAGATCGGCATGTACAGCAGCACGACGATGGCGCCGACGACGAGGCCGATGGCAGCCATCAGCAGCGGTTCGAACGTGCGCGTGAAGCGGTCGATCCAGCGCCCGATCTCGCCGTCGTAGAACGCGGCCGAACGCGTGAGCATCGTGCCCATCGCGCCCGTGCGCTCGCCCACGCGCAGCATGCGCAGCGAGATCGGCGTCGTGAGGCCGTTGGCCTCGAACGCGTCCGACAGCGGCCGCCCCGCCTCGATCGCGGTGCGTGCCCGCTGCAGGCTGCCGGCCACGCTCGGGGACACCATGCCCTGCACGGTGTCGATCGCGTTCACGAGCGTGATGCCGCCTTCGTTGAGCATGCCCAGCGTGAGGTACAGGCGCGAGAGTTCGTAGATGCGGGCGCGCTCGCCGATGCCGGGCAGCTTCGCCAGCAGGCGCGCGGCGCCGCCGCGTTTCAGCGCACGGCGGATCGCCGCGGCGGCGCCGGCGGCGGTGGCCGCGAAGCCGAGCAGCAGTGCGGCCGCGTGGCGGCCCGCGAACTGGCCCCAGTCGAGCATCATGCGCGACATCCACGGCAGGTTGCGGCCCGCGCCCTGGTACACCTCGGCGAAGCGCGGCACGACGTACGACATCAGGAAGATCGACACGCCACCGCCCACGAGCAGCAGGATCGCCGGATAGATGGAGGCGCTGACGACCTTGGCGCGCACGATGTCGATGCGCTGCTGGTATTCGATATAGCGTTCGAGCGCGCGCGGCAGGTCGCTCGTGCCTTCCGCCGCGCGCACGATGCCCACGTACAGCGGCGGGAACAACGCCGGCTGCGCGGCCATCACGGCGGACAGGCGCTTGCCTTCGCGCAGGCCGGCGAGCAAGCGTTCCAGCACGCCGCGCGTGGCGGGACTGGCTTCCTTTTCGAGCAGCGCTTCCAGGCCTTCGACGATGCCGAGGCCCGCCGTCAGCAGGGCCAGCAACTCCTGGCTGAACAGCACGAGCGACAGCTTGCCGCCGCGCTGGCGGCGCAGCAGCGGCGCGTGCACGGGTTCGATGGCGCTGACGAACAGCCCGCGCGCCTCGACCTGGCGGCGCGCGTCCGCCTCATCCGGGGCGTCGACGAGCACGCTGGCGATGCGCATGTCGGGTGCTAGGGTGCGTACCGCGAACTGCATGGGAATGGCCGGGAAAAAAGCGCTTACTGGGAGCTGATGTCGGCGTTCTCGCCTTCACCGCCCGGCTGGCCGTCCTTGCCGAGCGAGATGATCTCGTACTCGCCCTTGCTGCCGGGGGCACGGTACTGGTAGGCATGGCCCCACGGGTCGAGCGGGACGCTTTTCTTCAGGTAGGGGCCGTTCCACTTGGCGCTGGCCGCGGGCGGGGCCGCCAACAGCGCGTTCAGGCCCTCTTCCGTCGTCGGGTAGCGGCCGACGTCGAGGCGGAACGTGTCCAGCGATTTTTCGAACGCTTCGACCTGGGCCTTGGCAACGGTGACTTCGGACTTGCCCAGCTGCGCAAAATACTTGGGCCCGACATAGGCCGCGAGCAAGCCGATGATAACGATAACTACCAAAAGTTCAAGCAGGGTAAAACCGGCCTGGCGGACCCGCGCCGCGGTGTCCTGGTTCTGCACACGATACATCCAACCGACTCCTCTATTGCTCTAATGTAAAGCCTTGCGTGAAGGCTACCATGGCCCCGTCATGGCGACAAATTATTTATGGCTGGCCGGTCGACATACCGTCGACAGATTTCTTGCTCACAAAATTCTAACCCCGTTCTGCGTGCCCGAACAGCATCGGGACGATCGTTTCCCCATTTCCGCACAGGGATGACGGATGACCTAGCATAACCCATTGACTGTGTGAAATCCTTTGTGGATTTCTCGTCAATTGAAGAAATTCTGCGTAGTTTTTGCGCGACTATTTTCCCGTGCGCATTTAAAGTTTCTCTCAGGATATTTCTCCACATCATCGCTTATCTTCGCTTATTTCCACGCAAGAATATTTCAAAAGCATAATATTTGCACGAAAATAACAAAAAAAAAGTTGAGTTGCGGAAAAACGGACGCTACAGTGGCGCATCGACGAATGCAAAATTTCCCGCAATCATGAAAATCTTCGCTCTCCGTACCGTTCTCGGCCTCAGCCTCGCCACCCTTCTCGCCGCCTGCGGCAGTGGCGCCCAGATCGACCAGCCGACCCAGACCGCCGCCATGGTCGAGACCGGCAACACCGCCCAGGTCGCCACGGCCAACTCGCCGGCGCCGGATTGCGCGGCCGACGGCTGCAAAGGCCTGCGCATCATCGATGCGAACGCCGAAGCCTACCGTTACGAAGCCATGCGCCGCGCCGCGGCCGACGCCCCGCAGTCCTGACCTCGCGGCTGCCGGATCACTCCTCCAGCAGCCGTAAATCCAGGCAGCGCGCCAGCGCATGCGCCCGGTTGCTGACGCCGAGCGCGCGGTAGATGCGCTGCAAATGGTTCTTGACGGTCAGCGCGCTGATGCCCAGGAGCCGCCCCATCTCGTCATTGCTCTTCCCCGCCCGCAGCCAGCCGACGATCTCGGCCTCGCGCGCGCTCAGCGGACGCACCGGCATCCCGCCCGCAGTCGGTTGCGCTGCCGGCAGGCGGCCCAGCGCCAGGTGCAGGTGCGGCAGCAGCAGTTCCAGGAAATAGACGTGGCGCGCCGTCGGCCGCTGCGGCAGGCCGAACAGCACGAATACGCTGCCACCCGCGCTCGTCGGCCCCGTGCCGTGCACGAGCACGTTGTCGAATCCCATCCTTCTCACCTCGGCGCGGAAGCCCTCCAGCGGCTGGCGCGCGGCCGCGCCGAAATCGGCCAGCGCCGGCAACCGTCCGCCCTGCGTGCAGTGGCGCGCGATGCGCAGCGCCAGGCCGTCGTGCGGGTCCGTCAATGCGCGCTGAGCGGCCGGGGCCAGCACGGTGCCGTGCACGCATTCCAGCCGTGACAACGCCCCGACGCCCGGCGCGCCGGACCGTTCCAGTTGCAGGCACACGAGCACCTGGTGCGGCAGCAGCGCCTGCACCTGGCCCTGCGTCCACAGGAAGAACTGGTGGCGGCTCGCCACGCGCAAGCCGGATTCGATGGCGCACAGCAGGTATTCCTGCTCCTGGCGGCCGAGGATGACAGGTTCCACGTCAGGCTGCGCCGTGCCACGCGACGAAGCGGTAGCCGGTGCCGCGCACTGTCTCGATGTGCTCCTGGTGCCCGCTCGGCGCCAGCGCGTGGCGCAGGCGCCCCACGTGGGCATCGACCGTGCGCTCGTCGAGGACGGCGTGGCGGCCCCAGACCTTGTCCAGCAGTTGCGACCGCGTATGCACCCGCTCGGGTTGGTGCATCAGGAAGTTTAGTAAACGGAACTCGACGGGACCCAGCGTCACCTGGCGCGACCCGGCCACGACGCGCTGCGTGTGCGGGTCGAGGTGCAGGCCCGCCATCTGCACGGCGTCGATCGACCCGTGCGGCACGCGCCGGCGCAGCACGGCATGCATGCGCGCGAGCAGTTCGCGCGGATTGAAGGGCTTGGTCAGATAGTCGTCGGCGCCGGATTCCAGGGCCAGGATCTTGTCGTGCTCCCCCGCACGCGCGGACACCATGATGATGGTCATCTCGTGCGTGCGCGCCTGCGCGTGCAGGCGCCGGATCAGCGCTTCGCCCGACTGGCCGGGCAAGTCCCACTCCAGCAGCAGCATGTCGGGCACCCGGGCGCCGATCGCGGCGAGGGCCGCTTCGGCGTCGGGACACAGGCCGACGTGGTGGCCGGCGCGGGTCAGGTTGAATTCCAGCAACTGGCGAACGACGGGGTCGGGATCGACCACGAGGACGTGTGCGCTCATCGATAATCCTTGTCTCGGCGACAACAGCTTCGAATATGCACGAAGCAAAGTCCGCTGAACAATATGATTTCGATTAGGAATTAATATGATTGGCGAATAAATCGCCGGAGATGGGAATCGGTGCAGCGCGGCCGACGGGTGCGCCCGCTTGGGTCCCCGCCTCCGCGGGGAGTCGTTTCCGGCAGTGCCGGGAACGACGGCTTACAGAGACGGTCAGGCGCGGCGGCGCGGCAGCGCGCCCAGCAGGACCAGGCCGGTGGCGACGAGCATCCAGGCGGCCGGTTCCGGCACGGGGTTCACGGTGGCGAACGCGGGATCGGCCACCACGGCCGCCGGCATGCCGGCCACGAGACTGATCTGGGCGGCCTGGAATGCCAGGTAATCGCCCATGCCGTCGAGCAGGCTGACGGACAGGCCCGTGCTGCCGGGGTCGGACGGCGTGCCGCCGAACGTCACGTCGAAGCCGAATTTTCCGCCGAGCAGGATGGTCTGGAAGAATTCCGAGAACGCATCGCTCTTGAACGTGAATGAGCCGCCCGACTGGGTCACGTTGTCGAGGTCGGGGGTGCCGGTGAAGGCGCCGTCGAGGCCGCTGATCGTCGCCGTCAGCACGTCGCTCGTGCCGAACGCCAGGAAGTCGATCTGCATGGCGCCGTCGCCGCTCGCGCCGCTCGTGTCGAGGGCCACGTGGTAGATCGGGCTGGCATGGGCAGCCCCGGCCAGCATGGCCAGCGCCAGCAGCGCGCAGGAGAATAAAGTTTTCAGGTTGGTCATGGAGCTCTCTCAATCAATCTTCAAAAGGTGCCGGAAAACAGTTTCGACGTGAACGTCACGGTCGTTTTCGACGGGTTGGTGAAGGTCAGCGACACTTTCACGGTCGCGCCCGACGCCAGCGCCGTGCCCGGCAACGTCAGATACGGCGCGCCGTTGAAGTCGCCGCTCTTGTTGTCGAGCGTGACGCCGGCCGGCAAGCCCTGCAGCACGTATTGCAGCGGGCCGGCCAGCGCGGCGCCGCTCGTGTTCGTGAAGACCACGCTGCCGGTGAACTTGCCGGTGACGCGGTTGTAGCCCAGCGCGCCCGGCACGATCTTGACGCTGTCCGTCACGTCGGCAAAGGCCGGCGCCAGGTTCAGGCTCACGACGACCGGATCGTGGTCCGACGCACGGAACGGATTGTTCACGTACGGATCGTCGGCCGTGTCGCCCAGGTTGTAGTCGATCGCGTCCGGCTCGTCCGCATTGTTGTGCCACTCGGTCACGCCGGCCACCTGCGGGTTCAGGGCGCCGCTGGCCAGCGCATGGTCGAGGTAGCCGCTCTGGCCGTCGAACACATAGGAATACGGGATGCCGTTCGGACGCACGAAGCGCTCGAGTTCGTTGACCATGCCGTTGTCCGTCAGGAAGGCGATCGGGTCTTCGTGGCCGTACGAGTTGAAGTCGCCCACGGCCAGCACGTCCGGGTCGCCCGCGGCCGCCACGACGGTCGGGATGAAATAGTTGAACAGACGCTGGGCCTGCTCAATGCGGGTGGCGTTCCAGCAGCCCTGGCCGTCGCCGCTGTCCGTGTCGCCGGGGCCGGAGCCGCCGCATCCGCCCTTCGATTTCAGGTGGTTGACGATCAGCGAGAACTTCGCGCCGTTCGCATTGACCTTGAACGTCTGGGCCATCGGCGCGCGGTTGTTGACGGCGTCGCCGTCCGACAGCGCGCCGCCCACCGGCGTCAACACGGCCGGTTTGTAGATCATCGCCACGCGGATCGCGTCCGTACCCGTCGCGGCGGGTTTCGCCACGTACGCATACGTCGGGGTCGGCGCGCCGATCGCCTGGTTCAGTGCGTCGACGAGGTAGCCCACCGTGACGTCGCCGTTGTTCTGGATTTCCATCAGGCCGACGGCGTCCGCGTTCATCGCCTTCAGCTCGTCGACGATCTTGTCGCGCTGGCGCATGAATTCCATCATGTTGTCGGCGCCGCGGCAATTGCCTTTCGACGTAGTCGTGCCGATGGTGCAGCCCTGTCCCGTGCGGCCCCACGCGTCGGTGCCGTCGGTGAACGTGGTGAAGAAGTTCAGGACGTTGGCACTGGCCACGCGCACGTTGCCGGCCACGACCGTCGGGGCGTCCTCGCGCGCGTTCGTGCGGCTGAACACCGGCGTCTCGGTCGGTTGCAGCTTGTACCAGCCGCCCCCGCCGCCGACGGCGCCGAAGTCGAGCACGCCGACGAGGTCCGTCACGGTGTCGCCCGCGCGCACGGTCTGGTCGGCGGCCAGGTACGGGATGTGCGCGGGCACCGTGAAGATGCCGTCGTCCAGGATCACCATGTTTTGCGCGTTGGCGGCGATCAGCGCGGCCGCCTCCGGCGTGCCGGCGCGGTAGCGGTTGGTCGGCGTTTCGCGGCGGCCGTTGGCCAGCACCAGTTCGCCGCGGTCGCCCAGATAGCTGTTGCCGTTCACGGTCAGCGGGTTCACGAAGCGCACCAGCATGCCTTCGTAGTGGCTCAGCTCGGCCGGCAGGTCGATGTTGACGGGCTGAATCGCATAGCCGCTGCCGAGGACGTTCACGGCGCTCACGTCCTTCAGTTCCGTGTACGAGCGCGTGGAACCGCTCGGCGCGTATTCCGTCACGGTGCCCGTCACGCGCACGAGGTCGCCCACGTTCGCGGCCGCGGCCGCGCCATAGACGAAGATGGCGTCCGACGTGGTCGGGTCGCCGTCGCCCTGCGGATCCTGGATATAGAAGCCGCTGCCCAGTTTCTTCGTGATGACGCCGGTGGTCGACTGCACGGTGTTCGCGTACGGGCTCGTCAGGCCGCTGCCCTGGATCTGCGGGATCGTGACGATGCCGCTGACGGCCACGTCGACGGTGCAGCTGGCGCTCTGGCTGGCGTCGTTGGCGAACGTGATCTCGACCGGATACGTGCCGGCCGGCAGGCTCGCGTCGACGACGAGATTCGCGCTGGCCGTGCGGTTGTCGGCAGTGGCCGGCGTGAAGCCCGTCAGGCTGATGCCGGCGATGGCGCCCTTGCTGATGATCGCGCTGTTGACGATGCTGTCGGCGTCGCTCGCCTGCAGCGGCGCCGTCGTGCCGGCGCCCACGTCGACGCCCACGCTGCCCGGGCACGCCAGCACGATCGGCTGCGGCAGCGGCGCGCCGCTGCACGACACGCGGTCGCTGGCCGTCGTGCGCGGGCTGGCCGCGCCGGTGACGAAATCGCTGCTGTTGTCGTTGCTGTCCAGGCAGCCGCTGTTTTTGCGCAGCACGGCCAGCGTGTTCGACGGCGGCGCCGTCGGGCCCGAGCCTTCGTAATAATTGGCGGCGGTGCCGAAGCCGACGAAGTCGACGACGTTGTCGACCGGCTTGGCGCCGGCCAGCGCCGCCGTCGTGCTGACGAGCGCGATCTTGCCGGCCGTCGCGCTCAGCGCGATGGTGCCGGCCGTGTCCGGCGTCAGCGCATCCGTGCCGCCGCTCCCCGCGGCCTCGTGCACGAGATAGTACTGGCCGGCCGCCAGGGTCACGCTGGCCGGCAGCTTGGTCACTTGCCACGTGGTGCCCGCGCTCGACGCGTATTGCACGCTCCAGTTGTTCAGCGTGACGGCCGTGTCGCCCGTGTTCAGCAGCTCGACGAAGTCGTTTTTATACGTGGCGCCGGAATTGCCGCCGCCGCCGTAGACCTGGCTGATGACGACGCCGCCGGGCGCGGCGAACACGGGTGCCGACAGGGCCGCCAGCAGGGCCGCCAGCACGGTCATGCGTCCTGGAGAGTGGAGAGCGCGTTGTTTCATGGGTGTCCTGGAATGAGGAAATGATCTGTCGGTGCAACACTTAACAAATGTATATTAAATGCACAAATTGACAACATCATGACCACGGATTAGTCCGAACGGACTAATGCCAGGACGGATCAGCGCTTGCGGTACGGCGCGGCGAGCGGTTCGCCGATGAACAGGCCCTGCGTGGGCCAGGCGACGCTCTTCCAGTAGGCTTCGATCGCGCTATTGCCCTGTACATAATGCTTGAGCAGCACAGTCGGATTGGGGAATTTCTGCCAGTGGTTGCAGGGCTCGCTGACCGTGCCGTAGCTCGCGGTCGCGCCCGCGTCGAGCCAGCGCAGGCTGCTCATCTGCTCGCCGCCGAGCAGGTCGCCGCCCAGCGACGTCAGGTGATCGGCCAGCGCACCGGGCAGGAAGCCGAGCGTGTCCAGTTTGGCGACGTCGGCCATGCCCGTCTCGTAGATCATGATGTCCTGCGCGCCTTCCAGCACGTCGGCCTGCATGGGCTTCGTCGCCAGCTTGCGCGCCACGATTTTTCCGGCCGGCGGGAAGAACGCCGCGCGCGAATTGCGCGCCTTTTCCGACGTCGTCAGGAAGTAGGCGGTGGCGGGCACGATGCGGAAACCGGCCCCGGTCCCGCGGTCGATCAGGGCTTTCGCGCCTTCCACGGATTCCGTCGGCAACAGCATCGAGATCCGGATGTTCAGGTCGCTGAACGGACGGGAAGAACTGGAATTGAAGTAAGGACTCGGACGGCCCGGCAGGCACGTCCTGGCGCACTGGCCGGGGTCGAAGCCGAGGCTGTACGCGCCCGTGATCGAATTGCACTCGACCTTGTACGGCGCCGTCCACACCATCAGCACGGCCTGCACGCCCGGGCCCAGGTGGGCGTCGATCTCGTCCTTGAGTGCCTCGAAGCGCTCGGCGCTGATCTCGTGCGGCTTGCCGGGAATGCGGACGTGCACGACGTTGGCCGCCGGGATGCCGCGCCGCTTGCGGTAGTACTCGCCGATCGTGACGCTGTTCGGCTCCGCGTCGTTGATGACGATGGCCAGTTGATCCGGCTGGAGGTGCGATTCGCTGGCGAATTGGGCGCGGGCCGGTGCCGCGCTGAAGGCGGCGAGGCACGCGAGCAGGGGAAGGCAGAGTCTCGGGATCCAGGTCATGGGCAGTGGCAGCGTAAAAAAAAGGGAGCTCGAGGCTCCCGTTCATCATGCCACAGCTTGCAAGGCGAACAACTTAAGAACCGCTTAGAGTAGGGTGCCCACCCTACGGACAGCTCATGGTGTGCGCCGGCGCACTGCTACGCCCAGCACGCCGAGCCCAGCCAGCAGCATGGCCGCGGCACCGGGTTCGGGCACGGGCGAGATCGCGAAGACTTCCAGCGCGTCCAGGCGCACGATCTCGCCGTGCAGGCTGCCGTCGATGATGCTCTTGCCTTCGCCGTCCGGATTCCCGTACGTCAACCGCCACGACGTGGCCGCCGTCAACGCGTCGTTGACGAACAGGTCGGGCCCGGAGCCGAAGATGGGGCCGTAGCCGACCTCGTTATACGTCTGGCGCAGGCCCTGGCTCGGCAATACGTAGTCGGTCAGGACCTGGCGGTACACGGCCGGGTCGGTCATGTTGAACAGGAAGGCCGTGCGCTGCCAGTCGCGCTGGGTCTCGTGCCAGCCTTCGTTTGAGGCCCAGCTCTGCGGGTCGTAGCCGCCGACGAGGTAGCTTGCCCCCGCGGCATTCGTCACTTCGAGCAGGGTGAAGGTCGCGCCCTTCCCGTCCGCGCCGGCGTGGAAGGCGTCCGACGTATCGCCGGGGTGCAAGGTGTACACATTGTCGAGGTTGAATGCGCCGGCGCCGAGCCAGCGTTCGAGTTGGGCGTGGCTGCTCGCGTCCAGCAGAGCAGAGCCGCCGATGATGTCGCCGGCCGCCGCCGTGCCGCCGACAGCGGCCAGGGCCGCGCCCAGGATGCCGGCCGCAATGTTCGTCTTCATCTTCATGATGTTTCCCCGATGGGTTACAGACGACGCATTGTATGCCTGACGCGCGCGGCCATCCGCACTATAGACCTGGGGAAAACCCATCAACACCTGACCGTCGCGAGCGGCAGCAGATTCGGCCGAGAAGCGCCGCAGGGCTCGGCGTCCCCGCCGAATCTGCAGCGCGCAGCAGCTTAGGCGCGCTTGTAGACGTCCTCGAAGCGGACGATGTCGTCCTCGCCGAGGTAGCTGCCGGACTGCACTTCGATCAGGTGCAGCGGCAGCTTGCCCGGGTTTTCCAGGCGGTGCGTCATGCCGATCGGGATGTACGTGGACTCGTTCTCGGCCAGCAGCGTGACCTGGTCGCCGCACGTGACGCGCGCCGTGCCCGACACGACGATCCAGTGTTCGGCACGGTGGTGGTGCATCTGCAGCGACAGCTTTTCGCCCGGCTTCACGCAGATGCGCTTGACCTGGAAGCGGTCGCCCGCGTCGATCCCTTCGTAGTAGCCCCACGGACGGTACACCTTGGTGTGGTACAGGTGCTCCGTGCGCGCGCTGCCCTTGAGGTGGTCGACGACGTTCTTGACGCGCTGGACCAGGTCCTTGTGGGCGACGAGCACGGCGTCCGGCGTTTCCACGACGACGAGGTCCTTGACGCCCACGACGGCCACGATGCGGCTCTCGGCACGCACCAGCGTGTTGCTCGTGCTGTCGAGGTAGACGTCGCCCCGCACCGCATTGCCGTTGGCGTCCTTGGCCTGCACGTCGGCCAGCGCGGACCACGAGCCGACGTCGCTCCAGCCGATGTCGGCGGCGACGACGATGCCGTCGCGCGTGTGTTCCATCACCGCGTAGTCGATCGAATCGGACGGGCTCGCGGCGAACGCGGCTTCGTCGAGGCGGCAGAAGTCGAGGTCGCTGTACGCGGCCTGCACGGCGGCGCCGGCGGCCTGGGCGATCGCCGGCGCGTGCTTGTCGATCTCGGCCAGGAAGCGGTCGGCGCGGAACATGAACATGCCGCTGTTCCAGTAATAACCGCCGTCGACGACGAAGCCTTCGGCCGTGTTGCGGTCGGGTTTTTCGACGAAGCGCTCGATCTTGTAGCAATCGTCGCAGCCCGGCAGCGGCTCGCCGCGGCGGATGTAGCCGTAGCCCGTTTCCGGGCCGCTCGGCACGATGCCGAACGTGGCCAGGGCGCCCTGCCCGACCTGGGCCGCGGCGCGCTCGACGGCGATACGGAACGCGTCGTTCTTGTCGATCACGTGGTCGGCCGGCAGCACGAGCATCACGGCGTCCGGGTCCTGCGCGTGCAGGAATTGCGCGGCCGCCGCCACGGCCGGGGCCGTGTTGCGCCCGGCCGGCTCGAGCAGGATGCCGTGCGGCGTGATGCCGATGTCGCGCATCTGCTCGGCCACGAGGAAGCGGTGGTCGTTGCCGCAGACGACCAGCGGCGCCATCAACCCCGGCCAGCCGCGGACCCGCAGCGCGGTTTCCTGCAGCATCGTCTTGTCCGTCACCAGCGGCAGCAGCTGCTTGGGCATGACGGCGCGCGACAGCGGCCACAGGCGGGTACCGGCACCGCCGGAGAGGATGACTGGGTAAATTTTCATGCGTTGGCTTTCTCTAATGACTTGTCTGTTTCTTCGGCCTGTTCCGTGCGCCGACTGCGGCGGCGGTCGCGCGCGTTCAGCCATTCCGACGAGCTGTAGTCGGAGGAATGCTTCATCTCGCCGGCGCGGTCGATGCTGTAATCCTTGAAGACGATCATTTCATGCAATGTCACGTCGTTCAGCACGCGAGTGTACTCGAAAAGGACACTGCGGATGACCTCGGCACCCTCGCAGATATGGCTGCCGTGGCCGATCCACGTCGGCCCGACGATCGTCGTGCCGGCCTCGATCTTGACGCCGGAACCGATGTAGACGGGGCCCTTGATCGTGGTGCCCCGCCAGTCGATGCTCGTGTTCAGGCCGGTCCACAGGCCGGGCTCGATCTGGATGCCCGGCACGTCCATATGGTTGACCTCGCCAGTCAGCACGTTCTGCAGCACTTCCCAGTAATCGCTCACGCTGCCGATGTCCAGCCAGTTGAACGGCCGGCCCTGGGCATAGAACGGCATGCCCTTTTCGGCCAGCAGCGGGAACAGCTGGGAACCAATGTCGAACTCCACGCCCGACGGAATCAGGTCGATCACTTCCGGTTCGAAGATGTAGATGCCCGTGCTGATGAAGTTCGACAGCGCGTCTTCCTGCTTCGGCTTTTCCTGGAACTGGGTGATGCGGCCGTTCTGGTCGGTCACGACGACGCCATAGCTCGACACCTTGTCCCATGGGACTTCCTTCGTGATGACGGACGCCATGGCGCCCTTGCGGCGATGTTCCGCCAGGGCAGCCTTGAGGTCGAGGTCGATCAGCGCGTCCCCGCACAGGACGATGGTCGTGTCGTCGAAGAAGCCGCCGAATTCCTGGATCTTCTTCATGCCGCCGGCCGAGCCGATCGGCACCGCGACGACTTCGCCGTCTTCCTTCGTATAGCCCTCGAAGGAATAGCCGATCTGGACGCCGTACTGCTCGCCCTCGCCGAAATATTCCTCGATCTTTTCGTGCAGGTGGCTGACGTTCACCATGATCTCGGTCACACCGTGCTTGCGCAAATGCTCGATCAGGTAAGCCATCACGGGCTTGCCCAGCACGGGGATCATCGGTTTCGGCAGGTCATAGGTCAGCGGACGTACGCGCGTACCTTTGCCTGCTGCAAGAATCATCGCTTTCATGGTTCGGTCCTCATACGTTTATTTTGGGGTCGTCTGGTAGCGCCAGGAATCGGCGCACATTTGCGCGATGTCGCGCTGTGCGGTCCATCCGAGTTCCTCGCGCGCTTTCGTCGGGTCGGCGTAGCACTTGGCAATGTCGCCTGGGCGACGATCCACGATCTGGTAGGGAATCGGCTTGCCGCAAGCCTTCTCGAAAGCGTGCACCATTTCCAGCACGCTGTTGCCATTGCCGGTGCCGAGGTTGTACGTGTAGAGACCGTCGCCCTTCGCCAGCTTGTCCAGGGTCTTCACGTGGCCGATCGCCAGGTCGACCACGTGGATGTAGTCGCGCATACCGGTGCCGTCCGGGGTCGGATAGTCGCCGCCGTACACGGACAGTTTTTCGCGCTGGCCGTTGGCGACCTGGGCGATGTACGGCACCAGGTTGTTGGGGATGCCGTTCGGCTCCTCGCCGATCAGGCCGCTTTCATGGGCGCCCACCGGGTTGAAATAGCGCAGCAGGGCGATGCGCCAGTCCGGCTCGGACTTGAACACGTCGCGCAGGATGTCTTCGATCATCAGCTTGCTGCGGCCATACGGATTGGTGGCCGACAGCGGGAAATCCTCCTTGATCGGCACCGAGGCCGGATCGCCGTAGACCGTGGCCGACGACGAGAATACGAGGGTCTTGCAGCCGAACTTGGCCATCGTCTCGAACAACGCGACGCTGCCGTACACGTTGTTGTCGTAGTAGCGCAGCGGCTGCGCCACCGATTCGCCGACCGCCTTCAGGCCGGCGAAGTGGATCACGGCGTCGATCTTGTGCGCGCCGAACACGGCTTCCATGGCCGCGCGGTCGCGGATGTCGCCTTCGACGAACTCGAACGGCTTGCCGGTGATCTTTTGTACGCGATCCTGCACGGAACGAACCGCGTTGTACAGATTGTCGTAGACGACCACGTCGTGGCCGGCGTTCTGCAGTTCCACGACCGTGTGCGAACCGATGTAACCCATGCCGCCAGTAACCAGGATCTTCATGAATGCTCTTCTTTCTAAAAAGTGTTGCTGCCGCCGTGTTCTCGAAACCGGCGCGCATCGTTATGTTGTCGGCGCCGGCAACAAGCCCGCGCCATCCCTGTTTGGTGTTTTGGGTACTGCAACCTCGTGGGCGCTATCTCGCGCCCTTCAACTTCAACTCTTTGAGGAACAGCCAGATGAAGGCCATATCCTCGATAAAGTAACGGCGGAACATCCGGCGCGGCTCCTGCAGGAAACGGTAGAACCATTCCAGCCCGGACTTCTGCATCCAGAGCGGTGCGCGCCTGACGTGTCCGATCGCCACGTCGAACGTCCCGCCCACGCCCATCGCGAACGGGACCTTCATCTCGGCCTGCCAGCGGCCGAGGAACTGCTCTTTTTTCGGCGAACTGATCGCCACGAACAACACATCGGGGCGCGCGGCGCGGATCTGCTCGACCACGTCCGCTTCTTCCGCCTCGCCCTTCCAGTAACCGTTGCGGTGGCCGGCCAGCACCAGGTTCGGGTATTTGTGCCGGTACGTGGACGCCACCTTGCTCACCACCTCTTCGCGCGCGCCGAGCAGGAACACGCGCCAGCCTTTCTCGCCCGCGCGCCGCATCAGCGCCTCGAACAGGTCGCAGCCCGCGACCCGCTCCTTCAGCGGCCGGCCCAGCAGGCGCGACGCCCACACGACCGGCATGCCGTCGACGTTCACGAGCGCGCAGTCGTTGATGATCCGGCGCAGTTCCGGATCGCGGCTGGCCTTGACCAGCTTGTCGACGTTGACCACCACGTGTTGATGGGGCCGTCCTGTATGGATGAACCCCTCGACCGTCTGCAAGGTCTCTTCCATCGTCAGGTTGTCGATGGAACACCCCATCAGCGTGATGCGCTCGTGCATGTGTCTACCTCATTGTCGTTACCCGCGGATTTCCTTCGTCAGGACGTCCACGATACGTTCCGCCGCCTTGCCGTCCCACAGGTGCGGCCGGCGGCCCTGCTTGCCCTCGCCGCGCAGGATCTTGCGCGCCTCGAGCAGGATGACGGCCGGGTCGGTGCCGGCCAACACGTTCGAACCTTCGTCCACGGTCACGGGACGTTCCGTGTTCTCGCGGATCGTCACGCACGGCACGCCCAGCGCCGTCGTTTCTTCCTGCAGGCCGCCGCTGTCCGTCAGTACGACCGCCGCATCCTTCCACAGATTCAGGAACGCCATGTACGCCTGCGGACCGGCCAGCGTGACGTTCGGGCCAAGGTCGATGCCGAATTTCTCGATGTTCGCGCGGGTGCGCGGGTGCACGGGGAAGATCAGCGGCAGTTCCGCCGCGATCTCCTTCAATGCCCCGGCGATGCGCGTGAACGTGGCCGCGTCGTCGACGTTGCTCGGGCGGTGCAGCGTGACGACGCCGTAGCGCTGGCCGGCGGCCTGCCGCTTTGCCTTCCACGCGCTCGTCTCGAACGCGGCCGTGTCGGCGTGGCCCAGCTTCTCGGCCTGGTACAGCACGTTGTCGACCATTACGTGGCCGACGTAGTGGATTGCTTCATCCTTCTTGCCCTCGCGGCGCAGGTGCTCCACGGCCGACGGTTCCGTGACGAAGAACCAGTCGGAGATGCTGTCGGTGACGAGGCGGTTGATTTCCTCGGGCATCGCCATGTCGAAGCTGCGCAGGCCGGCCTCCACGTGCGCGACGGGGATGTTCAGTTTCTTGGCAACGATCGAGCACGCGAGCGTGGAGTTCACGTCGCCCACGACCAGCACGGCGTCGGGGCGCTCGGACTGGCACAGCTCCTCGAAGCCGATCATGATCTTCGCCGTCTGCTGGGCGTGGCTGCCGCCGCCGGCGGCCATGAACACGTCCGGTTGCGGAATGCCGAGTTCTTCGAAGAACACGTCGTTCATCTCGCGGTCGTAGTGCTGGCCGGTGTGGATGATCTTGAACGCCGGCGCATCCGGACGCGCCTGCAGCGCACGCACGATCGGCGCGATCTTCATGAAATTGGGGCGGGCACCTGCGACCAGATAGATGAGCATTTGAAACAATCCCTAAATGTAGTTATGGAAAAACGGTATTAGAAAAACGTTATTGTAAACTTGCACTCGACCGGGACGGCGGACGATACGGTGCTGATCTTTAAAACATCGCACGGTTGCCGGTTTTCGTAGCTGCGCGAATACCAGCCGAGCGGCGGATTTTCGTTGCCGCGCACCAGTTCCAGCTTGAGGTCGGCGCCATGCGCATGCATCTGCATCGCGAAGCGCTTGCCGCGCACGTGCAGGCCGGCACTGTTCAGCCGCGCGTCCAGGCCGGGCGCGAAATGCCAGAACAACTCGACCCGGTGATGCTTCTTCGCGGCGATCTCGTCGCGCACGGTCAAGGTGGCGCTGGCGCCATCGTAACGGACGCTGCGCATATGCCGCACCGGATCGGCCAGGCGTTCGTAGCCGTCGTGCGAGCCGCGGAAGTCGAATTCGTGCGGCGACTGCGGCATGCGTTCGATGGAAGCCCGCGCCTTTTTCAGCCACATGAAGCGCCCGCCCGACACCGACTGGTCGAGCCCGTCGATGCGCACCGTGTTGTGCGCCGACGTGCCGCGGAAGTAATCGCGCCACTTGTGTCCCTGCCAGTACGAATACGTGCCCGGATCGACGAGGCACTCCTCGCCGCCCACGGACAGCGTCAGCGCGAGCGCGTCCGCGTGGCCGTGCGCGGCGATGCCGAGATAGCCGAGCGGGCCGCAGTCGACCATGCCCTTGATTTCCTCGGGTTCGCCGAAACGGGAACCGAACAGCAGATAGCCGCCGTCCGGGAAGGCCCAGCCCGTGTCCGATTCGTGCGGACCCGCTTCCGGCCGCTTGCCGGGCAAGGTGTGCAGCAGCCAGCGCACGCCGGCGTGGGCGGGTTGCATGCGGCGCAGCACGGCGTCGCCCAGCGCCAGCAGCTGCCCGGCGCGGTCGCTGCCGGGCGCATCCAGCCGGAACACGATGCCGTCGTCGGCGTCGCCCACCATCGGCACGTTGCCTTTCACGTCGCGCACGGAACGCAGGAAACGTAGCGCGCGCTGCAGGCTGGTCCAGTAGGCGCGCGAGAACGGGTGGTCGCAGGCCTGGCCGACGAGGCCCGCCACGAACAGGAATTCGCTGGAAAACACGTGGTAGGCAAAGGCCTGCTCGCGGTTCACGCCGTCGCGCGAGAACTGGGCTTGCGCCTCGTGTTCCAGTTCGCGCCGCGCCTGTTCCAGCCACGCGCCCGACGCTTTCCAGCACGGCCAGACCGACGCACCCACATACAGGCCGGCCAGTTCGCCGATCAGGTGGTTGTTCGCCGACGAATGGCGCGACAGGTGGCGCGCGATCGCAGTGCAGTGGGCGTGGATCGAATCGAGCCAGTCGGCGCGCAGGCGCTGCCCTTCCTCGCCGGCGAACAGGCCGCTGCCCTCCCCGCCGATCAACTGCCACACGAGGCCCCAGTTGATGAGGCGGATGCCCAGCTCCAGCGAGCTCGTCCAGTTGGGACCGACGAGCGGCGGACACTGGTCGAGCCAGCTGCGCAGCTGCGTGTTCAGCGCGTGCAGCCAGGCGACGTCGTTGGTCACGGTCCAGGCCTGCGCGAGCCGCACGAGGTGCAGGTGGCGGTTCAGTTCCCACACGTGCTTGATGTCGCCGACCTGTTCGCGGTTCGTGATCGCGATGTCGCCCGCGTAGATGCTCGGGCCGAGGACGCCGCTGTCCGGATCGCGGTTCCACGCGGGCGGCATGCCGACGTCGAAGCGCCGGTTGGCGAACAGGACGACGTGGCCGGCGCAGATGCTGTCGGCGTCGGCCAGCAGCGCGTCGCGCTCGGTTGGCGACAACGCCGGCGCCCCGCGGACGTTGAAGGTACGGGCGCGGGGCAGCGGCGGCGCGGCGCGGGCGCGCATGCGTTTCGCCACGCGCGTGACGGCCGCCTGCCGGATCCGGTAGCCGACCTCGGCCATGGACATGCAGCGCAAACGGTTGACCAGCCAGACCATCCCTGTCGCTTCGCTCATCATGATGACCCCGTTAATTCACGGTAGATCGCGGACAATTTCCCGCACACCACCTCGGTTGAGTATCGTTGTTCGATGGTTGCGCGCGCTCGTTGCGCCAGCCGGTCGCGCAGGGCGGTGTCGCCCAGGAGTCGTGCAAGCGCCCTGGCGAGCGCCTGTTCGTTGCGCGGCGCGACCAGGAGGCCGTTGTCGCCGTCGTGCAGTGTCTCCGGAATACCGCCCACATTCGTCGCCACGACGGGCTTGCGCGCCGCCATCGCCTCCAGCATCGACATCGGCAGCCCTTCGGCGTACGAAGGCAGGCAGAATACGGCGGCCTTGCGCAATTCGGCGTCGCGTTCGGACGGGCCGACCCAGCCGGGCAGCTCGATCCGTTCCGCGATGCCCAGCTCGGCCGCGCGCCGGCGCAGGCCCTGCGCGTCGCCCTCGCCGCCGAACACGATGCGCAGCGGACTCGGCCCTGCCGTCTCGCGCACGATGCGCGCGCCCGCCTCGAGCAATTCGTAGACGCCCTTGGCCGCTTCCAGCCGGCCGAGGAACAGGATGCGGCCGGGGATCGCGGCATCGTGCGCCGGCAGATCCGGCAGCGGCACGGCATTCGGCACGACGGCCACGCGGGCGCGCGGCGCGAACGAGTGCACGAACTGGGCCCAGCCGTCGGACAGCGTGATCACGCGCGAACTTGCCTCCAGCGTGTGGCGGATCCAGCGCTGCAGCAACGGGCCCGACTCCTCGGTGGCGAAGGTGCGAAACCCGCCGCCATGCAGGTGGAAGATGGTCTTGCAGCCCGCCAGCCGCGCGATCAGCAGCACGAGCGACTTGCGCAGGAAACTGGCGTGCGAGGCCGCATGCACGTGGACGATGGCCGGAGGCCGGCCCACGCAGGCGGCGAGCGTCTGCCAGAACCCGGCCAACGCGCCGCGCGCCTTCACGAGCGGCGTGCCGTCGCGGTGGGTGGCCACGTAGCGCACCGATTCGCGCTCGAACAATCCATGGCGCCGCAACACCGAGACCACCGCCGCCACGCCACCCCTGCCGTCGAGCGCGGTGCCGACCATCAGGACCCGTGGCGCCCGCGCCTTCACGCGCGCGCCCCTTCGGCCCTCGTCCCGCTCTGTGGTGGTTGTGCCAACGTATGCGCCCTTATAACTTGGACAATATTTCGATAATACATCATGATTTTCCGACCGTGCGCACGGTTCAACGCTCGATCGCGATGAACTCGAACTTGCCGTTCGGCCCGCGCGGAATCGCGCCCACGCGCTCCACCCGGACCGCCACGCCGGGCACGCGCAGCAGGAATTTGTCGATCAGCGCCCGCTCGTCCGCGTCGGTAAAACCGTCGGCCGTGACGACGCGCAGCACGAATTCGCCGGCGCCGCGGTACAGCACCTGCCCTTCGACGAGATGGCGGTCGTGCCCCTGGAAGATGCGGTCCAGGCGGGCGATGATGCGGCCGTCCGGCAGGGTGACGATCTTTTCCTGGCGCCCGATCACGGCCTTGATCGTCGGGAACACGCGGCCGCAGGGGCAAGGTGCGCCGTCCGGGATCACGGTGTCGCCCGTGCGGTAGCGCACGAGGGGCATCGCGGCATTGTTCAGCGACGTGCCGACCAGTTCGCAGGCGCCGTCCTCGGTGTCCAGCAACGCGACGCCGCTGTAGTCGGTGAGCACGTGGTAGCGCCCTTCCTCGCACGTGCCGATGGCCGCCACGCGTTCCGCCTGGCCGTACCAGTCGAACACGCGCACGCCGAACGCCTGCTCCACGGCCGCGCGCACGTCGGGTTCGAGCGTCTCGGACGACGTCATCACGCCGCGCAGCGCGCGTCCGCGATAGGTGCGGCCGGCCGCATTCAGCCAGGCGGCCAGCGCCGCGATCGACGACGGGTAGGCATGGATCACGACGGGATCGAAGCGCTCGAGCTCGGCGATGTAGCGGCCGATCGTGTCGTTCGACAGGTGATACGAGGACATCATGAGCATATTGCCGACCCAGTCGCGGCACCAGTAGCGGCCGTCCGCCGGGTGATCGGGGCAGACGATGTCGCCGCGGATCCAGGCGCGGCGCTGGCCGTGGCGCCAGCCGATCCATTGCAGCTGGCGGTACACGAACCCTTCTTCGCGCACGAGGTTGCCGAGCGACTGGACGATGGTCAGCGGCGAACCCGACGTGCCGCTCGTCCTGATGGTCGTGCGGATCCAGGAACCGGGGCCGCGCGGCCGCACGAGTTTTTCCGGATGCCGGCCCACCTCGGCCTTCGTCAGCATGGGGCTGCCGGGCGCCAGCCTGGACAGGGTCGTGCCGTCGCCGTCGAGCGGCACGCCGACCCGGCGCGCGCGCCGCGCGACGTAGGCGGCCAATGCCTCGCGCGAGCGCTCGTTGGCGACGAGACCGGGATACACCAAGCGCCGGCCCCAGACGTTGCGGACGACGTCGCGCACGAGCGAACGCAGCGAGCACTTCAGCGAGTAGGTCCACATCGGCATGCTTACGGCCGCTCCGTCAGGATTTTTTTGTAAGTTTTTGCAACATTGTTACCCAGAATATCATACGTGCGGTGACTTGTTACGTACGGTGGCCCACGTAACGCGAACTCGGCGGCAAGGACGCCGTCATGTAACAGTTGCAGCACGGCGTCGGCGAACGGCCCCGCCTCCATCGGCACGCACAGGCCGGCCCCGCTCTCGTCGATGACGAGTTTCTGGTCGGGAATGTCGTTGGCGACGCTGGGGATGCCGAGCGCCAGGTATTCCACGAGCTTGGTCGGCGACGACACGTCGAACAGGGTGCCGCGCGGGATCGGCGACAGGCCCACCTCGGCCCGCACCGCATAGCCGAGCGCCGTGCGCTGGGGCAGCCAGCCCGTCAGCAGCACGTGGCCGTCGAGGCCGCGCTGCGCGATCTCGCGGCGCATCCAGGCCATCTCGTCGTCGGACGGGGCGTCGCCGGCGATCACGAGCAGCACGGCGGGATCGTGCGCGCGCAGCAGTTCGGCCACGTCCAGCAGGAAGTCGGAGCGGCGCGAGCGCGCGATGCGGCCCAGGTAGAGGACGACGCGGCGCCCGTCCAGGCGGGCGTCGATGACCGGCTCCACGGCGGCGCGGTCGAACAGGCCGGCGTCGACACCCATCGGCACGGCCGTCATCCGGGCCCGGTCGATACCTTTCGCGGCCAGCCAGTCGGCCATCGCGTCGCTCTGGACGAACACGTGGCGCGCGCCGGGCAGCACGATGCGGTAGATGGCCACGCGCGATGCCCACGCGCGCAGCGCATGGCCCAGCCACGTCAACCCGCGGCCGTGGCGCGCGATGTCGTCGCGCCGGACCTCGAAGCCTTCGACGATCGGGAACGACATCCAGTAGATGAACGGCACGCGCAGCAGCGCGGCCGCCATGCGTCCGAGGACGCCGCTGGCGATCTTGTCGCGCACCTGGATGCAGTCCGGCCGGCCATGGCGCAGCGCCCGCACGAGGCCCAGCAAGTCCCACAGGGGCGCGCACACGCTGGCGAAACGGCTGCGCAGCGAGCCGACGACGTGCATGCCGCCGGCCGGCCACGGCGCCGTGTCGCCGCTGCCGCCCTGCCCCACCAGCTCGGTGGCCACGCCGTAGCGCGGCATCTCGGTGCCGAACAGGGTCCGCACGTCGGCCCGGACCGGCGGCAGCGGATCACGCACGACGAACAGGATGGAGCGGGACGAAGCAGGTCTGCGCATGGATTGATTGTCGTATGAACAACGGAGCGAATCCGATTCTAACTTACCCGGCAGCGCGCACAATTGCGCGAACCTCGTAGGATCGGCACCCGTGCCCGCGCGTGACGCAGGCGGCGTGCCGGCATTACGCGTGGGCGGAGGGCCGCCCACCCTACCCGGTGCGTAGCGCGAGCAGGCGCGGCACCAGGCCTGCGCTGGCCTGGCTGTCGATCTTGCGGCAGAAATGCGCGCGCGACGCGGCGATGCGCTCGAAGTCGCCCTCGTCGAGGATCTTCGGGTTGCGCGCGCCATGTTCCGGCCACTGGACGTAGCGGAAGTTCTGGCCCAGCACGCGGCCCGCGAACGGCGAATTCATCACGAGGGTCTGGAAGAACATCTCGTCCGGACACGCGCATGTGCGGAAGAATCGCACGAGGCCCGGGTCGCGCGCGACGCGCGCGAGGACGTCGCGCACGCACGCCTGCGACAGCGCCCACCACGACGAGCCGCCGTACGGCCGCATGCCGCCGGGCAGGCGGCGCGTGATGCCGGTCGCGCGCATGGCGCGGTTGGCGATGCGGCAGGCGAGGCGCGCGAGCCGCGTGCCGTCGCCGCGATGGAAATACCGGTAGCGGTAATCGGCCGCCCACTGGCCGGGTCCGGGGCCGATGGCGACCGTGTCGAGCAGTTCGTGGCCGGCATGCTGCGCCAGCGCGTCCTTGAGGCGGGCGTTCGAGAGCAGCGGGAAATCCTGGGCGCTCAGGAAGATCACCTTGTCGAACACGGGCACCTCGGCCACGATCTGTTGCAGCGAATTGAGCACGGCCTGCACCTGGCTGAACGTGCCCCAGTGGACGTCGACGCGGTGCCGGACCTGGCGCGCGAACGGATGGACGGCGGCCGGGTCGAGCGCGCATTTGCGGTCGAGGTTCACGTACACGCGAAAATCGTCGTCGCGCAACTGCTCCACCAGCGCATTGAGCTGGTCCAGATCCTTGTGGGCTTGGATCAGGAATACCTGTGTCGTCATCGTCGGCGCAAAAAAAAGACCTCCGCGGGCGCGGGCCCGCGGATGTCCTGGCGCCAGCGCGCCGAGTGTAGCATGGCGCGTGGCGGTTCCCGGCGACGATACGCCGGCGTTTAGTTGAGGTTCACCGTTTGCGTACCGACCGTGAGGGTGCGCGTCGTGCCCGACGTCGTCACCTTGGTGGCCGGACGCTTGCAGCCGACGTCCAGCAGCACGAGGAATTCGCCCACCGACTTGCCGTCGTTCTTCAGGTAGAACGCACCGTGGTCCTCGGTCACGCCGGACTTGGCCGCCGGACCGGTCCACTTGGCGAACGGGGCGTTGCCGTTCAGGTCGCGCAGGCACACCGACTGGCCATTGATCGCGATCTTGACGCTCGACGGGCTCTCGACCGTCATCGCCACCGGCGCGTGGACGTTCCACTCGTAGGTATGCGCCACCACCGCCTGCAGCTTGTCGCGCACCACCATGGCGTCCTGGCCGTGCAAGTACCAGATCTGGCGCTTCGCCATCGTCAACTGGCCGCCATAGGCCGGGGTCGCATCGCCTTCGGCGTAGTCGTAGGTCGACTGGGCCGAGAAGCCGGTGATGCGGCCGTTGTGCTGCAGCTGTTCGCGGTAGCCGGTGACCACCTGGCCCTTGCCGCCGTCGAACGTGACCGCGTTCTGCGACTTGGTCTGGTGATACCAGTCCGTCCACAGCGGCGAACCGTACCAGTCATACCAGCCGGCCTTGACCAGCAGCGGCTGGCCGGCCACCGACAGCAGCAGACCGTTCTGGTCGCCGTGGTTGTGGTTGAACGAGCCGTACGGGCTGGACTTGAAGAAGAACGAGGTGCGGTTCGTCGAGCCGATGTCGCTGTGCATCGCCACCCAGCCGGTACTCGGGTAATAGGCCGAGTTCGACGGCGGAATCTTGAGCGTGGTGCCGGCCACCGGCATCGGATACGGCGCCTGCACCACCGACAGCGAATCCTCGATGCCCGGCAGGTTGGCCGCGTACCACGCGGCGCGCGGCGACACCATGCGGTTCGCGAACGCGCGGAACACGCGCGGGTCCGGCTTGGTCTCGGAACCGTCGCCGAACGCATGCACCTTCGAACCCGGCGGCGTGAATTCGGTCGCGAAATCGAGGAAGCCCAGCGTCCACGGCTTGGCGTACATGTTCACGCCGGTCGCCTGGACGATCGGATCCCACAGGGCCGTCATGTAGCCGGCCGCGTATTCGGCGTACGCGGTGCCGTTGGCATAGCCGCCTTCCGAACCCGACCACGGCGACGGGGTGTTCACGTACGAGCGGAACGTGAAGTCGAACCACGTCTGCGCTTCCGGAATGTCGCCCAGGGCCAAGGTCGAGATCAGCGCCATGTAGATCATCAGCGTGTTGCCGTGCGAGTCGAACGGGTACTGGTCGAGGCGGCCGTTATCGCCAGAGATATTGCTGAACATCTCGGTCACGCGGGTCTTGGCGACGGCAAGCCATTTGGCCTTGCGGGTCGCATCCAGGTCGCCGGCCAGCAGGTCGGCGCCCTTCAGCAGTTCCAGCGCGATCTGGCGCGTGGCCTGGTCCTGGTTGGCGTAGCTGGTGGGGCCGGCCGGATTCAGCGACGCCAGCTGGTCGCCGCGCTTGAGCGCTTCGTTCAGGTAGACCGGGTCCTTCTTGAGGCGCCACAGCAGCGCGGCCGCTTCCAGCTGGCGCGTCGATTCGTTGATGCGGTTGCGCACGTCGGTCTGCTGCGACGCCATCTGCGCCGTCAGCGGCGCCGAGATCGCGACCGGCCAGCGCGCGTCCGACAGGTCGGGCAACGCCGTCATCTGCAGCTTGACTTCGTTGATCAGGCGGCTGACGTACGGGTCCAGCTCGTTCTTCCGGGACGTGCTCCAGGTCGAGTAGGCGGTGAAGCTCGGGCCCAGCGAACGGGGACGCGCCTTGGCCAGGATGCGCGAACGCAGCGTGGCGTTGTCGGGCACTTCGAACGTGGTCGACCGGCTCGTGATCGCGAAGGAGCGCGGGCTCGACCAGTCGGTGGAGCCGGCCGGGCGCACGCGCCACGTGTAGTTGCCCAGTGCCAGGGCCTTGGTCGGCAAGTACCAGTTGCGGTCGACCGTCGCCTTCACCGGCGAGCCGCCGACCGGGGTGATCTCGACTTCATAGGTGGCCGGACCGGTCGGATGACGCGCCCAGGCAAAGCCCGGCGGGTTCTGCGCCTGCACGGCGCCATTGGCGGGTGCGGGCTGAACGACGAGCGGATCGGTGGATTGGGCCCAGTCGGCATGTGCGCTGAACGACACCAGCAGCGACGACAGTGCAGCGACGGCGACGATGCCCTTCCGATGAAATTTCATGTAAATGCTCCGAGAAATATTAACTGGACGACTAGAGATTCAGCTGTCGGCAGAACGCCTGGGCCAGATTTGCTTTGAAGCGCCCTGCTGAGTCAAATGAGCGCTGTTCGATATGAGAAATAGTACCGCAAATAAATTTTCATGCGGAAAAAATCCCTTAAAAATCAGGGATTTTTCTCGTGCATCGCACAAATCCAACGACCCAATGAACCCCTAATAACAGTAATATTTTCAGGCAAACAAAAGCCGTTTTTTAACAGAAAAGACTATTTGAAAACTGTGCAGATAATTCGGCAAAGTTTATTGAATTACCACCCCATGAATAAGTTCGACAAGTTTATTGATAAATAAATTCTGAACAAAGATTACGATAGCATTACCGGATGGCGGACCGGCGCACGTCAGCCGGACGCTTCAGTGCGCGGCGGCGGGCATGCCCCCATGCGCCGCCTCGGCGCGCAGGGCCCGCATGCGCTTCAGGTAACGCAGGCAATAGATGCCGAACGCGAGCGGCGCCTGCTTCATGTAGCGGCGGCGCACCGCGAACTCTTCCTGGCGCGCCTTGATCTTGTTGGCGGACGAGACGCTGCCTGCATGGTCGCGGAAGACCGTCAGCGGACGGTCGATGGTGGCCGGACGCGCCACCCGGCCCAGGCGCAGCCACAGGTCGATGTCCATCGCGTACTTGAGCTTCTCGTCGAACACGCCCACGCGGCCGAACGCGCTCCTGCGGATGAAGACGGCCGGATGCGGCACGGACGCCCGCCCCGCGGCGAACGCGTGATAGCTGAACGGCACCAACCGGTACGGTGGAATCAGCTGGCCGTCCTTCAATACCTGCACGGTGCCGAACACCCAATCCACCTGCTCGCCCGCAAAGCGCGCGGCGACCGATTCCAGCACGTCGTCGCCGGCATAATAATCGTCGGAGTGCAGGTGCGCCACGTATTCGCCGGTCGCAGCGATGATGCCCTGGTTCATGGCGCGGCTGATGCCGCCGCCCACGTCGCGCAGCACGCGCTTCCTGCCCGGGTAGGCGGCGATCATCTCCAGCGTGCCGTCGGTGGACCCGCCGTCGACGAAGATGTGCTCGACGTCCTGGCAGGTCTGGCGTTGCACGGAAGCGAGGGTGTCGGCCAGCGTGGCGGCGCTGTTCCAGGTGCAGGTGACGATCGAGAAGGTCGGTTTGTTCATCATTCACTCGTGATAGAAGTCCAGGATCTGGGGAATGGCGTGGAACACGTCCATCGGGAAGGAATCGGGCAACGGCACCGTCGCTGGCGCGCGTCCCAATAGGTCGACCAGCCGCTCCACGAGTCGCGGCATGGTCTCGGCCAGCTGCAGCTGGCCGTCGTAATACTGATAGGCCGCCAGCTCCGGCGTGCCGCCGCGCGCGAGCGCCACGCACGGCTTGCCCAGCGCCAGCGCCTCGAGCACAGTCGTCGAGCAGGCTTCCTCGCACACCGAGGGCACGACCAGCACGTGGCTGCGCGCCGACATCCGGATCACCTCGTCGTACGGCTGCCAGCCGACGAAGCGCACCTGCGGGCCGGCAAAACGGGCTTCGAGCCGCTCGCGCTGCGGTCCATCGCCGACGATGGTCACCCTCGCGTGCGGCGGCAGCCAGCCTTGCACCTGCAGCAGGAACTCGCCGAAGCCCTTGCCGGCATCGATGCGCCCGACCAGCAGGATCTCCCCCGCCGCGACGTCGCCCGGGGCCGCCGCATGTTCGCGCAGCAGCGGATAGCGGATGAAGTTGTGGATCACGCGCGCGCGCGCCAGGTCGGCGTCGGGCACGGCGCGCAGGAAGGCGCGGCGCAGGAAGTCGGACACGAACACGGTCTTGTGGCGCGCGAAGGCCTCGGCCGCCTCGGAACGGTAGCGGCCCACCGCGAGGCCGGACACGGTACGGCGCAGCGAATTCGGCGTCGGGTGGATGCAGGCCGCGCAATCGCGCACGTCGCGCGTTTCGCAGACGTGCTCGTCCTTGAAGCGCAGGTGCGTCACGCACTCGCTGCCCTGGTCATGGCGGGTCTGCACGAAGTTCACGCCGCGCGGCACGTAGCGTCCCGCCATCGGCAGGTGGCCGTGGTAGTGCACGACGTCGTACTTGCCGGCCTCGCGCATCAGCGCGCGCGCCACGCGCCGCGCGAACACGGGACGCTTGACGGGGTTGAAGAAGCCGAGCTGGGACTCTTTCCAGCCGGGGCGCGCGAAGGCGAAGCCCGGCAGCAGGCGCCCGCGAAAGCCGATCTCGGCAGCGCTGCCGGCGTGGAAGCGGTCGCTGCGCCCCATAATGTCGACTTCGTGCCCCTCTTCGAGCAGGGCATTGGACAGCGTGACCACATGCTTGCCCAGGCCGCCGATCTGCGTGCCCGGCAAGTCTTCCGAAACCATCAGGATCTTCAAGCCGCTTTCCTCATCGACAGCAAACCTTTTACGCGCGTCCACGCCAGGTCCTTGTCGTCTTTCTCGATCACGAACAGCGCGCCGTAGGCGAACAGCAGCGCCATCGTCAACAGCACCAGCAGCACCAGGTCGAGCGGGCCGCCGCCGAACGGGCGGTTGGCAAGGTACGCGTTCGCGCCATGCGCGGCGAGCGCCACCGCGCCGACCCCGAGCACGCTGGGCGCATACGACCTGTGCACCAGGTCATGCAACCGCGCCGGCACCGTGCGTCCATGGACGGCCACGAGGAAGGCGCAGGTCAGCAGGACGGAGGCGATCAGGTGCCCCCAGGCCGCGCCCTCGATGCCCCAGCCGGCAACGCCCAGGTACACGACCAGCAGGCCGAACGCGGCGCGCGCCAGCGCGAACATCCCGGACAGGCGCGGATGCCCCATGCCGTCGTTCACGAGCGACGGCAGGTTCGTCAGCGAATCGATGAATTGCGACAGCGCCATCACGGCCAGCACGACCTGCCCCGCCCGCGCGAACTGCGGGTTCATCCAGTAGTACAGGATCTGGTAGGAGAACACGGCGACGAGCACCAGCACGGATGCGTTGAGGAACACGACGTAGCGGCTGGCCTTCAGGTACAGCTGCCGCAGGCGTTCGAGCTCGCCGCGCGCGGCCAGGGCGCTGGCGGCCGGGAAAAACACGCCGGACAGGCGGTACGTGAGGCTCAGGATGCGGTTCGCGAGCGTCGACGCGACGGTGAAGTAGGCCAGCCCGGTCACGCCGACGAGCGCGCCGATGATCAGCTTGTCGGCATAGGCATACGACAGGCTCGCGAAGCGGCTCAGGAAGGAGTAGGCGGAAAAGCCCAGCAGTTCCTTGCGGATCGCCGCGCCGGGCCGGCGGTAGCGCAGGTCGGGCAACAGGCGGCGGATGCCGCGCCACAGTACGACGCAATTGATCGTGCTCGCGATCACGCGTACCAGGATCACTTCGAACAAGCCATAGCCCAGCATCAGCACCGCCACCGTGAGCAGCGGCACGCAGGTGCCGAACAGCATCTCGATGCGGCTCGCGATGTCGTAGCGCATCAGCGATTGCGGCACGCTCTGCAGATAGCTTTGCAACTGGCCGAGGAAGAAGCCGAGCGCCGCCAGCTTCAAGGTCGCGACCGCCTCGTGTTCGAGCGCGGCCGGCACGGCGAACACGCGGGTGACGAAAAAATGCGCACCGAAAAACAGGCCGAGCCCGCCGATGACGCCCAGCATCGCGTACACGGACAGGCCGAAGAACACGGTCTCGTCGATGCGTTCCTGGTCGCGATGGGCGTTGAATTCGGCGATGTACTTGACGGACCCGGCCGTGACGTTGATGTCGATGACGGCGAAATAGCCGACGATCGCCGTCACGAGCGAGTACACGCCGTAGCTGGCGTCGCCCAGGCCCTTGACGACGAGGGGCACGGTCCCCAGCGCCACCAGCGCCGGGATCACGGCGCCGAGGAGGTTCGAGAAGGCGTTGCGGACGAGGCTGAGGTTCATACGCGCGCCGGCACCAGGTTGACGTGGCGGCGCTTGGCGGTCGGGACCGGCTGCACGGCCGGCTGTTGGCGCGCCACCGCCATCGCCACGTAGGGCAGCGCCAGGCAGATCGCCAGCATCTGCGTCGTGCGGATTTGCGGGAACGGCGTGCCGACGAGCAGGTCGGGCAGCATGAAGGCGAGGCCCGCGGCGCCGGCCGTCGCCAGGCCCAGCAGCTCCGGCGGCAAGGCGCGCAGCGCCCGCCGCGCGAAGCGGGCGAACACCCAGATCGTCCCGCCGAGCAGGATCAGCCCGGGCAGGCCGGCCTTGAGGGCGATGTGCAGCACGCCGCTGTGCAGGAACAGGCCGCCGTCCTGCCCCGTCTGCCACGAGATCTGCTGGTAGCCGGCATACCGGCCCCACGAGCCGATGCCGGTGAACGGATGCGACACGAAATCGGCCAGCGCGAGTTTCAGCTCGAGCACCCGTTCGCTCTCGGCGCCGAAGCGGTGCGATTCCATGTCGTAGAACAGGCTGGACAATCCGGCGCCCGCGCCCTTGGTGTGGCCCAGGCGCCGGATCGCCGCCACCAGCAGCCCGGCGCCCATCACGGGCGCGCCGAGCGCCAGCATGTGGATGCGGCGCTGCAGCGGGAAGCGCATCATGATGATGAGGAAGGCCAGCACGAAGCCGATCCACGCGCTGCGGCGGTACGACAGCACGATGCAGGCCGCCGTCATGCACAGCGTGGCCCAGTCGACCGTGGTCCAGAACAGCGAGCGCCTGTTCTTGAACACCTGGAACAGGTTGACGGCGGCGATGGCGAAGGCGATCGTGCACAGCAGGCTGTCGTTGATGTCGAAGAACGTCAGCTTGATCTTGATGTCGTTCATGTTCGCATAGACGTTGTTCGGGTCGCCGCCGAGGACGGCCCAGCGCGCGAGGCCGAACATGGCGCGCCCCAGGCCCGCCAGCATGATGAAACGCGACAGCTCGATCGCGTGCTCGCGCGTGCGGAACGACAGCAGCATCAGCGAGACCAGCGGCGCCATCCAGACAATGTTGGAAAACCCGGACGGCGCCAGCGCTTCCGCCAGCGTGACATTGGCGAACAGCGCCACGGCCACATGGCCACCCAGCAGCAGGAACCAGGCGAGGAACCAGGGCCGCAGGTTGCACGGCGGCGCCGGATAGCGCTGGAAGCTGGCCGAGACGCGCGCGCAGCACCACGCGCCGACCATGCACCACAGCAGCAGCGGGAAGAACAGCACGCCCGAGCCGCGGCTGTAGACGCCCGGCGAGCCGACCGTCGCGAGCGAGCCGTAGCTCGTCGAATTCATGAAGAAGAACACGGCGATGTAGACGTAGGCGAGGAAGCGCGGCCACACCATCCCGACGCCCATCCCGACCACGGCCATGACCGCCAGCAGCGCGACGACGACGAACGGCAGCGACGTGTACAAATACAGGAGAATGTTCTGCATCGGGTCTACTCTGGTTGATCGGGGCCGGCCTCGGCGTCAGCCCTTGTTCGTGGCCGCGCCCAGCAAGCGCAAGCGGTCGCGCGGCGACATGGCGTCCAGCATCTGGTTCACGAAGCGGTCCTGCACGCGGTAGGCATTGTTCGCGTCGGCCTCGATGGTCGACACGCGCACGAGCATGCCGTCGGGAATCTTGCCCGTCAGGCCGTACAGGAAGCGCTGGTATTTCTGGCCGAGGCCGGACATCACGGCCTTGTCGCCGATCGTGACCCAATACGTGATCGGTTCGTTGCGCGCGTTCTGGCGCGCGACGAGGCGCTTGACGGGGACGCCGCCGTAATGCGTCGCCAGCTCGGCCTTGTGGTCCTGCACCATGTCGAAGCCCTGCGCCACGTAGCAGACTTCGGGCAGGTGCAGCTGCAGTTGCTTGCTCTGGTCGCCGCCGTACGCGATCGACAGCATCACGTGCTGGCCGGCGTCGTTGACATAGGTGCGCGCCAGCGTCTGGTCGTACAAGGTGGCGATGAGTTCCTTCTGCGTCTCGTCGGGCGTCAGCGGCACGACCGTGTTGTCGACGGTCCAGTTGCCGAAGCGCTTGGGAATCATCGCGTCCAGGTCGAACCGTTCCTGGACGGCGGCCACCTTCTGCCTGGGCGTGAGCGCGCCCGTCAACGCGGACGTGCCCGCCATCGCCACGCCCAGGATCACGCTGGCGAGGAGTTTCCGGTTCATGCCGCCTCCCTGCGCCGGATGAACCACTGCAGCGCGGAATCGATCGACAGGATCAGCACGAGCGCCGTGACGAACAGGACCATGCCGGCGAACCCGTGCAGGAAGCCCTGCCCGGCCGCATCGCCGAAGTAATACGTGATCAGGGTCAGCACGACGACGCGGATCACGTTGGCGGAAAACGAGATCGGGACGATGAACAGGGCGAGACCGATGTTGCGGAACGCCGAAGGGTGGCGCATCAGGTTCAGGTAGAACAGGCCCAGCGCCTCCAGGGTCAGCAGCGTCTGCAGGCCGGCGCACGCGTCCGCCACGAGCAGCTGGTACTGGCCGATCTGCAGGATCACGCCGGAACGGCTGATCGGGTAACCGAACGCGAACAGCAGGTGTTCCGTGGCCCACGACACGGCCATCTTCATCGGCATCGTCACGGCCGCCACGAATTCGCTGGGCAGCGGCACCATGAAGATCATGAAGAAGAACGGGAACCACAGCACGAGGAGCGCGCGGCCGCCGCGCTTGACGAGCAGCACGGCCGCCATGACGAGGATGATCGACAGGATTTCCAGCATCAGGATGTGCTGGGAACGGCCGAGCAGGTGGGCCACCAGGCCGAAGGCGAGGATGGGCCAGCCGGTCCAGCTCGAGCGGGGCGGCGTCGTCGCGTCCAGCACGTCCGGCCATTTGCGGTAGATGAGCCACAGCGCGAGGCCGAAGATGATCGGCCCGTGGCCCTGCTCTTCGCCGACCCAGGGGCCGGTGAACAGGTCGTAGAACGTGGGAGAAAACAGGATCGCCAGGCCGAGGAAGACCGGCCACCATTCGGGCAGGACGGCGCGCAGCGCACGCATGTCCGGCGCATGCTGCCGGATTCTGCTAACGCGTGCTCCGGTGTCCATGTCAGAACTCCATCACCACCGAGCCGAGCACCTCGCAGCCGGCGTCGACGAGCTGCTCGGCGGCGCGGCCGATGTGCGAAATCCGGGTGTAGTTCTTGCGCGTGACCAGCAGCGCGCCGCCGGCACGGCTCGCCACGGCGACGGAATCGACGCCGAGCTGGAACGGCGGCACGTCGTACAGCACGATGTCGTAGCGGCTTTCCAGCTGCGTGTTCAGGTTGCGGAAGCCTTCGCGCGCCAGCAATTCCTGCGGGTTCGGCGGCAAGGTGCCGGCCGGCATGATCGACAGGTCGACGAACGCCGGCACCCGCGCGATCACGTCGAGGTCGGCGCGGCCGGCCAGCAGGTCGGACAGGCCCTGGCGCGGCTTGAGCGCAAAGGCGTCCTGCTGGCGCGGCGCACGCAGGTTGGCGTCCACCAGCAGCGTCTGCTCGCCCAGTTGCGAGAACACGATCGCCAGGTTGGACGCGAACAGCGCGGCGCCGTCTTCCGGGTCGACGCCGACGATGGCCAGCGCGCGGCGCCCGCGCGCGAACCAGCGCAGCATCAGCTGGCTGCGGATCGCGCGCAGCGCTTCGACCTGCGGGCAGAACGGATCGTACGCGGCAAGCAGCTTGGGCGACAGTCCGGCCTGCCCCTTCTGTAGATAGGGATACGAAAACTGGCGCGCCAGCACCTGCTGGATGTCATCCTCGCTGACCAGGCCCAGCCGCACGGCCGCCTCGCCGAAGCGGATGCCGGTCTCCTTCTGCATGCGCAGCACGCGTTCGGCGTCTTCCGGCTTGAGCTTGCCCGAATCGAGCAGGAGCGCACCCATGCTCGTTTCCGGGCCGGGCCCCGCAGGTAGCGTGTTGAGAATCGGGGAATTCATGTTGGTTTCCATGGATCAGTTAAGACGGAGCAGGCGACGCGGCGTCATGAGGGAGCGGATGCCGGCCGTCCGTCCACGCGGCGACTTCCATTCGATCGTGCCGAGCACGGGGATGCCCAGCATTTCCTTGATGTCGCCGGCCGAACGCACCGGGCGGTTCAGCAATTCCAGCAGCAAGGCCAGGCCGACACCGAGGATGGTGCCGAGCAGGAAGGCGATCAGCGTGTTCAGCAGCACGCGCGGGCCTGACGGCTGGGTCGGCGCCACGGCCGGGTTCAGCAACGAGATGTCGGACTGTTCGGACTGCGCTTCGATGCGCGTCTGCGAGAAGCGCTGCGAGGCGGCATCGAACGCCCGCTGGGCGCTGTCGAGGTCTTTCAGCAGCACGCCCAGTTCGTCGCGGGCGCGGTTCATTTCCAGCACTTTCGCTTTCTGCTGGGCCACGGCTTCGCGCAGTTCCGTTTCGCGCTGGCGCAGCACCTGGGCATTCGCGCCCACGCTGCGCGACACGGTGCCGAGGGCGGCGTTCAACTCGCCGCGCACTTTGTCGAGCTCGGCCTTGGCGGCCTGGTATTGCGGGTGGTTGCGGCCGTAGCGCTGCGCCGTGTCGGCGAACTTGCCTTCGGCCTGGGCGACGTTGGACCGCATGGACTGGATCAGGGCGTTGTTGGCCACGTCGGGCGACGTCAGCGCGGAACCGGCCGCGACCTGGCGCGAATTCCCTTCGATCGCGGCCGTCTGCGCGGCGACGAGCTGGGCCGACAAATCGTTCAGGCGCGCCAGTTCGACGTCCACGCGGTTGTTGTCGAGGCTGACGATGCCCTTTTCCTGCTGGTACTTGGACAGGCGGGCCTGCGCGGCTTCCAGGTTGTCGCGCAACTGCTTGGTCTGCTCATTGAAGTAGGCGGCCGTTTTCTTGGCCGGGTCGGTCTTGAGCTGGACCGTGATCTTCTGGTACTCGTCGGCGAACGCATTGGCCACCGCGGCCGCGAACTGCGGGTCGGCGCCCTTGAAGCTGATCTCGACGACGGACGATTCGCGCGACGGCACAATCTCGAGTTTCTTCAGCAGCAGGTCGGCCAGCCAGTCGCGCACCGAGCCCTTGCCGTCGTTCGCATCCTTGAATTGCTCGATGACGGCCGGACTATTGGCCAGGTGCAGTGCATCGACGACCCGCAGCGCCACGTTCTTGCTGCTGATGATGTCGATCTGCGTGGCCATATAGCCCGGCAGCAGTTGCCCCGGCATCGTCAGTCCGGTCAAGGGATCCACGCCTTTGTAGTTCAACAGAACGGATGCCGTCGCCTTGTACGTCTTGGCCTGGATCAGGCTGAACCCGAGGGCCAGCGCGACCGTGACCAGCAGGGTCGTCAGGATGATCTTCTTCCGTGCAAGCAAGATCAGCAGGAATTGATGAACGTTCATGATGAACCTTTAAAACGGAGTGGAACAAAAACCCAAGAACCGCAATCAGTACGTCAAGACAAGCTTCGAAAGCTTTTTGCCTCCCACCGGCGTATCGGGACCTCGAGAAACCGTAGCGAGCGGAAGCCGCTTTGGCCGAGAAGCGCAGCCGTACATCCGGTACGGCCGGTCCGCCGTAGCGGAGCATCGCGGGCCAGAGATGCGACGCGCAGTAGGTTTATCGAGGTTCTCTCAAAACCAGGACTCTTTCACGGTGATGACGTCGTCCATTTGCACCAGGTCATCCGCCTTCGCATCGATCGTATGCTGGGCGCCGCTCGCATCGCGGCGCGTGATGCGCAGGCCGTGCTGCGTGCCGCGCTGCGTGAGGCCACCGCCGGCCGACAGGGCCTGCTGGACGGTCATCGCGCGCTCCAGGCGGAACGGTCCAGGACGCTGCACCTCGCCCGTGATGTAGGCACGCGGTGCGCGCTCGACGAAGATGATGTCGCCGCCGGCGACTTCATAATCGCGGTTCAGCTCGCCCTTGCGCACCATCTCGACGACGTCGATGGTTTCGCGCGTGGTGACACCGTTGCGGGTGCGCACCAGGCTGACCATGTCGCCGCCCTCGGGACCGATGCCGCCGGCCAGGGCCAGCAGGTCGAGCACCTTGCGCGGACCGTCGACCGGGTAGCGGCCCGGACGGTTGACCTGGCCCAGCACCGACACCTGCTGGCTGGCCAGCGTGGTGATCAGGAGGTTGACCTGGGCCTTCTTGAGGTAGCCGCCTTTTTCCAGCAGGTTGCCGATCTTCTTTTCCGCCTGTTGCGTCGTCAGGCCACCGACCTGCACTTCGCCCAGCAGCGGGAACGTCATGGTGCCGCCTTCCGACACGCGCGTTTCGGTCGCGAGGTCGGGACTGCCGTAGACCGATGCCTTGACCACATCGCCCGGGCCCAGCAGGATTTCCGCCGCGCCCGCCATGCCCGCGCTTACTGTGAGGACCGCCGCAATCATCCAGTGTACGAGTCGTTTCATGTTCACTCCTTCTTGTTCGTCAAATGATTCGATTTACTTCAGTCCGGCGACGCCACGGTCGAGCGCTGCCTTGTCGGGTCCGGAGCCGTTGTCGGCCGGTGAAGTCTCGACTGCCGCGGCCGGCGCCGCCGCCGCGGGATCGGCGTTCGCGACCGCGCTGGATGGCGCGGCGCCGGCGGGCAAGGTCGGTGCGGCCTTGGGATCGGGCATCATCGATTTGTTCAGGTAATCGATCTTGGCGCTGGAACGCAGGCGCTGCAGTTCGGCGGCGGCCAGTTCCTTGTTCTTGCGGTTCACGAGGAACTGTTCGATCTGGTTCGACGCGACCTGCAGGGACACCGGCGCGTCCTTGATGTCGGCGACGGAAATGAACATCGCGCGCGGGCCTTCCTTGACGACGAAGAGCTGGCCCTTGGGCATGCCCAGCAGCTTGGACGACAGTTGCGGCGGCACGTCGGCCGTCGAGCGCGTGACCTGGTTGCGGCCGTATTTGATCTTGTGCGCGTCCAGCCACACCGCGACCTCTTCCAGCGACTTGGCGCTGTCGGCCGCGCTGCGTAGCTCGGTTGTCAGGTCATTGGCGGCGATCACGAGTTCGTTCATGCTGAACTGCTTACGGTTGGAAAAGAATTCCGGATGCTTGTTGTAATAATCCTCGACTTCCACCGGCGCCGGCTTCGTCACGCTGCCGATGCGCTTCTGCAGATAGGCCTGCGCGATGATCAGCGCGCGGGCGCGGTCGATCGCCTGCATGACCTTGGGATCGCGGTCGAGGTTTTCCTTGGCCGCCGCCTCCTGCAGCAACTGGCGGTCGATCAGTACCTGCAACAACTGCTTGCTGGCGGCATCCTGCTGGGCGGCCGACACGCCGGCGCGCTGCAATTCCTCGTTGAGCTGGAGCACCGTGACCTCTTCCCCATTCACGCTCGCCAGCGCCTGGCCGGGTTTCTTTTCCTTCGCCTTGTCGCCGCATGCGCTCAAGGTTGCCGCAACCAGGATCAGCGCGGCGCACAGCACGCGCTTGGGAGTCGAAATGGGAGGTGTCTTCATGATGGCAGCCACGTGGTTGTTGTTCAATTTGGTTTCCTTGGGAGGATGGAATGGAACTCTTTTTATAGCCCGTTCATTCTGGGATCCGCACGGCTCGGTATCTGTTCGTCAATTAACACTCTGCCGTATGGCTCCGCCGCGACGACTCAGGCCGCGGCCCGCTTTTCCCGGGCATTCATCAGGTCGACGAAGGCCGCATAGGCACGCCGCAATCCATCCGGCAATGGCGTGCGCGCCTGCCAGCCCAGCGATTTCAGCTTGGACACGTCGAGCAGCTTGCGCGGCGTGCCGTCGGGCTTGCTGGTGTCGAACGCGATGCGCCCGCGGTAGCCGACCGTCTCGCCGACGAGGCGCGCCAGCTCGGCGATCGTGACGTCTTCGCCCGTGCCGACGTTGATGTGCGAATGCATCGCGTCGGTGGACGCGGCATAGGTGACGTGGTCGAGATTCATCACGTAGACGCAGGCTTGCGCCATGTCGTCGACGTACAGGAATTCGCGCATGGGCTTGCCGCTGCCCCAGATGACGACTTCGGGCGCGGCGTCCAGCTTGGCTTCGTGGAAGCGCCGCATGAGGGCGGGAATCACGTGGCTGTTTTCCGGGTGATAGTTGTCGCCGGGACCGTACAGATTGGTCGGCATCACGCTGCGGTAATCGGTGCCGTACTGGCGGTTATAGCTTTCGCACAGCTTGATGCCGGCGATCTTCGCCATCGCATACGGCTCGTTGGTGGGTTCCAGCATGCCGCTCATCAGATACTCTTCCTTGATGGGCTGCTGGGCCAGGCGCGGGTAGATGCACGAGGACCCGAGGAACAGCAATTTCTTGACCCCGTTGCGCCACGCTTCGTGCACGACGTTCGCCTGCACCATCATGTTGTCGTAGATGAACTCGGCCGGATACGTGTTGTTCGCGTGGATGCCGCCGACCCTGGCCGCGGCCAGGTAGACCTGGTCGATGCGCTCGCTACGGAAGAACTCGCGGACCTGGGCCTGGTCGGTCAGCTCGAGTTCCGCGTGGCTGCGCGTGACGATGTTCGTGTGGCCTTGCGCGCGCAGCACGCGCACGATGGCCGAACCGACCAGCCCGTTATGGCCGGCCACGTAGATGCGGGGTTCAGTATTCAACGTTCACTCCAATGAAATTGCAACGTTGTAGCCATGCGATGCCAGCAGCTTGTGGCGGCGCGCCGTCTCGAGGTCGTGCGCCACCATTTCCTGCACCATCGCTTCGAAACTTGTCCGGGGTTCCCAGCCCAGCCGGCGGCGCGCCTTGCCCGGATCGCCGAGCAGCGTCTCGACCTCGGTGGGACGGAAGTACTGCGGGTCGACGGCGACGATCGGCTGGCCCACCACGGCGCCGGGCGCCTTGTCGCCGTGGATGGCGGCGATCACGCCCCGTTCGTGGATGCCCTCGCCCTGCCACGCGATCTCGATGCCCAGCTCGCGCGCGGCCACGTCGACGAAGTGGCGCACGGAATACTGGCGCCCCGTCGCGATCACGTAGTCCTCGGGGGCGTCCTGCTGGAGCATGAGCCATTGCATCTCGACGTAGTCGCGCGCATGGCCCCAGTCGCGCAGCGCGTCGAGGTTGCCGAGAAATAATTGCTGCTCCAGGCCCTGTGAAATATTCGCGAGGCCGCGCGTGATCTTGCGGGTGACAAACGTCTCGCCGCGGCGCGGGGATTCGTGGTTGAACAGGATGCCGTTGCAGGCGTACAAGCCATACGCTTCACGGTAATTGACCGTGATCCAGTAGGCGTACAACTTGGCCACGGCATACGGGCTGCGCGGATAGAACGGCGTCGTTTCGCGCTGCGGCGTTTCCTGCACGAGGCCGTACAGTTCCGACGTGGAGGCCTGGTAGAAGCGCGTCGTCTTTTCGAGACCGAGGAACCGGATCGCTTCCAGCAGGCGCAAGGTGCCGAGGGCGTCGACGTCGGCCGTGTATTCCGGCGATTCGAACGACACGGCCACGTGGCTCATCGCGCCGAGGTTGTAGACTTCGTCGGGCCTGACTTCGCACAGGATGCGGTTCAGGTTCGACGTGTCGGACAGGTCGCCGTAATGCAGGTGGAAGTGATTGTCCTCGACGTGCGGGTCCTGGTAGATGTGATCGATACGCTCCGTATTGAACAGCGAGGCGCGGCGCTTGATGCCGTGCACTTCATAGCCCTTCGCCAGCAACAGTTCCGCGAGATAGGAGCCGTCCTGTCCAGTCACACCCGTGATCAGCGCTTTTTTCATGTACCTGCTTTCCTGGCGAAATGTTATGCAAAGACAATAAAAAATTGCAATCTCATCAATTATTCTACGCAGCCCATCCGGCGTCGCAAGCGCCGATCCGATTGAATCCGCTTCTTTAAGTCGAACCTAAGCCGCACGTTTCAGAACGCGTTCTCGCGCGTGAGGACCACTTTCACCGTCTTGAGCACGATCCACAGGTCCAGCCACAGCGACCAGTTGCGCAGATAATCGAGGTCGTACTGGATGCGTGCTTCCATCTTGTCCAGCGTGGCAGTTTCACCACGCAGGCCATTGACCTGCGCCCAACCGGTGATGCCCGGCTTGACCTTATGGCGCAGCATGTATCCCTTGATCAGTTTCCGGTATTGCTCGTTGTGCGCGACCGCGTGCGGACGCGGTCCGACGATGCTCATCCGGCCCTGCAGCACGTTGATAAACTGCGGCAATTCGTCGAGCGACGTGCGGCGCAGGAAGCCGCCGATGGGCGTCACACGCTCGTCGCCCTTGCGCGCCTGCACGACGGCAGTGCCGTTTTCCATCACCTTCATCGAACGGAATTTGTAGACGATGATTTCTTCGCCATACAGGCCGTAGCGGCGCTGGCGGAAGATGACGGGGCCCGGCGAACTCATGCGGACGGCCACGGCGATGGCCACCATCAGCGGCACCAGCAACAACAGGATGAGGCACGACAGCACGATGTCGGAGCCGCGCTTGATCGTGCTGTTCAGGCCCATGAACGGGGTCTCGCAGATCGCGATCACGGGCATGCCGCCCACGTTGTCGAAGCGGGCCTGCATCAGGTCGAAGATGTAGACGTCGGGCAGGAAATAGACGGAGGCCGTCGTGTCCTGCAGCTCTTCGATGAGCTTGCGGATGCGCGGCTGCGCGGAGATCGGCTGGCTGATGAAGATCATCTTGATGCCGTTGTTGCGCACGTACTGCGCCAGCTCGTCCGTCTTGCCCAGCATCGGATGCGGCAGCTCGGCCGGACGGCGGTCGCCGTCGCGGTCGTCGAAGAAACCGCGCACCTGCATGAACAGGTTCGGATGGCGGTCGCAGATGGCGGCGAACTTGAGGCCCACGTCGTTGACGCCGACCACCACCACCGAGCGCACTTCGCGGCTCTTGCCGGGCCGGTTCGCCACGCGCACGGCGATGTGGCTGCCCAGCAGGACCAGCGGCGTGGCCACGGCCCAGGCCAGCAGCACGCGCGTGTCGTAATAATATTTGAGGCCGCTGGACGACCCCAGGAACATCAGCACGGCGAGCGTCACGCACCAGCCGAACACGGTGTCGCGCGCATACGCCCACATCCGGCCGCTGCGCCACGTGCGGTACGGATCGATGTGCTGGTACACGGCCGACGAAATGAAAAAGGCCAATACCATCAACACCAGCAGGTAGCCCGAGAACGGTTCATGGAACAGCAGCGCCGACAGGTACAGCGTGCCCATGATGATCAGCGGATCCAGTACGCGCTGGAAAAACGAAATCAGCGGTATGTCATTGACGGTCATAGGAACAATCAGAACTGCGCACTGGCCGACAGCGTCATGCTGTTCGACTTGAAGCTGCCGGTACCGAGCACCGCCGACCCGGTGCGCGCCTGGTGCGCCAGCCCGGCCGATACGTGCAGGGTCGGCCGCGGCGACCAGGTCGCGGAGAGGCTGCCCGTGCGGATGGAATCGCGGATGTCGCCCAGCCTGGCGAACGTCTCGCGCGCGTTGTAATTGCGCCGTTCGTAGACGGCATCGGCATTCACCTTGATCTTGGCCGTCGCATCCCACTGCGCGCCGACGCTGGCGCCCTTGTTCAGCGTATAGCTCACCACCGTGCTTTCCAGCGGCGCGAAGTCGCGCCAGACGGCGGCGTTGTAGGTCATCTTGCCGCGCGGCTGGTACGTGGCCTTGACCTTGCCGGCGATGCCGCTCGTCTTGCCCGTGCCGAAAGAAGGCTGGTCGCGCCGCGTGTAGCCGACGAGGGCATCGAAGGTCGTCGACCCCGTGGCCAGCCATAGCACGCGCGCCTTCAGTTCGTCCTGCGTGAAATTGTCGTTGAGCAGGAAGGGACCGACGGGACGCGGGTACGGGTACGTGCCCTTGACCCGCCGTGCCACGAGGCCGACCGTGCTGCCGCTGCTCGGCAGATAGTCGAGTTCGACCTCGCTCGCGTCTTCCGTACGGTTGTTGTAGCGCTGGGCAAACAGCTCGTAGTCGTATTTGTCGCGCTGGAAGCCGGTGCGTACGCGCCAGGACGAGTGGAAGCGCCACGCGCCTTCCGCGAACTGGCTGCGGCTGCGGCGCAGGTTGCGTTCGTTGCTCGCGAAATCCGTGTATGGCGCCAGTACCTGTTCGTAGGTCGTGCCGACCTTGCCTTCCAGGTGATTGCCGAGTTGCCAGAACCAGGTTGCCTCCACGTCCTTGCCATCGTAATTGAGCTGTTTGAAGTGGTTGAAGTCGTACTTGGACAGCTTGGCGACGATGGAAATCCGTTGGCGGCTATAAGTCTGATCGAAGATCAATCCGCCCTCGCGCTGCCACCACGAATCGGCGCGGGTGCCGTCGAACGCGGGCGCATTGTCCGGCACGCGCAGCAGGTTGTCGTCGTGGCCGTAGGACACGCCGGCGTAGAGATGGAGCGCATCGTTGGGGCCCGCACCGGCAGGCAATGCGACCATCGTACAGAGCAACAGGGCAAGAGGACGTACGCGGGAATTCAACATGGTTTTTATCTTCTTTGAAGTTAACGCCGGACGACTTACCAGTAAGACCAGTTCCCGGTCCGAACCACCCACACGCCCAGCAGGCCATTGGTCACGGCATGCGCCAGGATCGGCGACCACAAGTTGCGGTGACGCATGTACAGCAGGCTGTAGGCCGCCCCGGCAACGATCCCGGCAAGCCAGAGGTTATGTTCGAAGCCGAACAGCAGGACGGTAATGACGAAGCTTTTGGTACTCGCTTGAGAGGGCTCAACCGACTCGAAATCAGGGTCGTCCACCCATCGCATCAGGAAGGAACGCCAGAACAATTCTTCCATGATGGGCACGACGAGCGCGGCGCCGGCGATGCGGATCGCCACGAGCAGCCAGTCGATGCGGCCACCGACGCGCGGGTCGAAGCCGGGCGGCGATCCGACGATCATCCAGCCGGCGTCCAGGCTGATCCACAGCACGAGCACGGCGACGCCCGTCGCCAGCGCGATCGACGCGGGCAACAGTGCTAAGCGGAAACGGGAAAGTTCTTGGTAGCGGCGCCAGAACAGCGCCAGCAACAGGGCCACGAGGGCGATCTTGGCGGGATACAGCCAGCGCAGGGCGTCCTGCCGGACACCCAGGCGCTCGAGCACGTCGCCGGCAACGATGAAGAAGAGATAGGCGGCGAAAGGCAGGATGCGGATCCACGCCGCGCGGTTGAACATGGGAGCGTCGGCGGGGATGGCTGCCGTGGCGCGCACGGCGTAGCGGTCGTCATGCTCAGTCATGTTTCTCCGTCAGCGGGCGTGGCCCGCGCTTCAGCTAGCGCTAGCGCATGGGTTACTCTCCCCTCGCGCGCGCTTCGAGGCGCTCCCAGCGCTCGAGGGTCTCGAGCAACTGCTCCTCGATCTGCGCGAACCGGGCATTGATCCGGCGCGCGTCGGCGGGATTGGTCTTGTAGAAGTCGGGCGCATTCAGCTGTGCCGTGATGGCCGACTGCTCGTCTTCAAGGCTGGCGATGAGCTGCGGAAGTTCTTCCAGCTCTCGCTGCTCCTTGTAACTCAACTTTACCTTCTTGCCGGATGCGTTCTGTGCGTTGGATGACATATCCGGTGCTTTCGCCGGCGCGGCTTTCTGTGCTACCGCGGGCGCGGCCGCCGCAGTGGCTTTCACGCGTTCCCAATCGGAATAGCCGCCGACAAATTCTCGCCACATCCCGTGCCCTTCGGACACGATGACTTGCGTCACCACATTGTCGAGGAACGTGCGGTCGTGGCTGACGAGGAAGACGGTGCCGCTGTAATCCGTCAACAGTTCTTCCAGCAATTCGAGCGTCTCGATGTCGAGGTCGTTGGTCGGTTCGTCCAGCACGAGGCAGTTGGCCGGCTTGGCGAACAGGCGCGCCAGCAGCAGGCGGTTGCGCTCGCCGCCCGACAGCGATTTCACGGGCGAACGCGCGCGCTCGGGCGCGAACAGGAAGTCGCCCAGGTAGCTCATCACGTGCTTGCGCTGGCCGTTGATCTCGACCCAGTCGCTGCCCGGCGCAATCGTCTCGGCCAGCGACGCCTCTTCGTTCAGCTGGGCGCGCATCTGGTCGAAATAGGCGACGTTCAGGCGGGTGCCCAGCTTGACGTTGCCGCTGTCTACCGTCTCTTCGCCAAGAATGATTTTCAACAGCGTCGTCTTGCCGGCGCCGTTCGGCCCGATCAGGCCGACCTTGTCGCCACGCATGACCGTGCCCGTGAAGTCCTTGACGATCACCTTGTCGCCGTAGGCCTTCGAGATGTTTTCCAGTTCCGCGACGATCTTGCCGGAACGCTCGCCGGTCGCCACGTCGATGCGCACCTGGCCCTGCTGGTCGCGGCGCGCGGCGCGCTGCAGGCGCAGGTCTTCCAGGCGGCGCACGCGCCCTTCGTTGCGGGTGCGGCGCGCTTCCACGCCCTTGCGGATCCACACCTCTTCCTGTGCAAGAACCTTGTCGAATTTGGCGTTCTCGACTTCTTCGATCGCGAGCAGTTCGCGCTTGCGCTCCTGGTACTTGCTGAAGTTGCCGGGGAACGACAGCAGGCGGCCGCGGTCCAGTTCGACGATGCGCGTGGCGACGTTGTCGAGGAAGCGGCGGTCGTGGGTGATGAACAGCACGGAGCCGCGGAATTCGCGCAGCAGGCCTTCGAGCCACTGGATCGACGTGAAGTCCAGGTGGTTGGTCGGTTCGTCCAGCAGCAGCACGTCCGGACCGGACACGAGCGCGACGGCCAGCGCCACGCGCTTCTGCATACCGCCCGACAACGTGCCCATGGTCGCCTCGCCGGCCAGGCCCAGGCGGCCCAGGGTCGTCTCGACCCGGTTGCCGAGGTTCCACGCATCCGTCGCATCGAGCTTGACCTGCAGATCGTGCATGCGCTCCATGACCGCATCATCATTGCCTTGGCCAAACTGTCCCGTCAGCGACTCGTACTCGGCCAGCATCGCCTGCTGGTCGCCCATGCCGGCGGCGACCGCGTCGAACACGGTCATGGCCGGATCGAAGACGGGCTCCTGCTCGACGTACGCGATCTTGACGCCCTGCTGCATGACGAGCAGGCCGTCGTCCAGCTTCGAGCGGCCGGAAATGATTTTCAGCAGCGAGGACTTGCCGGTGCCGTTGCGGCCGATAAGGCCGACGCGCTCGCCGGTTTCCAACGAGAAATCAGCATGGTCGAGCAGCGCGACGTGGCCGAAAGCCAGTTGCGCGGAAGAGAGGGAAATGACAGCCATGGTGTAAGCGGCCGCGACGCCGATCGGTGCGCGGACATCAATAAAAGTGTGAGAAAGCAGGCATTGTACCGAAGGGAACGGGGCCTGATGCATTGCCGCGCCGCGGCAGGGGGAACCGGTGGGGATTGGTGTCGCCAGCAGGAATCGAACCTGCATCTAAGTCTTAGGAGGACCTTGTACTATCCATTGTACTATGGCGACACGCTGCGCACAGCAGTCCGCTATTCTACCTGACGCCCGCCCCTCCCACAATCGTCCGCTCCCGCCTGCCCTTTTTCCAATCCAGCGCCTGAATTCCCGACGTCGCCGCCATGCCGCCCATGCCGGCCCGTGCAGCGCCTCGACGATCGATGTCCGGCCCGCGCCGCACAGGCTGCGCGTCAGCCCACGGCCCAGTACAGATTGTAGCGCTCGTGCGCAATGCGGTGGAACGGCACCAGTTCATGGTTCTGGCCCGGCGCATTCAGGTCGAACACCAGCCCGCGGGCCGCACGCCGCACGACGGTCTCGATACCTGCGCCATTCAGCCTCAGTACGGGAACCTCGTACTTCTCCTTGATCTTCATCCCGAATCCGTTACCCGCGACGACATCGGAACCGGGCGTGTAGCCGTCCCGGCCGAGACGCGCCGCCAGCACGAGCGGGCCATACATGATCGCCGCCACGCCAGGCGCGCCAGGCAAGGGCGCCCACTGCAAGTGCATCGGCATCTCGACATCGAGCACGTCGCCATCGTGCCAGGTGCGCTTGATCTCGACGTAGCGGGCGGCCTGATCGCTGTCGATCACGGTACGGCCGTTCAGCCGCACCGTCAGGCGCCGGCACCAGCCCGGGTGACGCAGCCGGACGGAAAATTCCCTGGGTCCCACCATCGTGAACGCCAGGCGGGTGGCGCCCTGCTCCGGGAACCGCGTGATCTGGCGCACGCGCACGCCTTGCCCGGCCCAGTGCAGGTCCGACGCGATATACAGATTCACGTAAAGCGCTTTGTTACTGTGGAAATAGATGGAATCCCCGTGCTTTGCATGGTTCTCCATGCCCGTGCCGGTGCAGCACCAGAACGATTGCTCCGGCTTGCAATAGTGCTTCCGATAGTTGGGACGGGTGGCCTGGAAATAGGTAACCATGCCGCTGTCGGGGTCTTGCGAGGCGAGGATGCCGTTCAGCAGGGCGCGTTCGTGGTAGTCGGCATAGTTCGCCGACGGGCTGGCGGCAAACAGCGCATGAGTCAGCCGCAGCATGTTGTAGGTGCCGCAGGTTTCCATCGTCTGGACCGAGCCAAGCCGTTCCTCCGCCTGCGGGGGCGGAAAGAACTTTTCCTCGTCGCCATGCCCGCCGGTGGCGTAAGACCGGCGTTCGACCACGTTCGTCCAGAAGTAACGCGCGGCCCGCTGGTACGCCATCCGTCCAGTGAGCCGATGCAGCCGCGCGAAGCCCACCACCTTCGGGATCTGGGTGTTGGCATGCAGGCCGTCCAGCGTGTCGCGTCCTTCGGCCAGCGGCTCGAGCAGCACGCGGTGGCTGAACCGTTCCGCCAGGCGCAGGTAGCGCGCCTCCCCGGTCAGCGCATGCAGGTCCGCCAGGACTTCATTCATGCCGCCGTGTTCCAGATCGAGCATCTTTTGGAAGCGCACATCGTCGACCGGCCTTGCCGCCTCGTCGATCCAGTCGGCCATGCGCGCCGCGATGACGAGGGCATCGGCACTGCTCGCGTGCACGTGCGCGTCGCGCAGCCCGGCCATGATCTTGTGCATCGTGTACCACGGCACGCCGGTGGTCGGCTGGCCTGCCAGGCAATTGCGCAGTTGCGTGTCACGGTCGGGAAATCCGCACACGAGCTGGTCAGGCCGTGCTTCGTGGCAGGCGCGCAGTTCGCCCACCACATAGTCCACCCGCTCGCGCATCGCCGCCTGCCCGGTTGCCGCCCACATCATGGACGCGGCACTCAAGAAGTGACCCAAGGTGTGGCCGGGGCACAGGTCCGACGATTCCCAGCCTCCGTACACTGGCGCCCTGGGCGCCAAGCCGGCATTGGCACGGAAATTATGCAGCAGGCGGTCGCAATTCAACGACGTCAGATAGCGCAGATTCAGATCCTGGGACTTTCGGAAAGGGCCGTCGAGCAAGCGCACATCGGCGAGGGCAAAGCCTTGCACGGCCTCGCCTTCGCCCACTTCCTCGGCCGCCCCGGCCTGCCCGCCGGCCAGCAGCGGCGCGGCCGCCAGCGATTGCATCAGGCGGCGCCGGCGCCCGTCCGCAGGCAGCGCGTCAGCCGCAGCGCCGGCAGGGGGCGAACCAGGCGCCTGCGCGGCAGAAGGAATAAAAAATGCGTGCCGAAAAACCGACCTCCCCAAACGCTCCAGCAGCGATTTATTCGAGGTTGGCAAGAGGTCGAGGTCCCCTGAAATCGTGCGTTTTTGGCTCGCCGCCCTTTTGCCGCGCAGACGCTTGGCAGGAAACATGTTCTGGAATGTCATGGTGGATCGCATTGGTAGAAGTAGGGCGCCGCAGCGTCCGGCGCCGGAGGTCAGGGCAGCGACCTCCGCGTGATCGGACCAGTGCGCCAAGCGGAGCCACCGTGTCGGCGTTGCCCGAATCCGCCCCCGACGCCCCCTCTGCCGACCCGGCAAATTGTACATCATAGATAAAAAACATTCGAAATGAATCTGGTGCAGACATCCGACACGGCCGCGCCGCATCGTACCGGCAGGAACCTTTTGCTGCGCTGCACCTTCATGCGCGACTTCCTGCGGCGCACGTCGCACCGATTCATGAACTGGCAGCCACGGCGAGCCGTCAGGCCATGCCGGTCAGTGCGCCGCTTCGAATGCGGCCCTATTCACTTGCGTAGCACGTCCGTTTATAAAAACCATAATTCCATTTATACAGGGCAATAAAAGAAACCGGATAAAAACCGCTTTTGTCCCAATATTCTTTTCGCCGAAAAATTGTAACGTCCCGATTTGCATACTGGACACCATTGCAAAACGCATGTTATATTTTTTCGCCATCGATTTAACGATTCGATTTCATGAAAACGCATCAAAACAGTGCATTATCCGATTCGATTTATTTAACCACGATAACGATTTGATTTTATGAAAACGCATCAAAACGGTGCGTTATCCGACTTGATGTATTTAACCAAGACGCCGTAAATCCGGATTCATCGGCCACGTGCACGCCCATAGCCGATATACCGCCCATTCGCCCACCCTGTTCGCCCTGCCGCGAAAAGGTGGCGCATTCTGACTGACAACCATCGTTCTTCCGTGAGATGCCCATGCATACGAATGCCCTCAAGTACGATTTGCCGGCCGGCATAGTAGTATTCCTTGTCGCCTTGCCCCTGTGTCTCGGTATTGCCCTCGCCTCGGGCGCGCCTTTGTTTTCCGGGATTATTTCCGGCATTATCGGCGGCATCGTCGTCGGTGCCGCCAGCGGTTCCCACACGAGCGTCAGCGGGCCCGCCGCCGGGCTGGCGGCTGTCGTACTGGCCGCCATCGCGAAACTCGGCGCATTCGAAGTCCTGCTCGCGTCGATATTGATCGCCGGCGTCGTGCAATTGATATTGGGCGTAGCCCGCGCCGGTTTCGTCGCCAATTACATTCCCTCGAATGTCATCAAGGGATTATTGGCGGCGATCGGCATTCTGCTCATTCTCAAACAGATTCCCCATGCGATCGGCTATGACGGCAGCCATGCCGATGAAACGTCCTTCATCCAGGCCAATGGCGAAAATACGTTTTCGGCCATTCTGCACGCGTTCGACGCCATTACGCCGGGCGCGCTGATCATTGCCCTCGTGTCGATGCTGATCCTGGTGTATTGGGATAAAACACCGCTGAAACACGTCAAACTGCTGCCCGCGCCGCTATTCGTCGTCGCGCTGAGCGTATTACTCCATTTGACGTTCAACCGCTTCGTTCCGGCGTTGAGCATCGCACCGGCCCATCTCGTCGATATTCCGCCCCTCGATATGGCCAACCTGGGGAGTTACCTGCAATTCCCCGACCTCGCCCATTTCACGAATCACGACGTGTGGATCGTCGGCGTGACGATCGCCGTCGTCGCGTCGCTGGAAACGCTGCTGAACGTGGAAGCGGTCGACAAGCTCGATCCGCACAAGCGCGAAACGCCGCCGAACCGGGAACTCGTCGCGCAGGGCGTCGGCAATATCTGCGCCGGCCTGCTGGGCGGACTGCCCGTCACGTCGGTCATCGTACGCAGCTCGGTCAACGTCCAGAACGACAACCGGACCAAGGCATCCAGCATTTTCCATGGCGTGCTGCTCCTCGCCAGCGTGCTCGTGCTGGCGCCCGCGCTGAACCTGATCCCGCTGGCGGCGCTGGCCGCCATCCTCATCGTGACGGGCTACAAGCTGGCCAAGGTCTCCCTGTTCCGCGACATGTACCGCAAGGGCTGGTCGCAGTTCCTGCCGTTCGCCGTCACCGTCGCCGCCATCGTGCTGACGGACCTCTTGTCCGGCGTGCTGATCGGCCTCGCCGCCAGCCTGTTCTACCTGATGCGCAGCAATTTCCGTAATCCGTTTTCGATGGAGCAGTATCGCCTGCACATAGGCGAAGTCGTCAAGATGGAATTGCCGAACCAGGTGTCGTTCCTGAACAAGGCGACGATCAAGACCGCGCTATGGGATATCCCGGCGAATGCGCACGTGCTGATCGATGCCGCCAACACGGACTATATCGACAACGACGTGCTGGAAATCATCGACGACTACCGCGTCGTGGCGGCGGAACGCAACGTGCGGCTCAACATCATCGGCCTGCGCGACGAATACCGCCTGCTCGACCCGATCCAGTTCGTGCCCGCGCTCGACAAGGCCACGCAGAAGAAGCTGCGTCCGGACGACGTCCTGCAGCTGCTGCGCGACGGCAACGAACGCTTCCGCGCGGGCCGCACGACAAACAAATACTACCTGCACCAGGTCGAGGCGACGGCCGCCGGCCAGCATCCGATGGCGGTCGTCGTCAACTGCATCGATTCGCGCACGTCGCCGGAAATCATATTCGACGCCGGCCTGGGCGACCTGCTGACGATCCGCATCGCGGGCAACGTGATCAGCCGCGAGATCATCGGCAGCCTGGAAATCGCGCACAAGCTGGGCGCGAAGCTGATCGTCGTGAAGGGGCATTCGAGCTGCGGCGCCATCGGCCTCGCGCTGCAGGACGAACGGGCGCACAGCGTCGGCGCCATCACGGGCAAGATCCGCAAGGCGATCGAGGATTGCCAGTGCGGCGCCCACCCTGCGCCGGCGGGACAGGCGCTGCTCGAGCAGGTCACCCGCCGCAACATCGAGAATTCGCTGGACGAGATCATCGCCGGCAGCGTCTTCCTGCGCGAGCGCGTCGCGCGTGGCGAGATGGGGCTCGTGGGTGCCTACCACGACATCGCGATGCGCACCGTGCACTTCGGCGAGCTCGTCACACTGGACGACGCCGGCGGGCGGACGGACCTCGCCGCCTGACCCGCGCGCCGTGCCGGCGCCGGACCGTCAGGCGGCTTCGGCGCCGGTCTCGGCCCCGGTTTCGGCGGCCAGGCCCTGCGCCAACATGGTCCCGACCTTGTCCACGAGCGCATTCATGGCGAAGGGCTTGGTCAGGATTTCCATCTGGGCAGGAAGCGTCTCGTTCTTCATGACCGTGCTTTCCGCATAGCCCGTCACCATCAGCACGGGCAGTTGCGGCCGTTGCACGCGCACGTGGTCGGCCAGCTGGCGGCCGTTCATGCCGTTGGGCAGGCCGACGTCCGTCACGAGCATGTCCGGCCGCGCGTCCTTCAGGAGGCGCAGCGCCTGCGGGGCGTCGCAGGCGACGAGCACCGTGTAGCCCTGCAGTTCCAGCACCTCGCTCATCACGGCGCGGATATCCGCCTCGTCGTCGACGACCATCACGACGCCCTTGCGGCTGCCGGCTTCCAGCGGCGGTTCGACGTCGGCAGTGGCGGCGGGCGGCGTTTCCACGAGGTGGCGCTGCAGCAGCAGGCGCACCTCGGTGCCCTGTCCAGGCCGCGATTCGATCCGCACGTTGCCGCCCGACTGGTGCGCGAAGCCGTACACCATCGACAGGCCCAGGCCCGTGCCCTGCCCCATCGGCTTGGTCGTGAAGAACGGGTCGAACGCGCGCGCCACCACGTCCGGGGGCATGCCGGCGCCGTTGTCGCGCACGCTCACCTGCACGTATTCGCCGGGCCGCAGGTCGCCGTGGCGGCGCGCCTGGGCCGCGCTCAGGGTCACGTTCTCCGTCTCGATGACGAGCAGGCCGCCTTCCGGCATGGCGTCGCGCGCATTGTTCGCGAGGTTGAGCAAGGCGCTTTCGAGCTGGTTCGGATCGCACAGCGTCATCCACAGCGCGGCCGCGAGACGCGTGCGCACCGCGATGGACGGGCCGGCCGCGCGTTCGATCAGGTCGGTCATCGACATCACGAGCGCGTTGACGCTGGTCGGCTTCGGGTCGAGCGCCTGGCGGCGCGAGAACGCGAGCAGCCGGTGCGTGAGCGCGGCCGCGCGCTGGGTGACGCCGAGCGCGGCATCGATGCGCGTCTGCAAATCGCCCGTCTGGCCCATGCGCAGGCGCAGCTTCATGAGTTCCAGGTGGCCCGTCACGCCGGCCAGCATGTTGTTGAAGTCGTGTGCGAGGCCGCCCGTCAGCTGGCCCACGGCTTCCATCTTCTGCGACTGGCGCAGCGCTTCCTCGGCCTGGCGCAGCGCGTCGGCCTGGTGTTTTTCCGCCGTGACGTCGCGCGCGACGCCGTACAGCAGCTCGCCCTCCGGGGAGATCGTCCACGACACCCAGCGGTACGAACCGTCCTTGTGCAGCAGCCGCACTTCGTAGCCGACGAGCGGCGTGCCGCCGGCCAGCAGCTGCATCTTGTCCAGCACGTCGTCGCGGTCTTCCGCGTACACCATGTCCATGAACGGGCGCGTCGTCGCCTCGTCGAAGCTCCAGCCGAAGCTCGCGCTGAACGCCGGGTTCACGGTGAGGAAGCGCCCCGTCGCCAGCGACGCCGCGCACATCACGTCGGGCGAGATGCGCCACAGGCGTTCGCGGTCGCTCGCGTGCGACGCGACCTGGTGCGTCAGCGCCTCGTTCAGGCGGCGCAGCATCTCTTCCTTCTGGCGCAGCGCCGCCTGCGCGTGCACCTTGTCCGTCGTCTCGACGACCGTGCACAGGATGCCGCCGACGGTGCCGTCGTCGTCGCGCACGGGGCTGTACGAGAACGTGAAGAAGGCCGGCTCCGGATCGCCGTGGCGCGCCATCGGCACGGGCACGTCCTCGTGCCAGGTGGCCTCGCCCGCATAGGCCTTCATGGCGATCGGCCCGACGGTGTCCCACGCGTCGCGCCAGACCGTGCGGAACGGCAGGCCGAGCGCCGGCTCGTCGCCGAGCAGCGGAGCATAGGCGTCGTTGTGAAAACTGATCAGGTCGGCACCCCAGCACAGGAAGGTGGGGAACCGGGAATTCAGTGCCAGGCCCAGCGCCGTGCGCAGGGCGGCGGGCCAGCCGTCGACGGGCCCGAGCGGCGTGGCGCGCCAGTCATGGGCGGCGATGCGCGCGGCGGCATGGCCGCCGCCGGTAAGGAACGTCAGGCTGGGAGAAACCGTGGTCTTCATAATCCTCGCTCATGCAATCCCTGGTCGATGGTCCATCCCGACAGTCTGTGCTGCCGCGCAAAGTCGACCATTTTAATGACAAGCTCATGTCGGACGGCGCGCGCTTGGCGCGGTCCATATGCGGGCAAAAAGGACGCCCGACAAGTTGCCGTTCTGCCTGGGAATGAGTGCATGCCGGCCACGGCAAAGGACCAGTATGCCGGAATCCGCAACCGTGTGGAGGGTAGATTTACAACATTTTCATGACAATTTTTGCCATTTTCCAACAGGAATTTAACGTTGCCGGAAGGGCAGACAAGTCACATGGCGAGGTGCCGCGTCGCATCCGTCTGGCGCAACACGGCCCGGTGCGCGGCCTCCAGTTCGCGCGCGAGGCCGGCGTCGTCGGGTGCGGCGCGCAGCGACTCGAAGCCCGCCGCGGCGCCATGCAGGCCGAGCGTGCGGCATCCTTCGCACAGGCGCGCGAGATGGGCGCGCGCGGCCTCGACCTGGCTGGCGGCCAGCAGCGCGGCGAGGTCGCTGCCGGCGCTGACCAGCTGGCGCTGCAGGCCGCCGAGGTAGAGCAGCAGGCGCGTGGCGTCGATGCCGAGCCGGCGCAGCGTGGCCACCGGCTGCTCGTCCGCCGCGCGCATCAACGGGGTCAGGTGGGCGGCGACGCGCGCGCTGTCGAACGGCTTGACGATGTAGCCGGCCGCACCGAGGCTCAGCGCCTGCTCCATCGTCGCGCCGTCGGCGGCGGCCGAGACAAGGACGAACGGCAGGCCGGCAAAGCGCGCATCGGCCTTGACGCGGGCCAGCAATTCCATGCCGGACAGGCGCGGCATGCGCAGGTCGCAAAAGACGATCGTCGGGTCCAGGCCGCCGTCCAGCCGGTGCCAGGCGTCTTCCCCATCCTCCGCTTCCAGCACATCGAATACACCGCTGGCCGCGCCGTCGATCATGTGCATCAGCATCATGCGCGACACGACGTCATCGTCGACTAACAAAACCTTCATCCCTGCCCCATCTGTCGCAATTGTTAAATGGAAATTATACAGACATCCGGGGTGCGCACGATTCAGGCCGGTTCGGCGTCGAAGCGGGCGAGCAGGTCCAAGAGGCGCGGCAGGCCGGCGCGCACGGCGTCGAGCTGGCCCGCGTCCGCCAGACCCTCGAGTTCCGCGCACAGCGCGCGCAGCGGCGCTTCGCCGAGATAGCCGGCGCTGCCCTTCAGGCCGTGCAGCACGCGCCCGGCCGTGTCGTGGTCGCCCTGCGCCAGCGCGGTGTCCAGTTCGGCGCGGCGGCGCGGCAGGTCGGCGAGGAAGGCGCCGCGCAGCCGTTCCTTGAGGTCGCCCATGCGGCGGCTGGCGTTGTGCGCCGCCACGGCCGCGGGCAGCGGGTCGCTCGATACGTCGAACATGGCGTCCAGCTCGGCCGTCGACGGCGCGCGCGCGGACGGCTCCGGCATCGGCGCGAGCACGATGCCGCGCTGCAGCTGGCGCTCGATGGCGCGCGTCAGGTGGAAGTGCAGCTGGGCGTCGTCGATCGGCTTGGTGATGAAGGCATCCATGCCGCAGGCCAGGTAGCGCGTGCGGTCTTCCTCGCTGACGTTGGCCGTGAGCGCGACGATCATCAGGTGCTGGTCGAGCACGGGCGCCTCGAGCGGGCCGCCGGCGCGGATCAGGCGCGTGGCCGTCGCGCCGTCCATCTCGGGCATGCGGCCGTCCATCAGGATCAGGTCGAAGCGCGTGCGCGCGCAGGCCGCCACGGCCAGCAGGCCGTTCTCGACGACGTCGACCTGGTGCCCCAATTCTTCCAGCATCATGCGCACGATGATCTGGTTGGTCGGATAGTCTTCCGCGCACAGCACGCGCAGGCGGTGCGTGTGCGGCGCGCGCGGCCGGTCGTCGACGACCGGGGGCTGCACGCCGTCCGCCAGCGGCAGCACGAAGCTGAACGTGGAACCGACGCCGGGCGTGCTGGCCACGCCGATCGTGCCGCCCATCAGCTCGACGAGCTGGCGGCAGATCGCCAGCCCCAGGCCGGTGCCGCCGTAGCGCCGCGTCGTCGTCGCGTCGGCCTGCTCGAATTTCTGGAACAGGCGCGGCAAGGCTTCCGGCGCGATGCCGATGCCGGTGTCTTCCACCGAGAAGCGGATCATGTTGCGGCCCGCCTTGTCGTACTGGTCCTCGGGCCGGCACTCGACGTGCACGGTGACCGACCCGCTCTCGGTGAACTTGAAGGCGTTGCCGACCAGGTTGACGAGGACCTGGCGCAGCCGCGTCGGGTCGCCCACGACGAAGCGCGGCAGGTCCGGGTCGAGGCGCACGCCGAAGCCCACGCTGTGCGCGCCGGCCTGTTCCTCGAACAGGGTGACCACGTGCCCGATGTTCTCGTCGAGGACGAAGTCGATGTTCTCGATGGTCAGCTTGCCGGCCTCGATCTTGGAAAAGTCGAGCAGGTCGTTGATGATCGCCAGCAGCGACTGCGCATTGGCCTGGCCGCGCAGGATCTGTTCGCGCGTCGACTCCTTGAGGACCGTGTCGCGCAGCGCGAAGCCGAGCATGCCGATCACGCCCGCCAGCGGCGTGCGCATCTCGTGGCTCATATTGGCGAGGAATTCGGACTTCTGGCGCGTGGCGTCTTCCGCGCGCTGCTTGGCCTGGTACAGCCGCTCCTCGTTTTCCTGCAGCGCGTCGTTGACGAGCGCCAGCTCGTTCGTGCGGCGCCGCACCTGGCGTTCCTGCTCGCGCAATTCCTCCGTCTGGCGTTCGAGCAGGCGGTTCTGCTGCTTGATCCTTTCGGTACGCGCGCTGACCTGCTGTTCCAGCATGGCCTTCTGGCGGCGCAGGACGTCCACGCGAATGCGGTAGGCGCCGTAGCCGCAGCCGATCACGATCAGCGCGCACAGCGTGCGGAACCACCACGTCTTCCAGTACGGCGGCAGCACCGTGACTTCCAGCGTCGCGGCGGCGTCGCTCCAGATGCCGTCCTTGTTCGCGGCGCGCACCTGGAACGTGTAGCGGCCCGGATCGAGGTTCGTGTAGGTGGCGAAGCGCTTGCTGGCGTCGACGCCGATCCAGTCCTGGTCGAAGCCCACGAGGCGATAGGCGAAGCGGTTGCGGCCCGGCGCCGCGAAGTGCAGCGCCGAGAACTCCAGCGAGAACACGGAATCCTGCGGCGTCAGCGTGATGCCGGACAGGCGTTCGATGGGCCCCGGCAGCATGCCCGGCCGCACGTCCTGCCACGGCTGGCCGAAGATCTGCAGGCCCGTGATGACGGCGCGCGGCGCGATCAGGTTGTCGTGCAGCGCGCGCGGATTGAACGCCGTGATGCCGTTGTTGCCGCCGAAGTAAAGCGTGCCGTCGGCCACGCGCAGCGCGGACGCGTCGAAGTAGGCGCCTTCGATCGTGCCGTCCGTCGCGTTGTAGTTGCGCCAGGCGCCGCTGGCCGGATCGAGCCGGTGCAGGCCGCTCGAACTCGACACCCAGATGAAGCCGTCGAGGTCTTCCTGCATCGCGGCCACGACGTCGTCCGCCATGCCGTCGCGCACCGTGTAGCGCTGGAAGCGCGGGGTGCCGTCGGGGCCGATCACCATGCGGTTCAGGCCGACGGCCGTGCCGACCCACAAATCGCCGCGCCGGTCTTCCAGCAGATAATGGACCTCGTCGTGCGACAGGCTGGTCGGATCGTCCGGGTCGTGGCGGAAGTGGCGGAACTTGCCGGTCGCGCGGTCGAGCAGGTCGAGGCCGTCGAAGGTGCCGACCCAGAAGCGGCCATGGCGGTCTTCCAGCATCGGGCGCACGATGTTGTCGGCCAGGCTCGCGCCCACGGCCGGATCGTGCTGGTACGTCGTCACCTTGCCGTCGGGCGCGATGCGGTGCAGGCCGCCGCGGGTCGCGGCCCACACGGTGCCGTCGCGCGTGACGTGGACGTTGCGCACGTAGTTGGCGTCGACGTCGTCCGCGGACAGCGTGCGCCGCGTCAGCTTCCCGGTCGCCGGATCGAAGCGTCCCAGGCCGTTGCGCGTGCCGAGCCACACGATGCCGTCGCGGCCGAGCGCCACCGACGTGGCCATCGCGTCGCCGGAGATGCCCGCTTCGACGGGCGCCAGGCGCCACGCCCGGTCGGCGCCCGTGGCCGGATCGAACAGGTGCAGGCCGCCGTTCGTCGCGAGCCACAGGCGTCCGGCGCCGTCGCCGACGATGCCGCGCACCTTGTTGTCTTCCAGCGCGAGCGGCGTGTCGTCCCCGCGCACGATGCGCGCGAAGCCGCCGCTGCCCATGTCGGCGCGCGACACGCCGCCGTACCACGTGCCGACCCAGAACGTGCCCACGCGGTCGCCGTACAGCGCCGTGACCTGGTTGTCGCCCAGGCTGTAGCTGTCGGTGATGCGGTGCGGATGCCGTTCGAACTTGCCCTGCGCGGGCAGCCAGCGGTACAGGCCGCGGTCGTGCGAGCCGACCCAGACCTGGCGCTCGGCGTCTTCGTACAACACGCTGATCTCGCCCAGCGGCATGCCGTCCTCGATGCCGAACGCGCGCACCTCGCCCTTCTGGCCCAGCGGCAGGCGCTCCAGGCCGCCCATGCTGCCGACCCACAGGCCCTGGCCGGCGTCGACCAGCAGCGTCTGCACGAAATCGTACTTGCCGCCGCGCGGCGACGGGTGGTGGCGGAAGTGCATCCGCGCCGGATCGAGGCTGTCCAGGCCGGCCGCGGTGCCGATCCACAGGTGGCCGTCGCGCCCGCGCGCGAGGGCCGTCAGCTTGTCCGAGGCGAGGCTGTCCGGCACGCCCGGCACGTGGTGCCACGTGTCGAAGCGGCCGCTGGCGATGTCGAAGTGCTGCAGGCCGTCGGCCGTCGCCAGCCACAGGCCGTCGTTGCCGTCGTCCAGCAAGGCGCGGATGTGGCGGTTGCCGTTGCCACGCTTGGCCGGTTCGTCCGGCAGGAAATGGGTGAATGCGCCGGTGGCGGGTTCGTAGCGATCGAGGCCGCCGTCCGTGCCGATCCACAGCCGGCCCTTGCGGTCGACGTACAGCACGCGAACCCAGTTGTTGGCGAGTGTCTTGGGGTCGCCGACGACGTTGCGGAAATTCGTGAAGCGGTAGCCGTCGTAGCGCGACAGGCCGGACTGGGTGCCGAACCACATGAAGCCGTCCGGGTCCTGGACGATGGACAGCACGGATTCCTGCGCCAGGCCGTCGTCCACCGACAGGTGTTCGAAGCGCAGGGTCGGCGTCGGCGCGGCCTGGGCGCACCCGAGCCACGACAGCATCCAGAACAGCGCCAGCAGCGCGGGAAACCATCGTCTCATGCTTCGAAAAACTCCAGTACGTCGTGGCGCCGGACATAGGTGTCGCGCTGGCCCAGCGCCATCAGCTCACGCGTGTAGCCGCCCTCGAACAGCAGGTAGGACGCGAGCGCGGCGCCGCGCGCCTCGATCGCGCCGATCCCGCCGAGCAGCGTCCGCACGGGCCCCGGCAGGCTGCTCGCGTGGCGCGCCGCGATGTCGTCCAGCCGCTCCGACGGCACGATCGCGAGCAGCTCGATGCGGCGCAGCGGCGTCTTTGCCAGCGCCTCGTCCGGCACCATGGCGAGGGTGGCGTTGACGCGCTGCAGGCGCTCGATGTCCATCGCGAGGCTGTCGAGGAAGATCGACGACAGCGCGTGACCGGCGATCTGCGCCAGGCTCGGATACCGCACCCGCGCCGGCAAATGGTTCACCGTCTCGTTCATGCGCCCCGCCCCCACGACGAGCACGCGGCGCGCGCCCAGGTGGATCGCGGGCGCGATCGGCGCCAGCTGGCGCATCGAGCCGTCGCCGCAGAATTCCAGGTGGCCGTCCAGGTACAACGGGACGGCCGGGAAGATGAACGGCAGCGCGCTCGACGCCAGCAGGTGTTCGACGCCGATCTGCCCCGCGAGCGCGACGCGCTGGTGGCGCTTCCACGGCGCGATCTCGCGGTCGCTCTGGTAAAACGTCACGTGCTGGCCGCCGCTGTACGACGACGCGGTGACGGCCAGCGCATCCAGGCAGCCGCTGGCCAGCGCCGCGTCCAGGCGCGGCAGGTCGAGCATGCGGTGCAGCAGGCCGACGAGCGGCGTGTTGTCGAGCAGCGAGGTGGGCGGCGCCGCGTGCCACTGGCGCAGCATCCAGCCGAACGACAGCACCGACAGCCAGCGCGCGCCGGAGCGCAGCACGCTCAATGAATCGGCGCGATAGACCTGCGTGACGTCGATGCCCTCCCACACGTCCGCCAGCTGGTCGACGCCGTCGCTGAAATCGTCGGCGCGGCAGGCCAGCGCGGCGGCGTTGAGGGCGCCGGCGGACGTGCCGCAGATGATCTGGAACGGGTTGCGCGCGGCGGGCCAGCCCGCCTCCCCCAGGATGCGGGAGATTGCCTGCATGACCCCAGCCTGATAGGCCGCGCGTGCGCCGCCTCCGCTGAGGATCAACCCCGTTTTACATTCAATGTCCACACGGCAAGATTAGCAAACTCTGCTTAACTTGCGTTGAATAAATAGCTTTTCGATAAACACTTCGTTGTTTATGGGCCTCGACAAGCGGTCAACAAGCGGCCGAGATGTTTCTGGTGGGCACGGCGTGCCCTCCCTACGCCGATTTTCAGTAAGGTGGGCGGCGCTCCGGCCGACGCGTATCGCCGACACACCGCCCGCGTCACGCGTGGGCACGGGTCACCTGCGCCGGCCGCGCCCGCCCTTCGACTAGTCCCCTTTTGCGATACCTTCACGCCGCGGGTCGGCGCCGCCGAACCACAGCGGGACGCCGTGGATGTCCATCCGCGCGATGCCCTGAAGGCCGGACGTCTGTTCGAACACGTGCACCGTGTGGCCGCGCGCCTTGAGCGCCTCGATCTCGGCCGCCGGGAAGCGCCCCGCCTCCAGCTCGGTCGGTCCGTTGCGGCTGCCGAAGTTGGGTAGCGAGATGGCCTGCTGCATGTCGAGGCCCCAGTCGAGCGTGCCGACGAGGACCTTCGCCACGTAGTTGATGATCAGCGGACCGCCCGGCGAGCCGACGGCTTCCACGAAACGGCCCGTCTTCTTGTCGAACACGATCGTCGGGCTCATCGCGCTGCGCGGGCGCTTGCCCGCCTCGACGCGGTTGGCGATGGGGCCGCTGGCGTCGCGCGAATCGAACGAGAAGTCGGTGAGCTGGTTGTTGAGGATGAAGCCGTCGACCATCTGGCGCGACCCGAACGCGTCCTCGACGCTGGTCGTCATCGACAGGCCGGCGCCGTACGGATCGACGGCGACGATGTGCGACGTCGAATGCGCCTCGATCGAATTGTCCATGCCCCAGTTCCACGCCGACTCGACGCCGGGCGGATGGCCGGCCTCGGCCTTGCCCATCGAGCGCTGGCCGATCAGGCTGGCGCGCTGCGTGAGATAGCCCTTGTCCAGCAGCGCGGGGATGCCGCGGCCCGGCAGCGGGACGAAGTCGGTGTCGGCGGCGTAGCGGTCGCGGTCCGCATACGCGAGGCGGCCCACTTCCGAGAACAGGTGCACGGCCTCCGTGCCCGGGATGCCGTTCGCCGGGGCCAGCGCTCGCATGTCGCGCGTCTCGAACATGCCGAGCATCTGCGCCACGGCGATGCCGCCCGACGACGGCGGCGGCATGCCGCACACGGTGTAGGCGCGGTAGTCGTTGCAGACGGGTTCGCGCAGTTTCGGCTGGTACGCGGCGATGTCGGCGGCGGTGAGCAGGCCGGGATTGGTCGGGTGGCTCTTGACCTTCGCCTCGATGTCGCGCGCGATCCGGCCCGTATAAAACACTTCGGCGCCGCCGTCCGCGAGTTCGTGCAGGGTGCGCGCCAGCGCGGGGTTCTTCAGCACGTGGCCGACGGGCCACGGATTGCCGTCCGGCGCATAGAAGTAGGCGCGCGCCGTCGGGTCCTTGCGGATGTACGCATCCTCGGCGAGCAGGCTGTGCAGGCGCGGGCTGACGGCGAAGCCCTGTTCCGACAGGCGGATCGCCGGCTGGAACAAGGTCTTCCACGGCAGCTTGCCGTGCTGGCGGTGCGCCAGCGCGAGCATGCGCAGCACGCCCGGCGCGCCCGTCGAGCGGCCGCCCACGATGCCTTCCCGGCGCGACATCGGCGTGCCGTCGGGGTGTTGGAACAGGTGCTCGTCCGCCTTCGACGGCGCCGTCTCGCGGCCGTCGTAGGCCTGCACCTTCTTGCCGTCGTAGTACATCAGGAATGCGCCGCCGCCGATGCCGGACGATTGCGGCTCGACGAGCGTCAGGACCAGTTGCGTGGCGATGCCCGCATCGATCGCCGTGCCGCCCTGCCTGAGCATCTCGTAGCCCGCCTCGACGGCCAGCGGATTCGCAGCCGCCACCATGTAGTTGCGGGCCGTCCAGCCGGCCTTTTCCGTGTAGCCGCTGGCGGCTTCCGGCGCGCGCTGCAGGGACGACGCGTCCTGGGCGAACGCGACGATGGGGTTGAGGGCGGCGGCAAACACACCGCCCAGGGCAAGGGCGAGCAACTTCGACTTCATTCGATCCTCCGGAAAGACGAACGCGCGGCAGCCGACCGCGCGTCAAACGACAAACGCGCGGCAGCGGGCCGCGCGTCCGAAACCTGGAGCATCGTACCCGAAATTGCCTAACCGCTCACGCTGCTTACTTCGGCTGCATGCGGATCGCGCCGTCCAGGCGGATCGTCTCGCCGTTCAGCATGACGTTTTCGATGATAGTCTTCGCCAGGTGCGCGTACTCGCGCGGCATGCCGAGGCGCGGGGGGAACGGCACCATCTTGCCCAGCGAATCGCGCACTTCCTGCGGCATGCCCATCAGCATCGGCGTCTCGAAGATACCCGGCGCGATCGTCATCACGCGGATGCCGCTGCGCGACAGGTCGCGCGCCATCGGCAGGGTCATGCCGGCCACGCCCGCCTTCGACGCGCCGTATGCGGCCTGGCCGATCTGGCCGTCGAACGCGGCGACGGACGCCGTGTTGATGATGACGCCGCGTTCGCCGTGTTCGAGACCCGCTTCCTTGCCCATCGCGTCCGCCGCCAGGCGGCACATATTGAAGGTGCCGACGAGGTTGATGTTGATGGCGCGCTGGAATGCGTCCAGCGGGTGCGGGCCATCCTTGCCGACCGTCTTGATGGCCGGCGCGACGCCGGCACAGTTGACGAGTCCGCGCAGGCTGCCCAGTTCGAGCGCCGCCGCGACGACGGCCTGGCCGTCCGCTTCCGACGTCACGTCGCACTTCACGAAACGTGCGCAATTCGCGAACTGCGCGCCCAGCTCGGCGGCCAGCGCCGCGCCGGCTTCCTGCTGGACGTCGGCCAGCACGACCTTGCCGCCCGCTTCCACGATGGTGCGCGCGGTGGCCGCGCCCAGGCCCGACGCGCCGCCCGTCACGATGAACACATTATTCTGGATTTGCATCTGTCTCCCCTTCACTGGTCAGCTGGATATTGTCTTGCCGTTTACGTAAACGTCAACCAACGGATTCTAACGGGGTTTGGCGCGAATTACCATGCGTGCATCAAAAACACTGCACGGTGGTGCCGGTCCGGGTGCACATGCGGCCGCCGCTGCCGACGCCCGCATTGCCGCTGCCGTTGAACGTGTTGCCGGCCGCATCCGTGCAAGCGATGCCCTGGCAGGCCCGGATCACGCTGGAACTGGGCACCGTCGGCTGCGGCGCCGCCAGCGGCGGCGGGATCGGCACGGCACCCGTCGCCGCGGGCGCCGTTCCGGACCGCAGCGGGCGCGGCGCCATCGGGCCTTCGCCCTGCCAGGCCTGGTGCCGGCGCACGGCGCGCCGGCGCTGTTGTTCGCGTTGTTCTTCGCGCTGCTTGTCGGTTAGTTGCTTTTCTGGCTGCCGGGCCTGCTGCTGCGCCGGCTCGCGGGCCAGCGTGTCCGTGTCGTCGCGCACCTCGGCCGGGTCCTTGCGGACCGCGTCGGCACGCTGCGGTCCGCGCGGCGTCAGCACCGGGCCATAGCTCAGCCGGGACGCCGGCACGCGTCGGCCGGCAGCCCCGTCATTGGCCGCGGGGCCGGCCGCGCCGGCCGCGGGAGCGCCGGCCACCGAGGCGCCGGCCGCTGGTTCGCCCGCCGCCGGTTCGCCGGCCGCCGGTTCGCCGACCGCGGGATGCCCTTGCGCCGTGCTGGCTTCGTCGGCCACGGCGGCCTCGCGGTTCGCCTGGTCCGTGCGTGCCGACTGACGCTGCGTGGCCGCGTCCTGCGCGCGCGCCCGCGGCGCCTGGGCGGCCCCGGCCGGCGCCATGCAGGACCAGGCCAGTACGGCGCATGCGGCCAGGGCCGCCCCAGCTGACTGTCGCGCAAATACCTGTCGCGCAGGCCACTCTCGATGTCGTGCCATGATGTTCGCTCCTTGTCGTTCCATTATCGGCCGCACGGCGTCTGTCCGGCGCGCCGCTGTGCATCAAACACGCGTCAGGTGCGCGTCAGTTTCCTGCGCCACGCTGTTAAGCTGCCACGGTGCATGTTTCAAACAAAAACGACGACAGGAGACGACCATGCAGACGATGCAGGAGATGTACCGCGCCCGGCGCGGCAGTGCCTTCGATGCCCTCAACCACGTGCGCGATGGCGACATGATCGTCGTGCCGACCGGCGTCGGCGAACCGCCCACGCTGCTGCACGCCTTGTCGGACGCATGCCGCGGTTTCACGGACGTCCAGGTGGCGCAGATCCTCGCGCTGCGCAAGTACGGCTATTTCGCGCCCGAATGCCGTCCGCACGTGCGCCATGCGGCGCTGTTCTTCGGCGGCGCGTCGCGCGCCGGCGGCCAGGGCGGCTGGTGCGATTTCATCCCGAATTATTTTTCCGAGATCCCGATGCTGATCGAACGGGGCCTGATGCCGGCCGACGTCGTGTTCGCGATGGCCTCGCCGATGAGCGCCTCCGGCCACTTCGCCCTCAGCCTCGGCACCGACTACACGATGGCAGCCGTGGCGAAGGCGCGCGCCGTCGTGCTGGAGGTGAATCCGCACGTCCCTTACACGCACGGCCAGTGTCACGTGCACATTTCCCAGGTCACGGCATTGGTCGAGAGCGAGGAACCGATCCTGGAAGTGGGCCTGCCAAGCATCGGCCCCGTGCAGGAAGCGATCGGCCGCCTCGTCGCCGAGCACATCGAGGACGGGTCGACCCTGCAGATCGGCTACGGTGGCATTCCGGACGCCGTCGTCATGCAGCTGACGGACAAGCGCGACCTCGGCATCCACACGGAGATGATCGGCGACGGCATCCTGAAACTCGTGGAAGCCGGCGCCGTCAACAACCGCAGGAAGACTTTATTGCCGGGCAAGATGGTCGCGACGTTCGCGCTCGGCTCGCGCCGCCTGTACGACTTCATGCACAACAATCCGATGCTCGAGATGCATCCGTCGAATTTTACGAACGATCCATACGTCGCCGGTCAGAACGACAAGCTCGTGTCGATCAACGCCAGCCTGCAGGTCGACCTGCTCGGCCAGTGCGGCAGCGAAAGCATCGGTTTCGTGCCCTATTCCGGCACGGGCGGCCAGGTGGATTTCGTGCGCGCCGCGAACCGCTCGCGCGGTGGCAAGTCGTTCATCGTGCTGCCGTCGACGGCGAAGGACGGCACGGTCTCGCGCATCGTGCCGTCCTTGTCTCCCGGCACGCACACCACCACGAGCAAGAACGACGTCAACTACGTCGTCACGGAATGGGGCGTGGCCCAGCTGCGCGGCAAATCGGCCAAGCAGCGCGCGCAGGCGCTGATCGGCATCGCGCATCCGGATTTCCGGCAGTGGCTGCGCGAGGAGGCGGACCGGATGTGCGTGTTCTAATGAAAACGGGACCCGCAGGTCCCGTTCGTGGTCGACGTCGTAGGTTCAAGCGCGCACGCACGTGCGCACCCGCCCCACCGCGTCAAGCGCGCACGTCGTCGATGGCGCCCCGTACGTGATCGGCGCCGAGCGCGCCGGCCATGCCGTAGACCAGCAGCGCGCGCTGCAGCTCGGCACGGCTCGCGCCGTCGGTCTGCTGCATGCCGTCCTGGCGCGAGGCGTCGGTGGGATCAAGGCTGGGGGCGTCGGCAACGCCCTTTCTTCCGAGATTGCTCGTCATGGTTTTCTCCATTTGGTTAGTAAACTGGCGCGGCTTGTTCAGGAAACAAGACCGCTGATGGCGCTACTGTACCGCAACGGAGGCTATCGCGTCGCCATCTGTTTTGTTTTTACACCTATCTTCTTGCCGGGTGAAAATTTACTACACGAGTGCGCGGACCATGCCATCATGGCACCCTTGACGCGACGAGGAGGTAGCGATGAAACGAGTTGACGAGATCGGCGAGGACGAACACGTGCGCGGACCGGTCGATGCCGCGCTGACGGTGATCGAATATGCCGACTTCCAGTGCCCGTACAGCGCACGCGCCCACGGCGCGCTGCGCGACCTGGACGCGCGCTTCGGCGGCATCCGCCTGGTCTACCGCCACCTGCCGCTGGCGCACCTGCACCCGTTGGCGGAGCTGGCGTCGGAAGCGGCCGAAGCCGCGGGCAGCCAGGGCCGCTTCTGGGACATGCACGACCTGCTGTTCGACCAGCAGCGCCAGGTCCGCGCCAAGCAGGATCTCGCCGTGCTGGCGGAAAGCCTGGACCTCGACATCGAGCGCTTCCGCACCGAGATTCTGGAACGCCGCCATCGCGGGCGCGTGCGGGCCGATGCCGAACGCGCCCGCCACGACGGCGCCACCGGCACCCCGACCCTCTACATCAACGGCATCCGCTACCGCGGCGATTCGGACCGGGCATCGCTGGAGAGCGCACTCAGCGGGGCGCTGGAGCGCTGACCGCCTGATGGGCGGGGGACGCCCACCCGACGCGAAGGCTGGGACGCTGAACCGGCAGCTTCGCCGCATGCGCCGTCGCGGCCGGCTTCGCATATAGCGCCTGCGGTTCCGACACGGCCAGCCATCCGCCCGCCGGCAACAGCGGCACGAGCAGCAGCGCGACGATGTTGATGATCTTGATGAGCGGATTCACGGCCGGCCCCGCCGTGTCCTTGTACGGATCGCCCACCGTGTCGCCCGTGACGGCGGCCTTGTGCGCATCGGAGCCCTTGCCGCCGTAGTGGTTGTCTTCAATATATTTCTTGGCGTTGTCCCAGGCGCCGCCGCCCGTCGTCATGGAGATTGCCACGAACAAGCCCGTGACGATCGTGCCCATCAGCATGCCGCCCAGTGCGGCCGGCCCGAGCAGCATGCCGACGAGGATCGGGACGATCACGGGCAGCAGCGACGGCAGCACCATCTCGCGGATCGCGGAGGCCGTGAGCATGTCGACGGCCTTGTCGTATTCCGGCTTGCCGGTGCCCGCCATGATGCCGACGATGTCGCGGAACTGGCGCCGCACCTCGATCACGACGGCGCCCGCCGCCCGCCCCACCGCTTCCATCGCGAGTGCCCCGAACAGGTACGGCACGAGGCCGCCGATGAACAGGCCCACGATCACCATCGGGTTCGACAACTCGAACGCGAGGTGCGTGCCCTGCGCGTCCAGCGCGTGCGTGTAGTCGGCGAACAGCACGAGGGCGGCCAGCCCCGCCGAGCCGATCGCGTACCCCTTCGTGACGGCCTTCGTCGTGTTGCCGACGGCGTCCAGCGGGTCGGTGACGGCACGCACCTGGTCGGGCATGCCACTCATTTCGGCGATGCCGCCGGCGTTGTCCGTGATCGGGCCGTAGGCGTCCAGCGCGACGATGATGCCGGCCATCGACAGCATCGCGGTGGCGGCGATGGCGATGCCGTACAGGCCGCCCAGCTGGTAGGCGACGAGGATCGCGGCGCACACGACGAGCACCGGGTACGTCGTCGACTTCATCGACACGCCCAGTCCCGCGATGATGTTGGTGCCGTGGCCCGTCGTCGACGCTTCGGCGATGTGGCGCACGGGGCTGAACTCCGTGCCCGTGTAGTACTCGGTGATGTAGACCATCAGCCCGGTGAGCGCGATGCCGACCGTGGCGCAGCCCAGCATGCGCCAGCGCATCGCGTCGTCCGGCCACACGAGCCACGTGACGACGGCGAACCCGATCAGCGACAGCCCCGCCGACCACCACAGGCCCGTGTACAGGGCGTACATGATCTTGTGCCCCGGGTGGTTTTTGACGAGCGAGCAGCCGATGATGGACCCGATGATCGACACGCCGCCCAGCAGCAGCGGATAGCTCATGCCGGCGCCGCCCGCGCCGGGGATCACGAGCGCACCGAGCAGCATCGTGGCGACGAGGGTGACGACATAGGTTTCGAACAGGTCGGCCGCCATGCCGGCGCAATCGCCGACGTTGTCGCCCACGTTGTCGGCGATGACGGCGGGATTGCGCGGATCGTCCTCGGGAATGCCGGCCTCGACCTTGCCGACGAGGTCGGCACCGACGTCCGCGCCTTTCGTGAAGATGCCGCCGCCCAGGCGCGCGAAGATCGAGATCAGCGACGCGCCGAACGCCAGCCCGACGAGCGGCTGGATCACGTCATGGGGCGACAAGGCGGCGTCCGCGCGCAGGATGAGGATCCAGTAGAACAGCGACACGCCGAGCAGGCCCAGGCCGACCACCAGCATGCCCGTGATGGCGCCGCCGCGGAAGGCGACGTTCAGGGCCGCATCGAGCCCCGTCGCGGCCGCCTGCGCCGTCCGCACATTGGCTCGGACGGACACGTTCATGCCGATGAAGCCGCAGGCGCCGGACAGCAGCGCGCCGGCCAGGAAGCCGCCCGCGGTGGCCCCGCCGAGCAGGAAGAAGATGGCGATCAGCAGGACGACGCCGACGATGGCGATGGTGCGGTACTGGCGCGCCAGGTAGGCCGAGGCCCCCTGCTGGATGGCCAGCGAGATTTCCTGCATGCGGCCGTTGCCGGGATCCTGGAGCAGTACCCATCGGCGCGACCACAAGCCGTAGAATACCGCGATGACGCCGCATGCGACGGCGAAGATGAGCTGCGCGGATGCCATGTCGTCCCCCTCGTTCTTCGATCAAACAACCACAGTCGAAGGCCGTCACGCGATGTCCGCTGGAGCGGCCTGCCTTGCTGCATTTGCCGCACGAAACGTGCGATACAACTTTGATCTAAAAACCTGGACGGATGGCACTAGTCATCCGGAGCCAAAAAGAGCGGCTTGCGCCGCCCTGGAATGCTCAGCCTGCGAGGGCCGCGAAGGCGGCGTCCCGTACCTGTTCGACGGGGCCGACACCCGAGATCTTGCGATATCTGGGTGCGCCCGGCAGGCCCGATTCCGCCCACTTGTTGTAGTAGCCGAGGAGGACTTCGGTCTGGTTATGGTACACGGCCAGGCGTTTCTTGACCGTTTCTTCCGTATCGTCGTCGCGCTGGACCAGCGGTTCGCCAGTGACGTCGTCGCGGCCTTCGACTTTCGGCGGGTTGAACTTGACGTGGTACACGCGGCCCGAGGCCGGGTGGCTGCGGCGGCCGCTCATGCGTTCGACGATCAGGTCGTCGGGGACGTCGATTTCCAGCACGTAATCGATCTGCACGCCGCTGTCCTTCATGGCGTCGGCCTGCGCGATGGTGCGCGGGAAGCCGTCGAACAGGTAGCCGTTGGCGCAATCCGCATCCTTCAGGCGCTCCTTCACCAGGCCGATGATGATGTCGTCCGACACCAGCTGGCCTGCATCCATCACCTTTTTCGCAGCCAGGCCCAGCTCGGTGCCGGCCTTGATGGCCGCACGCAGCATGTCGCCGGTGGAAATCTGGGGGATGTTGTACTTTTCTTTGATGAAGTTTGCCTGGGTGCCTTTACCGGCGCCGGGGGCTCCTAACAGAATGAGACGCATGAAGGATTCCTAAAGTATCTAATAATTTTTTTAGCGCTGCCATCGTTGAAATCTGATGACCGCTTTGATGCATGTCTGACTAGCTGGTACGAAACTTACCACAAAAGCAGCATTTAACGCCACTGAAGGCCGGCGATCTCTCAGCCGTTTGACCTGGCGCAAGCGGCCTGAAGAGTAGTTTCCAACAAGATCAAGATGTATAGAAAAGTCGCACCCGCGCGAGGTCGGCCGGCGTGTCGACGCCGGCGTGGGGCGCGTCAACCGTCACGTGCACGGCGATGGGCACGCCGTGCCACAACACGCGTAACTGTTCGAGCGCCTCGATGGCTTCCAGCGGCGACGCCTCCAGTTGCGGATAGCGCTGCAGGAACGCATTGCTGTAGGCATACAGGCCGATGTGGCGCAGCGGGACGTAGCCCGCCGGCAGTTGTTCGCGGGTGGAGGCGAAGCCGTCGCGGTGCCACGGGATCGTGGCGCGCGAGAAATACAGCGCGCGCCCGGCCTTGTCCAGCACGACCTTGACCACGTTCGGATTGAACGCATCCTGCACGTCCGACAGCGGGTGGGCGCACGTGGCCATCGGCACGTCCGGGGCAATGCGCGCGGCGCAGGCGGCCAGCAGCGCGGGGTCGATCAGCGGCTCGTCGCCCTGCAGGTTGACGACGACGGCATCCGGCGCCAGGCCCAGCGTGCGCGCCACCTCGGCGATGCGGTCGGTGCCGGACGGGTGATCGGCGCGCGTCATGCAGGCTTCGATGCCGTGCGCGGCGCAGGCGGCCGCGATGTCGGCGTGGTCGGTGGCGACGATGATGCGGGATGCGCCCGATTGCCGGGCCCGTTCGGCCACGCGCACGACCATCGGCTTGCCGCCCAGGTCCGCGAGCGGCTTGTTCGGCAGCCGGGTCGATGCCAGGCGCGCCGGGATGATGACGACGAAGCTCATCGGATCACAGGGTCGGCTCGACCTTGCGCGCCTCTTCGGCCCACATGATCGGGATGCCGTCGCGGATCGGATACGCGAGGCGGTCCGGGCGGCAGATCAGTTCCTGCGCTTTCTTGTCATATTCGAGCGGTCCCTTGCACAGCGGGCAGACCAGGATATCAAGCAGTCGGGCGTCCACGACATTTCTCCACGATTTGGGCAGCCAGCGCGGCATCGATCTGCGCGCCGACCGGCACGACCCACAGGCGCGGGTCGTTGTTGATTGTTTCAAGTTGCCGACATTTTACTGCATCCTTCTCCGTCACCAGGATGACGTCGGCGTCGACGGCGCGGAACGGGTCGTCCAGGAAGTCGTGGTGGTCGGGCAGCGCCAGCTCGGCGACGTCCAGCCCGGCAGCGCGCAGCATGGCGAAGAAGCGCCCCGGATTACCGATCCCGGCCGCCGCCAGCACGCGCTTGCCGCGCAGCAGAGACAGCGGCACGCGTTCATCCGCGTCCATCAGGCGCTCGGCGTGGTCGCCCGCCAGGCCCATCCGCCACGGCTGCCCGCCGACGGCCAGGGCCAGGGCCGGCGTGATCTCGGGCGCGTTGACGACGGTGAAATCGCGCCGGCGCGACGGCGCCTCGCGCAGCGGGCCGGCCGGCAAGGTCCAGCCGTTGCCGGTGCCGCGGCCGTCGAACAGGACGATCTCGACGTCGCGCGCGAGGGCGTAGTGCTGCAGGCCGTCGTCGGTGATCAGCACGTCGACGTCGGGATGCAGGTCCAGCAGGTGGCGTCCGGCCTGCGCGCGCCGGCGGCCGACCACGACGGGACAACCGGCCCGGCCCGCGATCAGCAGCGGTTCGTCGCCCACGTCCTGCGCAAGCGACGCCACCGTCACTTCGCGCGGCGGGGCCGACGACCCGCCGTGGCCGCGCGAGATGACCCCGGGACGCATGCCGGCCGCACGCAACTGCTGCGCCAACCAGATCGTCAGCGGCGTCTTGCCGGTGCCGCCGATGAAGATATTGCCGACGACGACCACGGGAACCGGCAGGCGTTCCGATGCCAGGATGCCGGCGCGGAACAGGGTGACGCGCAGCGCGGCCAGCAGGCGGAACAGCAAGGACAGCGGCCACAAGGCCAGGGCCAGCGGCCCGCGCCGGAGCCAGGCGCGGGTCAGCGTGGATTCGAGGGAAGATGCCATGGAAAAGCGTTAGCTCAAAAAATGCGTCGGCTCAAAAAAATGCGTTAGTTAAAAAAGCGTTAGCTAATAGCGTTAGCTAAAAACGTTACCTAAAAACATTACCTAAAAACGTTACCTAAAAAACGTCGTCCCCGCGGAGGCGGGGACCCAATTTTTGCATGCGCATCGTCAGCGCCGCAGGACTTGGGTCCCCGCCTGCGCGGGGACGACGCGATATTTCGATTTACTTCTGCCCGCCCGTCTGCGCCGCGAACGTCAGCTTGTCGTAGCCGGCCATGCGCGCCGCCTCGAGCACGTTGATCACCATCTGGTGCATCGCGAACTGGTCGGCATTGACGATGATCACGGGGTCTTTCGCGGGCGTGGCCAGCGGCTGGCCGTCCGGACCGATGCTGGCCGCGCGCTTGAGGTCGTCCGCCAGGCTGGCGACGCCGTGGAACGCGACGGGCACGTTGTTCACCGTGTAGTTACCCTTGGCATCGACCGTGACGTTGATCTCGAACGGCTTCTCGACGGCCTTCTCGGCATCGGCCGTGGGCAGCGTGATCTGCAGTTCCGTGAACTTGCTGTAGGTCGTCGTGACCATGAGGAAGATCAGCACGACCAGCAGCACGTCGATGAACGGGATCAGGTTGATTTCCGGATCCTCGCGTTTGCGGCCGCGGCGGAAGTCCATCATTTGCGGGCACCGTGGACGACGTCGACGAATTTCACGGCCTGCAGCTCCATGTCGATGATGAAGCTGTCGACCAGCGCGCGGAAATGGCGGTAGAACACGAGGGCCGGCATGGCGATCGCCAGGCCGAAGCCCGTGTTGTACAGCGCCACCGAGATGCCGTGCGCCAGTTGGGCGGGATTCGTGCCGCTGGCGTTCTGGGCACCGAAGATCTCGATCATGCCGACGACCGTGCCGAACAGGCCCATCAGCGGCGCCAGCGAGGCGATCGTACCGAGCGTCGTCAGGAAACGCTCGAGCACGTGGGCGACGCCCCTGCCCGCTTCTTCGATCGATTCCTTCATCACGTCGCGCGGCGCGTCGACGTTGCGCAGCGCGGCGGCCAGCACGGCGCCGAGCGGGGAATTCGTCTGCAGCTTGTCGATGATGACCGGAGTGACCTTGCCGTTGCGATAGACCTGGATCACTTCATCGAGCAGTTGGCGCGGCAGGATCTTTTCGCGGCGCAGGTAGATCAGGCGCTCGATGATCAGGGCCAGGGCAATGATCGAGGCGATCAGCAACAGCCAGATGGGCCAGCCGGCAGCTTGGAGAATGGCGAGCAAAAGGAACTCCTGGATGAGTAAAAATCGATAGACAAGTTAGTTGCGCAATGTAACGTGTTGCCCGCATTGCGGCAAGTAGAGTTCTGCACACTTTCTGTGGATAAAAGTGTGCGCAAGCCGCGCCGGCGATGCCAAGAGCCTTGATTCTAAAAGAATATTTTTCCGTGCGTAAAAACGCGGCACGACGAGGACGGCTTCGTTCAGGAAATTTCGCACGTGCGCAGCCAGCGCTTGCAGCATGTAGTTGCCCACAATTTCTGTGGATAAATTTGTGAGGAATCACCTTTCCTGACGGTAAGTCATTGATTTTACTCACAGAAATATCCAAGTCCAAAAAATAGGCAGGGTTGAACGCGACTACAGCCTCGCGCCCACCCTGCCCTTCTGCACATTTTTTGTGGACAAAATTGTGCGCAAGCGAACAAACCCTACCCTAAACAATTGATTTGCAAGGGAATGCGTTCCGCGCCCGTTTTTTGAGCAACCGGCTTGCCGACGGCCCCCGTGTCTTGGGTCCGGATTTTTCACACAAACTGTGGAAAAAGATGTGAACAAACATATCGATCCACACATCAACTGTTTGATTTTAATCAGAATTTATCTTCAAGCCCATTTTTTAGGCAGGACGCACTTATGCACAGGCCGGCACCCGTGAACAGTCGTGTATGCCGATCGTGCGGCGGCTCGGGTTATAGTCGCGTCCGCGGACGCCGGGCCATGCCTCGACCGGCGTCCGGGCTTCTTCACAAATTTTGTGGAAAAGATTGTGAGCAAGCGCCTTGATCCGGCGCAAAGCACTTGAATTTAAACGGAATTTTTGTCGTGCAGAATTTTTAGGCAGTACGCTTCCCGTGGCCCGGGCAGCCGGTCCGCGCCGTGCACGCGCACCGGACGTTCATCTGTTCACATAAACTGTGGAAAACAATGTGTGCAAGCGGCGGGACAGTGGCCTAAGTGGTTGATTGCTTTAGGAAAACATATGCACGCTGAATTTGGAGGCACCGCCAACTTCTCCACTTGCGCACACATTCTGTGGATAAGATTGTGGCCAAGTACTCGAAGATGCATTCAAGCCATTGATCCATAAGGAAATTTGATTGCTGCACCGAAATCGGGCAGCGAAGTTTTACTATAAAAATCAGGCGTTTACAAAAACTATTTGTCGTTTTACAGCAGATGTGCCCTACACTGCGCGCAACCATGTTTTTGTGGACAGTTCAACCCAGTTCATCCATATGTTCCCCACCGAAGACGCCGATCCGGCCTATGCCGCCCCGCCCGTACTGACCGTCACAGCCCTCAACCAACAGGTCGCGCGCCTGCTGGAACGCACCTTTCCCCTCGTCTGGATCGGCGGCGAGATCTCGAATTTCACGCGCGCCGCGAGCGGTCACTGGTATTTCACGCTCAAGGACGATGCGGCCCAGGTGCGGGCCGTCATGTTCCGCGGCCGCGCCCAGTATGCCGGGTTCACACCGCGCGAAGGCGACAAGGTCGAGGTGCGCGCCCTCGTCACGCTGTACGGCGCGCGCGGCGACTACCAGATCAATGTGGAGGCGATCCGCCGGGCCGGCGTGGGCGCACTGTACGAAGCGTTCATGCGCCTCAAGGAAAAGCTGGGCGCGGAAGGCCTGTTCGACGAGGCCCGCAAACGGCCGCTGCCGCTGTTCGCGCGCGCGGTGGGCATCGTCACCAGCCCGCAGGCGGCCGCGCTGCGCGACGTGCTGACGGCGCTCAGGCGGCGCGTGCCGCACGTGCGCGTCGTGCTGTATCCGGCGCCCGTGCAGGGTCAATTGGCGGCGCAAAAGATCGCCGAAGCCATCGCCAACGCCTCGCACCGGCGCGACGTGGACATCCTGATCGTGTGCCGCGGCGGCGGCTCGATCGAAGACTTGTGGAGTTTCAACGAGGAAGCCGTCGCGCGCGCGATCGCCGCGTGCAGCATGCCCGTGATCTCGGGCGTCGGTCACGAGACGGATTTCACCATCGCCGACTTCGCCGCCGACCTGCGCGCCGCCACGCCGACGGCCGCCGCCGAGCTGGCCGCGACGGCGCGCGCCGACTGGATCGCGTCGCTGCAGGCGGACGCCGGCGACCTGCGCCGTGCGATGGACCGCGTCCTGTCCGACGCCAGCCAGGGCCTCGACAACCTGTCGCGCCGCCTGTTGAGCCCGTCGACCCAGATCGCCCATCAGCGCCTGAAACTTCTTGCCATGGCCAGCAGTCTGACGCATGCCGTGCGCGCGCCGGTAAGCCGTCACGGCGTGCTGCTGGCGCAGATGCAGCAGCGCTGGGCCCGCCATCGTCCGGACTGGAGCGGCCTGCGCACGCGGCTGGAATCCGACCGGCGCCACCTGACGGCGAGCGTCGGCAGCCAGTTGCGCGCGCGCCGCGAAGCGCTCAACGGGCTGGCCGCGCAGCTCGAACTGCTGAACCCGCAGCGCACGCTGGAGCGCGGCTATGCGATCGTCAGCAGTGCAAAGGGCAAGGTATTGCGTGCGCCGGGCCAGATCAAGCCGCGCGACGTGCTGCGCATCCGCCTGGCCGAAGGCAGTGCCGAAGTCAGCGTGGCGGGCGTGCAGGATTTATTGGAATGACAATATAGTGGTTTCGCAAAGCCATATCTGCAACGTTCACGCATCCGGTTTAGAATAAGCGCCCGAATTGCTGGAAAACCGAGACCTCGAGAAACCGTCGCAGCAGGTGTATCGAGGTCTCCCGTCAACTTACTAAGGAACAAGACATGGAACATACCCTGCCGCCACTGCCGTACGCCAAGGATGCCCTGCAGCCGCACATCTCCGCCGAGACGCTGGAATACCACTACGGCAAGCACCATCAGGCTTACGTCACGAACCTGAACAACCTGATCAAGGGCACCGAGTTCGAAAACCTGTCGCTGGAAGACATCATCAAGAAGTCGCAGGGTGGCGTGTTCAATAACTCGGCCCAGGTGTGGAACCACACGTTCTTCTGGAACTGCATGAGCCCGAACGGCGGCGGCGCACCGACCGGCCCGGTCGCCGATGCGATCAATGCCAAGTGGGGTTCGTTCGACAAGTTCAAGGAAGAGTTCCAGAAATCGGCCGTCGGCAACTTCGGTTCGGGCTGGACCTGGCTGGTGAAAAAGCCGGACGGCACCGTCGACATCGCCAACACCTCGAACGCCGGCACCCCGCTGACGACCGACAACAAGGCCCTGCTGACCTGCGACGTCTGGGAACACGCCTACTACATCGACTACCGCAATGCCCGTCCGAAGTTCGTCGAGGCATGGTGGAACACCGTCAACTGGGACTTCGTGAACAAGAACTTCGCCTGAGGCGATTGCCCGTCCGTTCCGGCCTGACCAGGTGCGGAACGACTGGAAAAGCACGGCCCGCCTCGCGCGGGCCGTGTTGTTTTGTCAGCCGTACGGCGTGAACGCGATGCCGTTCTGGACGACGCCGATCAGCGCCGCCTGGTTTTCCGGGCTCTCGCTGAAACTCATGAGCACGTCGGCATTGGTCAGCACGTGCTGGTCGAGCAGCTTGGTCCAGTAATCCGCGCCGGCCGCGTCCGGCGCGCGGTGCAGGACGTTGGCGTAGAACCTGTCCACGATGTCGGCATTGGTCGGATTGTCGCCATATAACTTCTTGAATTCCGCGGATTGGGCGAAGCCGTTGGCCACGTCGAGCAGCCCCACGCCGTGGTCCAGCGCCCCGATCCAATAACCCAGTTCGACCTTGTCGGGCGCGCGGTTGAACGCGGCCTGGTACATGCGAAGGGCCTTGCCGCCGTCGCCGTCGATGTCGAACGCGAGCGTGCCGTCGGCGAACTGCAGGCGCTGCACGTCCACCACCTGGTCGGTGCCGTCGGCGCCCGACTTGTCCGCGATCGTGAAGCCGCTGGCGGTCTTGGTGACCGTATAGTTTGCCTCGGCGCCGTGGTAGACAGCCGTGTTGGTGCCCGCGCCGCCGGTTATCGTGTCGTTGCCCGCGCCCCCGTCGAGCATGTCGTTGCCAGCGCCGCCGGCGAGCGTGTCGTTGCCGCCCATCCCGTGCAGGACGCTGCCTTTCGCGTTCGCGATCAGGACGTTGCCGCCGTCGCCGCCAAACGCGTTCAGTACCGTCGTTCCCTGCGCGATCGCCAGGTTGGCGCCGCCGATCACGGACGGCGTGGCGCCCGAGAGATCGATGCGGTCGTTGCTGCCGAGCGCGCTGGCGTTGATGGTGTCGGTGCCGCCGGTGGGGTCGCTCAGGATGCCGCGCGACGGGTCGGCGGCGACCATCTGCGCGTACTGCGCCGTATAGATGAAGGTATGGTCCTGCGTCGGCTTGTGGCCGATGATGTCGATGCTCCAGTTGTCGAGCGTGCCGACGTTGCCTGTGCCAAGATCGGTGACCGCGAGCGTCCACCTGCCCTGCGCGCTCTCGCCCCAGTCGAGCACGGTATCGAACGTGAAATGAACGTCGTGCTGGGTCGAACCGACGGCGCTGAGCGCGCCTTGCGACGGCCGATACATCAGGTAGCTGATCGTATGGGCAGGCGATATCAGCGCAATTTCGAGGTCGCCGATGAACGGATGCGTGATGTTGACCGTGACGTCGACGCGTTCGACGACGACGTCGCTGTCGATGTCGATGGGGCTGTAGGCGAACTTGCCAGTATTGTCGGGAATGGCCACGCCGGTGGTCTGCGATGCGACCACGTCCACGACATTCGCGGACGTGCGCGGCGCGCTGTCCCACGTTGCGGCCAGGCGCACGGCCGCGAGGGCATCGGCGACGCCGAAGCCGGTCGACTGCACGGCGGCGCCGTATTGCAGGCCGCCGCCATTCCAGTCGTGGGCGCCGTTCGACGCCCATTTGTCGGGTGCGCCGACCTGTTGCGCCGTGTAGGCGAGGATCTGCTGGATGTCGCGGTAGCCCAGGTGCGGATTTACTTCGAGCATCAGCGCCACGATGCCGCTGACGACCGGCGCCGCAAAGGACGTGCCGTCGACGAACGCGTGGTCGCCGCTGCTGGCGCCGGCCGCGCCGGTGCGGTCGGTCGTCAGGATGCTTTCGTAGTCGCTGTGTCCGGCCCCGCCCGGCGCCGCGACGAGGATCGACGCTCCCGTCGTGCTGAAGTACGACGACGCGCCGGCGGCATCGACGGCGCCCACGGTGACGACATATCGGCTGTTCTGGAAATTGTGCAGGTTGGTGTCGTCGCCGTAGTCGTAGCCGTTGCCCGCCGCCTGCACGACGACCGTGCCCAGGCCGTCGCGCCCGGTCGCGGCAAGGTCGCGCAGTGCGGCGAATGCGGGCGCGAACTGGGCATTGTTCGCGTCGTCGTAAAAGGCCCAGTCCGTGCCGGTGGCCAGCAGATTGCCGAATCCCCAAGAATCGTTCAGCACATCCATTCCGGCCGCGTAATGGAAGGCGTTTGCGATTTCCGTCATTAACTGGGGCGTGACCGCGGCGGAGGTGTACAGCGACACGAGTTGCGCATCGTAGGCGACGCCGACGGTGCCATGGCCGTCCCTGGCGGCGGCGATCACGCCCGCGACCTCGGTGCCGTGGTTATCCGTCGCGCCGACCGGCGCCCCGCCGGGCAGCAGCGACGAGCTGATCCGGTCCAGGCCCAGCTTGTCGTTCGGCGCGAGCTCGGGATTGGATGCGTCGATGCCCTGGTCGAGCACGGCGACCTTGATGCCTTTGCCGGTTGCATGCGTCCACGCGTACGGCACTTTCGTCGTGAAGAGATACCACTGGTACGAGAACCATTCGTCCGTCGGTGTCACGGCGCCGGCCGCCGCATCGTCGTCGTGGATGATGCCCACGGCGCTGTCGGAATTGGCAGTCACACTCGTGCCGACCGGGACAGTGCTGGGCGACGCGATCGTGGCGCCCAGTGCGTGGCTGAGCTCGATCCCGAACGCGCGATCGGGTTGGAATTCCGTGTTGCCGGTGACCGGGACGGTGAACGTCGCCGTCGTCGCACCCGGCGCGAACGTCAGTGTCTGGTGTTGCGGCTGGTAATCAACGCCAGGCGTGGCCGTCTCGCCGCGTGTGGCGACGTCCACCGACACACCGTACGACACCGCGTGCGACATCACGACCGTAAAAGTCATGTTGCGCGTGCCGGCATTGCCCTCGATGATGTCCTGGTCGGCGACGCTCAGGCTCGGCATCGTGATGCCGCTCACGGCGATGCTGCCGTCGTTGCCTACCGTCATGAGCTTCGTCATGGCGTACGATGTGTCGGCGACGTAGCCATCGTCCCTGGCCTGGTCCTCGCCCGTGTATTCGGTGGCGACGAGCGTCACGAAATAGGTCCCCGGCGGTGGCTGGTGGCTCAGCGGGACCTTGTCGGAAACGTTCTGGAAATAATGGCCTGGTTGAAGCTCGCCGTTTGCGTCGTTGTTGAATCGATCGACAGCAATCGCATACCCGGTATTCGTGCGGGCCGAATCCCAAGGGGCCGCGGTAAGCCATAGTTCCAGCCTTACCGTGCCGGACGTGGCCGTGCCGACGTTCTTGACCGCATCGGCCGTCAGGGTGACGCCTGTGATCGTACCGTCCGTTGCCGTGTCAAATTGATAGCCATATTTACCGAGGATTTTGATCAGTGCGCTCATGCCTGTCCGTGTCGTCAGCTTGTCCCGTCAAAGGATGCCAACCATAGTTAAATGTCATTAAACGTTGACAAGCATACCAGAATATTGTTGCCGGTTATCAATATTTTCGATGTCACATGGACCGGTCCCGGCCGGCACCGCGCCATGGACGGCTGGTTTGTCGCGAAACTGTACGAATTTGTCACCCGTCCCCACCAAACATGCTCCGCTGTTGCCCGCTCTTATACAATGCGGGGTCGAAGGAGATCCTCATGTATCGGGTACTGTTGGTGGAAGACGATCCGCGTCTCGCGGAACTGGTGACGGAATACCTGTCCGGCTATGAATTCGCGGTCGACCTCGTCACGCGGGGCGATGCCGCGCTCGAGCACTTCAAGACGGCCGCGCCGGACATCGTCGTGCTCGACCTCATGCTGCCCGGCATGGACGGCATGGTCGTGTGCCGCCAGATCCGCGACGTGTCCGACGTGCCGATCCTGATCCTCACGGCGCGCGAGGATACATACGATGAAGTGTCGGGCCTGGAGCAAGGTGCGGACGACTTCGTCAACAAGCCGGTGCAGCCGCGCGTGCTGCTGGCGCGCCTGCGCGCCCTGCTGCGCCGCACGCAGACGAAGACGACCGCCGACTCCCGCACGCTCGAGTTCGGCGCGCTGCGCATCATGACGAGCGACCGCAGCGTCACGTGGCGCGGCCAGCCGTGCGTGCTCAGCAATACCGAATACAAGCTGCTGCTCGTGCTGGCCGAGGCCGCGGGGCGCGTGCTGTCGCGCGACGAGCTGCTCAAGAAGATGCGCGGCATCGAATTCGACGGCCTCGACCGCAGCATCGACAACTGCATCTCCAAGCTGCGCCGCAAGTTCGACGACAACCTGTCGGAAAAGATCAAGACCGTGTGGGGCGAGGGTTACTTGTTCTCGCCCTCGGCCTGGGTCTAGGCCCTGCGTCGTCCCCGCGCAGGCGCACTAACGTCCGGAATAAAATTTCGTAAAATGTAGCGTCATTCCCGCGAAAGCGGGAATAATGCCCCCGGCATTATTCCCTCCATACTGAGCCACAGAATTCTCGACGTTGAAGATACTGTAGTCTCTCAAACAGACTGACTTCGGCACTTCTGCATGGGTTCCCGCTTTCGCGGGAACGACGGCTTTTTTACCTGTGAAAACCTTATGGCACAGGTTGGAAATTATTTCGGACAGCAGTGCGCGCAGGCGGGAACCCAATTTCTGCATGCACCGCGATATGCGTGCAACCTGGCGGGAGAGTGCCGGGATACCTCAACGCCCGCCGGACACGTCGATGAACGTGCCGGTCGCGTACGACGCCTCGTCCGACACCAGCCACAACACGGCGGCCGCCACTTCGTCCGCCGTCCCGCCGCGCGCCATCGGTACCGACGATTGCAGGCGCTGGATGCGCCCCGGTTCGCCGCCACTCGCGTGCATGTCCGTGTCGATCAGGCCCGGCCGCACGCCGTTCACGCGGATGCCTTCCTGCGCCACCTCTTTGGCCAGGCCGATCGTCAGCGCGTCCACCGCGGCTTTCGACGCCGCGTAGTCGACGTATTCGTTGGCCGACCCGAGCACGGCCGCGCGCGACGACACGTTCACGATGGCGCCCCCGACGCCGCCATGCCGGGTCGACATGCGCCGCACGGCCTCGCGCGCACACAGGAAGCTGCCCGTGACGTTGGTCGCGAGGATGCGGGCGATGCGCGCCGCATCCATGTGCTCGACGCGGCTCTGGCGCGCGAGGATGCCGGCATTGTTGACGAGGGCGTCGAGCCGGCCGCAGCGCGTATCGATGGCCGCGAACAGGCGCTCGACGGCGGCCTCGTCCGCCACGTCGGCCGCGACGGCGAATGCCTGGCCGCCAGCCGCTTCGATGGCGCGCACGACGGCGTCCGCCGCGTCGGCGTTGTCCCGGTAATTCACGCAGACCGTGTAGCCGCGCCGCGCGGCCAGCAGCGCGCAGGCGGCGCCGATGCCGCGGCTGGCGCCCGTGACGAGCATCGTCTTGTTCATTGGGTTCCTTGCTTATTCGAAGATGGGCACGATCGCCAGCGGTGCATTGTAGGTGATGACCTGGGCCCGTTCCGCGCCCGGGCCGAAGCGCCAGGTCACGATGGGAAAACCTTCGTCGGGATCGCCCGTGAACGCCGCGCCCGGCGTCACCGGCAGCGCCTGTTCGCCGCCGTCCGCATGGCGCAGGCGGGCGCCGGCCGACTCCTTTTTCGGGAACACGAAACGTACGCCGGCGCACTGGCGCGCGCGCTGCGAGGCGTCGACGTAGCGCACGAAACCGAGCGCCTGGGTGCACGCGGCGCGCAGGTTCGCGGCGTCGTATTCGCCGTCGGCACGCGGCGCGATCGTCACCTGCGGGCGCAGCACGAACGGCATGCCCTTGCGGTTCAGCACGAGGGCCGCGTTCTCGTCGTAGGCCGCCTTTTGCAGCGGGAATACGGTGCGGCCGAGGGCGTCCAGCGGCAGATTCAGCTGCGAGGTCCTGCCCGTCAACGTCAGCTGGGCGCCGTCGCCCAGTCCCGCATGGTCCCTGGACTGCACCTGCAACTGGCTCTGCAGCAGATTCTTGGGCCCGCCGTATTTTTCGAACTGGACCATGGCCCGGTACGCATCCCGATAGCTCACCCATTCGCCCGCCTGCGCCTGCGCCCGCGCGCCGGCCGCGGCGACCGCGGCCAGCGTGGCGAAGGCAGCGATGAGTTGGCGGGATGCGCGCATCATCAGAACCGGTAGGCGATGGCGGTCGAAACCGTCAGGTTGGTGGACCGCTCGACGAGCGGGCTGTGTTCGGCACTGCCCAGCAGGCGCCGGGCCTGCAGGTTCGAGGTCAGCATCCACGACGGCGACCAGGCCCAGTTCCAGCGCACGCCGACGTGCGCATCCTGCAGGCCGCCGCCCGCCTCGTAGAACGAAAAACGGCTGCGCGACGCTTCCGCCAGGGTGACGCCGAAATACGTCTGGTTGAAGTTGCGGTTCACGACCGTGACGCCGGCCGCCAGCGCCACGTGGTGCTGCGCGCCGAGGTCGAACGCGAGACGCTGCATGCCCAGGTCGAGGCGGGCGCCGTCGTGGTCGTTGCCGGCGCCGTACAGCAGGCTGCTCGTCAGGCGCCATTGCGGCGTCAGGTAATAATTCGCGAAGACGCCGCCTTGCAGGCGCGCGCCGATCTTGTCCATCCCGTCCAGGTCGGTGCCGCGCAGGCTGCGTTTGTCGATCGGATTCGGGACCGGGCCGATCAGCATCGTGTCGGTGCTGCCGACGCCGTCGAACGTCCGGCCGGTGCCCGTCCGGTCGCGCCCCGGCTGCACGGCCAGCAGCGGACCGTATTCGAATGTCGGGCGATCCGACAGGTGCATCCCGGCGCTCATGCCGGAAATAAACAGGCCGTTGCTCCATTGGACCTGGAGCACCGGCAACGCCGATACCTTGCGGCTTCCCGTCCCGTCCCAGCGCGGCGCCGACTGCACGCCCAGCCCCACGTACATGTCGCGGCTGCCGTCGGGCATGGGGTTGGTCGCCGGCGTCTGGGCCCACGTCGTGCCGCAGGCTGCGCTCAGCGCGAGGAAGAGAAGCTTGTTCATGTTCAGGGGCGAAAGATTCGGGAAGACAATATTCTACGGCTTTGTCTTCCGTCCACCCATATCCTTTCTACCTCGTGGCCACTTCCGTCGCAAATTCCACCGGCAGGTCGCTGCGCGGGACGACGACGAGGTGCGCGGGCGTCGTCACGTGCATGGTGCAGACGACGTCCGGCCCCGGCACGGACCTGAGCTCGTGCACGATGATCCTGTCGGCCGTGCGCGCGACGCCGTCGATGGCCGTCGTGTAGCAGCTGCTGGCGCCGCTGCCCATGAACACGCCGACGACCATGTCGGCCGCGAAGTCGACGACCGGCAGCGCGCGGCCCGGCGCGTGTTCGTTCCACAGGCGGACCCAGGCCGCCGCATCCTTGACGACGACGGTGCGCGCCTCGTGGATGGCCGACATGCTCGTCGCATCGACCGTCGCGAACGGGATGCCCGTGACGGCGACGGGAACGAGCGCGACGCCGGCATCCGTGCGGTCGACGGCGACGATCTGCATCGGATGGCTGACGACGGGTGCGCAGACCGCCACCGTCGTCACGTCGTGCTCGTCCACTTCCACTTCCAGCTGGCTGGCGCCGGCCGCCACGCGGGCGACGGCGATGCCGTGGCACGCATTGCCGTACTCGCCGGCGAACACGCCGACGAGCATCTTGCGCGTGAAATCGACCTTGGGCAGGGCGAGCGCCGGCGTGCGGCCGGCCGTGTGCTGGCGCCACAGCTTGTCCCAGGCGGCCTGGTCCCTGATGACGACGGTCTGGCGTGCCGTCACGCCGGAGAGCTTGTCGCGCGCCACCGTTTCATAGGCGATGGCCGTGCCTGCCGGCGGCATGAAGCGCAGCTGCTCGACCTTGTGGCCGCTGCCCAGGCCGAGGTCGGGCTGGTCGGCGTTCTTGACGATCGTCTCGAACAGCGCGCGGGCGCTCTCGTCCTGGCACACCGTCTTCGGTCCGGCAATCGTGTCGCCGAACGAGCACAAGCGGACATCCGGCCTGCCGCCGAACAGCGCCTGCTCGTACGACGCATCGGCGCAGCGGCCGGCATGATCCCAATACACTTGCTTGCCGTCGATGACGAACAACCGGTTCCGGGTCTCGCTGCAGGCGGACGTGCGCGCCATCTCGATGAACGGCGCCGTTGCCAGCGCGGCCGGATCCGGCTCGCCGACGGCGATGCCCGGGGTGGCTTGCTGGTCATGCATCGTGCTTCCTCCACCGCAGGCGGACAGTACCGCAGCGACGACGACGGCGCCCAGCGGCGGCATCACGCGTCCAGACATGCTCATTCTCTCCCTCTCCCAGGCAATACGATGGCGCCGTGTGCCCGGCACGCATCTCGAATAAAAAAAGGCCCACCGTCTCTCGCGCATCAGGTGGGCCAAACGGAAAACCCGATGAGGGCACCTCGCAAACCCGCTGCGCGTTGCAGCGACGTCCTGCGAGGTGCCCTGACGATGAGAATCGTACGCAGGTGGGGCAAGAACTTCATCCGCGGACTGTCGGGCATTTGTCCACAATTTGTAAATGATGGTTTTTTAGTCCATTGCTCCTATACAATTTCGATATGTGCAAGATAAAAACCGACCCAGCCTTTGCCGCGACCGGAGGATGATGGCGTGAATCGCCTGTTCTTCCGTTTCTTCGTGCTCGTGATGCTGTCGATTACGGGCGCGACGTTCGTGATCTATTTCGTCTTCGCCCGCCTGTTCGGCGACCCGCTCGACGACATCGCGCGGCGCCAGGCGTCGGCCCAGATCTTCCTGCTCGAACAATACGTCGACCGGGCCCCGGCCGACGAGTGGCTGGGGCGCCTGAACAAGGTGCGCGAAGTGTCCGAAGCCCATTTCGACCTGATCCCGCTGGACCAGGCGCGCGCCGCCCTGCCCGCCCGCCAGCATGCGGCGCTGGAGCGGGGCGAGGTCGTGCTGGATCCGCAGCACAAGGCGTTCTTCCGGCGCGTCGACCTGCAGGGCGAGCGCTACATCGGCAGCAACGAGGAAGCGATCCGCGCCTACAACCTGCCGATCGACCTCGGCCAGGCCCTCGCGATGGAAGTGGTGCGCTACGTGGTCGTGGCGCTCGCGCTGCTGGTGCCCATCGCGCTGTGGTCGCGCGCGCACTGGCAGGCGTTGCAGACGCTGTCGCGCGTGGCGGACGAATTCGGCGGCGGGCAATTGTCGGCGCGGGCCGACCTGAAGCCGGCCGACGCCGTCTATCCGCTGGCCGAGCGCATCAACGCGATGGCCGGGCGCATCCAGGGCCTGCTGGAAGCGCAGAAGAACTTGCTGCATTCCGTCTCGCACGAGCTGCGCACGCCGATCGCGCGGCTGGAGTTCGCGCTGGAACTGCTGAACGCGCGCGCGGCCGATCCCGCGCTCTCCAAGCGCATCACGGCAATGGAAGGCGACCTGGCCGAGCTGAACGACCTCGTGAACGAACTGCTGTCGATGAGCAAGCTGGACAACGCACACGGCCCGCAGCGCGCCCTGTTCGAGCTGGAGCCGCTGCTGCGCGAGTGCGCGGACGGCCTGCATCCGCGTCCGCAGCGCCTGCACGTGGACCTGGGCGAGCGCCTGGGCAGCATGGACGCCGACCGCCGCCTGCTCGGCCGCGCCATCGGCAACCTGCTGAGGAATGCGCAAAAATATGCGGCGCACGAGGTGGCGCTGCGCGTGCGCCGCGACGAGTGCCGCATCGAGATCGCCGTCGAGGACGACGGCCCCGGCATTCCGGAAGAGGAACGGGAACGCATCTTCGAACCGTTCTACCGCCTCGACCGCAGCCGCGACCGCGCCACGGGCGGGTTCGGCCTCGGCCTGTCGATCGCGCACAAGGCGATCGCGCTGCACGGCGGCCACCTCAGGGTCGAGCAGTCGGCGCTGGGCGGCGCGCGCTTCGTGATCAGCGTGCCGGACGGGATGCTGGCCGCCTGAGCGCGGTCAGCGTGGCTGCGCCGCTTTGTCGACGAGCTTGTCCGTCACCCGCAGCGTGGCCTTGAACACGGACTCGCGGTCGGCGCCCTGCATCTGGCTGGACAACAGCCCGGGGTTCGTCAGGAAGCGTCCGCCGACGATGAGCGTGGGCGCGGAATCGACCTGGTAATTGGACGTGACCTGGCGCAGCTGGCGCAGCCGCGTCGTCACGCCGAAGGAATTCCATGCTTCCGTGAACGTCGCGCGGTCGATGCCGTTCTGCGCGACCCAAGCGATGATGGCGTCGTCCTTGTTCAGGCGGATATGGTCCACGTGCACGGCCTTGAACACTTTCTCATGCATGTCGCCGAGCCGGCCCAGCGCATCGAGCGTCAGGTACAGATGCGCCTCCGGATCGGCCGGCCCCGTCGACGGGATGTGGATGCGGCGTACCGTGATGCGATCGCCCTCCTTCCGGATCCAGTCTTCGAACAAGGGCTCCAGCGCATTGCACACCGGGCAGTGGTACATGAAGAATTCGATCACCTCGACCTTCTTGCCGTTCGCGGGCACGGACTGCGGCTGGGCGAGCGTCGCGTAGTCGACGCCGTTCTGCGGCACGGCGGGCGAAGCGGATGCGAGGGAGGCGGACAGGGACAGCAGCAAGCCGAGGCCGGCGGCACGCAGGAGATACATGGCAATCCTTCAGGTCGTGGGAAACCTGAAGATTACCATTCTTTTAACGGAAAATATCCTCGCAGAAACACGAGGACACGGGGAAGCGCCGGCTCAGCGGCGGCGGCCGACCGGAGCCGGGGCTTCCGGCGTCACGTGGCGCATGCCGTACCACAGGTGCTGCCACCAGTGCTCGCGCGAATGCACGGTCAGCAGGCACTGGCGGTCGATCTCGCCCTTGAAGACGGGGTCCGCACACTGCTTCGTCATCAGCGCGTTGCGCTGGTTTTCAGCATTCACCAGCGCAATGGCGAGCCAGAACGACAGGCCCGCGAGCACGACCACGATGCACCAGGCGAGGTGGTTCCAGTTGCTCGAGTCGAACAAGTGCTCCTCGTCCGGCTTGGACTTGTCGTAAATCTTAAGGATCTTGCCTTCGGCGTTACTCATTGCGCTGTTTCTCTACCTTTGCTGATGCCGCGTTATTTCGCTTATTTCGACTTCGCCGCTTTCGCCACCAGGGCGTCCATCACCTGCAGGGTGGCCTGGAACAGTACCGGTTCGCTGCTGCTCTTGATCGAATTGTAGACGATCGAGGGCGAGGTCTGGTACTTGCCGTCGACGATGATGGTCGGCACGCCGTCGACCTTGTAATCGGTCGTGATCTGCGGCAGGCGGTGCAGCTTGGTCGTCACGCCGAACGAGTTCCACACGTCCAGGAATTTGTTGCGGTCGATACCGTTCTTCGCTACCCAGTCGATGATCGCGGCGTCCGTATTCAGGCGCAGGTGATCCACGTGCCAGGCCTTGAACACCTTGGGCTGGAATTCCTCGGCCTTGCCCATCGCTTCCAGCGTCAGGTACAGGTGCGCTTCCGGATCGTTGGGACCGGAGAACGGCAGGTGGACGCGCTTGAAGTGGATATTGTCGCCCTGCTTTTTGACCCACTGTTCGAGCTGCGGTTCCAGCGCGTTGCAGTGCGGGCAGTGATACATGAAGAACTCGATCACCTCGACCTTCTTGCCCACGGCCTGCACCGGCTGCGGCTGAGCGAGCGTCACGTACTCGACACCGTTCTTGGGGTCGGTCGGCGAAGCGAAAGCGGTGCTGGCGGCGAGCACGGTAGCGAGCAGGGCAAAACGCAGGGAACGCATAATTTTCCTTCTAAGTTGGTTGAGCAAACGATCGCGAGATTACCACTTTTTCGCCCGCCAACCTTAGCCCTGGCTTATTTATTGCATTTCGTTACCGTCGTAACCAACACCGGGGTCAGAGCCCGATTTCTGGCAATTTCCCAAAATCGGGCTCTGACCCCGGTTCTTAGAAGTCGTAGCGCGCCGACAGTTTCAGCTGGCGTCCATCGCTCGGATAGATGCCGGACTTGCACCCGAACGCATTGCTGAAGTAGTGGCGGTCCGCCAGGTTCAGTCCCGTCGCGGCGATTTCCCACGGACCCAGCTTGACGGCGTAGCGCGCGTCGAACGTGGCGTACGACGGGATGCGCGCCGCGCAGCCGTTCGTGAAGTCGCTGCCGTAGCGCTGGCTGTCCACCCATTGCGCACCCACGTCCGCCGACTGGCCGTTGCCCGGCACCCACGCCAGGCGCGCGGTCAGCACGTTCTTCGGCACGAGCACCAGTTCGCGGCCCACGTTCGGTCCTTCCGTGAAGCGGGCGATCACGTGTTGCACGTGCGCGCTCGCGCGCCAGCCGGCGGCCAGCAACGCCTCGGCATCGATCTCGAAGCCCTTGCGTTCCGTCGGGTCGAGGTTCGTGTTGACGCCCCAGCCACCGTTCGCGGTCGGATCGTAGAAGATCTCGTCGTGCAGGCGGTGGCGGAACACGCGCGCCGTCAACGTGCGGCTGTCGTCGCCCGGCGCGTGGCGCAGGGTCGTGCCGAATTCCAGGTCGTGCGACGTCTGCGCCTTCAGGATGTCGGCGCTGGAGCGGTAGCTGTTCTCGTCGACGTTCGCGACGCGGTAGCTCTGCCCCGCCTTCGCGTACACGTCGACCAGCGGATGGACGCGGTAGCTGGCCTGCGCTTCCCACGCGTTCTGCCCTTGCGCGCGGTCTTCCGCCGGGGCGCCGGCGAGTGCGTCCGCATAATCCTTGTCGAAGATCTCGTGGCGCGCGCCGAGGGCGATGCGGCCGTCGTGCGCCGGGTCGAAGCGCAGCTCGTCGCGCAGGTACACGGCCTTGGCCGACTGGCTGGCGTCGGCGCCCGAGAACGAAGACGTCGTCTTGCGCTTCCAGCGCGTGACGTCCAGGCCGCCCACCAGTTCGTTGAGCATGCCGCCGACATTCGCGAGCCAGCGCGCGCGCGGCGAGAACTGGTCCTGGCGGCCGTCGTACGCATTGACCGACGTGAAGCTCGTCGACAGGTAGTTCGAACGCACGTTGCGCTCGCGGTGCGACAGGTCCGCCGCCAGGTCGACGGCGCCCAGGCGATACTCGGCGAAGACGTTCGCGCGGTCCGTGTCGAGCGAACCGAAGTCCTTCGGCGTCGAGGCCAGCGTCGGGTCGGCCTCGAACTGGGCCAGCGTCAGCGAACCCGGGAAGCGCGACTCCTGGCGCGCGCTTTCCACGTGGATGCCGGCGCGGCCGCCCGTGAAGCGCGTCTGCACGTTGAGCGACGCCGTCGTCTGGTCGAAATCGCTGTTCTTGCGGTAGTTGTCGCTGCCCTGGCGCGCCACGGCGATGTCGGCGCTGACGTCACCAGCCGTCTGCGCCAGCGATGCGCGCACGTCGTGCTCGTGGAACCGGCCCGCTTCCGCGAACACGGAACCGTGCATGCCGCCGGCCGCCGCGCGGCGCGTGGTGATCTGGATGACGCCACCGGTCGCGCCTTCGCCATACAGCACGCTGCCGCCGCCGCGCACGATCTCGATGCGTTCGACCGTGTCGATCGGGATCGTCGACAGCACGGTGTTCGCCAGCTCGTTCTCGTTCAGGCGCACGCCGTCGACCATGATCACCATGTTCTGCGCGCTGTTGGTGCCAAAGCCGCGCAGGTCGAGCGCGAAGTCGGGCGACGAGTCCAGGCTCTGGCGGCCGAACACGCCGCCGACCTTGCGGATCGCGCTGTTCACGTCATTGACGCCGGCGCGCCGGATGTCGTCCTGCGTGATGACGGTGGCGCCGATCGGACGCAGGCTTTCCACGCTGGGAAAGCGGGAACCGGTGATGACGACGGTCGAGGGAATATCGTCCTGGGCGCACGCGGCGCCGGCAAACAGGGACAGGGATACGGCGCAGGCCAGCGCGATCGGCTTCATGGCCGGCGCGCCGCGGGTGGAGGCGGCAAAATGCATTGGATGTTCAATCTTCGAATTGGCCGGCAAGCGTCCCCGCACGCCGGCGTAAACAAAAGCGCGGCGCGAGCCGGCTTCCCCTGTCTGGCCGGTCTCCGGGCTCCAAGACGGACCGTCCCACCTTCCTATGCAAGCACAGTGGTTATCGGGGCGGCCTGTCGCCGTGCGGCGACGCTTGTTTACCGTTGCGGGGGCAGCACACGTTGACGTGCCGCCGGAGGCGACGCCGCTTCGTGTTTCCCGTTTAACTGCACGCGCAGACGCGCATGCGGGCACCAGAACCCGGGGATTATAACCTTGCCAAGGCCGCACCGCACGAAACCTTCGCGGACCGGCCCGGAACTCGCATATAGTGTGCGCACCAAACGAGCCACGCCTGGAGTCCCGCATGAACCCGCGTTTCACCTCGATGCCCGGACGCGCTTTTGGCGCCGCCCTGCTGTTGGCGGGGACGGTGCTCGCCGCGCCGGCAGCCGCGCCGCCGGCCGACGGCATCGCGCTCGCCGCACCGGATGCCGCCGCCGTGCGCACGCCGAGCAGCCCGGACGCCTGGGGCGGCCCGCGAACGGGCCTCGAGCCCACGTTGTCGGACCGCGTCGTCCAGTACGACATCGCGGCCACGCTCGATGCGGACAAGCACACGGTGACGGGCCGCGAACGGCTCACGTGGCGCAACCGCAGCCGGGTCGCCGTGTCGAGCGTCTACCTGCACCTGTACATGAACGCGTTCGAAAGCGCCGGCAGCACGTTCTTCACGGAGCGGCGCGCACGCGACGGCTCGTTCCGTTCCGGCACCGACATCAAGGACGCGTGGGGCCACATCGAGCTGCGCCGGGTCTCACAAGGCGGCGCGCAAGGCGGCGCAAACGTGCCGTGGACCTTCGTCCATCCCGACAACGGCCCGTCCACCGATCACACCGTGGTGCGCCTCGATCTGCCGCAAGCGGTGGCGCCGGGCGCATCGACGACGTTCGACATCGACTTCCTCACGCAGCTGCCGCGCGTCGTCGCGCGCACCGGTTATTTCGGCACCTTCCACCTCGTCGCCCAGTGGTTCCCGAAGATCGGCGTGCTGGAACTGCCGGGCGAACGCGGGGCCCGAGCGCCGCGCTGGAACGTGCACGAGTTCCACATGAATTCCGAGTTCTACGCCGACTTCGGCCGCTACGACGTCACCTTGACCGTCCCGCGCGGCTACACCGTGGGCGCGACCGGCGAGCCGCAAGGCGCCCCCGTCGACAAGGACGGCATGCGCACGTGGCGCTTCGCGCAGGGCGACGTCCACGACTTCGCCTGGACCGCCGACAAGCAGACGGCGAAGCCGCTCGTCGACACGTGGTCCGGCCCGGGCAGCCCGCCCGTGACGGTGACCGTGCTGTACCCGCCCGAATTCGCCGCCAGCGCCGCGCCCGCGCTGAAGGCCGCCAAGGCATCGCTGACGTATTTCTCGAACACGCTGGGGCCGTATCCGTACCGGACGCTGACCGTCGTGATCCCGCCCTACAACGCGGAAGAAGCGGGCGGCATGGAATACCCGACCTTCTTCACGGCCGAGGCCTACGCGACGGTCGAGCCACGCACCGCGCACCAGTTCGCGCTCGCCTTCGTCACGATCCACGAATTCGGGCACGGCTATTTCTACGGCCTGCTCGCGTCGAACGAATTCGAGGAACCGATGCTGGACGAAGGCCTCAACGAGTACTGGGACAACCGCATGATGCGCGACCAGGGCCAGCTCGCGTACATCGCGACGCCGCAGCTAGCCCGGCTCGGCTTCGCGCCCGGCTATCCGACCTTCGACGCCGAGCGGACGGCCACGCCGCGCAACGACCCGGCCGACCCGCCCGGCGACAATGCGTGGCACCGCCTGCAGGACATCGGTCCGGTCTACACACGCACGGCGATCCTGATGCGCGACCTCGAAGCGCGCATCGGCAAGGCGCCGATGGAACGCGCGTTCAAGGAATACTACCGGCGCTGGAAGTTCCGCCACCCGAGCGTCGCCGACCTGCGTGAAACGCTGGCCGAGGCGACGGGCCAGCGGGCCGTCATCGAAGACGCGTTCGCGCGTCAGGTCTACGCCGTCACCCGCGTCGACGACCGCATCGGCGACTTCACGAGCACGGAACTGTCGCCCCTCGCCGGCATGCGCCGGCGCGGCGGCGCATGGATCGAGGACAAGCAGGCCGACGTCGACCGCTGGAACGAGGCGACGCACACGCGCTGGCGCAAATTGCATCCGCAGGCGCCGGACGGCACCGGACCGTACCCGTACCGCACGGAAGTCACGGTCCGCCGGCTCGGCGCACCCGTCCCGCAGACGCTCGTCGTGAAGTTCGCCGACGGCAGCAGCGAGACCGCGCACTGGGACGCGGACGAACGCTGGCACACATTCACGTGGACGAAGACCGCGCGGGCCGTTTCGGCCGAACTCGATCCGCAGCGCCTGCACTACCTCGACGTGAGCAAGCTCGATGACAGCCGCACGCTCGCACCGGATGCGACCGCGTCGCGCCGCTGGGGCCTCGAATTCGCCGCCGTCGCCGACTATCTGCTGTCCCTGATCGCGACCTTATGACGAGCGAATCCACCCTCGCGCCGCCCCCGCCGACACACCCCGGCGCGTCCCGCCCGGCCGGCGTGGGCACGGCACTGCGCGCGACGCGCGGCGCGCTGCAATGGCGCGTGCTGCTGTGGTGGGCCGTCCTCCTGCTGCTGCCGACCATCGTCGCCACGCTGCCGGTCTGGCAGATGCTGTCCGCCAGCCTCGATCATTCCGTGTACGCGGCGCGCCTGGCCGAACGCCTCGACATGATCGCGTTCGCCGACATCGTGGGCGCCGCGCGGGAACACTACGCGCCGGCGCTGGGCTTGGGCGGCCTCGTCGCGCTGGCGCTGACGTTGCTGCTGTCGCCGCTGCTGGCCGGCATGGCGGTCGCCGCCAGCCGCGCACCGCGGTGCCTGGGGTCCGGCGCCCTGCTGGCCGCCGGCGCGCAAGAATATCCGCGGCTGGCGCGCATGCTCATGTGGTCCGTCGTGCCGCTGGGCGTCGCCGGGCTGCTGGGCGCTGGCGCCTACCGGCTGGCCGGCCAGGCGGCCGAGACGGCACTGCTGGAAAGCGACGCCGAACGCGCCGCGCACCTGGCCATGCTGGCCACGGCCGTGCTGCTCGTGGTGGCCCACGCGACGGTCGACGTCGGCCGCGCCGTGCTGGCCGCCGACAGCCGCCGCACGTCCGCCGTCGCGGCGTGGTGGCACGGCTGCGGCCTGCTGGCGCGGCGGCCGTTGGCACTGCTGGGGACGTATCTCGCCGTCACGGCCGGCGGCGTCGTGATCGCGGCGCTGCTCGCGTTCGCGCGCACGCGCGTACCGGCGCTGGGGACGGCCGGGACGATAGTCGCCGTCGTGCTGGCCCAGCTGGTGGTGCTCGTCCTCGGCTGGATGCGCGCGGCGCGCTTGTTCGCGTTGCTCGCGCTGGTGCGCTGACCCGCGTCCACGCGATCCGCGCGGATCGGCTACCATGACTATTTAGAACGCCGCGCGAAGGAGCTCCCATGACCCGCCTGCCCACCTATTTCGTCTCGCACGGAGGCGGCCCGTGGCCGTGGATGAAGGACCAGTACGGCGCCGCCTATGCCGAGCTGGAAGCGTCGCTGGTCGACATCAGGCGCCAGGTCGGCGTGCGTCCGAAAGCCGTGCTCGTCGTGACGAGCCACTGGGAGACGGATGATTTCACCGTGTCGTCCGGCGCCGCGCCGGGCATGATCTACGACTACGGCGGCTTCCCGCCCCACACCTACCAGATCCGCTACCCGGCCCCCGGCGAACCGCGGCTGGCCGAACGCGTCGCCCGACTGCTGAATGGCGCCGGCCTGGGCGCGCGCCTGGATGCGGACCGGGGCTTCGACCACGGCACGTTCTCGATGCTGGCGCCCATCTATCCGGACGCCGACATGCCGGTCGTGCAGCTGTCGATCCGCCACGATTACGACCCGGCCGCCCACCTGGCCGCCGGCCGCGCGCTGGCCCCGTTGCGCGACGAGGGCGTGCTGATTCTCGGCAGCGGACTGTCGTTCCACAACCTGCGCCAGTTCGGCGCGGGCGGCGCGCTGGCATCGAATGCGTTCGACGCGTGGCTGCAGCACGTGCTGCTGGAACTGGCGCCCGCCGACCGCGAACAGGCGCTGCTGCACTGGAGCGAGGCGCCGTTTGCGCGCATGGCGCATCCGCGCGAGGATCACCTCGTGCCGCTGTGGGTGGCGCTCGGCGCGGCCGAGCATGAGGCGGCCGCGTGCGTGTATCACGAGGAGAATTTTTTCGGGGCGTTGACGGTGTCGAGTTTCAGGTTCGGAGAAGCCGGTAAATAAACGTAGGGTGCTCCCCAAGCCCACCATTCACGCCGGCGGCCCGCAAACGTTCGGTGGGCACGGGGTGCCCACCCTACGCCACTGCGTCACGAAAACGTGCGCGATGGTTACGTTGCCCGGAGCCGGCGTCGAACCGGCACGGGATTTCAAGTCCCGCGTTTCCCGCGCGCCGCCTCTTCCGCCTTGCGCGCCGCCTTCTCGGCCGCGATGCGCGCCCTCTCTTCCATGTCGATGCGGTGACGTTCTAGGGCCTCGGCGCGGGTCTGCGGGGTTTCCAGGCTGATGCGGCCCAGCGCACCCTGGCGGTAGTCCTGCAGCAGCACGTGCGCCGCCTTTTCGTAATCGTAGTCGCCGCCGCGCACGCGGAACGCGCGGCGCTGGGCCACGCCTTCGATGACGCCGAAGCCGTCCATGCCGTCCGGGTTGATGCCGTAGCGCGCGGCGAGCAGTTGCGGGTAGCGCTGCAGCAGCAGGCCGCCCAGGAATTCCGCGACCTCTTCCTCGATCACGGCATTCGTGCCGATCGCGTGGCTGGCCGCCAGCATCAGGCCGTCGCTCTCCATCGCGATCTTGGGCCACAGCATGCCCGGGGTGTCGACCAGCACCGTGAACTTGTCGAGGTAAAGCTTTTGCTGGGACTTCGTGACGGCCGGCTCGTCGCCGACCTTCGCCACGCGTTTCTTGAGCAGCGCGTTCATCAGCGTGGACTTGCCCACGTTCGGGATGCCCATGATCATGATGCGCAGCGGCTTCGTCGGCACGCCGCGGTGCGGCGCCAGCATCTTGCACAGGTCGGGAATCCTGGCCACGTCGGACGGTTTCTTGGTCGTCATCGGGTACGCGGTGACGCCGTCCTGAGCGTCATACCAGGCGGCCCACGCGGCCGTGGCGGCGGGATCGGCCAGGTCGGTCTTGTTCAGCACCTTGAGGCAGGGGCGCTGGCGGAACGTGCGCAACTCCTCGACCATCGGATTGCTGCTCGCCTGCGGCAGGCGGGCGTCCAGGACCTCGATGACCAAATCGGTGTTTTCCATCTGTTCCGCGGCCTGCTTGCGGGCGGCGGCCATGTGGCCCGGGAACCATTGAATCGACATGTAGAACTCTCAATATCTGCGTGCAACCCTCTATTTTACGCTAGTCCACGCGTATCGACGGGTGCGACGTGCCCGGACCCGCTACCGTGTTGTCGGCACGCACTCGCTCGGCGGCAAGGGCGCGGTCGGGTCGAACGCGGCCAGGCGGGCGCGCGCTTCCCTGAGATCCTTGCCGAATTCGGTCAGGTAGCGCGACCGTTCCTCGCTCTGCCATTCGGCATCCGAAAAGCTGTTCGGCGCGTGGGCCGCGCCCGTCAACACCTTGCCCTGCAGGCGCGGCACCAGCGCGCGGTCGGGGTCGGTGTTTTCCTTGAGCAGGTAGCCGTCCACGTCGCGCAAGGTGAGGGGCGGCGGCGGCGACTGGTCGCGCAGCAGCTTGCCGAACAGCGTCAGCCTGACGTCGTTCGGACCGGGCCCCAGTACGTCGTTGAAGGTCAGCAGCGCGACGGGTTGGCCGCGGGCGTCGTCGACGCGGCCGTTGATGATGTAGCGGCCCGGCATGCGCACCTCGAGGGGCAGGTGGAACACGAGCGAACCTTCCTCGACGGCTTCGCGCGGCGGTCCGGCCCACACGGCCGGCAGTTCGGGCGTATAGATGACGTCGAATTGCACGACGCCGCTCTTGCCGCCCACGTTGTAGCGCACGTCGGTGCGGATGGTGCCGCTGAACGACGCGAGCCCCGTCTGCGCGGGCGCCAGCACGCCAGCGAAGGCGCCGTCGTTCGGCACCGGGTCGGCGCCCGTGCCGTCGTCGGCGAACGGGATGCTCACTTGCGGCGTCTGGCGCGCGCCGGCATAGGTGATGCCCTGCGCGAGGGCGCGCGTGATCACGAGCGGCAGCGTCTTGCCGTCGGCGTCGACGGCGCGCAGCGAGAACGCCACCGATTCGCCCGACGCCATGTAGACGCGCGACTGCGACGTCTGCAACTGCATGCGGCCTTCGCTCCCGCCGCCGTCCAGGCGCATCGGATTCATCGAGGCCACGACGTCGTTAGGGCGGTTCTGGTCGGGATTGTCCGTCATCGGGCGCGAGCCGACCGGATACTGGGTCGAGGTGCGATAGCTGCAATAGGTGTGGTCGGCCAGCTGGACGTTGTCGACCAGTTGACGGCGCCGGCTCGCGCGGTCGTCCGGCAGCGGCAGACCCTCAGCCTCGACCCGGCCGAAGAATCGCGGCCCGCGCGGCGCGGGCCCCTGGGCGCTCGCCGCCGGCGCCGGCGCGCCGTGGTCCAAGGCGCTCCACGCGAGCACGACCACGACCACGACGGCAACTGCGGCCGCGGCCGCCGCCAGCGCCAGCCGCCGCAGCCGCGGCCGCGCGGACGGGCGGCGCGGCGGCCTGTCGTTACGGTGACGGCTAGAGGGCACTGTTCACCATCGCGCTGCGCACGACGGACACGATGCCTTGCCAATTACCGTTCGTGTAATGGTTGTAGGCCTCGCTGTCGTCGCGGAACGACACGGCATGGTAGCTCCACTTCGCACTGCCGCCCTCGTTCGTGCCGGTTCCAAGCGTCAGGTCGTTGCAGAACCAGTCGCTGGGGTTGCAGTACGATCCGCCCGAGCTGCCGGACACGCCGCCGGAGCTGTGGTAAGCGACGGCCTCGTCGTCCTGGCCGGGCAGGATGCCGGAATACGCCGTGCCCTTGGCGCCCGCGTACATGTAGAACCAGATGCCGCGGGTGTCGTTGTGGTTGTACATGGCGCGCGCCGTCGTCGTCTTGAGGTCTTGCGTCAGCGGGTCGGAGACGGCCCACGATCCGTAATCGGCCAGTTCGGAGCCGCCGCCCGCGCCGGATGCGGCGCGCACCCACTTGATGTTCCAGCCGGTCTGCGACGCACCGTCGCTGTTGCCGCAAACGCCCGACGAGTTCGGCGCCGCGTTTTTCTTCATGCGCGCCGAGCCGCCGTAGTTCGCGAGCGTGTAGCCCATCATCAGGTCGCCCGCGCTGTGGGTCGCGATATAGCACCAGTTGGCGCCGGTGCAGAAGCAGTCGAGAGCGTCGCGGATGTGATAGCTCTGCGATGCGATGCTGTTGTAGCCGTCCCAGTTGACGGCCTTCTTGTTGACGCCAGCCGCCGTGGAAGACGGGCCCCAGTACGTGAAGCTGTTGTAGTCGCCGATCGTGCCGCCGCCCGTGCGGCCGTTGATCCACAGCGTGTAGTTCGTCGCCGATGCCAGCCCGGTGATCCCGAGCAGGCACAGCGTCATCAGCCAGCGCATCAGTGTCATCTCTCCTCCGTTTTCCTTGTGTCGTTGCGGACGTCGTTGGGTTCGATGTAGCGGCTGCGTGCCGTGCGTGCGGCTTACCGGGCAGGCAAGGCCTGCAGCCGAGTCAATGTATTGCCGAGACAGACGAGTGTCAATTGCCGCAGGAGCCAAGTCGCTGGCTCCCGCGGCAACGATATCGCTCATCCGTGACGGCCCATGACGTAGGTGACACGATCGGACGGCGTGGATTGCCGTGGAGGATAAAGACCGTCAGCGGGCGTTGGCGGCGACGGCGGCGCGCATGACGGCGACGATGCCACCCCACTGCCCGCCCGTGTAATGGTTGTAGTTCTCGCCGTCGTCGCGGAAGGCGACCCAGTGGTTGGCCCACTTGGCGCGGCCGCCGCCGGCCGGGTCGGGCCCCAGGGTCAGCTCATGGCAGAACCAGTCGTGCGGGTTGCAGTATGCCCCGCCCGACGACCCCGAGACGGCGCCCGCGCTGTGGTAGGCCTGCACGCCGTCGTCCTGGCCGGGCAGGAAGACCGACGTCAGGCCGC
>Ga0209148_1000204_pt1 | contig 105778 bp, 89 predicted proteins | sample AraplaCol_mMF_r2_2_FD_184288 | JGI IMG/M metagenome (GOLD analysis project Ga0209148, IMG submission 184288) | Arabidopsis root microbial communities from North Carolina, USA - plate scrape CL_Col_mMF_r2 (SPAdes) (version 2) | ecosystem: Host-associated > Plants > Roots > Endosphere | place...
AGATTGTTTTTATAGGAATAAAAAATAAAGCTGGTCTTTTAGACCAGCCTTAAAGTTCTTTTTTTAACTTTTTTTCTCGAGGACTTGTTTTTCAACATAGAATACCACCTCCTCTCACACCACCGTATGTACTTGACAATTTCGACAAAATCGTACACCTGCTGTACATTATTGAACAATACACCGGACGCCAAAATGCATGAAATGCTTATTGTCAATATATTATGTAATTGGCACGTATTTTAGTTGATTGATAGTCAGTATAGTATCAATTCAAAAATATCATACGCGCATGTTTAAAACTTATTTCAAACTCGCCTACAGGAATATCATCAGGGATAAAGCTTATTCCATTATTAATATATCAGGTTTAACAATAGGCCTGGCATCGAGTATACTGATCTTGCTTTGGGTACAAAATGAACTGAGTTATGACAAGTTACATAAAAATGCCGACCAGATATATCGTATCACTGGCGATTTTGGTGATTATAAAGCCGCGGTAAACGCGGAAGCTATGGCCGCCGGGCTAAAAGCATCAATACCGGTGGTTGAAAATACCGTCAGGTTAAGCAAGATATCCACAGTGTTGCTTGATGCAGGTAACAGGAAATTTGAAGAAAAACGCGTGTTCTATGCCGACCCGAGTTTCATGGATGTATTTTCTTTTCCCCTTGTACAGGGTAATCGTGCTACGGCGTTAAAACAAGAGAATGGCGTTTTAATAACGCAGGAAATGGCTGCAAAATACTTTGGGAACCAAAACCCGATCGGTAAGATCTTACGAAAAGACAATCGTGAATATGTGGTGGTAACAGGTGTTTTGGCCAACGTTCCGGCTAATTCAGACCTGCAGTTTGATTTTATCCTGCCAATGATTATGTTACTAAAAACGGATAAATATCCAGACAATAATAAATGGGAGAACTTTAATTTTTACACCTATATTCAACTAGCTCAAAGTTTTGACCCTTCTACTGCCAATTTATCCAGGCTGGTAAAGCAAATGACGGATCTATTTCAAAGGCATAGTTCAATGGAAGTTGTATTCCAATTACAGCCTTTAACCAAAATCCATCTGGCACCTGCAAGACTGGGGGATTTTCCTGGCCACGGGAATGCACAATATGTAAAAATCTTTTTTATCGTCGCTATTTTGATACTTATAGTAGCTTGTATCAATTTTATGAACCTGGCTACGGCACGCTCGGCCCGGAGGGGGAAAGAAATTGGCTTGCGTAAAGTGGCAGGGGCCATACGCGGACAACTGGTCCTCCAATTTTTAAGCGAAGCTGTATTTATTTCATTTCTTTCGCTATTTCTTACGCTTGCGGTTGTCTGGTTATTTTTGCCGGCATTTAATGAAATGGCTGATAGAAAATTAGTCATTCCTTTTTCAGATGCCTGGTTTTGGTTAAGCCTTCTGGGTATAGCACTGTTAACCGGATTAGTTTCAGGCAGCTACCCGGCCTTATTTCTCTCCGGCTTTAACCCGGTTAAAGTACTCAAAGGAAACGTAAGATCAATGGGCGGCAATTTTCTGTTTCGCAACGCGCTGGTGGTCTTCCAATTCACGACATCTATCATCTTGCTGGTAGGCACAGTGGTTATTTATAACCAGCTTAAATTCGTAAAAGACCGTAACCCCGGTTTTGAAAAGGCCAACCTTTTGTATATGCCCATCAAAGGGGAACTCTGGAATAAGCAGCAGGCCTTAAAAAATGAGTTAAAACAAAATCCGCTTACCAGTGATTTCGCCATTACTTCTGACCTGCCCACCAATCTGCTTTCCGGAAATGGAAGTGCAAACTGGGAAGGCAAAGATCCCAGCTTACAAATAGTTTATCAATTGATGGATGTCAATGAGGATTTTATAGATGTATTTAAGCTGAAGCTTGTAAATGGGAGAAGCTTTTCGAGATCATTTCCGGCAGATTCAAATAATTTCATGGTCAACGAAAAAATGCTGAGCATTATGGGCTTAAATGCAGCCACCGCAGTTGGTAAGGCGTTTGAGTTTACCGGTTATAAGGGTACGATCATTGGTGTTGTAAAGGACTTTAATTTTAAACCGGTACAACAGACTATAGAGCCACTGATCTTGCGCTATAATAAAGACGGCGGTTTTGTGGTGGTGAGAACATCGCCAGGTAAAACTGACGCAACCATACAGGCGCTCTCAAGGATAAGCCAGCAGCTTAACCCTTCCTATCCCTTCAAATTCGATTTCATCGACCAGGATATGGCCAATCTTTATAGAGGAGAACAACAGATGGGTAACATCTTTAACCTTTTTGCTCTTATGGGTATTTTTATCTCTTGCCTCGGTTTATATGGTTTATCCGCCTTTATGGCTGAACAACGTACCAAAGAAATCGGCGTGCGTAAGGTGTTGGGCGCCTCTGTGTTAAACCTCGTCTATTTATTATCCTCCGGCATCACCAGGTTGATCCTGGTTGCCATAGTTATATCAATACCACTTTCATATTATGCAGTTAATAGTTGGCTGGCGGGTTTCGCATACCATATAAATGTTGGTTGGTTAGTATATTTCACGGCATCCCTGGCAGCTTTGGGGATTGCCTGGCTAACTGTTAGTTATGAATCTATAAAAGCAGCAATTGTTAATCCTATAAATAGTTTAAGAGCAGAGTGATCCTCGATATTCAATCCGAAGGCACAGCGCTATAATCTCCATGATTACGATGTATATAGAGAGAGAATAAATTACCACCGATAAGACTGGCAAAATAAATAAACAGATAAGTGGTTCCACTCATCTGTAATTCAAGGCTGGTACTGAATAAAAAGAGGGAAAACATATTGAAACCGAAATGTATCCAGCTGAGATGAAGAAAACCGGAAGTAACAAGGCGTTTGTAATCTTTGTAAATCAGGATATGATCTACATCAAAGGAATACTGATAAAATACATTAGAGTCCGTTAATCCTTTATAAGTAAAAATAAAGTTGACAATAATAATCACTATCGTGATCAATCCGATATTAGCCATAGGGGATAAATAATAATAACAAATATACGACTAAAAAAAACGGGCTGTTCCAATTTCCCGGAACAGCCCATATAAAAAATATATTGTTCTATCTATATCACATATCCATCCGGCAGCACTACCCCGTTTTTCAATACCACAATCCCGTCTTTCACTGCATACAGTTCATAATCGCCATCGGGTAAGCGTTCTCCTACATTGATCTCTACGTTGTTGCCAATGCTGCAGTTCTTATCTACGATAGCGTTGTTGATACGGCAGTTATTACCGATACCAATAGGCGGATGCCCTTTCGCTTTAGCCCTGGCAAGGTCTTCCAGTGTCTGGTAATAATCACTGCCCATTACGTAGCTGTTGGTGATGGTAGAACCACTGCCTATCCGGGTACGTAGTCCAACTACGCAACGTTCCAGGTAACTGTCTGAAATGATACTGCCATCAGAGATGATCGTATTTTTCAGTGTACCGGAAATCTTAGCTGGTGGCAGCATACGTGCACGGGTATAGATCGTTTTTGATTCATCAAAAAGATTGAACTTAGGGATCTCGTCTGTGAGGCCAAGGTTAGCTTCCCAGAAAGAACAGATATTTCCGATGTCTGTCCAGTAACCGGTGTACTGGTAACTCACCACTTTTATGTCTGCATGGATCGCGTATGGGATCAGTTCTTTACCGAAGTCGGTAGCAGCTGCCTGGTCATTGAGCAGGTCGTACAGCGTGCGGCGACTGAAAATGTAAATACCCATGCTGGCCAGGTAATGGCGCTCTTCCTGCTGCATCTCTTCACTAACAGGAGAAGACCATGGGCCTAATGCATCCTGTTTCGGCTTTTCCGTAAAGGAAGTGATCATCCCTTTATCGTCTGTTTTCAGGATACCGAAATCAGAGGCATCTTTCGCGGTAACCGGAATGGTTGCGATAGATACCTGTGCCCCCGATTCTATATGATGCTGTAACATATCGCGGAAGTCCATCTGGTATAGCTGGTCGCCCGAAAGGATCAGTACATATTCGTACTCAAAGTTTTCGATATGATGAAGGCACTGACGTACAGCATCTGCAGTTCCCTGGTACCAGGTGGGGTTATCAGGCGTTTGTTCCGCTGCCAGGATATCCACGAAGGCCTTGCTGAAATGACTGAATGAATACGTGTTTTTGATATGTTTATTCAGCGATGCTGAGTTAAATTGTGTTAGTACAAATATGCGGTTCATATCTGCATTCAGACAATTCGAAACGGGAATATCCACCAGGCGGTATTTACCAGCTACTGGCACGGCCGGTTTTGACCGGCGGCGTGTTAAGGGGTATAAGCGGGTGCCGGAGCCGCCACCTAAGATAAGGGAGATAACTGCGTTAGACATATATTTGATTCTTTTGTTTCGGTTTCTTACAAACTATTATACAATTTCAGATATTCTTTTGCTGCACTATCCCAGGAGTGGTCCAATTGCATGCAGTATTCCCTGATTTCCTGGAAAAGGGAGTTATTCTGATACAGTACCATTGCCCTGGCTATTGCACTGCAGGCGTCCCATGCCGCAGGCTGTATAAAGCGGATACCAAATCCGCCGGGGTCACCAAAATCAATGACAGTATCTCTTAGTCCGCCGGTACTGCGAACAATGGGTATCGTACCGTAACGTAATGCATACATCTGGTTAAGCCCACAGGGTTCTACTCTGGAAGGCATCAGGAGGAAATCACTGCCTGCATAAATGCGGTGAGCTAATGCCTCGTTATATCCAAACTGCACATTGAAATTCCCGTCTGTATAAATCTTTGTTTGCTGTAACGACCATTCTACGTGGGGATCGCCGCTGCCTAACACTAAAAAATTAAGTTGTTTATGCTGCTCAAAGATAGAACGTCCTATGATCTCAGGTAACAGATCACCACCTTTTTCTCCTACCAGTCTTCCGATAAATGAGATTAATGGTAATGAGGGGTCAAGGTCAAACTCTTCACAAAGTTGCTGTTTTATTTCCTCTTTTGCTTTCAAAAATGTAAACTCGTTGTAGTTGACCGGCAACATAGGATCTGTTGCAGGGTCCCAGACTACAGTATCAATTCCGTTCAGGATACCTACGCCTTTACTCCTTTCACTGCTTAACAGGCTTTCCAGGCCATTTGCATTGGTGTACAGTTCTTCCAGGTAACTGGGCGATACTGTAGTGAAACGCCAGGCACATTTGATAGCTGCTGCCAGCGGGTTAATCGCTCCTTCCCATCCCAGCAGACCTGCCTTCCAGAGATCAAATCCCGGTAAGCGGTACAGCTGTTCCCATCCAAACTGGCCCTGGTATTGGGCGTTATGTATCGTTAAAACTGTTGCTATATTCCGTAAACGTTCATACTTGTGTGCATAGGCGACCATAAAAGGGATCAGTCCCGTATGATGATCATGGCAATGGATAACGTCCGGGTGATGTACCCATTCATTCAGCCAGTCCAGCACTCCTACCTGGAATGCGAGGAAACGTTCGGTATCATTCCAGTGTCCGTACACCCCTTCTTTGTCAAGTAATCCCGGGATATCCAGCAGGTACAGATCAAAGCCAAGGGTATTGCGGTCTTCCTTCCATACATTCACGTGGTACCAGTCGTGCCCCAGCCATGTACCGCCCTGGTGGACCAGTTCGAATTCATGCGTGGCAAAAAACCGGGTCTTGTATGCAGGCATTACTACCTTCGCCACACAGCCCGCCTGGGTCTGGTATTTGGGTAATGCGCCCACTACATCCGCCAATCCTCCAACCTTTGCTATCGGGTAACATTCTGCGCTAACGTGTAAAATCTCCATGCTTATCTGTTATGTCTGTTTCTTCAAATTACCTTGGAAAAAGCATATTACAAAGAAATGTCCAATTTTTCTTCACTGGCCTCTACAGGCCTTCCCACACCCGCTTTAAGGAGGATAAGCCATCACCGATGCAATGGTGTGGCTCTCTCCCACACATGCAGATTATTCATCTATTAACGTGTACCCTTAGCAGTTTGATTGCTGGCCAATGAAGAAAATATTACAACTATGTGCATTTATACCACCAACTGGGGCAGGGAAACCACAATGAGCGGGAAAAAGACAAAATCCTTACCTTCGGAATATGGATTTTGGTCGCGTAGATCCAGCCCGGCTGGATGAAATAGATTTTAAGCTGCCGGCAGAACCGGCCCTCAATAAAACAGTCTTCAAAGGCACTCCTTTGAAGAAACCACATGTGTACCTGGGTTGCTCTAAATGGGGAAGGAAGGAATGGATCGGTAAGATCTACCCTAAAGGCACAAAGGAGGCAGACTTCCCCGAACAATACATGCATCATTTCAATACTATAGAACTCAATGCTACCCATTACAAGATCTATGGGGCAGATGTTATTGAAAAATGGGATGCCCGGGCTAAAGGGAAACATTTTAAGTTTTGCCCTAAAGTACCGCAGTCTATCAGTCATTACAGTAACCTGATTAATACCGAAGCACTGACTACCGCCTTCCTAGAAGGTATCCTGGCTTTCCAGGACCACCTTGGCCCCATCTTTTTACAGCTGGGCGAGCGGTTTTCTCCCAACCGGAGGGATAACCTGTACAAATACCTGGAAAGCCTTCCTCACGATCTCCAGTTCTTCCTCGAAGTACGTAACCCGGAATGGTTCAGCGATCCGGCTATCAGTCAGGAACTGTTCGGGACCCTGCACAAACTGAAAGTAGGCGCTGTTATCACCGATACGGCAGGCCGCCGGGATTGCTGTCATATGCATATGCCTGTTGCTAAAGGATTCATCCGGTACGTAGGTAATGGCGCACATCCCACCGATTATGCCCGTATAGACGACTGGATGAACCGGATCCACTACTGGCTGCAACATGGCTTAAAAGAGCTGTATTTCTTCATTCATGATACGGTCTTTTCCCCCGAAGTGGCTGCATATGTAGCAGATAAGCTGAAAGAGGTTTGTGGGATCGAAGTACCCCGCCCCCAGTTCCTCAGCAGACAAAGTACATTGTTCTGATAGCAGGAGATTGTTTCCTATAAGATAGAAGTACCCTGGTTCCTCAGCAGGTAAAGTACAGAAGGAGATTGTTTCCCATAAGATCGAAGTACCCCATCCCTGGTTCCTCAGTAGGCAAAGTACAGCAGGAGATTGTTTCCGGTGGGATCGAAGTACCCCGGTTCCTTAGCAGGTAAAGTACAGAAGGAGATTGTTTCCCATAAGATAGAAGTACCCCGGTTCTCAGCAGGTAAAGTACATTGTTCTGATAGCAGGAGATTGTTTCCCATAACATAGAAGTACCCCGGTTCCTCAGCAGGTAAAGTACAGAAGGAGATTGTTTCCCATGGGATCGAAGTACCCCATCCCGGGTTTCTCAGCAGGCAAAGTACAGCAGGAGATTGTTTCCGGTGGTGCCTCAGTTTAATCTTCGCGCCAGATGTTGTACAGCATAAATACGCCTTATCTGACGTGAATATCAGGTGAAGTTAAATTGAAAACAAACCCTGAACCCATATTCAAAAGCTACATCAGGGAACTAAACAGTCAGATGCAGTGTATTTATGCTGTACAACATCTGCCAAACATAATAACACTACCTTGTTTCCCATCATTCAAAAGCTACATCAGGGAACTAAACAGTCAGATGCAGTGTATTTATGCTGTACAACATCTGCCAAACATAATAACACCACCTTGTTTCCCATCATTCTAGAGCTACATCAGGGAACTAAACAGCCAGATGCAGTGTATTTATGCTGTACAACATCTACCAAACAGAATAACACTACCTTGTTTCCCATCATTCTAAAGCTACATCAGGGAACTAAACAGCCAGATGCAGTGTATTTAGGCTGTACAACATCTGCCAAACATAATAACTACCTTGTTTCCCATCATTCTAAAGCTACATCAGGGAACTAAACAGCCAGATGCAGTGTATTTATGCTGTACAACATCTGTCAAACATAATAACACTACCTTGTTTCCCATCATTCTAAAGCTACATCAGGGAACTAAACAGCCAGATGGAGTGTGTTTAGGCTGTACAACATCTGCCAAACAGAATAACACTACCTTGTTTCCCATCATTCTAAATATTACTTTTGAAGCCTGAAAAGGGAAGATTTAATTATGCGGAACAAGCTCAGTGAACTGGCCCATGATTTAGAGGGCATACTATACGATGATGAAACCATGCGGACATTGTATGCCACGGATGCCTCGGCCTACCGGGAAATGCCACTGGCAGTAGCTATTCCGGCCAATGAAAAAGACCTTAAAACACTCATCGCCTTTGCGCGCACCAATAAGACCTCGTTGATCCCCCGTACAGCAGGGACTTCCCTTGCTGGCCAGGTTGTAGGGAACGGGATCATCGTGGATGTTTCCCGCACCTTCACCAAAATACTGGAAATCAATACAGAAGAACATTGGGTACGGGTACAACCCGGCGTCATCCGTGACGAACTGAATATGTTCCTTAAGCCCTACGGCTTCTACTTTGGTCCGGAAACGTCTACTGCTAACCGTGCTATGATAGGCGGAATGGTGGGGAATAACTCCTGCGGCTCCAATTCCGTTGTCTATGGCAGCACCCGGGAACACCTGCTGGAAGTAAAAGCCCTGCTCAGCGATGGCTCCGAAGCGGTATTCAACCAGATCAGTATCGACGAATTCCATGCCCGCTGTGAACGGAACGACGGTACCCTGGAAACAGCTGTGTACAAACAGGTACGTACCATGCTGAGCAACCACGCCAACCAGGAAGAGATCCGCCGCGAATTCCCCAAGCCCTCCATCACCCGGCGTAACACCGGTTATGCGATAGACCTGCTGCTGGAAACCGCACCTTTTACCGCGGGTAAGGACGACTTCAACTTCTGCCGCCTCATCGCCGGTTCTGAAGGTACCCTGGCATTCATCACAGAAATAAAACTGCATTTCGATCCCCTGCCTCCTAAAGAGACTGGCTTGTTATGCATCCACTTCAATAACGTAGACGAATCCCTGCGGGCGAATATTATTGCTATGCAATATAAACCCAGCGCCAGTGAACTGATCGATCATTATATCCTCGAATGCACAAAGGATAATATCCAGCAAAGGCAGAACCGCTTCTTTGTTCAGGGCGATCCCGGCGCTATCCTCGTAGTGGAATTTTGCAGGGATACCCGCGAAGCCATTACCGAAATTGCCAACCGCCTGATACAGGAACTGCAAAACGCCGGACTGGGATACCATTTCCCTTTATTATTCGGAGAAGATACCAGGAAGATCTGGACACTGCGTAAAGCAGGACTGGGCCTTCTCAGCAACCTACCCGGTGATGAAAAAGCAGTACCTGTTATTGAAGATACGGCTGTTGCTATCGAAGATCTTCCCGATTTTATCCGGGATTTCAACGATATCTTAAAAACACACAACCTCTTTTGTGTACACTATGCCCACGCAGGCAGCGGGGAAATCCATCTGCGTCCTATCATCAACCTGAAAACAGTAGAAGGCAATCAACTCTTCCATACCATCGCCGCAGAAATTGCTGCCCTTGTTAAAAAATATAAGGGATCTCTCAGCGGAGAACATGGGGACGGCCGCCTTCGGGGTGAGTTTATCCACCAGATGATAGGTGATAAAAACTACGAACTCTTAAAACAGGTTAAATACACCTGGGACCCGGAAAATATCTTCAATCCGCATAAGATCGTTGATACGCCCAGCATGAACAGCATGCTACGCTATGAACCCGGACAAAAAACACCGCCTTTAAATACCGTGTTCCACTTCCCGGAACAAACCATGCTGCAACATGCAGAACAGTGCAACGGTTCAGGCGATTGCCGCAAGACAGCTCTCAGCGGAGGTACGATGTGCCCCAGCTACATGGCTACCCGCAATGAAAAGGATACTACCCGTGCAAGAGCGAATATCCTGCGCGAATTCCTGACGCATTCCAACAAAGAAAACCGCTTTGATCATAAAGAAATTTACGATGTACTGGACCTCTGCCTGGCCTGTAAAGGTTGTAAATCAGAGTGCCCTTCCAACGTAGATATGGCCAAACTGAAAATGGAATTCCTGCAACATTATTATGATGCCAACGGTGTTCCTTTCCGGGCAAACCTGATCAGCAATTATACAAGATTAAACGGTCTGGCAACCATAGCGCCCGGTATCTATAACTGGATGATCAATACACCTTTCACGGGTAACCTGATCAAAAAAGCTTCCGGCTTTGCGCTGAAACGCTCTCTTCCCGAATTACAGGATACTACCCTCAGAAGCTGGTACCGCAAACAATGGCCTGCACAGAAATCCAAACTACCTGCTGCCACTAAACAGGTTTACCTTTTCTGCGATGAATTCACCAACTTCAATGATACACATATCGGTATCAAAACGGTACAGCTATTACATAAACTGGGCTACGAAGTCACTATCATCAATCACCCGGAAAGTGCCCGTGCATGGATGTCTAAAGGCTTACTGAGAAAGGCCCGTAATTTTGCAGAAGAGAATGTGCGTATATTCAGTGCCGTTATCAACGACAATATCCCTTTACTGGGCGTTGAACCTTCTGCGATACTCAGTTTCCGGGATGAATATCCTGATCTGGTGCGGGAAGAGCTCAGACCTGCTGCGAAGGAACTGGCGAAGAATGTATTCCTGGTAGATGAATTTATCAGCAATGAGATCTCAAAAGGGAATATCAGTAAAGCATTATTTACAACAGAGAAAAGAAGTATCAAATTACACGGGCATTGCCAGCAAAAAGCATTGTCTTCTGCCCTGCACAGTAAAAATATATTGTCCCTGCCACAGAACTATACCGTAGAGGTGATCCCTTCCGGATGCTGTGGTATGGCCGGTTCTTTCGGTTATGAAAAAGAACATTACGATCTTTCTATGCAAATAGGAGAGTTGGTATTGTTCCCGGCAGTACGCAATGCCACTTCAGAAACTATTATTGCTGCTCCGGGTACCAGTTGCAGACACCAGGTAAAAGATGGTACCGGCCGGAAAGCCTTACACCCTATTGAAATTCTACACGACGCATTGATATAAGTATGAGATCGTCTTAAAATTTCTCTCCATCAGGTATCCGAATAAAATCGGATAAAAATTACTTTTGACAGCCTTACATACTGTCTCACAACGATTAAAAAAGGTAATATTTTGTAATATTAAATTAATTAATATCTTTGCGGAGAGAAAACCCGGCAAGTAGTTGCCCGAATTATGCCACCATATAAACCTATAACCTGTTTATTTAACCTATAATATACACTCAACCTTCATGAAAAAATTTGCATTAGGTGTACTCGCCGTAGTATTGCTATTTACTGCCTGTTCAAAAGACGACAAAACAACTAGTCCTGCAACAAGTGGTTCCTTTTCATTTAATGACACTACCGTAACAACCAAAAGTGGTTACCTGTATGATTTTGGTCCGGGCGATCTGGCTATAGTATTTACAGATGTAGTGTTGTCAGATACTTTGAAAGGTAAAGTAAGTTCAGTAGGTTTTAACCTGGATACACTGATATCTGGTCAGACTTACACTTATTTATCCAAGAATACTGCAGCATATAATAAAACCAAAAACTTCAGTGATGCTTATGCCTTTTACAAATGTGATTGGGTAGATGGAGATATTGATGGAAAAACCGGTCGTACTTTTGATGGTATCACATCTGGTACTGTAACATACACCAGGAATGGAGATACGCATTCCTTTACTTATTCTTTTGTGTTCCCTACCGGTACACTGACTGGTAAATACGATGGTAAATTAGAAACACGTAAATAGATACAACCTATAGCATGAAGAAATTAGCCTGGTGGGGATGAAAATGCTTTTTAGCCAACCTCTTCCTTTTAAAAAAAGGAAAAATAATCCATTACAGGTGATAGCACCTGCAATGGATTATTTCTTTTATAGCCTGATCGTTTCAGGCAGATATTTTGCGATCAACGCTTCGTAATATGGCTTCAGTTCCGATATTACGGGCGGCTTCGGACTTTTTGAATAGAGATCATAAGGATTGAATTTCTTTACCCACTCAAACATCTCCCTGTCGTGATCATTCATCAGGTGTTCATACGAATGTTCCCTGTGCTGTGCATAAAAAGAGTGATAGCGGATCATATATAAAGCCGGTTCCGGCAGGTAATCTTTCATGATCTGGTACAGATACTCGTCATGTCCCCAGGACATATCCACGTTGTTCAATCCGCAGTTAGGTTCATATACACCATATTTGGTATTATAACGTTCGTCCGTACTATCAGGATTGTTTGCAAAGAACTCAGGATACACGATCTTATCTGAGAAGCTGCAACCTACAGGGAAGGTATCTCCCACCACGGCCCATTGCGGCTCTCCGAACAGGCATAACACCTTACCCATATCATGCAGGAAGCCCGTCAGCACGAACCAGTCGGGATGACCATCTGCACGGATTGCTTCAGCTGTCTGTAACAGGTGCTGCAACTGGTCCAGTTCTATATCGGGGTCGGAATCGTCTACTAATGTATTGAGGAACTCCATCGCTTTCCATACCGGCATTTCCTTACGACTGAACTGCAGAAAGTCTTTCTTCTTTTCCTGCACAAAATCGTACGTCTGGTATGTGTGATTAAGACGGTAAAACTCTCGCACAGTATCCCTTACCGGACTGTCATAATTGCGGAACTCTTCTTTACTCTTGGCTGGCTGGTCTGCTTCCGGATAGCGAAGTACGACATCATCTTCCCAATCTTCAATGCTCTGCAGGGGATTGATCTCCTCTCCGGAAAAGTTGTTTGCATTCATTATTCGTGGATTTTGTACCCTGAATTTACAAATTACAATCGATTTCAACAAATGAAAAAAAATGGGATAAGGGGGTAGTATATCTCAATTTGATTACATAATCCTCACCAGATGCTGATGACCGGTAAACACACCTTATCTAATTGAATATCAGTAAGTTAAATTGAAAGACAAATACAGGACCCATATTCCAAAGAAAAAAATGGGATAAGGGGGTAGTGTATCTCAATTTGATTATATAATCCTCACCAGATGCTGATGACCGGCAAATACACCTTATCAACTTGAATATCAGTAAGTTAAACTGAAAGGCAAATACAGGACCCATATTCCAAAGAAAAAAATGGGATAAGGGGGTAGTGTATCTCAATTTGATTATATAATCCTCACCAGATGCTGATGACCGGCAAATACACCTTATCAACTTGAATATCAGTAAGTTAAACTGAAAGGCAAATACAGGACCCATATTCCAAAGAAAAAATGGGTAAGAGAAGTATGTCTCAGCCTGATTACATCATCTCCGCCAGATGTTGATGATCGGTAAATACACCTTATCCACCTGAATACCAGCAAGTTAAATTGAAGACAAATACAGGACCCAAAGAAAAAAATGGGTAAGAGAAGTATGTCTCAGCCTGATTCCATCATCTCCGCCAGATGTTGTTGATCGGTAAATACACCTTTATCTGACGTGAATATCAGGTGAAGTTAAATTGAAGACAAATGCCAGGCCCATATTCCAAAGCTATATCAGAGAACTAAACAGTCAGATGCAGTGTATTTACCGATTAACAACATCTGTTGTCATAATATTCAAACTGAAGCACTACCACTTAATTCCTTTGAAAGACTTTAAAGACATCTGAATAGCTTCTGAATAACTTCTAAATTGGTATAGAAGAGGTATTGAAGAGGTTCATCCTACGTTAAAAAGCGAAGGATGAGCCTCTTCAATACCTCTTCGAAAGTCTTTTTATTCCTACTTTATTCCTGGTTTCCTATAATTATCAAAGCCAGGGAGCTGCTACCAGAAAACGGTATATAAAGCGGTCAATACCCCTATAATCAGCACACTGCCTACCACAAATGCCGTGGAAGGCTTAAACATACTGTTATCAATGATCAGTACCCTTTCCTGGTGTTTACTCTTCTCGTCCAGTAACGTAACGACTGCCATCAGCACTATCAGGAACACGAACACAATAGACATCCTGTTCAGGAAAGCAAAATCAGGGAACAAGCCGCTGGTCCACATGGGCAGGAACTTCAGCACCGTAGATAACGGGATGGTCAGCACAGCCCCTAATAACGCCGCTGTGGAGGTAGTCCGCTTCCAGCAAAAACCCATCAGGAAGATGGCCAGTACGCCCGGCGCAATGAACCCTACATACTCCTGGATGAACTGGTAGGCCTGGTCGAGATTACGCAAAGCCGGAGCCACCAGACTGGCAATCACCATAGAGATGATCACTGCAATACGCCCTGTACGTACCAGGTGTTTCTCTGAAGCATTTTTATTAAAGTACTGCCGGTAAATATCTAATGAGAAGATGGTAGAGATACTATTGGCCTTTCCTGCCAGCGAAGCCACAATAGCCGCAGTAAGCGCAGCAAAAGCCATCCCTTTCACACCAGGAGGCAGCAGGTTCAGCAAAGTAGGGTAAGCATGATCTGGTTTCACAATGCCGTTCGCATCCAGCATCTCATGACTGAATACCCCTTGCTGATACAGTACGAACGCCGTAATACCAGGCAACACGGCAATGACCGGGATCAGCAGCTTCAGAAAAGCCGCAAAGAGGATCCCGCCACGGGCAGTTTTAAGGTCTGCACCCAGAGCACGCTGGGTAATGTACTGGTTACAACCCCAGTAGCTGAGGTTATTCACCCACATTCCCCCTATCAGCACGGACAATCCCGGCAAATCTTTATAATAGGGATGAGAAGGCGGGAAGATCATATGAAAATGCGTGTCCGCTTTTTCACGGATAAGCGCTAATCCCTTCCACACATTATCTCCATAACCAAAGTGATTGGATACCATGTTGAGGGCCAGGTAAGTGGTTACCAGTCCGCCGGCAATCAGTACAAACACCTGGATCACGTCCGTATACCCGATCACCTTCATCCCACCCAGTGTTACCACCACCGCGAAGAATGCCAGTCCGGTTATACATAACCCGAAATCAATCCCCGACACGGACGAAATGGCCAGTGCACCCAGGTAAATAATAGAAGTAAGGTTTACAAAAACGTATACCAGCAGCCAGAAGACCGCCATAATGGTACTAACGGTGGTATTATACCTTTGCTTCAGGAACTGCGGCATGGTGTAGATCCTGTTTTTCAGGTACACCGGAATAAAGAACAAGGCGACTATTATCAGCGTAGCAGCCGACATCCATTCATAGGTAGAAATGGCCAGTCCCAGGGCAAAACCCGATCCGGACATCCCGATAAAATGTTCTGCAGAGATATTGGAGGCGATCAGGGATGCCCCGATAGCCCACCATGTGAGAGAGCCTTCCGCAAGGAAGAAGTCTTTTGAACTTGTAATAACCGATCTTTTCCTCTGATAGATATAATAGCCATACGATACGACTACAACGAAATAAATAAGAAAGACGAAGTAGTCCAAAGCCGTCAAATGATTCATAACGCGATAAAGTTAGTAAGTGGAACTTGAGTTTCGTTAAAATAATTAAATAATCTCATAAATTCTTACTTTGATCTTTTCTTTTATATTTACGATAGATTATGCTGGAAGTAGACAAAAAGGACGCGAATTTATTGCAGAAAGCCATCTCTGAATGGGAAAAGAACGCATTGATCACCCCTCAGCAGGCCAATGATCTGCAAAAGACATGGCGTGTACGGGAGGCCGACTGGCAAGCTATTACAGTCTATATCTTCATCGCCGCCATTTCCTGTGCCCTGATGGCCTTTGGCTCCCTGGTACTGGATGAGAAGTGGATAGAGGTACTAAGGCTGAAATTTTCTTTAAATGATGGCATTATTGCCACCTTATTTGCCGGCCTTACTGTTTTTCTGTGCCTGCATGGTTACAGAAGGCAGCACCGGCACCCCGCTTATTCCTTAAACAGAGAGCTTTTCTGGTTGTTACCGGTCCTCAGCATAGGTGTCAGCGTGGTATACCTGGGCAAAAGCCTGGCTTACCTGGATGGCAACTATGGGGCATTCTGGTTGCTGGCCACCGCCTGTTATGGCGCATTGGCCGTTGTCCTGTCTTCCAGGTTATTATGGTCGGCCACATTGCTTTGCTTCATCCCTGCTTATGTAAAACTCACTTATTTCATTACTGCTGACAAACCCTATTTCCTGGGCATGAACCTCCCCTGCCGTATGTTCCTGCTGGCAGTGATCATGCTGGGGATAGACCTCATTTTCCGCAACATTAAGAAGTATAAACGGGTAGAAGATATCACCTGGGTAGGCGGCTGGTTGCTGTTGTTATTATCCGGCTGGCTTATTTCCATTTTCGGTAACAGCGGTACCTGGGATGAATGGCAGCATGTAAGACAGGTACAGTTACTCTGGTGGGTAGCTGCCTTTACGGTATTATGTGTGATAACGTTATTGGCCGGTATTAAAACGCAGGACACGATGGTGAGGGATATGAGTGTCCTGTTCCTGTTGCTCGATATGTACACCCGGTATTTTGAATACCTCTGGGACCGTACCCACAAAGGGGTATTCTTTGCTATACTGGCAGTATCATTCTGGTGGATAGGGAAATTATTAGAGCGGAGAATGAGAAAAAAGAACTCCGTGGAAGACAATACAACCACGGAGTTATAAGGTTAATCAATGCGACTTACTACTTCCACTTCCTGCAGCTGGTATCTTTTTGTATCATGGAAACTCCAGTCGTAATTGGCTGTAATCCATGAGCGTAATACAGCTACAAAACGTTCTAGTTCTTTATCCGTTTCTGCTCCAAAAGAGGGCAGTAACTTTTCCAGTGCAGTGAACAATTTCACCTCCTCATCATGCATGCGTACCGTTTCATTTACAGCATCCTGCAAAGACAGGTTCCTTTCATGTGCCAGTACCAGCACAAGGTTATGTACATCCCCTTGTCTGGCTTCTTTTGCACAGGAGAAAATGTCGTTGCTCCAGCATACAATATTATTGCAGGCCAGTTCCAAACGCTGTACGATAAAATGTTGCAACACATGTGCAGGCAGGTATATCCTTTCGATGATCTCTATTGCCTCCACGTCAGCAAATAATGCACCTGTGTAAGGACGCATGGTGATATATTCTGCTACTGTTGGCGTAGCGCCCACGGCACGGTTACCCGCTTCCCAATGGCAGGAAGTAAAGTATTCTTCCATGCTGCGTATAAAACGTTGTTCCCAGGCAGGGCTTCCTATCTGCTGCATCCTTTGCCAGATATCTGCAAGGCTGTTACCCAGCACGGTATCTACGTGTTTGTTGTGTTTCAGGATATCCATAAATCCATCCGTGATCGCTTCCAGGTAAACAGCTTTTTTACCCAGTTGCGCTTCGTCGCATTGGTCATCCAGCATAAACAGCCAGGTATTGAAATTGGCAATGATGCATAATTCATGCAGTTCCGCGTGTGGAAAAGCACGGGCAGCCAGCCATGCAAAGCGCGACCTGTTAAAGCGGGTTAATGCTTCGGGTGTATTCATAAATCCTGCAGCCTGCACCCATTGGAGATTTTGTACGTTTGCAGCCTCTACATGTGGGTTAATGAGAGAGGGGAACGGATATTTTATCCGAGGCAGAATGATTGTTGGCATAAACGAAAAATTATGGGTTAAATGATGATTATCCGAGCGTTTGAATGTTCGACTTTATTCAACTTTTCAGATCGTCAAAACTCAAACCGTCAGACGCTCAATTACTTTGGGAAAGGCCAGCTGAAACCAGCTGGTGAATTGAGAGGGTTCTGCTGCTAACAGCCGGGTTACTGCTGTTATGCTCATGTACCGGTAGTCGTTTACTTCTGTTGGATCCGGGTTAATGATCCCATTGTAAATACCGGACAATACATGGTCGTATTCATGTTCAATAAGGCCATTACCGAATGCTGTACGATAAGTAAATTGAAATAATCCTGTAAGCGCACAGTCAAATCCCATTTCTTCAAACAGCCGCCTGTGTGCCGCTGCTTCTACCGTTTCTCCCGGTAAGGGATGACTGCAACAGGTGTTGGTCCAAAGACCACCTGAATGATACTTGCCGAGCGCCCGCTGTTGCAGCAGCATTTCTCCTTTATCATTCATTACAAACACCGAAAAAGCCCTGTGTAACACGCCTTTACGGTGCGCTTCCATCTTTTCCATTACGCCTGTAGCTTCATCCTGTTCATTAACTAAAATAACCTGTGCTTCCATACTATAAGCAAATATACTCTTGTCTGTTCAAGTAAACGAATTCCGGCTGGCATAGCCTCTCAAAAGTAGCAACTAAGCGCCGCCGGGAGGAGAATGAATTGTGATCATAAAATTTCTTTTAATAAGTGAACTGATAGGAGTTTCAATATCCGGGTCAACTGGGATAACAAGTCGAGATAGGGCTAAAATGAGTTGGCCTTAAATTACGAATTAATTTGTTCATTTTATCTTTCTTCACTACCTATTATTCGCAGTGTAATCTGAACGATTTGAACTTTAATGTATATTTGTACCCTATGGCAGAAGATCTGAGCATTATTCAAGGCGATAAAATTGCAGCGTATAAATCTATAATTCCACAAATAAAGGCATTGACAGATGGCGAATCTGATCTTGTTGCCAACCTTGCCAATACTGTTGCCGCATTAAAAGAACAGTTTGGGTGGTTTTGGGTAGGATTCTATCTTGCAAAAGGAGATGAACTGGTCCTGGCCCCCTTCCAGGGTCCCGTTGCCTGCACCCGCATAAAAAAAGGCCGTGGCGTATGTGGCAGCAGCTGGGCAGAAGCACGTACACTGATTGTCCCCGATGTAGAAGCTTTTCCCGGACATATTGCCTGTAGCAGCCTCTCTAAATCCGAAATTGTTGTCCCCGTTATACGCAATGGACAGGTGATAGGTGTGTTGGATGTGGACAGCGAACATCTCAACTATTTTGATGAAACAGACCAGCAATTTCTGGAAGAACTGATTGCAGGCCTGGATTTTGCAATATAACAGCATTTCCAATACAGTACTATGCTTTTTTTTCATAAAAAATCAGAGAATAATACGGCCGTTGTCCCTTTCCTTGCCGGCATTGAAACAGATCTGCACTCTCACCTGATACCAGGTGTGGACGATGGTGTACAGGACCTTGAAACATCCATACACTTCATCGAAACACTGCATTCCCTGGGTATTAAAAAGGTGATTACCACTCCTCATATCATGATGGACAGGTACCCTAATTCAGTAGAAACCCTTAGTACCCCTTATAAAAGTGTACAGGAAAAACTGCTGGAAAATAAGCTGGGCATCCAGTTTCAACATGCCGCAGAATATTATATGGATGAGTATTTTGAAGAGCTGATGAAAAAGCCCCTGCTCACCCTCAATGGTGAATTAGTGCTGGTAGAGATCTCATTTATGAGCGTACCGCCTCAATTGCCTCAATGGCTTTTTGAGTTACAGGCACAGGGCTACCGTCCCATACTGGCCCACCCGGAACGCTATGGCTATTATCACCATCAATTAGAAGAATACAAAAACTTCAAACAGCGGGGTTGCTACCTGCAGGTAAACCTGCTTTCCCTGGCCGGTTATTATGGACGGCATATCCAGAAAGCGGCTGAATGGCTGATAGAACACCAGCTGGTTGACTTCGTGGGTACAGACCTGCATCATGAAAAACACCTCAGCGCTATTCTTGCTATTGCCAAAGACAAAAAACTGGTAAAACTGCTGGAAACATATCCCTTTAAAAATAAAACACTTACACATTTACCCCAGACAGTAAAGTAAAAAAAACCTGCCTTTTACGGCCGCATATAATAGGATTATAAATAATATGTATATTTGCCCGGCACATTTAATTAACCTGGTGTCTTATACTCTATGAAACAATCTTTTATCTGCGTAATTACGCTTTCTCTGTTTTTTGCTGCCTGTAAAAAAGATAGTACCACTATCACGCCCGAAACTCCGGTTACAAAGTATATTCAAAGTACTGTTTCTGACGAAGACAGTATTGCCATTGAATATAACATGGACAAATCTATATTCAGGTATCTTGATTACCACACCAATGGCCATGAGTTTTTCGGTGTTCTGCCTGCGTACGAGGCGGGGAAAATAACCAAAACAGTCGCTACTTCCGATAGCCTGTTTAACAAAACGTATAATTATCAGACTATCACCTACAACAGCCTGGGACAAATAAGCACTATCATGTTTAACGGCCCTGACGGGGTACCGATGACAATCGATTCCCTCATATATGATAGTAATGCCAGGCTGGATACAGCCCTGCACTATCAATATGGCCAAAATACAACAGTGAAGACGCTTAACTATAAGTTTGTATACACCTGGGATACCAAAAACAATATCATCAAACAGGAAATGCTGTACGCTAATTCACAAAGCGGAAGTACTGTTACCACTTATACTTATGACGATAAAATCAACCCGGTCCTTAAAGTTTCAGGGTACTATTTAATTAACTTTACAGCTGATGATGTGGCCACTTCACTGTCTGCCAACAACGTGCTCACGTCTGTAACAACAGGATCGACCTATACATCTACTTCTACCAATACGTACGTATACGATGCGGATAATTATCCCACTTTATTATTGGCTAAATCAACCTATCAGAGTACAGGTGCAGCGCCGGAGAAGGATTCTGTTACCGTAAAAATGATTTACGGTAAATAAGACTCTTCAACTTCGGGAAAGAAACTGCCTCAAAAGTAATTTGATGAGCTTGAGAATCGTGTAAACGAAATTTCTCTCCATCAGTATCCGGATAAAATCGGATAAAAATTACTTTTGAGGCAGTCCCTTTTCATTCGGGTACCTGATAGAGACTTATCGCCATTTAGACGATTCTCAGACGCCTTTATTTATTTTTGCTACATGGTACATTGGTAGTGTCTCCGTTTAATCTCCGCGCCAGATGTTGTTGAGGATAAAACAGTACCTTATCTGACGCGACTATCAGGTGAAGATAAATTGAAAAACAAATCCTGCACTTATATTCTATAGCTACATCAGGGAACTAAACAGTCAGATGCAGTGTATTTATCCTCAATAACATCTGGCATATTCAAACCGAAACATTACGATTTCCTATATATTTAAAATTCTATGTATATTTGGTAAGGCATTACTAATCTGGTGCCGGTATACCTATGAAACAATCTCTTATTTGCTTAACGCTGCCATTGTTATTTGCGGCCTGTAAAAAGGACTCATCGACGACTATCACTCCTGCTCCGGTTACCAAATATTTACAGAGTACTATCACTGCTAACGGAGACAGTACTTCGATAGAGTTTAACATGGATAAATCAGTGTACCGGTATTTTACCTTTGGCAAGAATCCTTCTGCGACGCTCCCCACTTATACATCAGGGATGATCGTTACAATAGATTTCTCAACAGATCTTTTGCTGAATAATATATACCAGCGTCAGGGTATTACTTTCAATGAGCAGGGCCTGCCCAGCGTGATCAGTTCTTATGATGCAGAAGGATCGCTGACCGGTGTGGATTCCCTGGGATATAATACAGAGAAGAAACTGACCATGCTTTATCACACTGAAAAAGATGCTGCTACGAAGCAGGAAAAACGCCTTTACTCATATGAATATACATGGGATACAAAGGGAAATATCATTAAAAGGGTAATGACAACTTATGTATTGAGTAATACCACTTACACTACTACTTATACTTATGATAATAAAATTAACCCTGCCCCGAAGGTATTGGGTTACTATCTCGTTAAATTTAATGTAGAAGACCTGGCAGGTTTACTCTCTGCCAGTAACCTGCTGACGTACGGATCTTATAATCCTTTCACGGATATAACCACCACTGTCAACAATAGTTATCAGTACGATGCTGATGATTATCCGGCAGTTATGACATTGAGAACAACAACGGTGAAAGGCAATGAGGCCGCAGTTACAGACACTGTTGTTATGCAGACGCACTATGGCAAATAGGTGTTGCCACCCATGATAAAACGAAAAGAACTGGTGTATATACCAGTTCTTTTCGTTTTATAACATTTTTCCTTTCTATAGATACATTGTAACCCGGAATTATTTAATAACTTTACGTTAGCATATGCCTTAAAAAACCCCATATCTTTCTTAAAAAAGCCTCCCTTTCGATTGTTATTATTCCTGGTACACCCTATAAACGGGGCATTAAAGCTATGTCCGTTGCAAGCCATTATTAAGATTACATTTTTGTAAAGTATTCCTGTAAAGCTGCTTATAACATGCATGCGGTTTTACGAGAAAAAACCATGTACCGATGAACACACCTTACAATGAAGCTTTAGGGATCAGTGAGCCAGCCCTACTCAAAATTTTGCTATTAACAGGTGACACTGCGATGCTGCGCAAATTCCGTCAGCTGTTAACCCCACAGTACAAATTATTAGTTGCCAACACCGTTGCAGAAGGTATCGCACATGGTTATAACGATCAGCCGGATATGATTTTATGCGACTCTCTGATGCACGATACTACCGGGTATCAGTTCCTGATCACGCTCAGGAACGATCCCACATTGAAACACATCCCCTTTATCCTTTTCAGCAGACCCAATGGCCCTGCTAATATGCGGAAAGGAATGAACCTGGGTGCGGACGATTTCCTGGTAGCTCCGTTCAGCGGAGAAGAATTACTGAAAAGTATACAGTCGAGACTCAGCAGGTATTATCATATCCGCGATACCTACGCTACCTCAAGAGAACTCGTTGCAGCAGGAGAAACAAATACCCTGCCTGTCAGTGACAGACTGAGTAAAACGGAATCGAAAATCCTGGATATGATTGCCAGAGGCATGAGCAGCAGGGATATCGCATCTTATCAGTGTATCAGTGTAAGGACAGTAGATAATCACAGACACAATATTACCAAGAAACTGCAGCTGTCAGGACCAAATGCGCTGGTCAAGTTTGCGATAGGATATGCCGGGGCTACGGGTAGATAACATGTTGTTTTACAATCCCCAGTTTTTTCATCCTCGCTTCCAGCGTAGTTGGTTTGATGTCTAAAATATCAGCTGCTCCTTGTGGCCCCCTTATCCTGCCGTTACAATATTTCAGTGCACGGACAATCGCTTCCCGCTCTGCATCTGCCAGAGAAAGCAAAGGCGGCGGGGAGATATCTGATGCCTTCATCTGCTGATGAACGGGTACTGTAATTGTAATGGTAGGTGATGCGGCAGCAATCACTGCACGTTCTACCATATGCTCCAGCTCCCGGATATTACCCGGCCAGCTATAATTAATAAGTGCGTCCATAGATACAGGATCAATATGCCCGACCGCTTTACCATATTTACTGGCTGCCTTCTTCATAAAATAGCGGGCCAGTAACGGGATGTCTTCTTTCCTGTCTCTTAACGCCGGTAAATGAATGGGGAACACCAATAACCGGTAGTAAAGGTCCTGCCGGAAACGACCTGCCCTTACCTCATCTTCCAGTATACGGTTAGTGGCAGCGATGATCCGTACATCCACTTTAATGGGCTTACTGCCCCCTAAACGTTCTATTTCTTTCTCCTGTATGGCACGCAGTAATTTAGCCTGTAAATCGAGGGGCAACTCCCCTATTTCGTCCAGGAATAAAGTACCACCGTCTGCCATCTCAAATTTCCCGGTACGCCGTTGCAGGGCACCCGTAAAAGCACCTTTCTCGTGCCCGAACAGTTCCGACTCTATCAGTTGTGAAGGCAATGCGGCACAATTCACTTTAATCATGGCTTTATCGCGGCGTGGAGAGTTATAGTGTACAGACTCTGCAAATAGTTCTTTACCCGTACCCGTCTCCCCGGTAAGCAGCACAGTGGCATCTGTGGGCGCTACCTGTTTTACCTGCCGCATTATCTGTGCTAAAACGTTCCCCCCTATCAGCTTCTTTTCTTTTTCGTCCTCAACGGAAGCCATTTGCTGCTTTGCTGCGCGCCTGCCAATGAGCAGCAATCTTAAACAGGCTGCGGAAATGACCGGCTGATATTTTTTGAGCCTGGATTGTAAAGAAGAAGGGAAATTATTTTTGTTAGGGGAAAGCAGGCATATAAATCCATAATTGCGGAAAAAATTACCCAGTGGGATGAACATGCATTCTTTTATCCCGTTATTATACAATACAGCTTTCAGAGCATCCCGTCTGTCTGGTATATCTATGGTTGCCAGACCGGCAGCATTCTCTCTCAGATAATATTGCTGCACCTTACCCGGCAGGTCCGCCAGGCTCAAAGCACCCTTCTCCTCCAACCACCATTGGGTAATAACCCCATTCGTATCCGCCATACCTATCAGTATGGAAAAGGCATGCAGATCAAGCTGCAATGCAGTATGTATGTAGGAAAACAGCTCTTCCTCATTATTAATTCCCCCAATGGATTCCCCTTCGGCAATCGCTCCCGTCCCCGGTCCTGTCCCCTCGATTTCTTCTTTGGGCAGCAACCATTCCAACAACTCGAACAATTCCATAAACCCCTTACGCTTACATTATAGATTCCCGGACGTATATCGTATCCAGGCTAACTTTCTCCATTATTTAGTATAAGCAATTGGACTAATCCAATATATTGGAGGTTCCCCATCACGAGAAAAACATACAACACACTGTATTACAATCTCTTAACTGCATGGCACAGTCATTGCGTCTTTTATGGCTCCTTGGAAAGGACAATTGAGAATCAGAAAAGTTTGAAACTGACCCATAACTTGGCCGGTTTCCGGTCAGTAATGACCTCTTTTGCCTGTTGGCTTTTTATAGGATAGTACAAAATTGTCATGTATGGCTATTTTTGCAAAAACAATACCATATTACTTTTTATAATGTGAATGCACTGTTCCTGAATTAACCATCGCTTAGTATCATTTCAAATTAACCATATAAACTAATTACAAGGAGCTTTTGCTTGTCTGCTTGTTTCTTGAAAAATCCATTTTCATTATGCCCTTTTATACAATATCCATTTTTGATAATAAGAGATGGGACCGTCTCATCAGGAATGCTCTTACGTTTGATTTTTCTCACACCTGGCATTACCATAGTACTGCTTCAAATGGTGAACCCGTTTTACTGGTATATGAAGAAAAAGATGAATTCATTGCTTTACCGGTCATAAAAAGACGTATCCCCGGTACAGACACTTACGAGGCGTATACGATTTCCGGCTATGCAGGTCCTGTATCCAGCAGAAGCTTTTCACAAAGCGGTTATGCCATGCAGGAACGTTTTGAAACATCCCTGCTTAACTACCTGGAACGGGAACGTATACTACACGTAAACATCCGGTTGCACCCTGCCATACACAAAACATTCAAGCCGGTACATGCGGGCCTGCTGTACAAACACGATGACAGCCTGCTGATCAATCTGTCTCACCCGGCCGAGAGCTATCAGCTCCAGTATTTTGGAGAGAGCCTTGGACCTGCTGTGACCCTGCTGGGCAGAAAAGGTTATACCACCAGGCGGGCTGTGGCCATCAGTGACGTAGATATCTTTGCTGATATCTTCCGGCATAACATACTGCACTTAAATGAAAAGACGGGTAATGTTTACGACAAAGCCTGGTTCAGACAAATGATGCGCCCTACCGGGTTCGATAGCAGCCTGCTTGTAGCCTGCCGGGGTACGGTAATAGTGGCGGGCGTACTATTAACCTTCTGTAATGATATTATGCAGCTACACCTGGCGGCAACGCACGAAAACTATCTGCAGGATGCGCCTTTAAAATTATTACTGGCCGAAGCTGCTTCATTGGGAAAATCCATGGACATGCAATACCTGCACCTGGGTGGTATAGCAGGCAAAACAGATGCACTGTTTGCAGCTAAGGCCATCTCCCCGGATACTTATCCGGGTTTCAAATCATGGAATGTTAGCACTGCTAACATACTAATCCCTGAAAACGGCCATGACATAAGGCAAAAGCTTTTATTAGCTGTTTAATAATAAACGCCGGATGGTATGAACCATCCGGCGTTTTGCTATAATAAGTTAAATAATAAGCAAAAAAAAACGGCCAACCATGAATGGAAAGCCGGTCTTTCATCCATTGTTTGTTAACCCCAGCTGCTGATCTTTTCTATTCCGATTGAGCAGCTGGGGCTACCCTTACAATGTTTGTTATGCAATATTAATACTTAGATGTATACAAAGTTGTTAACCCTTGGTTAACGGCCAATTTATTATTGTATTAAATTTTGGGAAAGCATCCTTTTATCCTCACTGAGCATATTAATTACAAGTTTTGAATACGTTTCAGCCCCATCCTTATTTAAATGGGAGACATCATGAAAATATGCGGGATGCTGAAGAAATAAAGGAGATTGACTATAATCCTTAAAACGGACCCCCTGCCTTTCACAAATTTCCTTCGCAATTTTTACACTCAGCGGTGTTTCAGTTAACTGCTGGAAATAAGGAGATACCAGTACGATCACCTCGCACCCCTCTCTTTTAGCATCTTCCAGGAAAGTTTTGAAATACGCTATTTTACATGTATCCAGTTCATTGCTTTCTTTGTAGCCTATTACCTCATTTAACGGCTTATTCCAGGCTCCTGTCAATGGAATGAACCCATTACTTGCAGCATCCTGCCGGGGCATCACATTGTTCACCAGAATGGTAAACAGGCAGGAATTATAACGGTAAAGGTTCGATAATGATTTTATCTTCTCAAAAGGACTCCTCAGGTTTACTATTTGCTGTAAAGAAGTGTGCAGATTATAATACGGCAACAGATAAGATAACCGGTTATAACTTTGTTGAGAGCGATCAAACTCACTGATATTGAAATCAAGTATAACTGTCTTTGTAGTATGCCTGGCTAAAATACATTTCAGTACGCCGCTATAATATAAAACCCCCTGCCCGTCTGTACCAGTATTGTAACAGGTGCGCATTAAACTATCCTGAAACAATTTTGCATCATAATGATGATTGGCCCGGGAAGATCCCATAATAATAATATCTTCCTTTGCCTTATCCACAGAATAAGTGATACGTGCACTTTCTCCCACTTTCATTTTCAAAAAAAAGTGCTCAAGTAACCTGCCTAAAACAATATCTGTTACTACGAGAATCAGCAACAGGAACAATAGCTTCTTTGCAAATAAGAGATATGATCGTTTCATTTGTGAAATCTAAAATTGAAAGTAAATAAACTGACCTCCATCAAAAATACCGAGCAGCAGGATCACCACTACAAATAAAGAATAAACAGAATAACGTATCAGCATATTACGGTTAGTCAGGAAAACAAGCTTACCGGGTAAATATTCCCATTTAAATTCCACTAATAATAAAAACAGGATAGAAAGAATAGATAATGGTATTACGGTAGGATTGGCAGGCATAAATAGCGGGCCATGTTCCAGGAATATTTTCTTTATGGCCATCAAAGCATCTGCAATAGTATTAGCCCTGAAAAATATCCATGCAAAAGAAACTAATGCAAACGTAGTGGCAATCTCTATAAAGTTATAAATCCGGCCTGTGGTTTCCGGTTGTGGTAAATACTTCTTTTTAAAAGTACCGCCAATTAAATACACCCCGTTCAACCCACCCCAGATGATGTACGTCCAGTTAGCCCCATGCCAAAGTCCGCTCAGCAGAAAAACGAACAGCAGGTTAAAGTACCATCTGGGCACCGATACACGGTTGCCTCCAAGGGGAATATATACATAATCCCTGAACCAGGAAGACAAGGAAATATGCCAGCGCTTCCAGAACTCATCTATTGATTTTGCAAAGTAGGGACGCCTGAAATTGGTCATCAATTCAAATCCCATTACTCTTGCACATCCTATCGCTATATATGAGTATCCTGCAAAATCACAATATATCTGAAATGCAAAAAAAAGTGTGGCCACCAGTAAAGTAGTCCCATTATGTTCACCTACATTATTATATACCGAATTAACATACAAAGCCAGTCTGTCCGCTATTACCAGCTTGATAAAATAACCCCATAACATCGTTCTCAATCCGCTTGTAACCCGGTTGATATCGAAATAGTGCTTTTCATAAAACTGATGAATAATGTTTTGTGGCCTTTCAATAGGACCAGCTACAAGCTGAGGATAAAACATTACATATAAAGCATAAATACCCAGGTGCCTTTCTGCCTTTTGTTTACCTCTGTATACTTCTATCGTATAACTCATGGCCTGAAAAGTATGAAATGATAGTCCTATAGGTAGAATGATAGCAAGTAAAGGAATAGACCTGGTCGTGATATTAAGGTGATGTAACAATACATTCACATTATCTATGAAAAAGTTGTAGTACTTGAATACGGCCAATACGCCAACATTGGCGATGATACTCATTATCAGGAAGATCCTCTTTCTTTCCCCTGCAGAGTTCTCAATCATGATCCCTGCTATGTAATCTATGATTATTGTAAAAAATAATATCAGGATATATACAGGTATAAATGCCATATAAAAAAAGCAACTCGCAAGCAATAAATGCAGCCACCGGAATTTATGCGGCAATAAAAAATATAGTATCGTTACAATGGGGAAAAACAGTAAAAACTCGAAAGAATTAAATAACATGGAGGATCCTGAATTTAAGGTTGATATTTTGGAGCTTGGTGTAGTATCCTTAATAGCTGGTAAACATTCAAATATTCATTATGCAGACAGTCAAGCATTCATACGCGGACATGGAAACATTCATTACACAAACAGTCAAGCATTCATTACGTGGACATTGAAACATTCATTACACAAACAGTCTAGCATTCATTACGCGGACATGGAAACATTCATTACACAAACAGTCAAGCACGCGGACATTCCCGGCTAAAGTACGACCTTATGCTAAAATAAACAATAAATCTTCTCCAAGAAATTGGTTTTCATGGCAAACAATGGTAAGGTAAAACGTTTAATTCCCCCCAACTTTAAGTATACCAGCATCATCAATATAAATCTTACCATCGGGGTCAAAACCATTCAGCTGAATGATAAGACGCAGTTTATAACTACCGTTATCCGATGCCGGCAATTCAAAAGGGCATCGTACACTGCTCCATTGACCAGGAATTAACTTTATATTAACAGGAGGAATAGAAAGGTTATTATTAGTCAGTACATTTCCGCTACCGTCCAATACCTGCACAACCAGCTGAGCCGTTCCCTTCGTATAATCCGCAGGTACATAACAATGTGCCGTAGCATAATAAGTACCCGCATCTGCAGACACTGTCTGGTTAGGGCCTCCACGCTGGATACCGGTTACCAGTAAGCTTTTACTTCCGCTAAGGTGATTGTCCGAAGCGATACTGTATTTCCCTTTATTGGGGTCAGCGACCCAGAAAAGCCAGCTGGTTAAACCACTTTCAAAAGAGTTATTCGCCATCAGGTTACGCGCGGTGCCTTCATAAGACTTTGTATAAGCCTTTGCAAAACGCTGTACCTCCTTGTCATCAGATTGGGTGGCCAGCGATGACATCCTTTTCTGTATATCCTTATTATCGTTACTCAAAGACCCCATTTGTGTTAAAATATCCGTATTCCAGGTTTTTCCCTCCATATGTGGATATGCGATAAAATTCCCTATGGTCGAATCCGCTTTAATTTTATCCAGTAACACCAATCTTTTCTGTGCAGCAGTAAGTCCGGTCTTAACACTATCAAAAAATGCGGGAGAAGGGCTTTCGTTCTTATGATCAAACGCCTTTAATTTCCCTTTTACCTTATAAGCAGTAACAGATTCTTTATAATAATCCCACATCTCCCCGATCTTAGCGGCAAAAGCCTTCTGTTGCTCATTACCTGCCAGCTTTAAGGTGCCTGCCATTAAATTATCGCAACGCGTAATGTAAGAATCGGGTACATCGAGCAGGTAAGTAAGATCAGAAAAAGGAAGGAACTGTACATTAGCCATGTACCAGCTGGCATGCTCAGAACTATAGATATCTTTTGTCCAGTGTTTTTCCCATATAGCATAGAACTCCTGCAGCTTTGGTGCCGCTGCAACACCCACAGCATTGTTATACCAGACATTGAGCAATGAATCTACATTTCTGTTCGGGTTCCACAATAACTTTGAAAGTACCCAACCTTTAGGTCCTTCTCCCCAATCGGGATAAAGCTCCCCATAATAATACTTTACATGATGATTTGCGCCCCATTTGAGGTAATCCTGCATTTCATGGAACCAGACCCTGGGTATTAAATAAGAGGACCCGTAATCATAATCGTACCATCCCAGCGCAGGAACAGCCTTCTCCCATTTCAGGTTCATCTCTTCACCAGTCTTTCTTATGGTTGGATTAGCCCAACGCATTCTTTCCGCTGCAATAAAAGGGATCACACTGGGGTCAATTGCGATGGAAGCAGGCGGTTCTGCTATATTACTATAGGCCAGCAATCCGAATTTTTTATCAGGATAAGTTTTATGTACATTTTTAATCACCGCATTTACCCAGGTAAAGTAGTCTTCAGACCTGTCTTCAAAACCTACATAATTTTTTCTGCCACTTCGTCTTTGATCGGAACCAGGTGATTCATCAAAATTATCTGAATCATTAATCCCTAAAGAAAAACTGCTGGCTGCAGGATGGGATTTAAAGTAATCCAATATCTGGGAAGTAGCGGCAGATACCAGGTCGTTCGCTGAAAAATTGGGTTGCCACCTGATATCCTGATCATTTGATGGCAGGTATCTTTTCCCCTTTACCATTGGATAAAACTCAGGATTGGACTTTGTAAATTTTGAAGGTGGGAATATATTCGCCAGATTATGATGAAAATTAATTCTTCCGCGCGACCTGTTATAGCGCCCCCATTTTCCCAATGGATTATCTGCTGTTATATTAAGCGGGGATAACTCCCTGGAGAGATATACAGGGTTTTCCAGGATCTTAGCTGGTTTAATATCCAAAGTGCTCACTTTGGGAACAATAGTTCCAATATCAGAAGGCATTAACCATTTAACGCCTACAAACCTTTCCAGAAAATCATAAATACCATACTCTGTCCCCCAGTCCGATCCGCCAACAATGACATAATTCTTATCATTAAGCCCTTCAAGTAAAAACCCATCCTCATCTATTGCGGATATATTTATATGCTGACCTTTTACAAAATCTGTTTGCCCGATATTGATCATGATCGCATCTGCAGTGGGCGTATTAACAATATCTAAAGTAGCACCGGTACTCTGCTGTATATACTTCTGTAAAAGAAGGGCCGCTTTTTTAATTTGCGGTCCCGCATTCACGTCTACTACTATTTTTGCCAAAGGCTTCCTGTCTTTTACAATTACCATGGAACTAACGGAAAGAGGAAATACCAACGTGAAAAATAACAGCGAAAAGAGGCGCATAAAATAAAATTTATGATGAGTAGCAGTTGTACCGGTCATTATCAAAACACTTAATAATCAATTACATGAGAATACTGTGCCAATAAGATGCCATAATATTAAAAAAGAATTAAAATATCATTCCGGAGAGCGGCCCGGGCTATATGACCGATGGGTAAGAAAGATTCAATGCACAAACAATTGTAATAAACGCAATATATGTGGTACGGATTATTTTACTAAAACCAGGTTCCCGTGTTCCTTCCGGTCCTGTTCTTTACTATCGGTGTAAGTCACTACATACAAATAGCTTCCTGCCGGCATTTGACTTCCTTTTTGCGTACCGTCCCATCCTCTTTCAGGGTCATGGCTTTCAAATACCAATTGTCCCCAACGATTATAGATGGTCATGCTATAGTTTTTTATATCATCATGTGCTACAACACGGAAAAGGTCATTAACCCCGTCTCCATTAGGACTAAATGCATTGGGAATGAATAACGCACAGTTGCGCCATTCTTTTGTTATAGTGGCATCACCTGTTATACTGCAATCATGACTATCAGTTATACGGTAATAATATTGTCCCACCTCCAGCTGTCCGAGAATGCTGTCCGTCTGATATTTATAACCGGGAATACTATATGTATAAGGAGGCGTACCGCCATTTACAGTAAAGATTATCCGGCCGTATTGCAAGTCACTGCAAGCAATTGATTGAATTGATTTAGATATTAACTGCAATTCGTCAGGCTGAGTAATAACTACATCCGGCAGCTGTACTGTACAGCTAAAAGCATCTTTTACAATCAGATTATACGTTCCTGCAAAAAGGTCCTTAAATGTAGACGTATCAGAGAATGTTACACCGTTATTTATACTATAACGATAGGGCTCTACCCCTCCTTTTGCCTGAATACCGATGCTAGCCGTCTGGTCGTTATGACAAAATGGGTTTACGATGGTAGTGACAATATCAATATTATTCTCTTTTATATCGGCCAATCCTTTACTGACAGCTCCATTAGCCGCAGTAACGGTCACTTCGTATCTTCCGGACTTTAATCCGGATATGCTTGGACCCTTATAATCGCCCGGTTCCCAGGTATAGCTGTAGGGAGATTCACTTCCTTGTACCATCACTGTAGCCGTACCTATATTATCATTTTTACAGGTATTACTTGTTATGATCTCTATATGAGGAGCTTCCAGAAGTCTTGGTGAAATATTGTCAATAAAAACGCCGGACATTCTGCAGTCTACACAAGCACCCGCGGGAGGTTGTATATGATAAGGCCAGAATGAGATGTACTTATAATTTTTAGTTGGCGTAATGGTGGCACTGTACCTTTTCCAGTTCCTGTGATTAAAGTGTTCTGACTTCCATAAAACCTCCGCCTTTTCGCCAACGGAGTTCCCGCCGTATATAATTAATCCCGAGTTGGAGATTTGTTGATTATAATAAACTGCAGGAGAAGCTAAATCAAATGATATGGCATACGTTTTACCAGCCACCACAGCACTGCTCAGTTTTGTTGCAACACCTTCGTCCCAGGTAGAATCACACAACATCCCAACATATGTTTTCCCATCCGAAGGAAGTAAAGAAACATTACAACATCCTGGTTGTACGTCCGGAGAACGTCCGCACAAATACCATGAAGGAGGAGCAGCGCCTTCTTTGGGAGTACCTTCTAAAGAGGGATTGGTGATGATGATCTGGGCAACTATAGGAAGACTGCTAATAATTGAAAATAAAGCCGTTGTCAAAAAAGATATCTCAGTAAAATATCTTTTAATAAATGACACAATACCTCCCGTATAACCAGCAGTTAGCTGATTAATCAAAGATTTACACGTTTTCATAGGATAGCAGTTGAAACGCTATTTATTCAATAAATACTGAAAAGGACAAAACATTAATATTAAAACAAATATATATAAATATACTTATTAAATATAATATCAGTAATATATTTAATACTATCAGGAGGCGGGGTATGGGGAATTCAATTTGTATGAAGGATAAACAGATGAAAAGTAATTGATTAGGAAGAAAAGGTAGTGTCTCAGTTTAATCTTCGCGCCAGATGTTGTTAAGAATAAATACCTTATCTGACGTGATATCAGGTGAAGTCAAATTGAAAAACAAATCCCTGAACACATATTTAAAGCTACATCAGGGAACTAAACAGTCAGATGCAGTGGATTTATTGTTAACAACATCTGCCAAACATAATATTCAAACTGAGAAGTACTACTGTTAATCAGAGGGTCGCTGGTTCGGCAGAATTTCTACCCGATACCTTTGCTTACAGAGAGTCGATGTTTACGAAACGCAACAAAGATATTTTGCAAACAAAAAAAACGCCACTCTAAGAACGACTTTCTATTTTCATAGCGTTAGAATCTGCAAGGTTTTAGACCAGTAAAACAATGCTTCAGGTTGTAATTTGTTTAAGAATGTGTACTCCGGGTTTTGAATCAGATAATCCCGTTTATCATACTCAGCGGAGAAACCGTCTATCGGCTCATTAAATCCGCATTTTATCCTGGCTGCTATCAATGCCGCCTTAGCAGATGAAACAATGGCTTCCTCAATCCTGAAGAATGATCCCATTTGATATGGCTTAAATTGCAGAAGTCCTTTTTGGATTTCTTTATAATTGGACAAATACGGCTCAGTTTTATTCTTATCCCGTTTAGCTATCAGCAAGCCAGTTTGAATGATATCCTCCAGTACACCTTCTCTGGTACATTTACTACCTCTGTAAATAATTTCCTTTTGAACGGTTTTGTCAAAAGAGGCTTTTACTGTTTCAATATTTTGTACTACATGGAACAATCGGCCCAAATCAAATAACTGCTTAACAATTTCCAGCTCTTTTCCCTGATTATAAGGTACACCCGTAGTATTGGGTGCAAATGCTGTTAATTTATCGCCAGTAATTGATTCATGAGTAGGCACCTTGACAAGGATTGAATTCGTGTCTGTACGAATCCATTCTCCCACAACCGGCATTTCGAGTAACGAAGGATACGTATGTTCATCAAATATTATATCCAGCAGAATATTATCTTCCTTTCCTGTCAGGCCGGAAGTATAAATTAATGAGTAGTGTGCTTTGGGAATACCTGGCTTATAACTCCTTTGTTCATTCAGCTTGAAGGATGTAAAGGGCTGCTTATTGCAAATTCCTTTTAGAACGTTTTCTATCTCACTTCGCGGCGCTTGGGTAATAATGTCGATATCTATAGAAAAGCGACCAGCAGCTGGCATTAATAATACCAAGGAAGTTCCACCTTTGAAAACAAAATCAAGCTTTGAGGCTGCTAAGGCTTCTACCAGAGCAAACGCATGAATCATTTTTTCCACCAACGGCGGATTAATTCTGTTAAGACCTTCCCGCTCCCGGTGCGAGTGTATCCAATCTTTTGTAAACGATTCCTTCAATATCATTCTATGATCTTTTTAAAATCCTTATCTACTGCATTGAGGAGAAGGTTTTTGATCTCATCACCGCGGTTTCTTCTTCTGGCATAATTGAGCAGTGTTGAAAAATTAAGAGAATACTTTGCTACGGCATTCCGGTATATCTGCACTAGTTGATTTCCCTGGAAGGGATAATAAATGTGGTCATCACAGTAAATATCTACGAGTATTTTTTCTAGCGATGGAACTTTTATTCCTTCGATCAATTGAACGGGAGACCTGCTCAAAAATGGCTTAATGATAACAGGGTGCTGAGCCTCAGAGGCATACTTTTCCATCAGCCCCGTGTCCGGGTTAACAAAAACCTCTGTAATCTCTTCATCTTTCAGAAAATAGAACATACTATCCATGAAGCCTTTCTCCGCTTCCAGGACGACCATTGAGGTGGTAGCCTGTAATTCAATGAATTCATTCAGCCAGATAGTATCCCAAATGTTATAGAAATTAGGATCGAATCGTTTTTCGACCAGTTTGCTGATCGATTTGATAGTATCATTTAATGCTGGCTCGAATGCTTGTTGATTATTGAGTGCATATATCCCTTTTTTTACATCCCGGATGATATTTCGCTTTTTCAAATCATAAATCCGCCAAGTGAAAGTACCTTCAGCCAGGTCCGGTTCATATTGATGAAAAAAGCGTAGCAGTTCATCCCGATTGAAAACAGGGTGTGCTTTAAACTCGTCTCTTAGTTTTCTGTATATGAAATTTTCTGCCACATTGCAAATATAAGCCACTTTTTACAGTTTTTGGCCTATATTTGAAATGTAAAGAATAGCCATTTTTTTATAGTTTTGGTTAATATTAGAGGTTTTCTTTTATAATTATAATATGCATTTACATATAAACTAATTGATTTTAGTAAATTATATGTATTTGTATATAGTTGGGTACTCAGTTTGTTCATTTTTTTTAATTGTTCATTAGGAATGAACATTACCAGAAAATGAAGTTAATACAAACTCTATCCACCTTGATCAAGTTAGGAAAGCACCTGATCACAGCTGTTAACAACAATGCTGCTACACCCCCACAGCCCGGATAAAGGCTGTGGGGAGTACAATTATTTCCACATATTTCTTACAATAGATGTTACTCTCTCTAATTCTTCTTTTAGAAGGTTAGAACCGCTGGGTAAGCATAGTCCCGTATTAAAAAGTTCTTCCGATATACCATTCACATAAGCCGGAGCATCTTTAAATACCGGTTGCATATGCATAGGCTTCCATAAAGGCCTTGATTCTATATTATCTTTTTCAAGTGCCAGTCGTACATCCTCACGTGTTATACCTCCACTTTGATCAGGGTTGATCAATATTGTAGTTAACCACCTGTTGCTGAAATTTCCTTTTGCTTCATTCAAAAAGCTAACACCCCGCAGCGAAGAAAACTGTTCAACATAAAAGTCATAATTGCTCCTTCTCTGGGCAACCCTGTCATTAAGCACTAGTAATTGTCCGCGGCCAATACCCGCACAAATATTACTCATTCTATAGTTATAGCCGATATGACTATGCTGATAATGCGGCGCCGGATCGCGGGCCTGCGTAGCCAGGAATTTAGCCTTTTGAACAGGGCCTTCACTGTCTCCTATTAAAGCACCACCACCACTGGTAGTAATAATTTTATTTCCGTTGAAGCTAAGGATACCCAACTCTCCGAAAGTACCGCATGCTTTTCCATTATACGTTGAGCCCAACGCTTCTGCCGCATCTTCAATAACAGGAATGCCATATTTCGCCGAAATCGCCATTATCTCATCCATTTTTGCAGGCATACCGTATAGATGGACAGGAATGATCGCTTTAGGCTTTTTCCCCTTTTTTATCCTTTCTATAATGGCCTCTTCCAGCAATACAGGGTCTATATTCCACGTATCTGATTCACTATCTATGAAAACAGGTATTGCGCCCAGGTAAGCAATAGGATTAGCAGAAGCAGAAAAGGTCATGCTCTGGCAGATCACTTCATCGCCTCTTTCCACGCCTGATAATATCAGTGCCAGATGCAAGGCTGCCGTACCTGATGATAATGCGGCTACATTTGCGGCACCGGTATAAGCAGACAAATCCCGCTCAAAACCATCTACATGAGGGCCCAGCGGAGCTATCCAGTTTGTGTCAAATGCCTCCTTAACAAATCCGAACTCCTGACCTCCCATATGTGGAGATGAAAGCCATATCTTTGTATTCATCTTTATACTTTTTATAAATTTGTTGTTTTGCTTATTGCAGGATTACCCATTACGGTAACCCCGTCCGGAATATTTTTCACCACTACAGCACCAGCCCCTACGATCGCCCAATTACCAATACTGATACCAGGTTTCACAACCGCTCCTGCACCAATATGCGTGCCCTCTCCTACTTTCACGCCTCCGCATAAAGCTACATTCGGTGAAATGTGTACATAATCGCTCAACATGCAATCATGATCTACAGAGGAATTAGTATTGATGATACAGTGTTTGCCAATATGGGTATCCGCATTAACAGTAACACCTGCCATGATCACAGTACCTTCACCTATATGGGTCCTGGCAGAAATATTTGCTTTATGATGAATGGCCTTCCCAAACCGGGCATTCAAAGTGGTAGCAAGTTTCTTTCTGATAACATTATTCCCGATCGATATAATCAGTTCATCCTGCTCCTTATCAAAATTACCGGGGAACGGCATTACCTTATATTGCCAGATATTTTGAACAGCCATATTATCATCAAACAATCCATCCACAGGTATCGATAAAGATTCCAGGATCTCAATTATAACCTTTGCATGTCCACTTGCTCCATATAAATACATTATAAAGACAATTTAGTTTATAACAATGATCAATTACCGGTAAAACGTTCCATGGTAGCTGCAGTTGCTGAATTTACGCCTTCGGAACGGATTACTTTTACCACCGTCATCCAAAGGATCCGGATATCCAGTATAAAACTTATGTTATTGACATACCAGACATCATATTCAAACTTCTGTTGCCAGCTGATCGCATTTCTTCCATTTACCTGTGCCCATCCGGTAATACCTGGCCTTACCTCATGCCGTCTGTATTGTGTGATGTTGTATAACGGTAAATACTCTACCAGCAATGGGCGGGGACCTACCAGGCTCATATCTCCCTTCAGTACGTTTATCAATTGTGGAATTTCATCCAGTGATGTTTTTCTTACAAATTTCCCAATGGCAGTCAGTCGTATACTATCAGGCAACAGTTCCCCGTTAGCATCCCGTTTATCATTCATGGTCTTAAATTTGATCACTTTGATAATTCGTCCGTTCCTGCCAGGGCGTTGTTGAACGAAAAATGGCATCCCGTTATTTGCCACAGCCAATAATAATATGAGTAATAAAAATACCGGGAGCAGCACCAGTAATGCTACCAGTGCAATAGCGCCGTCTAATAATGGTTTAAATATTTCCTTATACCACTGCATCTTTTACAATCCTGCCAGTTATTAATTTTTGATGAATGAAGTCCATATAACGCACAGCCAGCACCTGCCTGTCGAAATTTGACTTCGCATACTGAAAACCACTTTCACCTTCCTTTACCAGCCGCTCAGGTGCCTGCATATATTCCCTGATGATACGATCGTATTCTGATATATTCTCAGGTTCTACATAAGAGCCGGCAGCAGCCGTTTCCACCAGTTCCCGGGATACGCCGTCTATAGCCATCAGTATAGGCTTTTTACATGCCATATAATCGAATGTCTTGTTCGAATACACCGTTTTAAAAGTGTCTACTTTTTTCAGCACGGAAGTCCCCATTTCAGCAGCCATGATATATTTAAAGACCTCCTGTTTGGGTACGGAATCCAGGAAACGTACATTCGTTATTTTCTTATCAACCGCCAGTTGTTGCAATCTTTTTTTCTCCATCCCCTGACCTATTAATAAAAACAAAACAGATGTATCTTCAAGCTGCTTGCCTGCATCCAACAGTTGTTCAAGATGATTGGCAACACCATGTGCTCCTACATACGTGATAACGAACCGGCCATCCAGATCATGTTCTTTTCTGAAAAGGTCCCTGTTAAAAGATTGTAATAAATGGTCCGATAAAGAGAAGTCAGCCGCATTAGGAATAAAAATGAGCTTGCTTTCCGGTACGTTTTTCTTATCTCTTAATGTGTTGTAAAAAGCGGGCGTCAGCACATTGATTAAAGCGGCCTTTTTATACATAAAACCTTCGAACCAGAATGCCAGTTTGATGATCGGCCTGCTTTTCAACACACCGGTATCTATAGCAGATTCAGGCCACAGGTCGCGTACTTCAAAAACAAGGGGTGTCCGTTTCAATCTGGAAAGTACATAACCGGAGAACCCTACGAATAAAGGTGGCGACGTTACAATAATCACATCATACTTTCCTTTTGCTTTAAATAAGCCTCCCCATAATGAAGAGATCATAAAAGAAAAGTATCCCCATAACCGTCCTAAAAAGTTCCGGTTATAAGATTCTGAAACATGGCAACGCCAGACAGTTACGTTCCCCTGCTGTTTCTTTACAAAATGCTTTCCCTGGTATTCGTTCCTTTTCGCCAGCCCATTCGCATGCATCATTCCGGCCAGCACCGTTACTTCATGTCCCTGATCGGTCCAGGTCTTTGTCATTTCATTCCACCTTGAGCCACCGGCATCATCTTCTTCCAAAAAGTACTGATGAATAAGTAAAACCTTCATGAATATCTATATTAAACCAATGCTGGTTGTTATTTTGTTCGTGTCTGTTGAAAATACGATCTCCTGGTTTTCTTCCTTTATGCCGTAAAGCGAAGAATACATGCCTTGCCTTTTTTCTGGTATCAGATTACTTCCTTCAGCATCTGTTCCCTCCCATTTTAACAGCTCCGGCCTGCAGGTATGCCAAAGCTGATGCATCTTCAACGCTTTCGGTTTGTTTTCTATATAGTCCTCCACTACCCAGTGCTGTTCCCCCTTCTTCTTCCTTACTACACGGCGATGAGTAATATCCGGCCCTACATGCTGAAAAGCAGAAATTGTACCTTCGAATATGTACTCATCTTCTGTTTCATATAATTTTGCGGCTACACATTGTGTCCAGTTATACCAGATAAAACGGGGTCCCTTTTCCATCTGATCGTAGTGGTCCAGCATCACCGTATTATGCGAGGCCGATCCCATAAAATAACCCAGTGTAGCGCTGTCTGTATTATATTTATAACTCCCTGCGTCCATCAGCACATTTTCGCCCTTATACCATATGTCCAGATGCAGGTTATCTGCCTGAGAAGGCCTGTCCCTGTGATTGCCGCAACGCATGAATGTCAGCGTATCTTTTTCCCTGCATACATAATATCCTCCTGCAGGGAAGCCGTACAATGACCTTCCGCTTTCCAGTACGGTTTTCTTATAACCGGTTGTTTTTTTCCCGTACCAGTAAACATCTTCATATACTTCCGGCATTTCTGCGTCCATATCAAGAATGGTGGCCAACGCCTGAAGCTGCGGACGGTAATCACGATAATGCTGGTCATTTAACCTGAAAAATAAAGCACCGTCATTGGCACCGTAATTCGGTAAATAACCGGTCGTGTCATCCATACAGGCGCGTAAAAAGGTGAGCGACTTCTCTGCATGATCTGTCACCAATGCAGAAAATGGTTCGCCATTCATATTTGCCAGCTGTAATGCCCATGTAAACAATTGCACAACCACCCGGTGATAATTCATGGAAAACTGCAGGAAAGTACCATCGGCATATATCTGGTAAATGATTTCCTGTTCAAACCATCGCCTTCCCCTCATCTTCCACATGCCGGCGCCTGGTAAAGAGGGATATAACATCCCTCCCAGGTAAAGTGCAAGCGTTTCTGTAATGGCGTGATTATTACGGACCGCAATCCTTGAAAAATTGATATTCTCGTACACATGGTGCAGTTGCCAGTAAATAGCATACTGTATCTGATCGAATACGGCATCCGTAAGGTGTGGGGAATGCTTATAATAAAACAGGGCAAAAGTCCAGTTTAATACACGAAGGCTTATTTCCTGGCTACATTTATAATGCGGCCCACAGTTTACTTTATTCGCTGCTATCCAGGAGAGAATATCATTAAAGACCAACGCAGCACAATCCTCATTAAAATGATAGTCGTACCTGATAATATCGTACAGGTAAGCAAACCGGGCCTTTTCCCATACGAATTTAATATCACCGGCTTCCAGGGAATAATCATTTATCTGCGTCCAGTGCTTTTCACCATCATAGATGAATCCCGTATCAGGATTTCTCATCCAGTCATGACTGGTCCCCAGGTCAAATACCGGCCCGTTAAAAAAAGAGATCTTACCTTCTCTGATCTGCTTAAAGCGTTCTGCTATTGCTGCGTCAGGGCGATGCGGAACAATGATCTCTTCTTTATGCTGAAAGAAGAAGCAAACCTCCTGTTTCTTCCAGCTATCAAGTGAAATGTATTTCTCTAAAGGAGGTGCCTGCGGGAATTTCTTCTTCAGTCTCCCCGTTTTCCGGTTAAATTCATAAACAGATCTAAAGGCAATATAACGCCATCCCATATTACGGGCCACCTTTATTCCTTTACGTACTGTGCTCAGGGTGCTCATGATGCCTTAACCGGTTGCTGTTCTATTTTAAACAATTTAATCAGTGTATCTACAATACGTTCAGATGTATGCCCATCCCATAAAGGAGGTATGCTGCCCTTTTTCCATTCACCTGCAAATAATTTCTTCATAGCAGGTGCTAATGCACGCGGATCTGTACCCAGCAATTCATTCGTACCTACAGTGCAGGTTTCCGGTCTTTCCGTCGAATCTCTTAACGTCATACAAGGCACTCCCATTACCGTCGTTTCTTCTGTAATCCCGCCAGAATCGGTAATGACTGCTTTGGCCCTTTCTACCAGGTAATTGAATTCCAGGTAGCCCAGCGGCTCTACCAGGTGCAGCATAGGATGTGCAACCGCTATTTTTTCGAGGTTTTTAGCTGTACGCGGATGTACAGGGAATACTACCGGAAGTCCGTGGCTGTTGTTCATAATCTCATCGATTAATAACGCCAGGTTATTTTCCTCGTCCACATTTGCCGGACGATGCAGTGTCATCACCATATATTGCTGCGGCTGCAAACCAGCTTCCTCAAAGATAGCGGGCGCTCTGAAGCGGCTCCGTTGCTTTAACAGGGTATCTATCATCGTATTCCCTACAAAAAGGATCTGTTCTGCTGCCTTCCCTTCTCTTTTTAAATTCGCGTTCGCGATATCTGAAGTAGTAAAAAAATAATCTGTGATCGAATCTGTTACCAGGCGGTTAATTTCCTCCGGCATCGTGATATCGCCGGAACGGATACCTGCTTCCACATGTGCTACCTTTACCTTCATTTTCTTTGCAACGATAGAGCATGCCAATGTGGACGTTACATCTCCTACTACCAGCAAAAGATCGCAGGGATGCTCTACCAGGTCTTTCTCAAACCTTATCATGATATTCGCCGTCTGCTCTGCCTGTGACCCTCCTCCGGATTCCAGGTTAGCATCCGGGGCCGGAATGCCCAATTGCTCAAAGAATGAGTCACTCATATTCTTATCGTAATGCTGCCCCGTATGTACCAAACGATAACTGAGCGGATAACCTTGTTGTTGTTTTGCCTGAATTGCAGCAATAACAGGAGCTATCTTCATAAAATTCGGACGTGCTCCGGCGATGATAGTTATCTTCATTTCGCTGAAATTTTTGCGCTGTAAATAATTGAATTCATCCATTGGAATACTACATTAGTTGAACAAAGGGACAGCTGTTTCTTTTACTCTCTCCGGCTCATTGCTCGCAACCACTTTTTTTATCTGTACCCAGCTCCCCTGTTTAAGGCTTTCGATGGCTGCAAAACTGGCCAAAGTGGTGTTTATCAGCTCATCAAATGGTATCAGCGGGGCTCCGCCTTTTTTTATACGTTCGGCAAGAAGTATAAACTGCGCTTTATGCCCTTTATCAATACTGGTCTTTAATTTGGAGAACCCTTTAAACCCGTAACCTTCGGTTAACCGGTAGTTATCAACTATCACCGTTCTTTCCTGGGAATACACTTCTATCCTTTCTTTTGAATAGGCTTTGGAACCGTTAGCGAAATAATTAATGACACCGGTCGACCCATTTTCATATTGTAATAAGATGGATGCGCTGTCCGTATTCTCGGCAGGATTTATGCCCATTGCATTCATACACACTGCCTTTACCTTACTTCCTGTGAGATAAGTGATCAGATCTATAAAATGACAGGCTTCTCCGATAATCCGCCCGCCTCCTACTTTCATATCATGTACCCAAACATTGGCCGGTATAGCGCCTGCGTTCATCGTAGCGATAACGTTCATGGATGCATTGCCTACAAGCTGTTTAACCTTTTGTATATGCGGGGAAAAACGACGGTTGAAGCCTACTGTCAATGTTACTTTGCCATTATACGCTGCAATGATCTCGTCCAGTTCTGTTTTGTTCAATGCCAGCGGCTTTTCTACAAAAACATGCTTACCTGCCTTTAATGCCTGTAAGACCATCCCGGCATGCGCATTATGACGGGTAGTGATCAGTACGGCATCGGTTTCCTCGTCTTTTAATATTTCCTTGTAATCAGTAGTACTGTAGGCGATCTTATGCTTTTTAGCCAGGGCTGTTCCGGTAACGCCTCCTGCACTGGCAATATATTTAATATTGACGCCTGCTTTTTCTAACACAGGCAACATCGTCATTTTAGTAAAGTTCCCTGCTCCGATTATTCCAAAAACACCTTTGGCGCCCTTAAATGATGCGGCGGGTACTACCTGAACGACTGTCTCTGCTGATGAGGCTACGGGATATACGAGAATGGATGCTATAGCCCGACTGTTACCCATGTCTCCATATACCTTATCATATTCCGCTAATGGCACACGTGCTGTAATAAGCGAAGCAACATCGAGCTTGCCTGTTGAAATGGCCTGTAAAACAGCCTCAAAATTTCTTTTTTCTGTCCATCTTACAAATGGCAAGGGGTAATCCTGCCCCCGTTGTTCATAGTTTTCATCATACCTGCCGGGTCCATAGGAACACGATACCTGGAAGGTCAGCTCTTTCTCATAAAATTCTGCGCGACTGATATTCAGTCCTATCACACCTACCAGGATAATGCGGCCCCGTTTCCTGCTCATTTGTGCTGCCTGGGAAATGATATCGTCCGTTTTGGCGGAAGCGGTTATAATGACACCATCAGCCCCAATGCCACCTGTAATATCCATGACTGATTTTACCACATCGGTGCCTTCTTTTGGATTGATACCAATAATCCCTTTTTTCCGGGCTATCCCTATCTTATTTGCGTCAAGGTCCACTCCTATCACACGGCAACCATTCGCTACAAGTAATTCCGCCGTGATCATTCCAATCAGGCCAAGTCCTACCACTACAATGGTTTCGCCCAACGTTGGATTACAAAGGCGGATACCCTGTAACCCAATCGAACCTATCACCGTAAATGCTGCGTCTTCATCAGATACATTATCAGGTATGGCCGCTACAAGGTTTTTAGGTACACATACGAATTCTGCGTGCGGCCCGTTAGAGACCACCCTGTCATCCACCTTAAACTCGCTCACTCCTTCTCCTACTTCTATCACTTTACCTACATTACAATATCCTAAAGGAAGCGGTTGTCCCAGCTTATTAAATACAGCCTCCAATGTAGGCATCAGGCCTTCAGTCTTTATCTTGTCCAGTACCTGCTTCACTTTATCGGGTTGCTGCCTGGCCTTTTGAATAAGATTGGCCTTCCCGAATTCTACCAGCATACGTTCTGTTCCCAACGATACCAGGCTACGTGTAGTACGGATTAACACACAGCCTTTGCTAACCTGTGGAGCAGGAATATCTTCCAAAATTGTTTCTCCGGTTTTAAAGGACTGGATGATCTGTTTCATATAATTATATTTCTATGGTTAATTTTCACAATAAAGTCTATACAGCTCACTAAAACCGTTCTCTGTATAGTTTTCTACAAAATGAGGTTTGAATGAACTCACAGCAGCTGTTAATGCATGCATGTTATTGTCGATACAGGTTACAGCGGCCGGCCGTTCAACGATATTGGTCGCTATCACCGGCTTTCCTGCAAATAATGCCTCTTTTACGGATAAAGAATCGCCATCTGTGCTGGTAAACCGGATCATACAATCTGTATCCCTGATGATAGCATTAAAGTCATGTATGAATGAAAGAAAGAGAATGTTATCGCTATAATGGATATCTTTCTCTTTTATAAGTTTAATGTACATACCGGAAGGATCTGAAATAATTAATCCCCTCTCCGGCATCCCGTTAAATAATTCTATCAAAGCCGTGATCTGGTATATTTCACCTCCTGATTTATCGTAAGAAACATTGTAGGCATTTGTACAAAAAGTAACGCTACACCTGCTTTTTAAATCTTTGATTTTCTTTATCGTTTCATTATCCAATTCTATGATCTCCGAAGGTGGAATAAATGCAGAGATCTGGACGCTTTTCCGGTTGATCCGGGTAGCTATTTCCAGGCTGCTTCGGTTCAATACAATGGGAACATGCGCAATTTTTATGCTGAATTTATCCAGGGAATTTTTAAGTTGTCCGTATCTGTTAAGATTTCCATGATACGTTAGCAACAGTTTTTTATTCACCAATAAACAAAAAATGCTGAAGCAACACTTCAGGTAAACGCTGGACGTATGCAAATGAACAACATTACCTTTAAATACTGATTTTAATGCAGTCTTAAGCCCATCCCGTTTAATATCCACTACAAGATATGACAGGTTACTTTTCTCCAGGTTTTCTTTCAATCTTTTTACATGGATGGATACCCCACCTACCGGCGGAGGAAAACTACCTATCAATATCAGCTTATACTTACCCATTATTTAATCTGCATTAACCATTTTTACCGCACCGGACAAGATCCTTTCATGCTCTGTGATCTCATTTTCTGAAAATCTCATTTTCAACACTTTCCCCGGCACCCCGCCAACAATTGAATAGTCAGGTACATCTTTTACGACCAATGCTCCTGCTGCGACAATAGCACCTTTTCCAATACGTACCCCTTTTAAGATCGTTACACAGGCTCCTATCCATACGTCGGACTCAATATAAACAGGCAGATCATTCTCAGGCTTCTTTTCTTTAATATCATACATATACCTGCCAATGGCTGATACGTTATGATCCCCTCCTATGATTGTTGCATTAGGGCCTATCATTACCTTATCGCCAATGAGGATCTTACTCATGCTGGCAGTTAACATTGCATTCGGCCCAATGTATACGTCATTACCTACTTCGATTGTCTGATAAGTGAAGATGCTTTCGGGGTCAAATACAAAATTCCTTCCATGCTTCCTGAAGGCGGCCCTGAGCATGATCATCTTTATCCGTTTCCAAACTCTCTTAAAGAGCAGGAACAATCTAGCTATGAATCTCATGATTGTTATTTAACAGTTTTTCAAACAATTGTTCATATCGCTGTACAAACAAATCAATACTCAGATTATTCAAAGCAAACTCACGCGCGTTCTTTTTCATCGTACCGATCTTACTCTCCTCAAAAGAATAGAATAACTTTATCTTTTCTGCAAGATCATTTGCATCGTTAGAATCAAACAGTAACCCTCTTTCTCCGTCTTCTACCAGTACAGGATGATCGAGGCCATTACTGACCAATACCGGCAACCCACAGGATAACGCCTCACACACTACATTGGGCAATCCTTCAATCAGTGAGGGCAATACCAGGAAATCATATGCTTCAAAAACAGATTCTATATTAGCAACGGGGACTTTCCATTCCCATTGCTCCGTTATACCTGATTGTTCAATTTCATTCCGTACAAGCTGAAGGTAATCCGCAAACTTAGGTATCGTTGTTACCTGTTGCCCATACCAGGTAACATTTACAAAGATCCCCTGTTGCCGGAGCATACTCACTGCCCTGATCAGACAAAGTATATTTTTATCGGGGCTCACACTCCCTATTCCCAGTATCTTCTTTCTCTTATCAGCAATGGTAACTGTAGGTTTAAATCTATCCGTATCAATTCCATTATAAATCGTAATGCTTTTATTCTTTAAGCGGTTAAACTTTTCATTCCAGTTATGCCTTTCATGATTAGAATTAAAGACGATACTATCTGCTTTCAAATGGGTCAGATAACGCAGCTTCACTACCAGGTTCTGAACAGTAAGGTTCGTCCTGGTCCGCTCGGAAGTGATAACTTTTGTTTTAACCCCTGCCAGCCGGGCTGCCAGGACAAGATAAATATTCGGTGCTTTTAAATAAGATACCGCAACGTCATAGTTCCCTTTACTTAAAATCCTGCGCAGGTTTAAAAGTACATTCAGGCCAGGCTTATCCTTTTTTTGCACCTGAATAACGTTGATCCCTTCCTCAATAAGCCGGCTCTTAAAAAAATTCTGCGGAAAGTAAACGAATATATCCACCTCGTAGCCTCTCTTTTTCAAACCGATCGCTAATGTAACGATCTGTCTTTGCGCTCCACCGGCACCCAGGTTATCTATACATAATAATACTCTCATATACTCTTTATCAGTACTTCTCTTTGTTTAGGGATAGCTGTATTTAACGGCATACTTTCCATTTTCATATAAGCCAGCAAGGTGAAATATAAAAGCCAGTACAATTTATCTGAAAGCAGCACAATACCAAACGAACCTACCATAACGATCAGTGAAAAATAAATGGCCCAGTAAATATTTTTCCTTCTGTTAACATGCGTTCTTGTGCTGATAACAATTAACTGGATCAGTGAAATATGGAAAAGTAAAAAACCTATCACCCCTGTATTAGATAAAAGTTCAATCGGGTTGTTATGCGTATACAGGCCGAAACCACCTAAATATATAAAAGAGCCATATCCCCATCCGAAAATGGGGGATTGCGACCATAAGTCCATTCCTTTTGTCGCCAGGCTATACCTCATCAGATCAGATTCACTATATGCATCTTTACCGGAGAATACATTCTGTAAATACTGGACCCTGTTAAAAGAAACAGAATTGTCACTTACCAGGTTGGAGAGCATATATCCTGAAATAGCCGCGATAATAACTGTTATCAGCACAATTCCGGCCGCTGATTTAACGGGCTTGATATAAAATACAAGGTATAACACATTTATGAGGTACAGTAAGAGCCCCATTTTCGACCCGCTCATTACTACCTGGTATAATGAAATAACAACGAATATCAGCACCAGGTTCTTTTGGAGCCTTGTATATTTATCGTAGCCATACAAGATAAATGCGATCAGGAAATTTATCAGCAATGCGAAAAAATTGGGGTTCCCTACCGTGCCGGCAAAACGTCCTATTCTCCCAAATTCATCCACAAGAGGATCAAAAATATTCAGTACATAACCACATAACAGCCCAATGGTCAATCCTATAATAATGGCATTGTATGAAGCCTTATTATCTACCAGGTTAAAAACTGATATGGATAATACCAAAATCATAACGATGTTAAGAATTGACTCAGGCGGCAGGTCATACGGGAGAAAACCAAAGGATACCATCGCGTATAAAGAAAAGTACAGCAGGCACCAGATAGCGATACAACCTTTCATATCATTACGCTTACCGATCATTCCCATAATATATTCAACGACCAGCAGTCCTGCGAATATTTTGGGAATGAATACCAGGTCCTCATCCTGGAAAAAGACGACGGCACTTAATGAATATAGAAACAATAAAATATTACGGCGATTCATGATGTCTTTTTATCAATCCAATATTTATACCACATTTGAAAAGAGAGCATTCTCCAGATCTTCTCTGCGTCCACTTTGCCCTTTGTTTTCCGAAACCTGTTTATGATACCGGATACTTCTTCATATTTAAAAATTCCACTTCGGGTAATCGCTTGCTCACTTAAATATTCGTCACAAAAAACAGCAAGCTCATTCAGTAACCATTTTTTAATGGGGATAGCAAACCCGGTTTTAGGTCTGTCCAGCAGCTTTTTAGGAATGATCTTATAATCTATTTCTTTCAACAGGTATTTGCCTATATTATTCTTAAACTTAATGCTGGCGGGTATCCGGGCTACATATTCCAGTATCCGGTGGTCCAGCAGGGGCTCCCTTCCTTCCAGGCTGTTTGCCATGGTTGCCCTGTCAACTTTTACAAGGATGTCATCCAGCATATATGTTTTTATATCCTTTGCCTGCATTTTCTCTATTTCACTATTCGAGGCATCCAGGTTACTTTTTAGCTGGAATTCAGTAGGCAGGTCGGTATGTTTCTTCTTCAGCAGTTTATCGATTTCATAATTACTGAAAAGCCTGGAATCAATTTTCTTCAGATACACGTGCTCCCTGTCTTTTGTTCTTAAGATCTCCTGTGCTCTTTCCAGGATAACGTCCCTGTCCAGGTTCCCCTTCAGGCGTTTATATTTCCTTAAGACGGCTATTCCCCAGTACAAGGGATAAGTGAATACGGCCGGGGTTTTACGTAAAAGATTGTATAGTCCGCCTTTGGAAAAATATTTCGTGTACCCGCCGAATATTTCATCGCCCCCGTCTGCCGATAAAGCTACCGTAACATGCTGACGTACCTTCTGGCTTAAAAGATAAGTGGGTATGGCAGAAGAATCTGCAAATGGTTCATCATAGTAAAACGGTAGCTTGGGAATAATCTCCAATGCATCGCTTTCACTACAGATATATTCACGGTGTTCTGTACCCAGGTAGTCTGAGATCTCTTTTGCTGCCTCACCTTCATTAAATTCCGGCTGATCAAAAGCGATCGTAAATGTCTTAAGCCGGAAACCGGCCTTTTTAGTCAGTACGGCTGTTACAAGAGAGCTATCAATTCCTCCGCTTAAGAATACGCCCACTGGTACATCAGACACCATACGGTACTCAAAAGCAGATTTCAGCAATGCTTCTACTTCCTCTATAATTTTGCCCTCGCTTTTATCATTGAATTTAGGCAGGTTAAAAGCAGCAATAGCATCCCAGTAACTTGTCTCCTCAATAACCTGATTTTTATTGAGGTCATACTTTACAATACTACCTGGCTTTACTTTCCTGACTTTCTCGAAAATTGAATACGGTGTAGGAACATACCCATATTTCAGGTACAGGGGGATGGCGTCTGTATTGATGGCTGCATTAAAAAGGGGATGCCTGAAAAATGATTTCATTTCTGATGAAAACATTATTTTATCTGCATCCTCATAAATATAGAGTGGCTTTACACCAAACCGGTCCCTGATAAAATAGATCTCCCCTTTGGCCTTATCATATAAAACAATCGCAAACATGCCTATAAACCGGGAAATGGCGGCAAGCCCCCATGCTTTATAAGCGTAAAGGATCATTTCCGTATCACTGGTCGTTTTAAATGTATACCCTTGTTCTGTTAACTCCTTCTTTATTTCATTGAAATTATAAATCTCCCCGTTAAAAGTGATCACCAGCTCCCTATTCGCATCCAGCATAGGCTGCGCTGCTGAGTCAGAAAGGTCCAGGATCGACAGCCTTCTATGCCCTAAAAACACCTTTCTTTCATCGGACCACCAGCAACCGCTATTATCCGGTCCTCTGTGCATTAAAGCATCAAGCATCTCTTTGAGGATAATATCATCCTGTATCGCATTATTTCCAGTTTCACGCTTATTAATATATCCGGCAATCCCGCACATTTTTCATTTTTTTAAATCAATAATGATTGAAATCCCTTTATAAAAAAAGATAAAAACCTGTGTAATGAACGATAAATAGGCCAATCCTTCCACTGAAAAATAGTATACGCAGGGAACAACCAATACAAAGTTGAGAATAGCAGAAAAGGATACTGCACGCAGCAATACCTTGTTCATATTCTGAATCGAAAGCATATTAGTGAAGAATGCGCCAAAGGGATAGAACACAATACTCAATACAAATATTCTCAGTACGTTCAATACTACCTGGTCTACATGCCCTACTACAATAGCGACTATCTTAGCGGCAAAAATGAATACCAGCAGCCCTACCAGGCAGGAAAGGCCAAAAAGCAAAGAAAATATCTTCTTTGAATGCTGAATGTACTTTTCCCTCGATTCATTGTATAGTCTTGCCTGGATAGGGAAGAACACCTGTGTAAAAGGCTGCGATACGTTGTATAGCCCCCTGAATACCTTATCGGCCGCAGAATACTGGCCTACAATTACCGGGGCTTTGAAATATGCCAGTACCAGTACGTTGGTAGATGAATATAAACTGATAAATACCCTTGACAGGAATATCCGCCAGCTTTCATTAAGATCGTTTAACACCTCTTTCAATCCGGGCCTGATCAGCTGCAGGTTATATTTCTTATAGGCCGGTATCAGGGATACGATCCCTCCCAGCAGGAAACCAACGGAACTAAATAAGAATACAAACTGTACCTGGCTGGCATTCTTAATGAATAAAAAGATGCAGATGGTAAAGAATATCTTAATAGAAGCATTGATAATAGTAGCTACCCTCATTTTTTGAATCGCCTGATAGAACCAGATAGGGAATATGGCTTGTCCTATTACTGCCGGAAATGCAAATAAATAAGATACAAAATGAGTACGCACCTGGGAACTTACAAAATAAGCGGCCAGTAAAAGTAAAAATGACAATATGATCAATAGTACTTTTGATGCCATAATTGAGTTGAATATCCTCGACTGCTCCTCAATAGATTTTGCCTGCGAAATATTTTTAACGCCTGTTATATTAAAACCAAAATCCACCAGGATCAAAAAATAAGTTAAAACAGTCTGTATAATTGTGTATTCCCCGAATGTGCCCAATCCCAGTACTCTGATCAAATATGGGAAAGTTAGCAGAGGTAATACATAATTAGACGCCTGAAAAAGTGCTAAATAAAAAAATTCCGAAAATACTTTTTTCAATGCTTAATTTTTACAATCCAGTTGATGTTACATTTACAACCAGCAGATCTTTCTTTTTTTCCTTTCGTTTCCTCAACACTGCCATAATCGGTTTTTCTATATAGGCAGTTACCAGCCATGCACAGAAAACCATGATGCCGGCTACACCTATTACGACCAGAAAATTGACCTGCAGGTGTTTCTGTAATTCTCTTATTATAATAAAACCTATGTTCTGATGTAATAAATAAAGAGGATAGGATACCCATCCTAAAAACAAGAAAACTTTATTAGAAAGAAATGTCAGTTTATCATATACAAAAAGATAAAATAATGAGAAAATCAGTGTTGTACTTATCGCATTTCCCCATGTTAATTCTGTTAGCAGGGCAGTTATGAAGCAACAAAAAACAAGTACATGGTCATACTTGTCACCGATATGGAATTTGATCCTGTAAAAAAGCATGCCGGCCAAAAAGAACATGCCATATTTGAGATTTAACAACAGGTAGAAATAAGGGATTTTATAGAATATATTAATGATCATTAATACCAGCCATATCATTCCTACCACTCTTATCTTAGAAAGGAGCCTTAATGAGAAAAGTATTCCCATAAAGATATAAAACAATAATTCCGGTAATAAAGACCAATAAGCGCCATCTACGCTTGGCAGCTTAAATAATCCCTGAAACATGGTTAAGCCTATCACAGCATCCCGTGTTGAAATTTCGCGCCCCTCTAATCCAAAAGACCGCACCACCACAAATGTCAGGATCAGACAAACCCAGTAAGTCGGGTATAGTCTGGTAAACCTCTTATATGCGAATTCCTTTAATGTCTTAACATTTAATATTGTCAGAAAAATTACGAATCCACTGATAATAAAAAACAGCTGTACGCCATAATGCCCATAATCCCAGTCATACATCTTATCGAATGAATGACCGAATTCCTCTCTGTACTTCGCGGTGAAGTGGAACATTACCACACTAAGAGCGGCCAGCCCTCTAAGTACATCTAACTCTTTTAAACGCATGTTTCTTTTTGAATTATAATGTATGCAGTCTGTTATCCTATAACCTTATTATTAATGTATCCATCCGTTGCATTTTCCTTTTCTTTGATAGTAGCAGGATTACCAATTACGATAGAATGATCCGGTACATTAAAGTTAACATAGGCGCCCGGGGCAATTAAAACATCATTGCCGATCTGTATATTTCCAACAATCACTGCATTTGCACCCATCCATACATTATCTCCTACAACAGGTACGCCTTCAAGTTTGCCACGATATGCACCACCGATCGTTACACCCTGTGATATATTACAGTTAATACCAATTTTCGCTTTCGCGTTTATTACAATGTTGCCAAAATGACCAATGTAAAAACCTTTGCCTATATCAGTAACATAAGGTATCTGGATACCATACTTATAACTGTACTTTCTTAAAAAAAGCCAGGCTATACAGCCGGCAAATGACTTTTTCCCTTTTGTGTGCGCAATACGATAAAAATAAGTATACCTGTAGCCCGGCATGAACCATGCTTTCAGGAAAGCTTTATAGCTGGTATCAGCATAATAGCGGTACAAATCAGCATTGCTGTACTTTCTCATTTTTTACTGCTTATGATTGGCCTGCCAGTACCATTTAATTGCTTCATTCAATCCCTCTGTAAAGGAATACCTGGGATCATATTTCAGCAGGGAACGTGCTTTCCCGATGGATGCCAGAGAATGTGGAATATCTCCGGCCCTGTTAGGACCAAATTGGACATTAACATCTGCAATACTGCTATCGAATGATACCAGTATTTCTTTTATAGCATGCGCCAATTGTTTAAGTGTAGTCCGGTCTCCGTATGCAACATTATATACCTCTCCTATCGCTTGCTCATCCTGGATAAAAAATGACCGGATATTTGCCTGAACAATATTGTCTATGTAGGTAAAATCGCGGGAGTACTCCCCATCGCCATGGATGAGAGGACTTTCATGCATCATAAACTGCGACACGAACTTCGGGATAACGGCGGCATAACTGCCATTGGGGTCCTGCCTGGGCCCGAATACATTGAAATACCTTAACCCTATCACCTTCATGCCGTACACTCTTCCGTACACATCTGCATACAGCTCATTTACATATTTGGTCACCGCATAGGGAGACAGCGGTTTGCCAATCTTATCTTCTACCTTAGGCAACCCCGGATGGTCGCCATAAGTGCTGGAACTTGCCGCATAGATGAATCTCTTGCACCCTTCAAGACGGGTAGCGTCAATCATGTTCAAAAAGCCGGAAACATTCACCTCATTGGTTGTAATGGGATCATTTATTGATCTCGGTACAGAACCTAATGCAGCCTGATGACTAACAAAATCAATTTCCGCTACCGCCCTTTTACAGTCATCAGCATTTCTTATATCACCTTCCAGTAACTCAAATGCAGGATTATCAATAAATGCTTCCAGATTTTTTCTATGTCCTGTTGAAAAATTATCTAAGACCCTTACCTTCTTTGCTCCATGCTTTAATAAATATTCCACTATGTTGGAACCAATAAAACCGGCCCCTCCCGTTACTAAAAAGCTATATTCCTCTAAAGAGTCACTATGATAAATGGTGTCGTACATGAATTATAAGGATATTTTTAATAATCATCAATTAGAGCCTGGCATCTATCAGCTCTCTATCCAAAGAACCTTTCACGTCATAAATAACCCTTGTACCATTACACAATCTATTCAGGTCCAATCCCTCGAATTCCTTATGGGCCACTGCCGAAACAATCGCGTCAAAGCCTTCCAGGTCATTAAGTTCCTTTATAGAATCCCAGCCATATTCATGCTTTACTTCAGCAGGGTTAGCCCATGGATCGCAAACGGTTATCTCTGTCTCATATCCTTTCAATGATCTTAATATATCGATCACTTTAGTATTCCGTACATCAGGACAATTTTCCTTAAATGTTATTCCCAACACCAGGATCTTTGCTCCTTTGATCGGAATATTCTTCTTTATCATCAGCTTTATCACCTCATGGGCCACATATTCTCCCATGCCATCATTTAAACGGCGTCCGGCCAGTATGATCTCCGGATGATAACCCATCTCCTGTGCCTTTTGAGCCAGGTAGTACGGGTCTACACCTATACAATGCCCACCTACCAGGCCTGGTTTGAATTTCAGGAAATTCCATTTAGTACCTGCTGCCTTCAATACTTCGTCCGTATCAATTCCCAGCCTGTTAAATATCTTAGCTAATTCATTTACAAAAGCGATATTAATATCCCTTTGTGCATTCTCGATTACTTTTGCTGCCTCAGCTACCCTGATACTGGAAGCCTTATGGGTACCGGCAGTAATAATAGAGTTGTAGATGGCATCCACTTTATCAGCAGCATCAGGTGTTGAGCCCGAGGTGATCTTTAAAATCTTTGAAACAGTATGCTCTTTATCTCCCGGATTAATTCTTTCCGGAGAGTATCCTGCAAAAAAATCAACGTTAAACTTTAAACCGGATATTTTCTCCAATACAGGTACACATTCTTCCTCCGTAACACCGGGATACACCGTTGACTCATACACCACTATATCTCCTTTTTTCAGCACCTTACCCACTGTTTCACTCGCTTTGTAAAGCGGCGTAAGGTCCGGTCTGTTGTGCTTATCTACCGGCGTAGGTACTGTTACCACATAGAAATTACAGGTTTTCAGATCTTCGAGGTTACTGCTGCAAAATAAGCCGGTATCGCCATTAACATCCTGCGATAATACTTTATTCAAATCTTCAGGCGACACTTCAAGGGTGAAATCATTCCCTTTATTCAATTCTCCTACCCTTTTCTGATTAATATCAAAACCTACTGTCTTATATTTTTTTGAAAACTCCACTGCCAGCGGCAATCCCACATATCCTAATCCTATGATAGCGATTCTAACGTTGTTAAGCATATATTGATATGTTATGTCTTTTTAGATTTTAAATAAATATAACTAAACTTTAAACTTCTTTTGAATCCTGCTCAAAAGCCCTTTTTTCTCATGTCCATAACCATATCCATACCCGTAACCATAGCCATAACCGTATCCATAGCCATATCCATACCCGCTGGCCCTGTCGGCTTTCACATCATTCACGATGAGATTAACTTTAGGCATTTTTCTGTTTAAATATAGCTCTTTACTTATCTGTAACTGTAATTTAAAGGTATATCCCTGCCTTACCAGGTACAAAGTGGCATTCGCATATTTCCCTAATAACTGCGCATCAGTCACCAATCCAACAGGGGCAGTATCTACAATGATATAATCAAACCTCTTCCTTAATTCATTGAACAAAAGTTCTGTCTGCTCCAGCATCAGTAACTCAGCCGGATTGGGAGGAATGGGACCTGAAGTAATGACGAAGCAGTTAGGATGTATATCCGAAGGCCTTATCAATTCATCGATCGTCGTCTTTCCGATGGCATAAGTGCTAAAGCCCATCTGGTTATCCATTCCCAGGTTCTCAGAAATTTTAGGTTTACGTAAGTCCATCTCCATCAGCACCACGTTCTTTCCGGACAAGGCTAAAACCGCTGCCAGGTTGGTAGCAACGAACGATTTTCCTTCTCCACTCATACTGGAAGTCAGCAAAATCACTTTTTCATGCTGGCTGGGAAGAATGAACTGCAGGTTGGTACGTAAGGCACGGAACTGCTCTACGATAGGAGAAGGTGAATCCTTTCTGACGATCAATATATCTTTATTGTCATTATGCCCTATCTCACCTATGATCGGTACAGGCGTATGTTCCTTAATATCATTCTTATGCTTGATACGTGTGCTTAATGAATCTTTAAGATAGATCCATATGGCCGGAATACCTATCCCTACTAAAATACCCAATAAATAAATTAATGAGCGTTTTGGCTTAAAAGGATACGTTTCGCTCTTGGCAGAATCCACGATCCTTGCAATAGCCAGGTTGGAGGCTTTAGAGATGGCCGATTCTTCACGTTTCTTTAATAAATAAAGATACAACTCCTGTTTAATGGCCTGTTGTCTTGAATAGTCGAGGAAAACCCGCTCTTTGGCAGGTACCTCTTGTATTTTCCTTGTAAGTACATTCGCCCTGCCCTGTAATTCATTAATACTGATCTCAACCCCTTTTCTGTATGTACCCAAACTGCTTTGCAGGTCACCTCTCAATCCCGCCAGCTGGCTGTCAATATTTTTCACATAGGGGTTAGACTCTGTATTAGAGAGCAACTGCCGTCCCCTTTCTAACTGAAGGCCGTTATATTTTTCTACGAGGGACATAAAAGTAGGGTCCTGCACAATTAAGGCCGTTGGCACGATACGTTTATTGTTTTTTTCATCCCTGATATATTCCTCCAGGGATTTAATTACATTTAAAGTAACCTGCTGTTCAGTAAGCTGTTTGGCAAAATCGCCTGTCCCGGAGATCAATAACTTGGATTGCTCTGATATGTCGGCTAATTCATTCGTCTGTTTGAACTGTTGTATCTGTTTTTCCACACCGCTCAGCTCATCACTTACAATCAATAACCTGTTATCAACAAAAGTGATCGTACTGTCAGCTATCCTGTTCTTATCTTCAACACTCGCCTTTAAGTAAGCATTCACTAACCTGTTAACGATTAACTCCCCTTTGGCAGGCACAGATGAAATAAGCGTTAAATTGATGACGCTTACCTGTTTATTAGGAACAACTACACTTAGTAATTTCTGGTAATTAGCCACTGCCTGATCAATAGACGTAACTACGATCTGGTATGTTTCACCATTCTCTAACTGATATTCACTTTTTCTTTCAATTCTCGCCGTTCCCTCTGGCAACTGCAGGGTATCTTCCCAATTCCCCACCCGTGCCGGCATTTCTTTACTGCTGATCCTGAATTTATCAGTTCCTACCGGTCTTAATTCATACACGTTTGGATTCAACGTGTCTTTGAGAGAGAGCCAATGCATTACAAAAGGGAGCTTTTCAAATTGCTCCGATTTTTTAATGTGCCCCTTTAGATAATATGAAATATTCAGTTGCAATTCTCTTACTACCTCTTCCATTAAGGAGCGGGATTTCAAAATCTCCGCTTCATTATCCACATTGCTTTTGCTGGAAAACATTTCCAGTTCTGACAATATTTCCTGGCCGGGTATATTCCCCCCTTTCTGATTATCCTTTACAATAACTGTTGCATTTATTTTATAATCAGGTCTGGAGTACCTCAAATAAAAAAAAGCAGCAGCATATCCTATTATTATAAATAAAACAAACCAATACCAATTAGAAATTACCTTATCAATAATTTTCCTCAGATCGATTTTACTATTGTTTTCAGTTGAATCATCAATTAATAACTGACCATTCAAATGGGGTTTATCGTTTGTATTTAAATTCTCCTGCATGACAGCTTTTTGAAATTAGAAGTTAATTCTGGAAACTATAATAATTAACACTGTTAATACAGATGTCATTACCGACAATTTCCTTACCTGGGACAAGTCAGTTGAAGAGGCCTTATCCTTATCCGGTTCCACATATATAACATCGCCCTGATGCAAATAAAAATAGGGAGACGCAAATATTTTACTGTCATTCAGATTAAAACGTATAAATACTTTCTTTGCATTTTCTTCTCTGATAAGTAATACATTATCTCTTTTCCCATAGATAGTTAAATCTCCGGCCATGCCAATTGCGTCCAGCAATGTTACTTTTTCGTTCGGCATAACATATGCGGACGGTTTCACCACTTCTCCCAGCACTGTAATCTTAAAATTGGCAAACCGTACACTTACTACCGGGTCTTTATAATATTCCTCCGCTTTTTTACGGATCTCATCCCTAACCTGGTCTGTTGTTTTATCTTTAACGATTACCTTACCTATCAAAGGAAGTATCACATATCCATCCTTATCAACAAGGTAACCACTCACGTTTCCGACAGCCGACGTAGGCATACTGGGCATTGAACTCCCACTTCCGGTAACGGGCCATGTAGCATTATTTTGTTGATTTAACAAGACAGTGGCTGTAGGGTCCAGTGTTTGTATGGTTACTTGTAAAATATCGTCCGGTTGTATTAGAGGGGTAGAATAAGTGGCCATTTCTACGATCTTCTGTTTCATAGTATCCGGGACATCCTTAAAATAAGTAACATTCTTGGGGGTAGAACAAGAACTTAAGAAAAACGAAATAGTACCCACTGCTAATAAAATTAGAAAGGAAAAGCGATTCATGTAGCAATTCCCATAATTTGTCATCCTCATTATATAATTAACTGTTTAAATACGTTTTTATGATCGCTCATAGCATAGCCATGGCAACAGGAAAATATCAGTCTCTGTATGTTATAATTTTATTTTGTCTTTATCCAGTTGCTCATATGCAGAGTTCTTACTGATAAATTCTGGTACCAGTTGCTTCATTAAAGCGACTGTTGGGGTAAGATAATGTTGATGGGCAGATGCAATCAGTTGTTCTATACCCTCATTCACTTCTACAAAATCATATTCACGTACTTTCGCTATCATGATTTTCTCATGATAAGTGCTCATCGTATTTTCTGCATTGTTCAGTAGCTCTTCATACAACTTTTCACCGGGGCGCAGACCTGTATATACCACCTGTATATCCTTTCCTGGTATACGTCCGCTCATACGGATCATCTTTTTGGCCAGTTCTGCTATCCGTACCGGTTTACCCATATCGAATACAAAGATCTCTCCTCCCTGTCCCATCGCTCCCGCTTCCAGCACTAACTGGCAGGCTTCGGGAATGGTCATGAAATAACGGGTAATCTCAGGATGTGTAACGGTGAGCGGTCCACCCTTTTCCAACTGTTGTTTAAAACGGGGGATTACCGATCCATTGGACCCCAGCACATTACCAAAACGGGTAGTAATAAAACGGGTAGGTGGTACGCCGTAAACAGGGCCCGACTTCTTATATTGTTTATTAACGTGATTACTGTAGGATTGTGTAAATATTTCTGCGATACGTTTTGATGCACCCATTACATTTGTTGGGTTCACCGCTTTATCTGTAGAGATCATGACAAATTTTTCCACGCCGTATTCCACAGATAATTCTGCCAGTATTTTAGTGCCCAGCACATTATTGATCACCGCAATGGAAGGGTTCTTTTCCATCATGGGTACGTGCTTGTATGCAGCAGCATGATATACTATAGCTGGTTCGTATACTTCAAACAATTGCTGCATCCTTACCCTGTCGCAGATGTTTGCAATGAAAGGGATAACAGTTATTTCCGGGGCAACATCTCCCATCTCCAGTTCTAATTCATGCAATGGAGATTCTGCTTTATCACATAACACAATTACAGAAGGACCGGCTTTTGCAAGCTGCCTTACTAATTCACTGCCTATAGAACCTGCCGCACCTGTTACCAGGATAGACTTCCCTTTTGTTTCACGGTTCACCTGATCATTGTCGATATTTATGACAGAACGGTCCAGCAGATCTTCAATTTTAATATCATGTAACTTCGAAGGGCTCCATCCGGTACTGATCCATTTATTTACGGGCAATACCTTCTGTACCTTAATATTAAGGGCGATACAATTGTCTACCAGGTTGTTTAAAACATCCGGTTCCATGGATTCTTCTGCTAATATTACCAATGTCACTTTTTCCTGCTTAGCCAGTTTTTCGAGGGAAGTCCTGCTGGTAGAATAAATAGGCAATCCCTCCAGGCGTTTACCGCTGCGGGTCAGTTTATCATCCAGGAATCCGGCTACCCGGATATTCCCACTCATATCTTCGTTTATAGCTGCACGTACCATTAAACCGGAATGGCTGGCATTATATATAACGGCCCTCGTTTTGTTGATCGCACCATAATGTCCATAATAACGGAAGGCCCATTTTACAAAAAGCCGGTATGAGTATAATATAAAAGTGGTAATAAAGAAATTGATAGCAATAACGGATACAGGGAACACATTCACCAATTCATAATGAACGGAGGATACACCTACATAATAATATGCAACTGCACTTATTAATCCCATACAGGCAATACGGCCTATGTCTGCCATACTGGTGTAACGTACAATGCCTGTATAAGTCCTGAAAACTAGCGATAATAATAAATTCACACTTACCACTACCGTTACAATATCTTGTATGGGGTAATGATTCAAATCTTCGAGGTTAAAGTTTAGCCTGAGCAAAAAAGCCAGACTCATTCCGACAATAGAACACCCGAGATCTAAAAGCAATATAAGCCAGGACGGGGTAATCCAAGATCTTTTAGTCATCTTATAATTAGATAAGGTTAAAACTGTATCAGTGTATCAAAAACGTTATTTACTCACGTAGCTTCAGATAGCTATTTTAGTATACTTTGTATTCTAACCTGCGTGCAAAATAAATGCATATTGACAACTTTTTCGTTAAGAATAATAAATAGAATCAAATGTTTTTAATTCTAATATCTTTTTATGATAATATCATTAAATTAAATATTTGTATATCCGTCAATAACACTATCAGCTCTGGCTCCCGGTATATTTTATGCTTCAGTATTTTCAAATAGGTAGTAACGGTTCTTATAGAAATTCACGTATTTATACGTAAAGGCAATCATCATAAAAACATACTCTTTTAATGGAATTTTATTAAAATGTGATTATGTTTTTATATTCTTGCATGGCTCTGGTTGAACATATGAAGATTAAAACCCAATCGACTTCCATTACTGATAAAAGCAATGTTTAAATAAGTACTTATTGCAGTTTGTGACTGATTAAACAAACATTATACCAATTAGAACCTCATTTATTTTTTTGCTGCCACATTGATAACAACTAAGCAGAAAGATTGTTTTCAATTTTATTAAAAACTATCTGCATATGCTCATCTGCTTATTATATTATATAATTAAAAAGGGTTAATAGATGGGAAAACCAGATGTTAATCGTATAGTTAATTCTGTATGAATTAAATTGGGCGAAATTTTAAGCCGGATGTATTAAATATAAACTGAGTAAAGTTTACTACACCATTTTATTACTGTGGAGCTTTCCTCATTCCCCATGCCACCATCGGTACAGGGAACCTTATTCAGGCACGCATGAAAGATTTAAATATATCTATAGCCCCTCCAATTGTTAAATGTAAAGTCTGCAGTGCTGATACGATACCCCATTTGCTTAATCTCGCGGACGAGGTCAGCCGTTCAATGAAATTTGATATCTATTATTGTAAAAGCTGCAATACCTATATAAGAAATCCGCAGCAATATGAAATAGAAAAATATCTGGATAACAGAGGATATACGCAGTTAATAAATGAGCAATCAATAAAAGTAAAGAGAAACGATTTCTTTAATTATATAATTGACATTACCTGCAAGTATATCATTCCCTCCACCTGGTTGGATTTTGGATGTGCTTATGGTCATTTCATTGAAAAGATACAAGGGCTGTCGATACAAGCGGATGGGGTGGAAATATATAAACAGACGCGCGATTGCTGCCAAAAAAAAGGATTACATGTATTTGCTTCAATGAATGAGATCACAGCGGATCAACATTATAATGTTATTAGTGCTATTGATTCTTTTTACTATGTCTCTGACCCGCTGCCAACGCTTAAAGCCTTTCATTCCCATTTGACGGATAACGGTATATTGATTTTACGTATTGCGAACCGTAACTGGCTGATCAAACTATTTAAGTTGCTAAACATCCAATCTTCAAATGGAGGAATGGCAGATGCTTTTATAAGCTATAGTACAAACTCTGTCAAAAAACTATTACAGGCAGGAGGATTTAACATTCTTACAATCAGCTACGCAGAAAAAGGAAAACATCATTCATTATTTCTGTACGCGTTTTATAAATTTACACACATTCTTTCTATGCTAACTTTATATAAATGGCCCATCACGCCTGGGATCATCATCGTTGCTCAGAAAAATACCGGTACATCTTAATCTATACTATACAAATCATAATCCCGCTTACCCTTCCTGATATTTTTCCATCCTTGCCGTATATCATTCATTGAATAATGCAATGATTGAAACAGGTTATTCCGCCATCTGTGAGAATGAAGCAAAATATGTAGTCCTTTGTCAACCGGAGTATGCTGGATCTGCTTATAAAGATTCAATATGCGGACAAATGTATCGCGTGCATGTATCATATTAAATCTCCTGGTAAGGAAATAAGCTTCTCCTGCTAAACCATTGTCCTTTATTAGTTCCGGATACTCCATTATCAGTTCACTGTTTAACAAATAGCCATTCTTGGGAAGAAAAAGTTCTGAATGACTACAGACTGTCTTTATATCTATCCCTGTTTTTCTAAACAGCGCTACTTCTTTTATAAAAAGTTGTCTTGCTGCGGGAAAATTGCCTTCGCACCGGTCCAGGCACTCGTAATGGAAACCTACTTCATGGTGTAAGGATTGAATTTCCAACATGATATCAGGTACGAAGACATTCCGTCTTGTATGAAAATAAAAGGTAGCAGGAAAATCTATCTTATGTAATTCTTTTGCAAATTTCAATGCTATTTCCGGTGAATTCTCTACATCAAATCGCAAAAGAAGTAATCCTTTCTCTATATTAAGATCTTTAAGTGCCGAGATCTGGTGTGCTTCCCTCAACTTCCGCTGAGCTGAGAGAATATGGATGATATCGGGGAAAAAATAAGGTCTTACACTCATTGTTAACAACTATTTTATTAAAACATCTTTAGTATACCTGTTTGCATACTTATAATTATCCGTTATAGTTGTATCATAAATCATAGGGCAGCCATGGCAAAAGGAATTTTCTCCGCAATTCTTTGCAAAATGAGAATTGGATACATTTTTCCTTATGTCCTGATAAGATGAAGAGTTCCATATCTCTGACAGGCTTGCATTAAATACATTCCCAAGGGAAGGCGACTGATGCTTTTTTTCTTTATGATATTGTTCTCCAAGGCGGTAAGTACAGCATGGGATAACATCTCCATTATATTTGATCACCGTTCCCATATAAGGCCAGTGACATCTTGGTATCAATTTATTCTTTCTGATTCCCTTAATCTTAAACGTTCCGGGATCATAATCTGTATAATTATGCAGGCTTCCCCAAAAAGTAGTGAACTGATCCACTCCCATTTCATTAAATAATTGGCGGGCAGTTTCCATATCATTTATGTTATGCTGATATTTTATGTACTGAATTTCAATCCTGGGATACAATAAGCCCAGATCCTTCTTAATCTGACAAATCCGCTTAAGGTTATCTATCACTACATTTATCCGGCCTCCTACTCTTGTAATTTCATAATCTTCCTGTTTTAAACCATCAATACAAATAGTCAGGTGTGTTAACCCGCTAAGTGCTAATTCTTCCAATTTCTTATCACTTAGATTAAAAGAAAAATTTGAACTTATATGTGTGTTCAGCCCGGCTTGTTTTGCAATGGCACACATCTTTGCAAGATCAGGATGAATAAGTGGATCTCCCAGATAATACAATGATACAAGGGTCGTCTTCCCTTTTATTTCATCAATGATCTTAGTAAATTGAGCAATATCCATTTTTTGCTCAGTAGTAAACTGTTGATTATTGTTTGATGCTGATTTAGCATGTACACACACTGTACAGGATAAATTACAAAGAGGAGAAATATCAATCTTAACCATAACAGGTTTAGCGCGGACCTTCACTTGCTTAGTCAGAAAGGCTGAAACCGCATATATGACATTTAAGGCCTTAGTGAATGATATATTGTCAACAAAACGGCCCAGCCGTCTTTTAATTAACTTTTTATAGTTAATCTTTCTGATTGAGGGAGTCATTTTGGAGTATATAACGTGAAAAATAGAATGCTATTTAGTTGAATATAAGCCTTTTATCTTAACCAGAAAAATCAGTATTATTTGGTAGTGTCTCATATGACAGTGTGGGTTGGCAGATGCCGTTAATCACAAATACACTGTATCTGGCTGTTTAGTTCCCTCATGTAACTTTGGAATACGGTATTTGTTTTTCAATTTAGCTTCACCTGATATTCACGTCTGATAAGGTACTGTTTTATCATCAACAACATCTGCGCGAAGATTAACCGAGGCTCTGCTATCATTTCTTAATATATGACAGCATGGATTGGCAGATGCTGTTGATGATAAATACACTGCATCTGACTGTTTAGTTCACTGATGTAACTTTGGAATACGGTATTTGTTTTTCAATTTAGCTTCACCTGGTATTCACGTCAGATAAGGTATTTGTCATCAACAACATCTGCGCGAAGATCAGACTGAGGCTCTGCCATCATTTCTTAATATATGACAGCATGGATTGGCAGATGCTGTTGATGATAAATACACTGCATCTGACTGTTTAGTTCCCTGATGTAACTTTGGAATACAGGTTGAGGATTTGTTTTTCAATTTAGCTTCACCTGATATTCGCGTCAGATAAGGTGCATTTATCATCAACAACATCTGCGCGAAGATCAGACTGAGGCTCTGCCATCATTTGGTAGTATCTCATATAACAGCGTGCATTGGCAGATGCTGTTAATAATAAATACACTGCATCTGACTGTTTAGTTCCCTGATGCAGCTTTGGAATACAGGTTCAGGATTTGTTTTTCAATTTAGCTTCACCTCATATTCACGTCAGATAAGGTGCATTTATCATTAACAACATCTGCGCGAAGATCAAACTGAGGCTCTGCTATTTTCCGGTAAGACAACTTTCTTCGCTCTTCCATTACCGGGGATTACCTTAGTACTTATGAATATACGCAATTCATTTACCATAGACAGGAGAATGTGTACAGCTTACTACACATCGTCAAATTCCTCACTTTTCAACCCGGTGCCACACATATGATTTCCTGTTACAACGATAGCAAATATACCTCCTTAACGGAAGGTACCACAAAAACATCTTTACAAACAGCGCCCTGGGTACTCTGTCTTCCAGGTTGGCCCGTTTACATTTTGGACATGGCAATGCTTTTCTGCGGACTACATTATGTTCCTGCATTTCATCTTGATAATTCATGGATATAACGATGTTGTGTCCCTTACTGGTCAAAAGGGATCTATTATTAAATGCGGCTTTTACATAAAGAATGGTTAACAAATTTTCAATTTCTGTAACGTGTTAAATGAGGTTTTAGCAAAAATAATTTTTAGTTTGGATGCCAGATGTTATATCATTGTAACGGATAGAAATTAAGTAATAGCCCTCAACAGATTGAATATTAACTTAGCATTTATGGAAATCAACAATCCCCGGCTCAGGACGGTCATAGACTGGAAAGGCACACCTGTAGATAAAAATGGCAGGTTCATAAATCTCTATTCTCCTGATCCTCCCACCGGCCTCTTAACGGTGCTGAAATGGAAACTGCAGACCTCTCCTTTCAGGGAGGAAAAGAAAGCGGAAATATGGCAGCCTGAAATAGCAACGGATACTTCCTGGCTGCATACCGCTGATGATATCCTCGTTTTTCTGGGGCATAGCACCTTTTATATACGTATAGGCGGCGTCAGCCTGTTAACAGATCCTGTTTTCGGAGATATCCTCCTGGTGAAGCGGAAAACACCCTTCCCGGTCGATCCTTCCCTTTTGCATCCGGATTACGTCCTTCTCTCCCATGATCACCGCGATCACCTGGATAAAAAGAGCCTGAAGCTGCTGGCAGGTAATAATCCCTCTGCCCGGTATCTTACCGGGTTAAACATGGGGCCGATCGTACACCGCTTTACGGGGTCCGATCATATTGAAATGGCTGGATGGTATCAGCAATTCAGTACCAACGATATTAAAATTACGTTTGTTCCTTCCCGGCACTGGGCTAAACGGGGATTCTCCGATGATAATAAGCGTCTGTGGGGAGGCTTTGTGATCGAAGCGGGTAATAAGCGGATCTTATTTGGTGGAGATAGCGGGTATGATGAACATTACAAAGCGTTTGGACAAATATTCGGTGGCTTCGATTATGTATTGCTGGGCATTGGTGCCTATCAGCCTGCCTGGTTTATGAGCCCTAATCATCAGTCGCCCGATGAAGCGTTACAGGCGTTCGAAGATCTGCATGCCGCACAGTTGGTCCCTATGCATTACGGCACATTCGACCTGGCTGACGAACCCCTTGGAATGCCATTGAGAGACTTACTGAAAACAGCTACGCAGAAAGGGATCGCTGATAAAGTGAAAGTACTGACGTTAGGGAAACCTTTAAAAATAGGATCAATTTGATTGAGGCATAGATTTTCCGGTTAATTAATATTATGACAGCAGTCATTGTCAGATGTTGTTAATGATAATACACTGCATCTGACTGTTTAGTTCCCTGATGTAGCTTTGGAATATGAGTCCGGGATTTGTTTTTCAATTTAGCTTCACCTAATATTCACGTCAGATAAGGTGTATTATCATTATCAACATCTGGCGCGAAGATTAAACTGAGACACTACTGGCTTAGAGTAATGTTTCAGTTTGAATATAATGACAGCGTACATTGCCAGATGCTGTTAATGATAATACACTGCATCTGACTGTTTAGTTCCCTGATTTAGCTTTAAAATATGGGCTCAGGATTTGTTTTTCAATTTAGCTCCACCTAATATTCACGTCAGATAAGGTATTTATCATTATCAACATCTGGCGCGAAGATTAAACTGAGATACTACCATAATGCTACGATACTACCCGTTTTACGCAATGGAAACATGAATTTGATTCGTTACTCGCCATCAATATGGTGCCCATTTTAATAGTTTCTCAGAAAGGCCGATTTTTAGTAACTTAATAGGACTTTGAATGAACCCTTTTTATGGCAAAACAAGTTGGTATTTTTCGCATTTCAGGCAGATTAGGCAATCAGGTGTATTACTACCGGAAAGATAAAAAGAACCGGAAGCAATACTTAGTGCGCCGTGCCCCTGAAACTGTCAGGCAATCTGCTGCTACCAAACGGGCGGCAACAGATTTTGGCATTGCCAGTAAAAGCAGCCGGCTGATTCGCCAGGCTCTCCATGAATATACCCGGCACTGTTATGACAATACGCTTCATTACCGTCTGAATAGTCTGATGGGAAAGGTTTTACGCACTGATGGCAGTCACCTGGCAGGCAACCGGATATTAGCAGGTACCAATATGCAATCACTGAAGAATTTCCAGTTCAACAAGGAAGCTGGTATTCATCACCTTTTAAAAGCCTCTCCTGTCATCGAAAGAAATGATAAGGGAGAGTTGAATCTGTCATTTCCGGGTAGTTTCACCAATAGTAGCCATGCACTAAGAAACATCACCCATCTATCCATAAAGGCAATTGCTTTATCTGTCAATTTCACGACACATACCACCCGGCAGGTGACAAGCGAAGCCATCGTAATCAAACGCGGAGAAAAGTATCCTCCTGTTATCTTTAAGTTAGATACAAATAATAAAAACATTACACTTATCCTGTTGGAAGTACAATCCATGTATGAGGTGAATGGACAGTTTCATCTATCTCAGAACAAGACAGCTTGTGCCCTGGATGTAATAGCTGTAATGTCCCCACAGGAACAGTTAAAAGAAGTGAAAAAACAACACCGTAATAAAGCGCCCAGGCTATGGACAATCCCTCCATACCCTGCACCTGTCAAAATGATAAGGTCTGTCGTGTATAATTCTCTCCCCGAAGGGTAATTATATCCATCTCCTCAACACAAATATGGATCTTGTATATCGTGGAAGGATACTTCCATAGCATTTCTATGCCCAGAAAAGGCATTTGCCAGTATTTTCTGCACAAAGGATGTCCGGTATAGTACATCAGGAACTATATATATCCCAGCAATTGAGTTTTAGTATAATCTACCTATGAGAATACCTTACTTCAGTATAGGTCCAACCTTCTCCCTACTCTCCTCCATCTCTCCTCCTACTCTAAGCCTACTTATCCATATGGATCCATTAAGGGTTCAGCTGTTAATCATTTTGTTTAGTGATACGCATGTTTCTATAAGGCTCCTGACGGAGCCCTACGTTTGCAGCAACATTTATCTTCTCTTTAACAGACGCCGGATAGCCGCAAAAGAGTCTTGTTGCTATTCTACAAATACAGGGCTTGGTTTGTCACAACATTTATTATCTCCTTAACAAGCGCCTGATAGTCGCGAAAGAGTCTTGTTGTGTTATGCGACAAACACAGGGCTTGTGTTTGTCACAACATTTATTACCTCCTTAATAGACGTGGGATAGTCGCGAAAGAATCTTGTTGTGTTATGCGACAAACACAGGGCTTGTGTTTGTCACAACATTTATTACCTCCTTAATAGACATGGGATAGCCGCGAAAGAATCTATGTTGTGTTATGTGACAAACACAGGGCTTGTGTTTGTCGCAACATTTATCTTCTCCTTAACAGACGCCGGATAGCCGCAAAAGAGTCTTGTTGCTATTCTACAAAAACAGGGCTTGTGTTTGTCGCAACATTTATCTTCTCCTTAGCAGACGCCGGATAGTCGCGAAAGAGTCTATGTTGTGTTATTCGACAAACACAGGGCTTGTGTTTGTCACAACATTTATTACCTCCTTAATAGACATGGGATAGCCGCGAAAGAATCTATGTTGTGTTATGCGACAAACACAGGGCTTGTGTTTGTCACAACATTTATTATCTCTTTAACAGATACCCGATAGTCGTGAAAGAATCTTGTTGTGTTATGCGACAAACACAGGGCTTGTGTTTATCGCAACATTTATTACCTCCTTAATAGACGTGGGATAGCCGCGAAAGAATCTATGTTGTGTTATGAGCCTGTATCGTAAGTTCGATACAGGCTCTCTTTGTTCAGGTACCTGATGGAGACTTATCGCCATTTAGACGATTCTCAGACCCTTTATTTATTTTTGCTACAACCTCAACATTTATCTTCTCTTTAACAGACGCCCGATAGCCGCAAAAGAGTCTGTGTTGTGTTATGCGACAAACACGGGTTTCTGAAGGAGCCTGAACAAAAAATACAGATGTTGTACCTCCTTAATTATTTATACTCACATTAGTACCGTGATTACCATAGCTCAGATGTGCAAAACGGGGATATTTCTCTTTGTATTTTTTAAATACATTTTCTGGTTGTTGTATCCCGTTTACGACCATTCCGTTTTTTGAGATGACCAGGTCCTCTATACTTTGTTTATCCGCAACAATTTTATCATTGATCAGATCATCGATCAGGCTTGCCATTAATTTACGATCTTCTGCGGCTTGTGCACGGTCTTTATCGGCCTGTATACGATCCAGTTTTGCCTGCTCACGGTCTTTATCCGCTTGTGCACGGTCTTTTACCGCCTGCTCACGATCCTTTTCGGCTTGTTCCCGGTCCCGCTTTGCCTGTTCGCGATCTTTTTCTCCCTGGGCCCTGTCCTTAACAGCCTGTTCCTTGTCTTTATCCGCCTGTGCACGGTCGTTTGCCGCCTGCTCACGATCTTTCCCCGCTTGTTCCTGGCCCCGCTTTGCCTGTTCGCGATCCTTTTCTACCTGGGCCTTGTCCTTAACAGCCTGTTCCTTGTCTTTATCCGCCTGTGCACGGTCGCTTTCTGCTTGCTCACGATCTTTATCCGCCTGTGCCCTGTCCAGTTTTGCCTGGGCCCTGTCATGTATGGCCTGTGCACGGTCTTTCTTAGCCTGGATCTTATCCTTCTCTACCTGCTCATTGATCTGATTGATAACAGCGCGGTAATCGCCCCAGTTAGCAGCAGGAATTAATTTACCATCTACAGAGAATGCTGTCATCTCTCCTTTCACTGTTTTCATGTTATAACTCACGCCATTCATATTCGTATTAATAGTTTCTTCCTGGTCATTGGTCTTTAATGTTGTGCTGGTTGTTCCGACAGATTTTTGTGCATTCACGGCTGTTGTAAACAGGGAAGCTGCAAAGATGAATACATAGATTCTTTTCATGGTTTTTAAATTTTTAAAAGGTTTTAAAAGGGCAATACGATTTCTGTTCACCTTTCAGTGAATGTTTATAGTGCTTAATAAAATGAAGTGGATTTATTATTGAGGCTGCTTATCCCTCATCGCTTGTTCTTTTTCTTTATCAGCCTGTAACCTGTCTCTTTGGGCCTGCTCTTTATCCCTGCGGGCCTGCTCTCTATCCTTATCGGCCTGGGCACGGTCTCTGTCTGCCTGGGCACGGTCCCTTTGTGCCTGCATACGATCTTTGTCAGCCTGCACCCTGTCTTTCACAGCCTGTTCGCGGTCTTTTACAGCCTGGTCACGATCTCTTTGTGCCTGTTGTTTATCATGGATGCTTTGTTCACGTGCCTGTTCTTTCTCACGGTTGAACTGTTCTTTATCGTGGATGCTTTGTTCACGTGCCTGTTCCTTCTCACGGTTGAACTGTTCTTTATCGTGGATGCTTTGTTCACGTGCCTGTTCCTTCTCACGGTTGAACTGTTCTTTCTCACGGTTGAACTGTTTTTCATCACGGTTGAACTGTTCTTTATCGTGGATGCTTTGTTCACGTGCCTGTTCTTTCTCACGGATGAACGGTTCTTTATCGTGGATGCTTTGTTCACGTGCCTGTTCCTTCTCACGGATGAACGGTTCTTTATTGTGGATGCTTTGTTCACGTGCATGTTCCTTCTCACGGATGAACAGTTCATTATTGTGGATGCTTTGTTCACGTGCCTGTTCCTTCTCACGGATGAACAGTTCTTTATCGCGAACTTCCTGTTCCTGATCATCTAATATCTCTTCCTTATCAAGGACCACCTGTTCCTTTTCTTCTGCTGTTATTGCTGGTTGTACCTGCTTTATTTTTTTATGTTTAGCAACAACCGGCTTTTGCACTGGTCGCTGTTCCTGTATTGTATGTTCCTCTTTTACGATCGTCCTTACCTGCATTACTCCGGCTGCAGTCATGATCACAGCAAGGACCAATATCCCTGTCATGAAAAACACTTTCTCTATTGGATTCAGCGTATTATTCTTATTATGAACAATGCGACTCACTCTTTGTAACAGGTGATTTTTCTTACCGGGAAAAGCAACTACATAATTATTACTATGTTCTTTAAAGCTGATCAGCGCTTCTATAAATGCTCTTTTATTGTTCGTTTGTGCCAAAGCGATATCATCACAACAATGTTCACGTTCCTCACGCAATAATGAAGAGATCCACAATAACCCCGGATTAAAAAAGAAGAGCGCTTCTGTAATATTCTGTAAGAGATTTATACAATAATCATTGCGACGGATATGTGCCAGTTCATGTAACAACACGGCTTCAACCTGACTGGCGGGCAACCCGGACAGTAAGCCAACAGGCATCAGTATTACCGGTTTGAAATGTCCTATTACCAGGGGCATTTTCACATACCCGGATTCAAATAAAGTAACAGCTTTTTTTATCTGCAACTGCTCGCAGAGCAACACTATTTTGTTCTTCCAGTAATCTTCAGGAGAATAAATGTTCTTATACCTGGCACGACGGAGGTATACCAGCCCTCCCATCATTTTCACTGCTCTTGCTATAAATAGTACAAACCATAACAGCAATACCACCGGGGCATTTGCCGAGAAATAACTGACAATCGTTTGTGTATACTGCTTAATATTATCTGCCTGCAGGTGTAAGAAATCAACTGGTTGCAACCGGTGTTGCTGCCATTCCCAGGCAAAAGTAAAAGCACAGCCTGTTATAAACAGCAACAGCTGTAGTAATATCAGGTTATAACGTATCACGGAAGCAGATCGTTTGGTGACCATCAGCACGCCACCTGTAATAACGGACAGCAGTAATCCCTGCCATAACGAATGGATCAGCGTCCAGCTGAAAGCCTGTACCAGTTGATCTGTTATCATGCGTATTATTTATCCATGTTATTAAGCATGTCCTTTATCTTCTTCAGTTCTTCCGCAGAGGTTTTATCATTACCCAGTAAAGCCACCATCAGGCTGCTTGGCGACCCATTATACATGGAATCTACAAAACGCCCCAGCAGGTTACCTTTTACCTTTTCTTCCACCAGGTTAGCACTATAAATATGCTTCATATTCGTTTCATCCCGGTCCAGCATCCCCTTCTCTTTCATCACCTGCATCAGCTTTAAAGTAGAGGTATATATTACTGCCTGCTTCTGCTCATTCAGCTTGTCATGCACAAATCTTACCGTGGATGGCCCATGCTGCCATAACACCTGTAATACGTCCATTTCGGTCTTGGTAGGAATAACTTCATCTTTCATGATTTAAAGGTACGTATTAAAACGTACGTTTCATCAAGAAGGGTAACTTTTTTTTCTAAGCACATACCAAAATGATAATCCGCTCTCTCATTTTGATATAGTTAACGCTGGATAATTAGTGAAGTATACTTATTAATGTATTGATTTTTATATCCTTATGATTGGCCTTTAATTCTGGCATTTCAATCGCATAAGGGGTGGCATGAAAAAGCATTTATTCATTTTTACTCTGCTGACGGCCGTTGCACTGAATACATTTTCTCAGGTAGATTCTGTAAAACGTTCTCTGCCATCGCCGCTTGAATCTCCTCCATTTCCAACCAGTGAATGGGACGGGGCCCCGCTTATAGGCGTGGATGCCACAGCACCTGTATACCCGCTGCAAAAAGCACTGGGACTCACTAAAACCAAACTTAGATTTTATGGTTGGATTGATCCGGCAGTAAACATAAGTTCGTCAAAATCATCCAATGCACCAACATCGTATGATCTCATTCCTAACAAGGTAGTACTGGACCAGATTGGTCTTAAATTCGACCTGCAACCAAATACCATACAAACAGATCACATTTCTGCAGGGTTCCTCTTCACGACCATCTTCGGTACTGATTATCGCTACACTACGGCTAAAGGTTATTTTAGTGACCAGCTATTGAAGCATAATAATAAATATGGGTTCGATCCCGCCGAAATGTATGGACTGATATACTTCCCGAAGATAGCTGACGGTATGATCTTAAAAGTCGGGCGGTTTATTTCTCCTGCTGATATTGAAGCGCAATGGGCTACAGATAATTACCTCTACTCGCACTCTTTGATGTTTTCAGTAGATCCTTATACGTTCACCGGGGCACAGGCCACTTTTAAGCTGGGGTCATACTGGCAACTGGAAGTTGGTGTACATACCGGAAATGATGTGGCGCCATGGAGTAACTCGGCAAGCATTAACGGTCTGTTAATGGCCCGCTGGGTTTCGAAAAATAATAACAACTCCATTTATGCAGGTATCAATTCATTAGGTGCGGGTAAGTACAAAAATAATCATGACGACCTGCAAATGATCGTTGCCACCTGGGGACACAAGTTTAACAGTATCGTGCATATGATGACAGAAGTATACTATATCTGGCAGAAAGATGCACTGGTAGGGGGAACGGTCATTGATGGTCCGCCACAACCATTCTTTAAAGGGGTGGGTGCAGGAAACCCTATTCCCGGGCTATCGAATGCGCTGGGTGCCGTTAATTATTTCCAGGTAAAACTTTCAGGGGCCGACTACCTCTCCATTCGCAATGATTATTTAAACGATGCTAAAGGGAACCGCACCGGTTTTGCGACTGCCTATTCCAGTCATACTATTGGGGTTGTTCACTTCTTTAACCCTTATATAAGGGTACGCCCGGAGATAAGATATGAACGTGCATATGCAGATGGTGTAACGCCTTATGATAATGGTATAAAAAAAGACCAGTATTCAGCAGCAATGGATCTGATCGTCCGCTTTTAAAAGTATAGGGTTATATTATAGTAAACGTCTAAGCTGGTAGTGTCTCAGATTTATCTTCGCGGCAGATGTTGTTATTGATAATACACCTTATCTGACGTGAATATCAGGTGAAGTTTAATTGAAAAACAAACCTTGAGCCCTTATTCTAAAGTTAAATCAGGGAGCTAAACAGTCAGATGCAGTGTATTATCATTAACAGCATCTGCCAAACATAATATTCAAACTGAGACACGACAAGGATAGTGTCTCAGTTAATCTTTGCGGCAGATGTTGTTATTGATAAATACCTTATCTGACGTGAATATCAGGTGAAGTTTAATTGAAAAACAAATCCTGAACCTAAAGCTACATCAGGGAGCTAAACAGTCAGATGCAGTGTATTATCATTAACAGCATCTGCCAAACATAATATTCAAACTGAGGCACTACCTTTAAAATGTTTTATCCCCTAAAACATACGAACCTGATGGTGACAGATAGCCGTTTAAGCGCCCTCTCTCTTATTCCGCTCTTAAACTCTTTACCGGGTTCATTAACGCAGCTTTGATACTCTGGAAACTGACAGTGAGCAGAGTAATGACCAGGATACCAGCGCCGGCTACGGCAAAAATCCACCAGGAGATATCAGATCTGTATTGATAATGCTGTAACCAATTATTCATCAGATAATAAGCCAAAGGAATGGCTATCAGCAAAGATATAAATACCAGCATCACAAAATCCTTTGACAATAATTTCCAGAGATTAAATACTGACGCGCCCATCACTTTCCGCACGCCTATCTCTTTGGTGCGCCGTTCGGCCATAAAAGAGGCCATACCAAAAAGACCCAGACAACTGATAAAGATAGCCAGGATAGCAAAGAAGCTGGCCAGCTTACCAATCCTTTCCTCATTCCCGAATTTCCAGGCATATTCATCATTTACAAAGCGGTAATCAAACGGAGTATCAGGATTATACTTTTTAAAGACCTTCTCAATTTTACTGAGAGCATCAGGCACCCCGGCACCAGGATTGATCTTTACATGAAGGATATTGATACCCTGAGTGGTTAAATGGTACAACGATGCCCTTACAGGCTGATAGGGCGACTCTACGATCATATCCTTAATCACCCCGATCACCATAAATTGTTTATCACCCCATGTAATCATTTCTCCTACCGGATCTTTCAGCCCCATAAACTTTACGGCAGCCTCATTTAAAACAAATGCAGCAGAATCCGCTATAAAGGCAGGAGAAAAATCACGCCCCGCTTTAAACTGCCAGCCCACCGTTTTACCATACTCAGCAGATACCCCGGTGTTAGGGAAATCAACGGCCATGGAAGGGTCTTTTCCTTTCCAGCTGATGTTTCCGTTCGTAGACCATACAGATGTCGCAGGACCGCTGGCTCCTGCCATTTCCACAACAGCACCAGTACTTTTAAAATCCTCTTTTATTGTTTCAAAATGATTGCGCATAACATCCCCATCCATTTGCAGGGAAAGCAGCCCTTCGCGGGTATACCCTACCGGTCTGTTCCTGGCAAACTGGATCTGCCGGAAAACGGTAATCGTACCAATGATCAGGATCACAGATACTGTAAACTGCAACACCACCAGCACCTTTCTGGGGATAGCTGCATTACGCCCTACCCTGAAGGTGCCTTTCAGGACCTTTACCGGCTGAAAAGATGAAAGGTACATCGCAGGATAGCTACCGGCAATCAGGCCCGTAAACAGGCTTACAATGATGCCTGTTAACCAGAAAACAGGACTGCTCCAGAGGATAATCATTTTCTTACCCGCTACACTGTTGAAGAAAGGCAATGCCAGCTGCACCAGGATAATGGATAATATAAATGCAAGGGCCACTACCAGCAGGGATTCACTGAAGAACTGTCCGATCAGTTGCGCACGTAATGAACCGATCGCCTTCCGGATGCCTACTTCTTTGGCACGTTTCTCGGAACGGGCAGTACTGAGGTTCATAAAATTGATACAGGCCAGCAATAAAACAAATAGGCCAATGATACCAAACAACCACACAAACTGTATCCGGCCACCACTATTGATCCCATTCTTAAACTCTTCATACAGATGCCACCGGCTCATAGGATGCAGGAAGATCACGGGATTATATTGCTTATCCACTGCCGCTATATGATCCATCTTCACCTTACTGATCTTTGCAGAAACATCTGCCATATCAGCATTGTCTGCTATCTGTACATATAAGAGGAAAGCATTACTGCCCCAGGGCTGGTCATTGGATGTTATCCACGGCTCATTACGTAAATATGTTGCCCATGTTCTCAGAAAGGATATACCACTAAAGGTAGAATTACGGGGCAGGTCTTTATATACACCGGTAACGATTTCCGGGGCCTCTTTATCAAATGAGATGGTTTTACCTACAGGGTCTGTATCTCCGAAAAAATCTTTTGCTACAGATTCGGACAACATCACAGAACCAGGGTCTTTCAAACCGGCATAGGTACCCCTCAGCATGGTAAGGCCCATCAGTTCCGGTGCTCCCGGTTCCATAAATTTACCTTCCTTTACTATTTTCTTTTCACCTGATATCAGCAGGGAACTCTGATTCCAGGAAGCCATCACTACCTGTTTAAAGTAACTTCCGTAGCTGCTGCGGAGTGTCTCTCCCATGGGCAATGGCATTGTTTGCCAGGTATCAATGGTCCCGTTAAAATTCTGGTTCTGTTTTACCTGTGCAACGCGGTCGTAGTTTTTGTTGTATTTCTCAAAAGACATCTCATCCCATATCCACAGGCCAATGAGCATGGCGACGGCCATACCGGTTGCCAGTCCGCCGATATTGATAAGAGAGTAGCCTTTGCTTTTTATAAGATTGCGCCAGGCAATTCTGAAATAACTGCTGATCATAAGGGAATGGGTTATAATACCGTTGCTGCAATCAAAAGTATGCCAATAAAAAAACCACCTGATTTACAGGTGATTAAATAATTTAAATGGATAGAAGTGTCCGGTTTCGTTACACTATACTGTTCATTTTTGAGCTGATACAAATGGTATGATCGCTTTCATCAGCTCTTCCTTCAGTGGCAAATCCGGCTGATTATACGTACTTAAATTCGCGTTCCGTTCTGCAGGAGCTGCTTTGAGTATATGGTTCATCCCTTCTATTTCCACCAATACCGCATCTGGCTTTGCTTTCTTCAATAACTCCGCATCGTGGGTACTCACCTGTAAATCTGTAGTTCCCTGTATGATCAGTACCGGAATCTTCAGCTTTTTGATTTCCTGCTGCGGATCATATTTCATCCAGGATATCATAAAAGGCTGTACTGCGCTATTGAATAACATTTTCAGTTCTCCGGAAGGCTCCTGTATGGTATATCCCTTCTTTAAGCTGTCCATCAGTAAAGATGCCTTCGCCGCACTATTGGGCATGGAGACGGCTAATTGTTTCCTGAGGATAACATCTATTGGCTCTCCTCCTCCTGCGATGGAAATATAACCGGCTACATTTTCCTTTGAGGCCAGCATCCCTATGAATGCGCCTTCACTATGCCCTGCTACATATACCTGGGCATACCTGCTTTTTAACATTTTGATCAAGGCTACTGCATCATCCACCATCGTCTCCAATCTCATATCTTTCACCGGCATCATGTCGGAGGTCCCTACACTACGTTTGTCGTAACGCAGACTGGCAATACCTGCTTTCTCCAACGCTGCTGCCATCATTTTAGTGCAGTTGGTCCTGAGTCCCATCGCGCTGTTCCCGTCCCTGTCCGTAGGACCTGAACCTGCTATGAATAATACTACTTTCTTACTGCCAGGAGGTGCTATCAACGTTCCATGAATACCATTCAGCACTACGTTATCACTGTCTTTCTTTTCTTCATACAGCACAAAATTAAGTACCTCCAACTGGTTATCATTATTCAGATGCATCGATAACCTCAGGGTAACTTTCGCAAACACTGCCTTATAGGCATTTTCGTTGCTGATAGGCGTTACACTTTTCAACTCTCCGGTCTGACTATTCAACTGATCGATCATCGCCGTTGTTTTATCCAACGGTAATGCTGCTTTCATTTCAGGGGCAAACATATTGAAAAGGCTGTCGGCCTGTTTCTGATTATAATATCGCTGAAATTTCGCAACAGCTGCGGGATAATCTGCCTGCGCGACTGCGCATACTGTTTTTAACAGTACGAAGAGAATAAACAAACCTCTTTTCATGATTAATGTAATGTATAGTGAAGGATAATTTTTGATACAACTTCTGCTAATATCAATGAGATGATAAACAACCACACAGATCTTTGCCCTTTGATATTAGCCGATACTTTAAAAGCATTGTATATCAGGGCTATCACCCATATAGCACCCCCCAGGGAGATGAATACAAAAAATAATAGCTGTGGTGAGATATGGAACAGATCTTTTGTTTGCGGCGCTAAAAAGTCAACCAATGCCAGCAATACAAAAGGGCCGCGGGCTAAGGCAAAGGTGCCTGCTATATCAATAAACCGTACAGTAGAAACGGAGAATATTCTTCCGGTGATAAAAAACACGAGTACCAGGCTGCTCCAGTCTATAAATGGTTCTGCTACATAATGCCAGGCAGGGTACATCTCATTACCTGCAAATACATGCGCATCAATAGCGCCATCAAAATGAGTATGACTGTAATAAGCGATACACGCAGTAATAAGTATGATCATCCAGCCTATTACCAGCGACTTAAAACCGGCAATATAAGTGAACGGATTAAAGATCCAGGTTGTCATTGATCAGCTTTTAAGATTCTTTCGTTGGCTTCTATTTTCTGAATGATATCATCCAGCAGGTTACGTACCGTGGGATAACTCAGCCCTAATTGCTGGGCCATCACTTTCAGGCTTCCACTGCTCTTCACAAAGTCCAGTACAAACTGTAATTCCTCTCCTGAAAGTCTTGCCAGTAAAGGCAGCTCAAAAGAACCGGATACCACTGTTGCACAGGCATCGCACGACAGCGACGTCACTTTCAGTGGCGACTGACAACTGGGGCAAACATGCGGGAGCGATTTCTTTAACTGCTTCATTGTTTAATAAAGTTAAACAAAATATTAATAAAATTGATTTTTCGGTTAATTTTATTTCACAAATTGGAGCAGTGTGCATTGGCAGATGCTATTAATGTATCTGACTGTTTAGTTCCCTCATTTGGCTTTAGGTGCAGGAGTTGTTTCAATTTAACTTCACCTGATATTCAGGCATATTTATCATTAACAACATCTGCCGCGAAGGTTAAACGGAGGCTGTACTCTTGTCGTGTCTTAGCTTGAATATTATTACAACGTGCATTGGCAGATGCGGTTAATGATAATACACTGCATCTGACTGTTTAGTTCCCTCATTTAGCTTTGGAATATGGGTGCAGGAGTTGTTTTCAATTTAACTTCACCTGATATTCACGTCAGATAAGGTGTATTATCATTAACAACATCTGCCGCGAAGATTAAACGGAGGCTCTACCCTTGTCGTGTCTTAGCTTGAATTTTATTACGGGGTGCATTGGCAGATGCTGTTAATGATAATACACTGCATCTGACTGTTTAGTTCCCTGATGTAGCTTTGGAATATGGGCTCAGGGATTTGTTTTTAATTGAACTTCACCTGATATTCACGTCAGATAAGGTGTATTATCATTAACAACATCTGCCGCGAAGATTAAACGGAGGCTGTACTCTTGTCGTGTCTTAGCTTGAATTTTATTACAGGGTGCATTGCCAGACGCTGTTAATAATAATACACTGCATCTGACTGTTTAGTTCCCTCATTTAGCTTTGGAATATGGGTGCAGGAGTTATTTTCAATTTAACTTCACCGGACATTCACGTCAGATAAGGTGTATTATCATTAACAACATCTGCCGCGAAGGTTAAACGGAGGCTGTAACCTTGTTATTTTGCTTTGCGTTTATTAATCTCATTATTAAACTTCTAAAAACCTTACATTCCTAAAGCTCAAAATTAAATTCCGGCTAAACAACAGGAAGCCTTCCTTTTTATGGAACTTTGTTTAAAGTACTATATAGATGCTTAATTTTATTTCATAAATGGCTTACAGACAGCATCCCTGATATTGCAAGGTAATTTGGAGTAAACTAGTTCTTGGATCATTAAAATCTCCTTTGTATATTTAGTACGACACAACCCTATTTTGTTAATCATTAAACACACCCTCAAATGAGAAATTTGAAAGTCCTCATGACCCTCCCATTATTTGCCATGTTATTGCTGTTCAGCTCATTTACCACTAAACAAACGCCCAAACAGGCGGCTATAACAAACTATGCATGGTACACCCCTGCTGGTCAGTTTGTTGCCTGGAGTACATTGGTAAATGCTGAAGTTGTCAGCGATGCTACTACGGACCCCACTGATGGAACGTTAGTATTATTAGGATATACCAACGGAGGCCCTACTGTGCCACCATCCGGAACGCTTGTATATCAGTTGTATTCTCATCCATAAGTAAAACACACTTCATTGGAAGAGCCTGTATCGTACTTACGGTACAGGCTCGTTTCATTTGGGTACCTGATGGAGACTTATCGCCATTCAGACGATTCCAGGCCCATTAGTTTACACACGCACTACGGCTATACATGCTGCAAGCAAGGTAATGGCGATCAATGCATAGTAGGCTCCTCGGGTATATACTTTACCGCCAAAGCGTGCATTGATGATAGTAACCACAATAAACAATCCGGTTTTAGGCACTACTTTATAGTAATTCACGTGAGGGTATTTCAACGCTACCATTGCAATACCAGTCAGCAACACTATCATCCCCAATATGAAACCTAATGGTCCGCGTACACGGGTGTTATAATCCTGCCACTGGGATAATAAGGTACAGAGATAAACAGCAAAGCAGATAAAGTGGATCAGCAGGATAATATTAAAAAGCAACATTGGTAGAGGCTTTACGTGATGTTAAAAGATAATAAGCTCCCAGTGCAATACCAAGTATCACAGCGATGATATGTGGATACAAACGTTCTGTAAGATGTCCGGGTGCGCTCAATACGATCAGGAAATCGGTAACGGGTACTATCGTAATTGTCAACATCAATATGCCTAGTCCACGTTGTGTATGTGTCAGCAGCATAGCCAGTATTGCCAGGCCTACGGCCAGGTCGCGTATGCCTTTTATATAGTGAAAGGAATAGTCATTGCCGGTAGGTGTTTGTATACCAAAAGCCAGTTCGGCTACATATGGCATCAGGAGGAAGCGTGCGCCGATAAATACCAGCAACAGGCCGGTGATCAATGTACAGCCAAAAGCGATGTAGGAGAGTGTCTTTTTCATTTGATGCATTTTTGATTTGATGCAACAAAGATAAAACCGGCCATTGGCCGGTTCGTTCACCCAGGTTAATAAATCACAGGGAAAGCCTTTTTCTTATACGGCTTAATGAAGGTGGTTTAACGCCTACATAAGAAGATATATAATATTGAGGAATACGCTGTTGCAGATCAGGATAATCATTTACAAAATTGAGATAACGTTTTTCCGGACCATCAGCATACATGGAATTTATCTGATCCAGGGTCAGCAGATAAAGATACTCACACACCAGGCGACCGAATTTCTGTCCTTCTTTCACTTCTTCATATATCCTTTGCAGATCATCATAGGATATTACCAGTATCTCACAGTCTTCCAGGCACTGTATACCCCGTTGCGATGCTGAATGGTTCAAAAAGCTCTGATAATTGCAGGTAAATTCGTTTTCTTTTCCGAAATGCAGGGTTATCTCCTCCCCATTATCTTTGATCGTATAATAACGGACCAGCCCCTTTTGAATAAAGCCTGCTTCCCGGCAAACCTCCCCGGTCCGTAAAAAGTAATCGTCCTTCTCATATGTTTTACAAACAATTAACGAGGATATAAATTCCTTCTCTTCATCGTCCAGATGAACAAAATATTCGATAGCTTTAATAAAGTCGACATACATGCCCTTAAGATAATAAAAATACCCAAGAAGACAACCGGTAGTGATTCAGTTTGATTATTATGACAGATATTGTTGAGCATAAATACACTGCATCTGACTGTTTAGTTCCCTGATGTAGACTTGGAATATGGGTTCAGGATTTATTTTCCCAATTTAACTTCACCTAACGTTCACGTCAGATAAGGTCTTTTTATGCTCAACAACACTTGTCGCAAAGATTATGTAATCAAACAGCATCACTATCTTATTTATAAAATTTTTGCACTAATAATAATTATAAGTACTTTTTGACAATTCCTGACAAAACCAGCAGATGCTGCCATTGGGGCTCATATATAATTTCAGTTAAGAGAAATTATGAAGAATTTGAAATTGTGACAGTTAATATCCTGGAAGAATGTCCATCATAGTTTCTTAAACATCCCTTCCGTCATTTTTAATTACCCATAATTATATACATCTTTTCAAGAATTATATAACTCTTTCAGCCCTATTTTTGGGAAGGAATGAAAAGGACCAGGACCATACAGATCAAAGCGCTTTTCCTGCTTGTAGTTTTCGCCCTGAATACTATGACGGGGTTTGCCTGTGCGGTAGGTATGGAATTTGCGTCCCATCATCATCATGAGCACCATCATCATCACACAGCCGGCAAACCTGCTGATCACTGCTGCAATAAACATGTAATCAGGTTTTCGCTGTTAGATAAATTGCTTACCGGGTCTGTCAATGCAGGCATTGAAAGCCCTGTTAACGGTATCGTCATTCCTTCATTCTATTTATCCTCTTCAGATCCTTCTCCTACACCAGCAAAACAAATACCCTGGCAATTCTTTTTCGATCCTCCCGATATTCGGGTATACATTCAATCCTTCCAGATCTGATTTTTGCAATATACAGGGTTCAATGCGCTGAAAACCATTGAATAATGAGCCATTTCTATTTATCAGAAGCAACTTATACTGTTCAATATGTTGAAAACCATTGAATAATGAGCCATTTCTATTTATCAGAAGCAACTTATACTGTTCAATATGTTGAAAACCATTGAATAATGAGCCATTTCTATTTATCAGAAAGCAACTTATACTGTTCAATATGTTGAAAACCATTGAATAATGAGCCATTTCTATTTATCAGAAGCAACTTATACTGTTCAATGAACCATTGAAAAATGAGCCATCTTCATTGTCCGGAAAGCAACAGATACTGTTCAATGTGCTGAAAACCATTGAACAATGAGTCATTTCTATTTGTTCAGAAATTAAAAACTACTTCAGATGAAAAATATACTCTTTTTAGCTGCGATCCTTTCTTTCGCAGCCTGCAATAACAATACTCCCGCTAAAAATAACGATACTATACAGGTAAAACCCGCTACAATGGATGCGAAACCTGCGGATACAAAACCAGCCGCTTCCATAAAGGGGATCGTTGCCGGTTATCTGAGCATGAAAAATGCACTGGCCAGCGACAATGGTAATGAAGCAGCCACTGCCGGCAATGCCATGGTATCGGCTTTCCAGCAATTCGATACTTCTTTATTGACTGCCGGACAAAAGAAAACTTACGAAGACCTGGAAGAAGATGCCAGGGAACATGCGGAGCATATCGGGAAAAATGCCGGTAATGTCCCACATCAACGGGAACATTTCGATCTGTTAAGTAAAGACATGTACGAACTGGTTAAAACCTTTGGTAGCGATCAGCCATTATACCAGGATTATTGCCCGATGTACAACGATGGTAAGGGCGCTACCTGGCTGAGCGAAGTAAAGGAAATAAAAAACCCTTACCTCGGTAAAAAGATGCCAACATGTGGTTCTGTAAAAGAAGAACTTAAATAAAATAACATGAGCCGTAGCAGAAAAATACTTTTCGGAATATTGATCGTATTGATCGCTATACAATTTATTCAACCTGCCCGTAATAAAAACGGGCAGGTATTACCAACGGCTATTTCAGTTCCGGGAAATGTACAGCCCATTCTCAAAACAGCCTGTTATGATTGCCATAGCAATAATACCCAATACCCCTGGTATGCCAACATACAGCCGGTGAGATCATTCCTCGACTGGCACATTAAAGAAGGTAAGGAAGAGCTCAACTTCAGCGAGTTTGGATCTTATTCCCACAGAAGGCAGATAAATAAGTTAAAGGCCATCAGGAATAGTATTAACGATGGCAGTATGCCTTTATCTTCCTACACACTGATCCATAAAAATGCGCGGTTATCAGCAGCAGAAAAAGCATTGATTATAAACTGGGCGGAAAAAACAGCAGATAGTTTATCCGCCGGTAATTAACCATTAAATAAATACGTATGGAACATCAACATCCTCATGCCAACCCAGGTATGAATCATGCAGGACATGACCATCATGCTATGATGATCATGGATTTCAGGAAACGGTTCTATGTGGTGCTTGTACTGACTATCCCCATTATGTTGTTATCTACCATGATACAACATTTTATGGGCGTCAACTGGCAATTCCCGGGTTCTTCATATATCCTGTTCGTGTTATCCTCTGTAGTGTTTTTCTATGGAGGCTGGCCATTTTTGAAAGGATTAGCGGATGAGGTGAAAACGAAAAACCCCGGTATGATGTTCCTCATTGGCTTTGCCATTACTGTAGCCTATATATACAGTGTTGCTATTGTATTTGGCTTACAGGGGATGGACTTCTTCTGGGAACTGGCCACCTTAATCCTGATCATGCTGCTGGGGCATTGGATAGAAATGAGGTCCGTTGCCGGCGCTTCAAAGGAACTGGAACTGCTGGTGCAGTTAATGCCTGCAGAGGCACATATGGTCATGCCGGAGATGGTGCACGACGTGAAGACGGATACCTTGAAAGAGAATGATATCATCCTTATAAAACCAGGAGAAAAAGTAGCGGCAGACGGTATTATCTCCGAAGGAGAAAGTTACCTGAACGAGAGTATGTTAACGGGTGAATCTACGCCCGTACAAAAAGTAAAGGGAGATAAGGTGATTGCAGGCGCTATCAATGGCAATGGTTCTATTAAAGTGAGGGTCTCTCATGCGGCAAAAGATTCTTATCTGTCGCAGGTAATAAAGCTGGTGGACGATGCACAAAAATCAAAGTCAAAAACGCAGCTATTGGCCGATACAGCGGCAAAATGGCTTACCGTCATTGCATTGATCTCTGGTATTGCTACATTCCTGTACTGGTACTTAACCGGGCAATCCCTGGCCTTTGCCATGGAAAGAATGGTGACCGTTATTGTGATCTGCTGCCCTCATGCTTTAGGGTTGGCGGTACCGCTTGTAGTGGCAAAATCAACTGCTTTATCTGCGAAGAACGGCTTGCTGATCAAGAATAGGACGGCCTTTGAGAATGCGAGAAAAGTCACCACCATCGTATTTGACAAAACAGGTACATTGACCATAGGGAAATTTGAAGTATCCAAAGTGGTATCCTTACAAAAAGATATCAGTGAAAATGAGATCATCCGTTTAGCAGCTGCATTAGAGCAAAGATCAGAACATCCTATTGCAACGGGTATCCTGCAAAAAGCAAAAGACCTGTCTGTCTCCCCTCCTGCTACAGAAAGTTTTAATGCCATCACAGGAAAGGGTGTTGAAGCGACTGTAGAGGGTAAGAAAGTGCTGGTGGTGAGTCCGGGATATTTAAAAGAGAATAACATTCCTATCCCCCAGGGCTATACCGTCAATGATATAGAAACTGTTGTATTTGTCATCATCAATAATCAGTTAGCGGGATATATTGCTTTATCAGATGAAATCCGCCCGGAATCTGCCGAGGCGATTAAAACCTTACGGCAACATCATATCAGCTCGATATTACTTACCGGTGATAATAGTAAGGTCGCAAAGAGCGTAAGTGATACTTTGGGCCTGGATAGTTTCATTGCCGAAGTATTACCTCATCAGAAACTGGAAAAGATAAAAGAGCTGCAAAGCAAAGGTGCGTTTGTTGCCATGACTGGCGACGGGGTGAATGATGCTCCTGCCTTGGCCGTTGCTGATGTGGGTATTGCTGTTGGCAGTGGCAGCGATATTGCGGCAGAAACAGCAGGCATTGTGCTGGTAAACAGCAACCCCAGGGACATCGTAAGCCTGATCTTATTTGGTAAAGCTACTTACAGGAAAATGATCCAGAACTTAGCATGGGCAACAGGTTATAACGTGATCGCATTACCATTGGCTGCAGGTGTACTGTACAAACAGGGTATTTTATTAAGTCCGGCAGCAGGGGCTGTTTTAATGACGGTCAGTACGATTGTAGTAGCTATTAATGCCAGTTTGCTGAAAGTGAAATAGGACTAATAATGAGGTATTCTGTTGGAAATAGAAGAATGCTGTTTTTACTTGTACCAAGTTTATAAAACATAACGAACTCCGTTAGAAGCCCCCTGCTTTTATTAGCAGCAGGCGTGTTGTACAAACAGGGTATTTTATTGATTCCTGCGGCAGGCGCGGTCTTAATGACGGTCAGTACGATTGTGGTGGCTATTAATGCCAGTTTGCTGAAAGTGAAATAGGGTTAGTAATGATGTATTCTGTTGGAAATAGAATAATGTTGCAAGCACCAGGCTCGTTTTCAATAAAAATTGGGGCTGGAGCAAAAATAAATAAAGGGCCTGAGAAGCGTCTCAATGGCTATAAGCCTCCATCAGGTACCCGAATGAAAAATGGTTGTATCATACTTTTGATACAACCATTTTTTATTGAAACTTATTCTACAAATAATTTGTACCCAGACTTAAGACCCGTCCTTATATTATGACAAAATTATTCCACAATAATTTGTAACCGGACTTAAGACCCGTCCTTATATTATGGCAAAATTATTCTACAAATAATTTGTACCCGGACTTAAATCCTTTATCACCTCTTACGAGTACATAATATAACCCAGGCCTTTTACCATTCAGGTCGCAGCGGACCTGTTGTGTACCACCAGTCTCTGACCTGATAGTACCGAGATTATCTATCAGGCTACCCTGTGTATTATATACCCTGATAACAGCCTGTTCATTCTTTTGCAAGGTCACTGTTATCGTAGCTGTACCTGTAGTAGGATTGGGATAGATAGGTGGATTGGATGTTGTCATCTCTGATCCGGGAAGCATATAACTTGCCATTGTGGCAACGCAGCTGGCAGCTACCGGTGTTTTCCCTGTAATCTCTATCCAGTCAATATCAGCAGTGGCGCTGGCCGCTATTGATTGCAAACGGATGGTATTGTCTCCGGCATTCAATGATACAGTGGCCGTAGTATTCGCAAATACAGTGCTGCTGCTTGTTTTGGGGAATGACTGAGCACTGTTGACAGTAACCCCGTTTATTATCAGCGCCATAGTATAGGCATTGCTGCTACTGCTGTTTACATAATGCCAGTTAATAGAGTATGTTCCAGCCGCAGGCACATTGATCTTCCAGCTAACGCCCTTTCCTGCAGCGTTGGCCAGGTTGATCACTTTACCATTTGCAGCGCCACTGTTGCTGCTGATAGCGCCATCATAACTACAAAGGCCCTGTGAGGTGGAAGCATCATCTTCTATTCTGATAGTAGTATCAGTCGTATCTGAAGGCGTAGTAGTAGTGTCGCCGGTATTTTGTGCCTGGAAGTTAGCTGTAACGGATTTATCACTGTCCATTGTTATAGTCACTAAAGCGGAAGTGTATGATATGGCACCTGTCCACCCGGTGAAGGTATACCCTGATGCTGTAGTAGCCGTTATTGTCACTACAGTCCCCGCAGCGTAAGTACCGGCTCCTGTGATGGTACCTCCTGCAGCGGGTACCGCTGTAGTGGTTAGCGTATAAGTAACAGGAGGAGGCGTGGTAGTAGTATCAATTACCGGTGTAGTAGTAGTATCAGTTACTGGTGTGGTAGTAGTGTCTGTTACGGGAGTGGTTGTACTATCACAGTAAGGCCTTGTTAATGTGGCACCAGCGCTTGCCGTAACCAGGCTTTTTACATTTATGGCAGGTGTTATGGTCAATGTGTAAGGGGGAGTGAATGCAGTACGGCTGTTCGTGGTATCTCCGGAAGTATTGGTAAAAATATTATTCCTGGAGGTTACGGCAGTATATGTATTATCCATCGTAGTGATAGCATTATGTACATTCTCAAACACGTTACTTTCCACCAGCAGGTCTGCTTCAAAACCAGCCGTTACACATTTTGATGCAACCGTGCTATTGAAAAAGTTATTGACCATATGTACTTTTCCAAACCGTACCCTTGGCATGCGCTCTTTACAACCCTGTGCCCACCAGCAATGCTCCATGGTTACACGCAGATGTCCCCTGTCGCCGGTAGCGCCGTCGCTGGAGCCAAACAGGTCGGAGAAGCGGTGATCGTCCGAACCTCCGGGGCCACCAGCTCTCGGTGCTTTTAAATAGGTGAACTTGCACCAGCTCACAGTAACGTAGTCGGTCATATTTTTAATATCCAGGTTACCATCCATACCGTCCTGATATTCGCAATGGTCTATCCAGATATTAGTACTGTTATCCAGGGTCATGTTATCCCAGCCATCGGTATCATAAGCACCTGGTCCTTCAAATGTGAGGTTCCTGAAAATGATATTCGAACATCTTTTTACATACAGTATGCCCGAGCCATCTTTTGTCTGATCATTTGACACCAGTTTAGAACCTGGTAAACCATAAATCGTCTTTCCCGACTGGTCCTGTAAGCTGATACGGCCGGCAGAAGGAATCGTGATGACTCCTGAAATGTGGACTATCTTCACAGAAGCTGTAGTAATGGCCGTTTTAAGATCGTTGTAATTAGTAACAACTGTAGCAGTGGCTGTTCCTCCACCTGTTACACCACCGTTTTGACTGGCCCAGCCAACAACTGTACACTGACTTTGTGCAAATAAATAGACATGGCATAACACCATCAATAAAAAGCAGGTCTTTCTCATAGGTTTTTATGGTTAATCGTTAAAATGAAAGGGCGATATGGCAGTTATGTTGCCCGATTTTCGTTTACTCACAATGTTCACTGCTTCAAAATGCTAATTTTTTCTGGATTTTTATACCATTCTCAACAATAAATTTGTGCAATCGTTCCCGAAAGTAAAGACTCCTATCATTAAAAAAGGGCTAAAGCAATTTATATCAACAAGTTGGTTATTTATTGGTTTAAAACGGAAATCCGGGAAATATCTAAGGGTTGCTCTGAATAGTAATAGTATCTCCTAAAGCGTATCCTGAATAGTAATGATATCTTCTAAGGAGTATCCTGAATGGTAATAGTATCTTCTAAGGGTTGCCCTGAATAGTAATGATATCTTCTAAGAGTTGTCCTGAACCGTAATAGTATCTTCTAAGGGTTGCCCTGAATGGTAATGATATCTTCTAAGAGTTGTCCTGAACCGTAATAGTATCTCCTAAAGGGTATCCTGAATAGTAATGATATCTTCTAAGAGCTATCCTGAGTAGTAATGATATCTTCTAAGGGGTCTCCTGAATGGTAATAGTATCTCCTAAGGGTTGCCCTGAATGTTAATAGCATCACCGATACGAATAGTTCCGCTCCCCTTGTACAACAGATTCTGTCCGAAATAAATCTTATTATTTTTTGCGCGATAAGTGCTGAGTGTCTTCAGGGGTTCTTTGCCTTTTACAGCGGTTTGCTGATCGATGGTCGTAATGGTACAGCGAGCGCAGGGTTTAACACCAAAAAATTGTATATCGCCTATATTAAATTGCTGCATATCATCTTCCTGGAACGGCTGTCCTCCGGTAAATACGATATTGGGTCTGAAGCGGTCCATAGGCAAAGGGAATTCCAGCTTGTTGTTCAGGTCATCCAATGAAGCCTGACCAATAATCAACAAAGGATATCCATCAGAAAAACTGGTGATTTCTTTATTATGTGCATACAACGTATCTACCTCCCGCAGGGTACTATCGGGCATATATACCAGCCGGCAGGACATACCCAGTTGTTCACTAAACCAGGCATCCGCTTCAGTGCTTACGCATTGAGCAGCACAGGTGTCACTCCATACAGCGACCATTATCATTTCTGTCGTTAAGGGCTGAAAAGGGACCTTATAAAAAGCATCTGCGGTACTGGTATTTTGGACCAGCAAACCATCTTCATGCAGGCTTATTTTCAAAAAAGCCATAGCAGGTACTTCGCGTTGCGAGATGAAACGGTGGTTTTCATCTACCAGCATCCATCTTCTGTCGAATTTAAAACCGCGATCGGTCAGGGAAGCTGTGGGTAATGCAATTCCTCCCAATGATTTAACAGGATAAATATATAATTCGCTAACTGTAAGCATAGGAGCTAAGATATAAAATAGTAAAATTAGAACTGTCAACCTCTCCGGCAGCGCTATTGATCACCTGTAGTCATTCACAACTATTGTTTCACATTCGCAAGGCTGTCCATTGAATGTTGGATATTTATCAGCCGGGCATAAACGGCACCAAGTTGCAGCTTTTCTGCGTCTGCTTTGGCGTTAAGGCCCTGGTACATATGGTCAGCTATCCTTTCATTTATATTATTAGCACTATCCTTAAGTAATTTTTGTTCACTTAAAAGTTTTGTCTGCATGTTAGTGCGATTGCATCCGCAGGCGAATATTATAAGAAGATATAAGATGGCTGAAGATTTCATTGGAAGTTTTATTTAAAGTTGGGAAAATCAGGACCTATATTTCACGCAAAATAATAAATAACCGCCTATTCAGCGGTTACTACCCAATATTTCAAAATGAGACACTACCGATTTTTGATGAGAATAGGGAAAATTCAGTCGGGATAAACGGACCTCTTAACCCAGGGCTTTGTCCAACAACATCTTTCCGTTTTCGCTATAGACAAGGGGCAATGCAGCCTGCCTTCCTGTTTCACTCATTTTCCCCCAGGTTTTTTGCAGGATCTCTATCATTTTCTCTGCAGACTGTTTACTTATAAGATCATCGTACTGAAATTCCAGGAACACCAGGCAAAGGGCATTCTCCATGGTTTGAACATCAGCATCCGTCTTCAATCTTTTCTTCAATACAATCTCATTGACATGGGCAATGGTATCCGCGTCATATCCCAGCGACTCCAATATCTCTGTTGCTTTCTGCGCATGGAACTTCGACAGGTCGCTTCTCCATTTCAGGTAACCTACCCTGCCTTCAGGGTACGTTTTCCGGGCGATTTCCCATCTTCCTATATGCTGACACCTGGAAGCAAGTAAAAGGGGCTCATTAGCCTCCGGATCGAGCTTCTTTACCCATTCATATAATTGGATGGCATAAAAATATTCAGATGGATAATGCGCCCCATTCCATATTATCTCTGAAGGGTCCTTTCGGTTATAGGTATCAAAAAGATGAAAAGCCTGTTCTATCCTTGTCATAAGATCAGCGATTTGCTCAAAGTTATTCTAATTAGTTTAATATCACATAAAACATCATCCTATGGTAGGGTCTCAGTTTAATTTTCGCGCCAGATGTTGTTAATAAATATACCTTATCTGACGTGAATATCAGGTGAAGTTAAATTGAAAACAAGTTCCTGAACCCATATTCCAAAGCTATATCAGGGAGCTAAACAGTCAGATGCAGTGTATTTATTAACAACATCTGGCAATGCGAGAAATGATGGTAGTGGCTCAGTTAATCTTCGCGTAGATGTTGTTAGGATAAATACACCTTATCAGGTGAAGTTATATTGAACAACAAATCCTGAACCTAAAGCTACATCAGGGAACTAAACAGTCAGATGCAGTGTATTTATCCTAACAACATCTGGCAAATCATAATGACTGGAAACTACTTTGTTCATGAAAAGGTTTTTGTTTAAAATTCCTACTTTTGCAGGCAGTATTACCATAAAGAGTTAATTAATATGGGGTCTCAGGACGCTTCATCACCATATATCCCTGCAAGCAAGGAATTTCTGGAAAGTTTACCGGTTGCCATCTATACCACAGATGCTGATGGATATATTACGTCTTTTAATAAGGCGGCCGTACTGCTATGGGGCAGGGAACCGGAAGCCGGAAAAGACCGCTGGAGCGGATCGTGGAAGATGTTCAACCTGAACGGGACACCGCTTCCGCCAGAGAATTCCCCTACCGCCATTGCGCTAAGGGAAAGGAGGGCGATTGCCGGAGAACAGGTTATCATTCAGCGGCCAGACGGTACCCGGTTATACGTGAAATCACATCCCAGCCCTATTATCGATGCAGCAGGTAACCTGCAAGGCGCCGTAAACATGCTCGTCGACTATACCGAAATAAGAACGTCTGAGCTTGCTCTTGAAAAAAACATCGAAGAAAGGGCCGCTGAAATCATCCGTAAAAACAGCGAGCTCATAAGGAGTGAGGAAAGGTATCATAAAATGATCGAGGAGGTGGAAGACTATGCCATCATCCTGATGGATAAAAATGGCTTTATACTAAACTGGAATAAAGGCGCAGAAAAAATCAAAGGATATACAGAACAGGAGATCATCGGAAAGAATTTCAGACGGTTCTACCTGAAAGACGACCAGGAAAAGAAGCTGCCGGAGCAATTAATTTCGCAGGCTACCACCCATGGCAAAGCCATACATGAAGGATGGAGAGTAAGAAAAGATGGCAGTACCTTCTGGGGAAGTATTGTAATAACTGCCCTGCATGACCAGGAAGGCATTGTCATTGGATTTTCAAAAGTAACACGGGACCTTACAGAAAGGAAAACGGCAGAGGATAAAATAAAGCAATATACCTACGAACTGGAAATCCAGAACAAAGAGCTGCAACAATTTGCTTACGCAGCAGCACATGACATGAAAGAACCTTTAAGGAAAGTAAGTTTTTACACTTCCTATGTGCTGGAAAATGCGGCTATCACCCTCTCTGATAAGGACAACAGGTACCTGACATTAGCTATAGAAGCTACCAAACGCATGCAGGGGCTCATTGAAGACCTGCTCACCTATACCAAAAGTTCCAGTACTTATGGCACTTTTGAACCTGTTGACATGAACGAAATTGTTGCTGAAATAAGCCATGTTCACCACGAATTGATCGAACAGATCCACGCAAAGCTCATCGTCGGACCACTTCCTACTATTAACGGTATTCCCTTTCAGATCCGTCAGTTGATGGATAACCTGGTGGGTAATGCTTTAAAATATCATCATCCGGAACGCTTACCTGAAATCCATATCAGCTGTAAAAAGACATCCATACCATCCTCCCCTTTTCATTCCTTTTATAAAATTACGATCAGGGATAATGGAATTGGGTTCGACCAGAAACATGCTGAGAAGATCTTTGAAATGTTCGAACGACTTCATGGAAGAGAACATTATCCGGGGACCGGCATAGGACTGGCACTCTGCAGAAAGATTGTCCAGAATCATAAGGGGTATATCTATGCCACCGGGATTGCTGATGGCGGAGCTGAATTCTCGATTTACTTTCCCGTTAATACTGATGCAGGCTCAACGATTCAAACATATCCCTTACCATTTCTGTAAGTCCGGAGAATGAATCGGGCTTGATATAATATTTACTGGCCCCTCTCTGCATACACAAATTAATATGCTCCGGCTGATTGGATGTACTCCATACTATTTTAGGAACAGTAGTGTATATAGTAATCTGTTGCAACACTTCTGCTGCATTTAAGATAGGCATTTTATAATCCAGGATAATCAGCGTGGGAAGCGATCCGGGAGTACAGGAAGATAAGTAATTGATAACCTCCTGACCATTACACACACTCTCAATATGCAGGTCGGGGTAAATTGATGAAATCGCATCCTTTAATATTTCCTGGTCTTCCACATCATCATCAGCAAGAAGAATATATTTTTCTTTATTGGTCATCATTGGTGAAGCTGCCTGGGTTTTGCAATAAAAGAATATGATGAGATGCTCAGCTAGCTTAAACCTGCATATCATTCTACTTCCCTCCTGCAATTGCCATACCAAGGTTATGAGAAGGTGGCTGGCATTGAAGATAAAAAGTCATCCTCCGTTTTTCAACGAAGGATGACGGGATGACTGCTTTTAAGCAATTACCACTTCTTTGACAGCTTCGTGTCCGGGACGATCATAAACAGTTACTGTTATTTTCGTACCTGCCACAGGAAGGTTCGCTGATACGGCTTTATATGCCCAGCCTAACGCAGACGAACCTGCTTTTGCTCTCAGGGCCGCCTCGCCCTGCTCTACAAGCACGCCACCTGCAGTAGTGATCACCACCTGCATCTTCACTATCTTGAATTCATCGGCACGAATCACGATCGTGTCGCCGATATTACCCGTGTATAGTGTAGTCACGATGCTTTTTATTACAGGTTCGATGAACGCATCTCTGAAAGCAACGTTGTAGGCACTCTGGTTACGTTTTGCCACTGCAGCATAGAGTGCTTTGGTTACAGGGTCTTTAATAGCCCCCTTTGCGTACATGGTGGCTTCCTTAAATTTGTCCTGTACTCCCAGCTGATTCTCTGTAGCCGGGATGCTGGTCCCCCTGCTTTTTCTGCTTACAATGGTTTCTCCGGCTTTTTGACGGAGTGTCATTTTCTGTCCTACGGTACCGGACAAACCCTCTGTGAATATGTTATCTTTTGTCTTTGCCATTTTTGTGTTTTTTTGGTGTGATTGTTTAATAACAGCTTTCTGAGTGGAACAGAAGGCACCTCTCTCCTATTCCGGGTGCAGCCTCAGTAACTGTAATTGTTACAGCAATATTAATCAGGAATTCAACATGCTTTAAAAAAAACTATGCGAAGAACTAACAAATGCCTGGTGAAGATGCTAAAAATGCTAAGTGAAGTGATTTTTTAACCTATTATTTTGAGGTGTGTAATTAGTATATCCCTGGTTTTTTTACTGATGAAGATTTCCTTTTCGTTCACAATTACAGCTTCCTCTTCTATTTTTGAGATCTTGTCAATCGATACAATAAAAGCCCTGCTTACACGAAAGAATAAATCCTCCGGCAGCAAAGGTTCCAAACGATACAGTGCAATATTAATGCGGTAAGTAGTACTGGCTGTTACTATTTTTGAGAACAGGTTTTCTGTTTCGATATAATATATCTCACTGCTATTGATTTTTACGAGAAGGTTTGTCCTGATTTGAAGAAATAAGTCCTGATGCATAGTATATATTCTGAGGGTATATAGCCTATACGAATGTATGAAAAATACGTACTGTAAAGCAACGTATGGATCAGAAACTTGTCCTCTTTGTCCTTAATTCAGGACAAAGAACATAAATTATTTAAACTCCTGTTGAACCAATGTTTTATCCTGAGAAATTTCCTTATTTTTACGCTATCTCAATAAACTTATAGCATGTTATTTTTGTTTTTTATCCCACAGAATCATACTGGATTCATTCTCTAAAATTGTGATCTCTCACAATTCAATCTTCAGCTTTACACAATTATTTGTTTAAAGGGGATCCCCTATTTAAAACTAATTGATAATGCCCGTCAATTATATAAAACAGCAACAACTCTTCTTCGAAAGAGTAAGGAAAGACCCATCCATTACCTCTCAACATCAGGTACTGTACATACACCTGTTTCTTCAATGGAACAAACAGCACTTTAACCCATACATAAAATTAAACCGCGTGGAAATCATGTCTGCAAGTGGCATAGGGTCTACAGACACCTATTACACCTGCCTGAAATACCTTTCCTCTGCAGGTTATCTCATTTATCCCGATAAAAAGAAGGGGTGTGTTAAAATGCTGGAGTCGTACAAAGAAGTAAATCGTACTGATACCAGGACAAGCGATCATCCTGATACCGGGACAAGTGATCATCCCGATACCAGGACAAGCGAAAGCCCTGATCCGGGACAATCCGATCACTTAAAGAAAAATAAAGTCCCGGATTCAGGACTCCCTATTATTAATAATAAAACTGTTGTAAGTAATATAAACAGTACAAACACGAATTATACTCCCACGCTGGAAGAAGTATGCATTTTTTTTGAGTTACAAAAGTACACTCCTGATGAAGCCCGCATCTTCTGGGAACATTTCGACAGGAAAGACTGGCAAACGAATGGCAAACCTATCCTCAACTGGAAAGGAATGGCCGTAACATTTGTAACTGCTCTCAGAAATAATAAAAAAGACAATGGAACAACAAAAGATTTCGACACGCCTTAACTACGAGACTATTCGTGAGTGGATGAATAATATGGGTAAGAAGCAATTTGGAGATAGCTTCCATATCGGCAGTAAGGAGGCTGGCGTAAAAGCGATGGTAGCATGGGCGATTAGCCATGAAAAAGCGGCAAAGGACCTTGGTATAGACCTGAAAAAGGGTTTACTGGTAGCAGGCCTGGGTTCACGCAAGAACCAGATCATGGACCTGATACGGCTTTTTACGCTTGCACCGGACTATCACCCCAGGTTTGAAGTAGTCACCTGTTCTTTTATCGACAATGCCTTTTCAGTAAATGGACCTTCTGCTATCAGTCCATACATTACCAGCAATAGAAAGCAGAAAAAGGCCTTCTGCTTTACTGAACTGGGCAAAGAATTAAAGTCCAGGCACTATAGCGTCAGCTGTTACATAATGGAACAGATCATCCATATACGCTGCGAACACTACTTCAGGGAAGGTATACTCACACATGTGACGACCAGCCTTACCAGCGCCGAGATCGAATCGCGGTATGGTTTTCCCCTGAGAGACTATCTGAAGAATAATTTCAACAGGATAGTAATACGTGATGAGGAAGATGATGGTTCCTGAAGACCAGGAAGATGATAACTCTTGAATTGGTTTATCTTACGTTAATCCTACGTTCAAAGACGTAGGATTAACGTAGGATAAACTTACTCAAGAGTTGTTTTCAACCTGTTCAATACAGCTTCAGGTAATCCTGGATAGCTGTATGATATACGGTCTTCCCTTTAGGCACCGGATAATTTGCCTTTTTCACCGGATCACGCACAATATCCTGGGCAAAGCTGACAGCCGCCGCAAACCTCTCCTTTGCATTCAGCTGTGCAACACTGGGTTTCACCTTGCTCATATCAGGATACTTGCTGACAAAAGTTTTGCCGTACCGGTTCCTGTAAACGATTTGTTTTCTGATTGTTCCTCTTTTGCCTTCCCAGGCAGCAAAAGCGGAATTGTTGCATTTTGCCATAACTTTTTTTATGGAAAGTAGTAGTTTACTGAATACGAAAATGAACAATCTATGCGAAGATGCTAAAAAACCTATGTGAAGTTGCTAAAATGTCCTGGTGAGCTATTTCCGGTTTTGATATAGTTATTGCCATATGATAACATCTTCTCTCCCCCAGGCATTTGCAACTATCCGCAGACCGGATGTGACCATCATCACCAGCGACGGTTTAAGTGATCCATACAAAGAGGGTGACAATGATTGTAATGGCCCCGGTATGGAAGTATACGTAGAAACAACGCCTATTGAAGACCCTGTGCAGCATACCTGGCAATTCCAGCCGGTATACCAGGCAACCCGGTTAATGGCAGAACAGGGGAATGTGATCAGCCTGTTGGAAAAACCCACCTATATCACCATGGAGTTTCATGACGCAGGTGTCCTTTTTAAGACGGATAGAGGTACAGTAGAAGCTATCCCTGGTTAACGATACCCGATTCAATAATGAGGTCTCCTTAAGCCTGGAATCGGTTAAAATGATGAATGTTAAACTGCTCACCCTGGCCGAACTGAATTATATTATGCAGAATAGGAATAAAGGCCGGATCGAAGTGGCTGAACTCCTGATTAAACAGGGTAATGCGACTCTTTCTGCGCCGGATCACCCATCAATAATATAAATTTCCTATTTTACACAAATGAAAGGGTTGAATATAGATACCAGCAGTAAAGTGCCCGTTTACCTGCAGATAGTGGACTCTATCATGGCGGCAGTGCGTGACGGCGGGTTAAAACGCGATCAGCAGATTCCTTCCATCAATGAACTCAGCGAACATTACCTGCTCTCCCGTGGTACTGTGGAGAAAGCCTATAAGGAACTCCGGGATAAAAAGGTGATCATTTCCGTTAAAGGAAAAGGTTACTTTATTAACCGGACGGATATTGTTATCCCGCTGCGGATACTCCTTCTCTTTAACAAGATCAGCAACTATAAAAAGCAGGTCTATAATGCTTTTGTGAAAAGCCTGGGAGATAGTGTGTTCGTAGACCTTCATATGCACCATCACAGCGTTGCCCTCTTCGAAAACCTCATCAATAACCACCTGGGGGATTATGATTATTATGTGATCATGCCTCACTTTTACGATCATCCCGAAGACGTTGTACGTATCATCAAACAGATCCCTGCAGACCAGCTAATTTTGTTAGATAAGGACCTGCCTGTCCTTAACGGCAATTATGCTGCTGTATACCAGGACTTTGAGAAAGATATCAATGAGGCGCTGTATGAAGCATTACCTTCTCTCAAAAAGTATGAGAACATGATTTTTGTGAACCCTGGTATAGATCCTTATCCCGAAGAGATTAAAAAGGGTTTTCAGTATTTCTGCCGGATGAATGATTTTAATTTCTCAGTGATTGAAGGAGTGGAAATGTATACACCGGTGAAGAAAGGACAGGCGTATGTGGTGATCGAAGAATCAGACCTGGTGAACCTGGTGAAGATCTGCCGTAATAATAAGTTGCGGATAGGGAAAGATGTAGGTATTGTCTCTTATAATGAAACGTTGTTAAAAGAGATCCTGCTGGACGGCATCACCGTCATCTCTACAGATCATGAGCAGATGGGGATTACTGCTGCTCAGATAATTATGGATAAGACACCGCAGAAGGTAAAGAATCCCTTTAAATTGATATTGAGAAATTCCCTTTAGCATCAATACTTTATAGATTGCCCTGGAAAATTGTCAAATCACGGGGACAATTGCCATGGAAAATTGTCATTTATAACAATTACTGCCAACATGTGGGTGTAGAGTTATTGAAGTCTTTTTCCTGTTATCGTCAGGAAAGTTTATACTTCTAACATAGAGAAGTGAAAAACAGTCATGCCGAAGTTGATTATGTTATCGGGAACTATTCGCCCTATGGAGATATGAGGGCCTATCCTCTCTGTTCAGTACCGGACCTATTTTAGATGTATGGCTTCATTAGCCAGTTCTATAATTTCTATGAGTTTCTGGTCTAGTTTGGCTAATGCATCTTCCATCATATTCATTTGTACAGGATCTACTTCTGCATATTCTTCTTTAATAAGTGGTAATAAAGATCGCACAGATGTTAATGGTCCTCTGAACTCATGTGCCTGAATAAAGGCGATCTTCTCCAGTAATGCGTTTTTGTTTTCCAGTCGTTGCTGATTGAGCTTTCGCTCTGTGATGTCTTTCAGGATCAATGTCACTCCAACTATCTTTCCAGACTTATTCCTGGCGGGTTCCAGTGTTAACTGTTGCCAGTCGCCGAAATTAAACTTCTGCTCATGGCTGATCTTTATGCCCGACATCGATTGCTCAAAATCTTCGACAAAATTGTGTCTGTAGGAAGGAAGCAGAATGGGGGTAATAGGCTGACCTTCTTTAGGTTCTGTTCCGTATTGTTTTTGATATTGTTCTGCCGCTTTACTGTTAAAGTAAGTGATGTTCATCTTATCGTCCAACAGGAAGAACTGGTCGCTGAGACCTTCGAAAAACGCCTGTAATTTAAGTTCGGATGCTGCCAGCTGTACTGACTTATTCGCTGAGATCACCTTCTGTTGCGCCATGTATACCCTGATCCTTGTTGTAACGAAGTAGACGTACAACATAGCAATGGTCATAGTGGAACCGAAATCCAGATACTTTTCCTGCGGACCAGGATACTTTCCCCTGATCATTTCCGGGTACATACTGTCGAACACCAGGCAGCCGATGGGCAGGATGAGATGGATGATCAGCCAAAACGGGTACCATTTACGTTCTGATATGCTTAATGCCAGTGTTAAAGGCATGAAAAACAGTACGAATGACGGCCCATCTACGCCGGCATTGAATACGAAATTGACCGTGATGGCGATGAGGCCGAGGAATATGTATAGATTGATGATATAAGAATGGATGCGATGTACCAGGGAAAGGAAAAGGAAGATGAATTGCAGTATCAGCACTACTTCCAGCAGATATGGCGGAATGGGGATGTTAGCAACCGTATCTACGAGCATAAAAACACATAGCATAACGATGGTTGAAATCGATATAATCTGGAAGATGTGTTTTTCGATTGAGTAGTCGCCCCGGGGATTTAATAAATGTTTAAGATAAGAAATTACCTTAGTCTTTAGCTCCTGAATCTGCCCCATATTGTTGTTAAATGAATAACAATATACAGAAACGATTCAATTTATCAAGGGGGAATGCGATAAATTATTTTTTAATGTGTTTTTTATTGGGAATATGCTGGTAGTAAAGGGTTTAATCTTACTTTCTTATTGTGCGCTATTGTCCTTTTTATAAATAAAACGGTTATACTTCTGCGTATTTTCAGGTAGACAGTATAGGATGGTTTATCCCCCTGGCGAGTTTTTCCGTTCTCTCACCAGGGGAATTTCTTATTTAAATATCTCTGAGAATAACTTGTACGAGTGAATCCTTGCCTGGTGATCATAGATGTGAGAGGATGCCATCACTTCATCTACGCCTGTTTTCTCCAGGAAGGCTTCCATTTGCTTTTTGAGCTTTGCGGGCCCTCCTATAAATGCGTATGCTAACATCTGGTTCACCGCTGCTTCTTCATGCATATTCCAGATGTCTTCCATGCTATCTACCGGTGGCTGCAATAACTGCCTTCTTCCCGTAACGATCCCCAGGATGATCTGTTTCACCGATGTTGCCAGTCTTTCTGCTTCTGCGTCCGTATCTGCAGTTACTACATTCACGCAGGATAACACATATGGCTTTTGGAGGCTGGCTGAGGGCTTAAAGTTCTCTCTATACAGTCTGATTGCCTCCATAAAGTAAGTGGGAGCGAAATGGCTGGCAAAAGCATACGGTAATCCTAATTGCGCGGCAACCATGGCGCTATCTGTGCTGGACCCCAATACCCAGATCGGTATCTCCAAACCTTCCCCCGGTATCGCCCTTACATTACTATGACTGTTCTCTGCTGAGAAGAATTGCTGCAGTCGCTGGATATCCCTTGGAAAGTTATGTACCGCCTTGAAGTTCTCTCCTCTTATGGCGTGAGCGGTCAGCTGGTCGGTCCCCGGTGCTCTTCCTAGTCCCAGGTCTATCCTTCCGGGGTATAACGATGCTAATGTCCCGAACTGCTCTGCTACTATCAGGGGTGCGTGGTTCGGCAGCATGATCCCCCCGGAGCCTACGCGGATCGTCTTTGTCCCTCCGGCTATATGTCCTATTAATATGGAGGTAGCAGAACTGGCTACGTTGGGCATGTTGTGGTGTTCGGCGAACCAGTAGCGTGTATAGCCGAATTCTTCTACCTTTTTAGCCAGGTCCAGGCTGTTCCTGAAGCTATCGGCTGCTGTATGTCCCTGGATAACCGTGGCCAGGTCCAATACTGAATACTTTGTTGATCCTAGTTTCGTCATTGTGATTCTTTTAGTTCTTCTTTCGACCTGCAAAATTAAAGGTTATTGGTGGATTTCGAGGGGATTATCATTATACCGTTGTTTTTCTCCCTCACAAGCGACCTAATCCTTTTTCTCTAATTGCCGATTTGCTTTCTCCTAAGTTTTATTCTCCATCTCCTAAATAATTATTACCGGATTGGTCTATCTTTGATTCAGAAACAAAAAGCACAACAATTGTTAAAAAGCATTCACCATATTATAGAAATGTTCCCGTGTCATTCTTTTCCTAAACGATAATACATTTTAACCCTTAATCATTTCAAATTCGTTTAAAACTAACCACCGTTTATAACTCTTTCAATACGTATTGACATGTATTGCCCTGATCAGGTAATGCGTTCCTAATCTTTTGATGTGTCTTCTCAGGTACACCTAGAGGTTATGAATTAGAGGGGAAAGCTGAAAACCCTTAGAATAGAGTAGGCAAATCTTTTATCCACACATTAAGTTTAGCCTTTTGATTTATAAAGGCGACTAATTTTATGAAGAAAGCTAAAATCGCATTATCTGTAATCGCAATTCTTGCAGTAGTTGGTGGAGCATTCGCATTTAAAGCTACAAGAACCCTAAATACTTTCTACAGTACCGATTCTGATGGAATCTGCACTGTTAAATTTCAGACTACACTGAAGACAACACTTCCCAGTGCTCCAGGTGCCATTGCAGTTAGCTATTCCACAGCGCCAACAGATGTACCTTGCCGCACTTTCGTAACTACAACCATTTAATCGTTGTATCGATGCGAGTAAAATAAAAAGGGGATTTACCCCTGTCATGGTCGGAAGAAATTCCGGCCATTTTTTATGCTTAAAGAACATTCCCGTTTCCCCAACGTGTCCTTACTACTATATGTTTTAGATTTCTTTTTCTTGCTCAAGCGACACCTAATCGTTTATCTCTTATTACCGTTTTTGCTTTCCTAAGTTTTATTCTCCATTTCCTAAATAATTATTACCAGGATGGTCTATCTTTGATTCAGAAACAAAAAGCACGACAATTGCTAAAAAAATTCGCCATATTATAGAAATGTCCCTTATTATTCTTTTCTCGAACAATACAATTAACCCTTACTTTTAAATTCGTTTAAAACTAACCACCGTTTATAACTTTTTCAACATATATTGCTCTGATCAGGTAATGCGTTCCTAATTTTTTGTTGCGCCCTCTCGGGCACACCTGCAGATTTTGAATTAGAGAGGAAAGCGTATGGTGACGCTATTGCACAATCGGACGAAGCGGATTATGAATAATAGTTTGAAGATCTAAGTAAATGCTTGCATTTATAGATTGATTTTACACCTAACAATGGTGATGGGACTAGACAACAGACTTCCCTTCCTATGGAATAAGCAGTGGCTCAATACACCTTTAGCAGTGATTTTTGCCGACAAAATCCTGAATTTCAGATAGACTTTCCGTAAACTGGTTCCGGGTAGAGCGGTTCGTTACCTCCCCGCTCCCCCACAGATCCGTGCGAGCAGATTTCTTGCACACGGTTCCTCTATTTACGGCTTCGCTAATTGATAGCTGTGGTAGATTCTTGGTTGTACAAGAGGCATCCATTCAGTAGTCAATTTCATGATCTTATCCCATGTCCAGACTCGCTTGCCTCCGCGATGGTTCAACCATCTATGAAGTAGCCGTTTAGTCTGCATGAAGTAAGCGTTTAGTCGCCGACTATAAATGTAATACCATAGTAGGCATAGTGGCCGCGTAGCTTTTGGTTTAGTTCCGATATAAGCTCCGTTATAGGAAGCTTGTGTCTATAGAACTTGATCCAATCACTCAGCCGCATCAAAGACAGATTCAGTTTCTTACTGCTTGTTTTGCGTTTCAGGATACGATTGCCTTTCCGGCTTTTACTCATGTAATGGGTAAACCCTAGAAAGTCGAACGTTCTCTTTGGATGTTTATCCTTTCCTTTTTCTTCGCCCAGATCTATCAGTCTGGTCTTCTCAGGATGTAAGGTCAATCCATATTTCCCTAGTCGCTTCGGTAATACTTCCATCACACGTAGTGCATCGTCCTTGTTAGTAAACCCTAGCAAAAAGTCATCTGCAAAGCGAATGATAAAGCTGCTACCTCTCAGTAATGGCTGGATTTGTTCTTTGAACCATGTATCCAGAACATAGTGCAGAAAAACGTTGCTGATCAACGGAGAGATACTACCACCCTGAGGGGTACCCTCCGTTGGATACATCACCTGTCCGTTTTCCAATATTCCGGCCTTCAACCACTTGTCTATCATTTTCCTTATCACCCCATCTTTTATCTTCAGGCCAAGGAACTCCCGCAGGTATTGGTGATTGATACTCCCAAAGTAGTTTTGCATATCAGCGTCTATGATGTAGCGCATCCTATTCAAACTCACTTCTCTGGACAGCTCTTCCAGTGCCTGGTGCTGAGATTTGCCCGGCCTAAACCCATACGAATGCTGATAGAATATTTCCTCATATATCGGGGTCAGGACTCTGGATACAGCTGTCTGTAGTAGCTTGTCTTCAACAGTTGGAAGGCCCAGCGGCCGCAGTTTACCATCTCCTTTCGGTATAAATACCCTGCGGATATTGGGTGCACGGTATGTACCGCTCCTAAAAGCCGATAATAACTGTGGTATTCTTTCGTTTCTCTGTTGATTGTAGTCGATCCATTTCTCTGCATCTACTCCGTTTGCCCCTTTCTTATTCAGGGAATCGAAGCAGGCATTCAGCAGACCGATATCAATAAACTCGTGCAGGTTAGTCAGGGCTTCTCCCGGGTATTTCCTTGCCCTTGCCACTATCTGCATCTCTACTGTTAACACTTCTTTCATGTCTCTGGTACATTTAGTGTTGCTAAGATGCTAGTTCCGTAAATAGACATCCCCCTTCCTTACTAAGTGGCTTTCATTGAGCTGATTTCCCACCCTTCAATCAGTACTATGAGGATGCTAAGACTGCCTTCGTCCTTCTCTTTACCTTCAATTTCTCTCGGTTCAGATACCTCCGATATCGCCTTTTCTTAGCGCATAACAAGGTGACGATATATGCCCTGCAAGCTTGGATTATTCTTGTTCGGTCAATCCATTATAACCGGCTTTCATTTGGAGACGTTAGGCTCTCCTGTGTTCCCGTATTACCCCTGTCTGCCTTTGATATGTTCTCAGACCCCGGTCGAATCGCTCCCACTCGTCAATAACGCAGGTTAGATGTTGCTTTAGCATTTCGAACAACTAGAGCTTCAACGTTGAGGACAGTTTCGAGGTTCAATAGCATACCTTCAGCAGTCGCTGTCTATGCTTCGTGCCATCATCTCTAATGACTACGCAAGACTCGCTTCCGGTGGTTGACTAGGCCTTGTCGGACAGGATTAGTTACCTGCCGGGTAATTTCGAGGTGTTTCATTTATAAATCCCCACCTCACGGACTTTGCACAGCGCAATCGAACTTTGTCCCCAGTAGTGTACATTCTGAAGCATGTTGACCCACTTCTCTGATTTATGTTGACCCACCATTCTGGGATGTTGACCCACTTGAATTTATTGATTTTTTAAGTACTAATGCAATTGATTCTGGGATGTTGACCCACCCTGGTCTATTTTATCCGGAATATAATAAGATTGTCATTCTGGCATATTGACCCACCTGCAGGTAATCATTAGTAAGGGCTTTTTGCTATCATTTGCTCCTTAAAAATATAGGAGCATGGCACAAACGCCTATAG
>Ga0209148_1000207_pt1 | contig 104094 bp, 80 predicted proteins | sample AraplaCol_mMF_r2_2_FD_184288 | JGI IMG/M metagenome (GOLD analysis project Ga0209148, IMG submission 184288) | Arabidopsis root microbial communities from North Carolina, USA - plate scrape CL_Col_mMF_r2 (SPAdes) (version 2) | ecosystem: Host-associated > Plants > Roots > Endosphere | place...
TGAAATCGTCGGCCGCCTTTACCTTTTAAACCTGTTAATGTCTGTTTCTGCCTCATAATTTACATTTTGAGGTGTAAACTTTTTTCAGGACGAGACACTTTTCTGGCAGAACACATACAGTAGTTCTACAGTATTGAGTGGAAATAAACTGGTTGCATTCCTTACCAATACAACCAGTTTATTTGTTATTTATTTGTCCAGTCTTTTTTAAGATAATAGGCCAGATAGATGTCGATCAAGTGTACTCCTCCGAATTGAGGATAGGCCGCCAGTAATTTCGCTTTATATTCATCTTTGGTTGCAGAGGTAGCAAGCGCCTGATTTACAAAATCGAGGTATTTCAGATCTTCTGTTATGACAGACCGGTTGGCTGGATTACCATGTCCGGGAAGTATGATCGTATATTGCTTTTCGTTTTCAATTTTTTTAAGCGCCATTTTCCATCCATCTGTATTTCCTGAGATGAATAAATGCGTTTTGTTGTAAACTATATCCTGAGCTATATATACTTTCGCTGCCGGGATTTTAATTATTAATGACACTTCAGCCTCATTATGTAGTGACTTTTCAAAAACGAATTTTACTCCATCTATGGTTTCTTCGCCTGGCTCCTGGATATGAGACGGGATGTTTAATGATTTGGCAATAATTGGCCCAAATTGTTTTTGCCTTTGCTCTAAAGTGCTTTTCCCTTCTTTCTCAATTCCCTCTTTTGTCTCTTTTAAAGCATACACGGGTACATCGGGAAAAGCATCTCCGAATCCGATATAATGATCAGGATGATCATGTGATATGTAAAATCTTGTAACAGGCTTTTTTAAACTGTCCGTTAGTTGTTTTACCTGTTGCGCATAGGGCGCAAAAAATTGACCATCAACCACTATAAGTTCATGCGGAAGTTCAATAATATGGGTCGTGTTTGAAAACATTTCCGGAGGAGCAACTACAGTGTATATTTTTACGTTCCTGTTGTTAACAGGGAGTATCACATTCGCTTTAGGTAGTTCCTGTGCAAGGATATTTGTAAAGCTCGCCAGACCAAGCGCTAGTACAAGAAGTGTTTTTTTCATCAGATGTGTATTTTAGTTACGTTAGTGTGATTTTTTCCCAAATAGAATCGGACTGTATATGTCAATTAACTTGTCTGCCGCATAAGATGGATACGCGTTTAGCAATTCATGTTTATATTGTTCCGGGCTATTTGTAGTAGAAAATATGGAGAAGGCCTTTTCCAGGTAATTAATAGCATTGTCAATGTCTGCTTTTTGGGCTGGTTGGCCATGTCCGGGAAGAATCAGGTCATATTCCTTTTCTTCACGTATCTGAAGGAGTGCTTTCTTCCAACTATCTACAGGGCCAGTTATGAAGGCATGGGCGTTGTGATAAAGAATGTCCTGAGCGATGATCATTCTAAGTTCAGGTAGCTTAATGACAAGTGTTGAAGGAGACTCAGTATCCAATACACGTTCAAAGATAAATTTCACACCGCTAATCAACTCTTCACCAGGCTCCACTGATTTAGTAGGAACAACTAGCTGACTTGCTATCAAATCGCCCATTTTCTGCCGTTTTTCGGCTAGCTCAACCGGGCCAGATTTCACTATCGACGCTTTGATTTCCGGTAGTGCATATACGACCACATCCTGAAAGGAGTCTCCCATGCCCAGATAATGATCGGGATGGTCGTGCGTTACGTAAAATCTGGATATCGGCTTTTTAAGGCTATCAGCTAACTCACGGAATTCCTGGCCGTACTGAGCAAAGAAGTGTCCATCAATAAGGATCAGTTGATCAGATAATTCTATGATGTGTGTTGCATTTGCAAACATCGGCCCGGGCGAGATGAGGGTGTGAACACATACTCTTTCATTTGATCTGACGAAATGTGCGGTTGAACGCGGCAATTGCGAAGACATTTTTTTGATGTTTATTATGTCACAAAGTTATTGCGGTGTTCATCTGTATGCGCTATCAATTTGCGTTTTTTATTATCAATTTGCACTATATTCAAAAAGAAGTATAAACCCCGGGATGTAAACACACCCTTGTTATGCCTATCCATTAAGGTTTACATGGTTTTTATTTAGGAAATGGAGAATTGTGTGGGCATGATTTATTATCTTTATGTATGATCCGGATTGATTTTAATAAACACAAATATGGTAAAGAATTATTGGTAGATTGTTTTTATCTATCTGAAATAGCTGGCAAAAATTTGTCATCTGGTTTAGTGTATACAACTACCTTTTATGAGATCTATTTGATATTAAATGGAAAGGGATCAGTCACATTAGAGACTGAGAAAATAGATTTCAAAGGGCCATCCGTTTTACTCCTATCTCCATCACAGCCCAGAAAATGGGATTTTCAGATTATGCCCGATTGTATGATGCTGATTTTTGAAGGAGAGTTCATCGAGGCTTTTTTAAAAGATAGCATGTTCCTAAGCAGATTATACTATTTCGGCAATTATAAGTGCTCCCCGTTTTTGCCCATTGAGAAAGAAGATGAGGAAAGATATAAACTGTTATTTGATTGGATTAAGGCCGAAATTCAGAATTTGGCAGCAGATAGTCAACATCTGCTAAGAGCTTATTTGTATGAGATATTAATCCTTCTGAACAGGAAGTTCACTGCATTTAATCAACTTAAGGGTAATTTATATTGGAACACCGATATGATAAGGTTTAAAAAGCTTTTGAAAGAGCATATAAGAGATCAGCAAACAGTAAAGGAATACGCTGCATTATTGCAGATGAACCGCAACCGGTTTAGCCAACTTTGCCGGGATACATTTGGTAAGGATGCTCAGACACTTATCCGTAATGAGCTGGCACAGGCTTGTAAGTATGAATTATTATCTACTACGAAGACTATTGCTGAAATCAGCTATGAGTATAATTTTTCAGCTCCTTCTAATTTCGTCAGGTTTTTCAAATCTGTGACGGGATGCTATCCGGCCACGTATAGAGAGCAATATAGTAGTTTGGAATCTCTTTCGGCAGACAAATAAAATATCCTCAAAAGCTTTTGCTTCGGGAGTTTAATCCGATAGAGGCCATGCAAGAACAAAATAAACTTTGATTGGATACCCAATAGGATTAGCACCAATTCTCTTCTACTCCACTTAAACTATACCCTTTAAGGTATAATTACAATATTTACGGCCATTTTATACCCTAAAAGGTATAATATGACCCTTTTATCCAAAACTATTAAGGCTAAGCGAAAAGAGAACAGTTTAACTCAGGAGGATCTTTCTTTGAAGTCAGGCTTAGGATTACGCCTCATCCGGGAAATTGAGCAAGGTAAAACATCCATGCATATGGACAAGGTTAACCAGTTGTTAAGCTTATTGGGGATGGAACTCATACCGGCCCCTAAATCAAGAAATCATGAGTAAAACAGGAAAGGTATATTGAGCCGCCAAACGGCTGGCCAATCAGAGAATACTAGGATCCAAATGGGGAAATAGTTGATCCGGCAGGCCCACGATTATTGGATGTAAAAAATCAACCTATAAGGCCGGCCTGGCTGCCAGTTAACTGGTAAATATTTAAATGAAGAATGATGAGGAAATCCATAATTAATAATATAATGTATATTGGGGCAACAAATTCTTATGAATAAAAATAAGCAGTATCACAGTTTTCGAATTAAAGTTCCTACGGACTTCGAAGAGGTATTTACTCATCTTTATTTTGCCGAGAATAAATCAGGTGAAACCATTACCCAAACACTGTTACCCTCTTATCAAACAATCCTGATCTTTAATTTCGGGACCAGGGCTTTGCTGCATTCCAGGCAAAACACACAAATAGAAATAGAACGATGCCTTATACTCGGGCCGATAAAACAGGCTTTCGATTATTCATTGCCAGCAGATGCGACCATACTGGTAGCCAATTTCAAAGATGATGCTTTTTACCGTTTTTTTGGTACTGCTGCTATAGCAGAACATGTACCAATGAACCCGGATGACCTGCTGGAAGAAAACTGCTTTACGTTGTTATGGCATGAGCTAAACGCAATGAACGGGGCTGAGGAACAGGCCAACCATGTTTTTGAATTTTGCCGGCCTTACCTAAGAAGCAGGAATAACATTGCATCGCAACTTGCCGATTTTGATGATATTTCATTGAATCCAATAAAGACGATGGCTGGTGAATATAAACAAAGCGAACGCAACATCCAGCTCCATCATAAAAAATATCTCGGTTATTCTGCCAAAGAACTGAACCGGTATCGACGCTTTTTGAAAGCCCTGGAATTGATACAACAGATTGCTTCGACCACAGGAAAGATAGATTGGTTCGAGATCATCAGTGAGTGCGGTTATTACGACCAGAGCCAGCTTATCCATGACTTTAAACATTATATCAACCTTAGTCCTACCAAATACCTGAAATTCCAGCAGGACATCTGCAATGCAAGACCCTAATTTCGTTTTCTTACAATTTTAGGGCATCGCTCTTATCTACTTTTGTTTCATCAAAAAAAAACGATGAAACATCTAATCATTTACGTACATCCCAATGAAAACAGCCTGAACAGCCATTTTAAAAATATATTGGTGGCACAACTCCAACAGCAAAATCATGAGGTTGAAGTACGGGATTTATATCAAATAAATTTTAACCCCGTTCTTTCTTTTGAGGATATGGCTGGCCAGCGACAAGGAGTGGTGGCTGATGATGTAAAGCAAGAGCAGGAATTTATTGCATGGGCGGATTGTATCACTTTCATTCACCCTATTTGGTGGACAGGTTTACCAGCCATCATGAAAGGCTATATCGACCGTGTGTTCAGCTATGGCTTTGCATACTGCTATGATCGGGGTGTTCAGAAAGGCTTATTGACGGGCAAGCAGGCCGTTATCATCAATTCACATGGAAAATCAAACACCGAATATAGTGTCATAGGAATGGACAAAGCCCTTTCACTTACGTCAGACAAAGGCATCTACCTCTATTGCGGATTTGAGATAAAACAACATTTTTTCTTCGACAAGGCAGACAGAACAACCGCTGAAAAAATTGAAGAATATATAGCTGAAATAAAAGCTATTTACAACGACTAAATACAATTCTCATGGCACGCAACAAAAAGATGAAAAAGATATTCTTAGGTATCATATTATTTATCAGTACACTGATAATAACGATAACTGCACTTGAAATATTCAGTAAGTACACGACATCAAAAACAATACATCACGATGCACCTGTGATTACCAGGAAAAGCATTACGATTAATGCCCCGGTAACAAAGGTCTGGGAAATTTTCTCTGATGTGGATCACTGGAGTAGCTGGCAAAAAGAAATTGAAAGCCCTGTAATCAATGGCGAATTTAAAGAAGGTACAACCTTCAACTGGAAAAGCAACGGACTGACAATTACCTCTACTTTACAAACAGTAGAGGTCAATAAAATGGTGGGTTGGTCAGGACCTGCGTTTGGGGCCTTCGCTATACATACCTGGCATTTTACTGAGCAAAATGGACAAACTACAATTTGGGTGGAAGAAAGTATGGAAGGCTGGTTAGTAAAACTATTAAAAAGTAAGTTTCAATCGGGTCTGGATAAGTCTATAGACAGTTGGCTTCATTATTTAAAAGCCGAATCCGAAAAGTAAAGGGGTGTAACAGCCCCGATTTTTTTGTACATCAGAGCTAAACAATACTTTAACAAGGCTAAAATTAAGACGGTCTAAGGATCAATGGTAACTGGACATTCATTGAGGCAAAACGAACATGGGAACACTGAAACAGGCAGCAATAATGAAATGACAATATACTTTCTGCTTAACGGAATATATTGTCATCGTCTATTACCCAAAAAACAGGTTCTCCTATATCTATAAGTTTTATACCTTTCTGATTCAATTATACGTATGGGAATCTCCCATTCTATTTATTATACCAGTGACACGGTATGAAAGACGAGCTACAAAATGCCTGGGAATACAGCTGATATCACATTATAGTTATGAAAGTAAAAGAAATAAACAAGCTGATAAAAGAAATTATACTGCCTCATCTTAAAGGTTATGCGGTCCATCGTGATCTGATCTATCGGATCGAAGGAGAATATTTCCTTAAAGGCTATAATTTTGAGTCAAGTGGTAATGGGGAATACGATCTGGCTGTATGGTATTTTATACAGCCCTTATTTGTAAAGAATACGACGATTTATTATGCTTTTGGTGATAGACTGACGTTCAGGAAAAGGATGGGGTTATTTAAGGTAAGAGAACTGGAATGGTGGGATGCCACAAAAGAGAATTTGAATGAATAATTATGCAATAGGCCATAGTGAACTGTTGATGCCTGTGAATGCAAGTCAATTCCAGTATGTCCGCCAGCCTGAGGTATTGGAATTGTAGAGCATATCATATGCAATAAGGCTTACAGAATCGGCTTTCAGTAAACTGTCAGCCCTTTTCAGACTTGGCAGAATACCTATATTCAAATCGGTATATATTGCTTCCTCGTTATCATGTAATCGTTTTTTACATCGTGTATCAGATCTGGGAGGAATGCGCCTTATTATCTAACTTTGGAACTATATTTTTATCCGGAAAAGATAGACATGAGCATCCAGGAAATTTTAGCTATTACAATTGTACTTGCGGCGGTATTTGCATACATCAATCATCGCCTCATCAAATGGCCTCCCACTATAGGAATAATGGCTTTATCCTTAATGTCGTCTATAGGACTCGCATTTATTGGAGGGGCTCACTCTGTTTTATCAGAGAAAGCTGTTCAGCTTGCAGAATCTGTAGATTTTAAGGATCTGTTAATGAACTTTATGCTAAGTTTTCTGCTATTTGCCGGTGCTATACACATTGACGCTCATAAATTAAAGCAGGAACGATGGCCGGTTATATTACTGGCAACCCTGGGAATACTAATTTCAACTTTTGTGATAGGAGCGCTTGTCTGGTTTCTCTTTGGATTATTTAATTTGCCAATCCCTTTTATATACTGTTTGCTTTTTGGGTCGCTAATTTCTCCGACAGATCCTATTGCAGTGCTTGGAATTCTCAAAAAGGCTAATATTCCTTCCTCTCTTGAAAATAAAATTTCGGGCGAATCTTTATTTAATGACGGTGTAGCAGTTGTGATTTTTATTAGTATTGAGGAAATTGCACGTTCTTCAAGCGGGGAGTTCTCTGCATTAGCAATTGGCCGTTTATTTATTGAAGAAGCAGTTGGCGGTTTATTATTTGGTGCGCTACTTGGATATATTGGATATTACGCTTTACGTTCAATTGACGAGTATAAAGTAGAAGTGCTTATCACATTGGCTATTGTAATGGGAGGTTATTTTGTTGCAAATCACTTACACGTATCAGGACCACTGGCAATGGTTGTAGCTGGTATTATTACCGGCAATAAGGCCAAAAGAGAGGGAATGTCTGATATGACACGCGATTACTTAGGAAAATTCTGGGAGTTGATTGACGAGATTCTAAATGCCATTCTTTTTTTATTAATTGGTATGGAAATGCTGATTGTCAAGATTAATATAACCATATTTATTATTGGTACAATATCCATATTGATTGTACTTTTTGCTCGCTGGGTTTCAGTTATTTTTCCTGTTTTTTTACTACGCTACAAAATAAAGTTTGAAAAACATGCTGTTATTATATTGACATGGGGAGGACTAAGAGGTGGTATATCAGTCGCACTGGCTCTTTCACTAAGTCCTTTTATGCATCGTGATGAGTTTGTTCTTATCACATATATTATAGTTGTATTTTCTATTTTGGTACAGGGATTAACAATAGGGAAACTTGCAGGAAGACTGCAACAATGAGTTTTTCATGGCCCTATAATTGATACGGATATAGGATGATATTAAATTTTTTAATCCATAAACGTGCAAAATGAGCTATAAAAGATTCTTTATAACACTAGGTATTTCTTTTATAATAATGTATGCCGTAATGTTTCTGAATGTAGATGAGATCGATCATGTATACCTGAGCCTTACCCGTTTTTACATGGCAATTCTCATGGTTGCTCCAATGACATTGGTTATGTTATTAATGATGGGTAAAATGTACCCCAACAAAAGGCTTAATAATAGGATTATGTTGTCGGGCATAATTATATTCGCAGTTGTACTTGTTATGCTAAGAAAGCAATTTTTTATCAGTGATGCCGAATATATGAGGGCTATGATTCCCCATCATTCTTCGGCTATTCTAACAAGTAAGCATGCTGATATACAAGATCCTGAAGTAAAGAAATTATCAAAAGGTATTATTGAATCGCAAGAGAGGGAAATTGAGATTATGAAAGCGAAATTACATGAAATGGAAAATTAAAACGCTGTTCCCATTCATCCGGGCATATTTAATCTAAAAAAAATGCATCGGGTGTAACGCCTGTTTCAATTACATTAATGGCCCTTAAACCATTGAAAGATATTCTATAATACTCACAGTACCTGTACATAAGGAAGATTGATAGTAAATGTAGTGCCTGCTCCCTTTAAAGAGGAAACCTTTACTTCACCCTTATGCAGCTTGATGATCTGTGATGCAAGAGCCAGGCCTAATCCAAACCCCTTTACATTTTTGTTTTGCTGAATTCTGTAAAAAGGTTGGAATATATGTGCAAGTTCTTTTTCTTCGATACCAATCCCTTTATCTGCAATGGTGATTACAAATCCGTCATTGTCCAGATAAAGAGAAACGTCTGCATGATGATCCGGAGAATATTTACAGGCATTAGAGACAATATTGGAGATGGCTGTAAAAAGCAATTCCTCATTTCCGAATACCAGCATTTTCTCATCTTGCTCCGGTAGTTCCGGAAAATAAAGGGAAACGCTGTGTGTTTGTGTGCTGCTTTGAATCTCCCCGGGAAGACGCATTAATACTTCATCTATGCGAACAGGATCTAACTGAAGACCGCCAGCGTTACCTGATGTAGTTGCGAACTTCAGCAAGGTCTGTACAAGATTATTCATGTGTTGTACATCTTTCAGTACCTGTGTCATAATACGTTGATATTCTTCTTCACTGCGACGGCGTTGAAGAGTTACTTCCACCTGGGTAGAGATCAACGTCAGCGGTGTGGATAATTCATGTGATGCGTTTGAAATGAACCGTCTCTGAAGTTCGAAACCGTTTTTTAATCTGTCTAATAACTGATTAAGTGTATCTGAAAGCCGGTACCACTCGTCTTTACTACCAGTAGTATTTATACGCCTGTCCAGATTGTATGCGGATATGTCATTCACTTCTTCAGTAATCTTTCGTATTGGTTCCAACAGCCCCCCTGAGAAAAAGAATCCCCCACCGAATGATAATAAGGTACCGGAGATAAAGCTGAAGATTAGAATGTGCACCAGTTGTTGAAGGCTTTTATTACCTTCATCATCTTCCCCTGCCGAAACAATGATGGTGCCTTCCTGATTTTGCTGGTCATAATATGCTACAGCTTCCTTATTACCTATAGTAAAGTAAAATACTTCCTGTTTTCTCGCTTGCTCTAACATATCGTGGCTAATATACATGGTGTCTGCCTGAATATCACTATAATGGTATATCATCGCACTTGCGCTATCATACACCTGAACCGATTTCCCTTTTAAAGACAGTGTTGTTAGCGAATCAATACGGTGCATCAGGCTTTTGTCTATCTGGCCTGAACTTGTAAGAAATCGGGCAGTAGTTATAGCCCTGTTGGTCAACCGCGTTTTGATAGTGTTCAACCTTGAAGCAGCAGAAAAATAATAGATAGCAAAGCAGACAATCCCAAGAATAGTCATTGCCAATAATGTGAACAGGTAGGTGATACGTAGACGAACAGGCATATCTCACTTTGTTTCTTTCAAAATATATCCCAAGCCCACTTGCGTATGTATCAGCTTTTCAGGAAATGGTTTGTCTATTTTATTTCGTACATAATTTATATATACATCAATGATATTTGTATTGGTGTCAAAATCGATATTCCATACACTTATAGCTATGTCTGCACGGGATATTACCTTGTTTTTGTTCCTGAGCAGGAATTCCAGCAACTGAGATTCCTTTAACGTCAGATTGATCGGAGTACCAGCACGTGTTACCTCACGTGTATCAGGATTCATGATAAGGTCTCCTACACGAAGCATATTCCCCGTGGGTTGAACGATATCTGTACTCCGGCGTAATAATACCCTGATCTTCATCATTAGCTCCCGGAATTCGAATGGTTTGACAATATAATCATCTGCACCTGCGTCATAACCTTCTATTTTATCCTCTAACGTTGAAAGAGCGGTGAGCATAATAATGGGTATTTTAGCATTCTCTTCACGTATGCGTTTGCATAAATCATAACCGTTCAGTCCCGGAAGGTTGATATCCAGTACCAACAGGTCAAAATGTTGTTGATGGAATATATCGTAGCCTGCTTCTCCATCATACGCCACTGTTGCGTTGTATCCATTTTCAATCAACCCAAAGGAAAGAGTATCCGCTATCCGGGGTTCATCATCCACTAATAAGATACTCATATTGTCCATATCATCTAAGGATTCTGTATGCAATTTACAACTTAAGTTTTCCTTCCGGACAATTATACCACCAGGTGTATTTCTAATATAATTCTAATACGGACTGAACATCCTTCTTTCATATTTACGTAGGTTTGCGGATGCGGGAGAGGTTTGTGTAGCAATGTGGATAAAAGGAGAATTTTAGCGCCACATCAATCAATTTATCAACAATGGAAGCAAAAGAACTAAAAAAGCTGGGTATGATTACATTGGTAGATATGCTTGCAAAGAATACCACTGATTATTTGGATATCCTTAAAGAGGGTGGGTCAGAAGAAGAGTATAGAAAATGTAAAGAGTTGATTGAACTTCTTTCTAAAGAAATAAAAGAACGTAAAAATGGGGCATTTAAAGAGTAGTTCCGTTCAAATATGAGGTTAATTACCTCTTAAATTTACCTAATGAAAGATTCAAAGCGTATTCGCAAATATCATAGTTTTCTACGGTTTAAGCAGGATTTCCAACGTTATAGCTTAAAAAAGGTCAGGAGTTACGAAATTATTTTTCATTGGTTGCGAAGTAAGATGAACCGGAAACAGTTCCTAATACTGTCTGGCATATTAGTGGGCATTGCTGCAGGACTGGCAGGTGTAGGACTGAAAATGCTCGTGCATTACATTCATTACGTTATTACTTATAAGGTACATTTTAGCACACAGGTAATATTTTATGCACTGTTCCCTTTTCTGGGTATTGTACTAACTACATTGACAGTAGCATGGTTTTTCAAGGGCCAGTCCCGCAAAGGCATACCTGCCATTCTTTATGAAGTTGCTCAAAATAGCAGCCTGGTTCCCTCAGTAAAAATGTATTCACAGATTATACAAAGTGCTATTACTGTAGGTTTGGGAGGATCAGCAGGACTGGAAAGCCCTATTGCCGTAACCGGAGCAGCTATTGGTTCTAATTATGCCCGCACTTATCTTCTGGGATATAAAGAAAGAACACTATTATTGGCAGCTGGCGCTACTGCCGGGATAGCTGCTGCTTTCAATGCGCCTATAGCGGGCGTGATGTTCGCTTTTGAAATACTTCTTACTGGTGTGGTTTTCTCTGATTTTATTCCGTTAATATTAGCGGCTGTCTGTGGAAGTTTGCTCTCTAAAATTATTTTGCGGGAAGATGTGCTTTTTCACTTTGAATCCCGTCATCCATTCAACTATCATAATGTACCCTATTACCTGGTATTAGGAATATTATGTGGGTTTTATGCGCGCTATTTTGTGGTAGTATCACAGAAAATAGAACATTTCTTCCATAAGCTGTCCTGGAGCAAGCTGCAAAAAGCCATATTGGGAGGTGTAATAGTGTCCGTATTGTGTGTATTGCTGCCACCACTATTTGGAGAAGGTTACTTATTTGTAAAGTCGCTGGCTAATGGTGATATCGGTAATATCATGCAACATACTCTCCTCCGGTTTATACCGCTGAAAGGTTGGATTATATTATTGTTCACCGGTTGTATTTGTCTGGTGAAGGTCTTCGCTACAGCCTTTACCATACATAGCGGAGGTAACGGAGGAAATTTTGCGCCTTCTCTCTTTGCCGGCAGTTTCCTGGGATACTTTTTCGCTTTGGTGTGTACACAACTTGGTATGACCGATGTTCCGGTAGTAAACCTGGTAATCGTAGGCATGGCTGGTGTAATGAGTGGTGTGTTATATGCTCCACTAACCGCTATATTTCTAATAGCCGAATCCAGCTCTGGCTATGATCTTTTTATTCCGTTAATGATAGTAGCTACCACATCTTATCTGATAGGAAAATGGTTTTCTCAAATTTCTCCCGATCTAAAGGATTTAGCTGATGCTGGAAAAATCTTTACGAATGAGCATGACAAAAATATTTTATCTACATTAAAAATAGAAGACCTCATTGAAAAAGATGTACAAGAGATAGACACTCTTGCTTCTCTACGGCAATTGGTGGAGCTGGTGAAGTCTGGAAAACGTAATATAGTTGCGGTAGTTAACCAGCATCATTTATTTGAAGGCATTATCACATTAGAGGATATACGTCCCATTATGTTTAATCTTGATTTATATGATACAGTTACAGCAAAGGACTTAATGAAAATGGCACCTGCTACTATCCAAACAGAGGATAGTATAGTAAGTGTTTTACAGAAACTGGATGAAGTGCATGCCTGGGATTTACCGGTTATCAAAGATGACTACCTTATAGGATTCGTATCCAAATCGGGTATTTTAAATCGTTACAGGCAGTTATTACAGGAATATTCTGACTTAGATAATTAAATCAATAATAATATAGTGTACTACACTAATACGACGATTCGTTTTTTGTGTTACCTACTAAAATTCTATACAAAGGTAAAAGTTACCTTCGTTCATTGATCAAGGGCAAACTGCATTAAGCTTAATGAGAACCGCAACAACACTAAACGCAATACGGTGGAAAACCGAAGACTTTGCATTTCAAACGCTACTTACCCGGGAAGAAGACGTTCAATTTATTAGAGTAGATGAGCGCTTTGAAAGATTATTAGTATTATATAAAGGTGTTGGAGCCCAGAAAGTAATTATGTAATAGGATGTCTCTTTAAGATATCCATTATTTTAAAACAGTTTATAATATAGTGTTATCTGCGCACCTATCCATGTTCTTTTTTCTGAGTGGCTGCCGGATGAATGAGATAGTACATAAGGCGGGTTAGCATAATAGAAATGGTTGTAGCCTGATATAGGATTGGTACTATCAGAGGTCTTTTTAAGCATATTATAATGGACCTGCACCTGTAAAGTCCAGCGCTGTCTGTATGTTTTAGACCACGCCACGCCATAGCGGTACAGGTTTTCTTTTACAGCGGAGCTGACAGGAAATGAATCTATAAAACTGCTTTTTACCCGTAAACCAGTTGTGGCGTTAAAACTAAGCTGCTGTTCGTTGTTTAATTTTATCGGGATGCCTAGTCCAAAGCGTAAACGGTTTCCATTAAAAGTTGTACCGTAGGAGAATATTCCATATACGTATTTGATCCCTGCCATTAATGAAGCGTTCATAAATAATATCTCATCAGCACTCAAGCCTGCTTTTACAAATATTGTATGCCATGATTCGTTATTCATTTGTGAAATATCTCTTATCCGGAAAGTATTATCTCCTGATTGAATGATGTTGCTTTTTTTAAGAGATATCTTTTTTGATAACGGTAGTAATGAGGTATCGTTTAAGTTAGTAGCTTTCGTCCATATTGGCTGCTCTGGTAAAGAAAAGATGGGGGTCATTGATGCGATACCGAATAAAGGCTTTTTACCAGATGCTGATCCTGAACGAGTTGCTGATCCAGAACTAATAGCCGGGCCGGCAACCGCAAGATTGATTGAATGTTTTTTTATAGCCGTCTTTTTGCTTTTATCTTTAGCAGATATCAGCCTCTTTCCAATCTGATTTTCCACTTTCACTAACGCCCCCGCTGTCCTGCTTTGTACAGGAGGGAGAAATACTTTATGTATTGGATCAGCCCTTGATACAACCTGAGAATGCCCTTTCCTATTTACTACAACAACAAGAGAATCCGTTCTATTTTTCTTCGAAACAACATCTATCTGCCTCACTTCACTTTTCTTTCCACCCATCGGATAATCCACAAACAAAATATGGTCACCTATAATCTTATAATTCAACCCAGCCTGCTGCTGCACCTGTTTCAATATATCTATCAGCTGCCAGGCACCAACCCTCAATATAATCTGCTTTTTAAGGGAAGCATTCTGCATATTTAAAGAATATTGCAACCCTGTTTGGGAGGAAATTAATCTGGAAATGTCTGTTATATCGACAGGGCTATGCGAAATCCTCACAATAGCATGGCAATATTGTGCACAAGACTTACCCGTTAACAGAAATAATAAAAACAGAAATAGGTTAATTCTTTTCAAAATAGATTTCATCCTGATTTGAATAAGTATAATTAACATCTAAGGTGCTTGCAATTATCTGCAGTATATAATCCAATGATTTATTCTCAAAATTACTCGAAATTCTAAGTGATGCTATTTCAGGATCTTTAAAAAATATCTTTTTATGATACGCTGCTGCCAATGTGGCCGTTACACGCTGCAAATCCTCATCTTCAAAATGAAATACAAAAGGCGTTAAAGAAAAATGCTCATTGCCTTTGCCGAAAGCGCCGGTTTGCGCAGCAGAGATTATGAGGTTTTCTTTATCAGTATACATCATTACTTTACCGCTGTACACTCTTACAGAAATAATAGCGCCAGTATCTGCCACAGTAAAGGAAGTACCTAACACTTTAATATTCGCAAGCCCGGCCTTTACCGTAAAAGGTCTGGCTGCCACTTGCCGCACGTCAAAATAAGCTTCGCCCTTTAAACTTACATTCCGCTCTTTAAATGAGGGATCATAAGTAAGGCTGCTACCTGAATTAAGGATCGCGATAGAACTATCTGGTAATATTATTTTTTTAGTTGCTGAAGCAACAGTTGTAATATCTCTTTTTTCAAAGAATAAAGCGGCTGCAACAGCTATACAAATTAACACACCTGCCGCGGCTATCCAGGTATAAAAAGAAATGCTTTTGCTCCGTGGCAACACCACTTCACGCCATGCAGCAGGTACATCCGGCTGCTTATATGGCTTAATAGAAGTCGCCTCCCAGGCATTCCACAAAGCAATGAACTCCGCCGCATTCTCCTTCCTCCAGTCGTCAATAATCATCGCTTCTTCCGGAGTAGCTTCTCCGGAAAAATACTTTGATAATAGCGCATCCATCTCTTCCATATCTGAAGTGTTGTTTACCATAAAGAGTGAGGGAGTTTATTAAATTCTGTGAATAAATGACAGCATATAATTAACCAGTAGATATTGCCTGACAAGGCTGTTCGTAAAATACGCAACGCTTTACCCATTTGTGCTTCCACCGTCTTCACTGATATGCCTAACTCCTTAGCTATCTCCTGGTAAGTTTTTTCTTCAAATCTGCTTTTGTAAAATATTTCGCGACATTTCTCTGGCAGGCTATTCATAGCAGACAATACCTCTTTCTTCAGATCTTTTACTGTAAGATGTTCCTGTTCATCTATGGTAGTATAATCTTCATTTGCTGAAAAGCGGGAATGATGATTGCGCCTTATCGTTTCACTTTTAATCCTGTTCAGACAGTAATTATGTGTAGCTGCATATAAATAGGCCCGGGCAGATTGCCTGATAGTAAGCGCCTCTCTCTTTTGCCATAACTGGGTAAATACCGATTGCACCACATCTTTCGCGTCATCATTATCTTTCAATATGGTATAGGCATACCGATGTAAGACTTCAAAATATTCATGAAAATATTGTTCAAGTAAATGATGATCAGTTGTCAACGCTGTTTCCGGTTCCAATGTTCCGCTTCTGATATTTTATGTTCAAAAGTAGACAATTCTGCGGAACAGGTACCCTTACGCGCATGTAAACTTTCTTTTAAGATCTTACTTTTGAAAAGAATTCATGCTACACATCTCATTGATTTTTAAACCTTTATCATTTAAATTAATAGAGGATTATAAAGATCCACATACCGTAATTAATTTAAATTTTCCTTTACCTCACTTAAACTATATCCTGGTTATTAGCGTCTGCCAATGTAGTCAAATGTTTTTTTATTCATGTAAGGGTACACTATAATTTGAATTGTCTCATAGTACCAGCAGACATTAAAGTTATATGAAAAGACAGGAAGTTACCTATATAAATTCTGTGGATTTCAGTCGTAATTCTACTCCGCCTTTATTTTTATTACAGGTCTCTTCATAATTACTACACCTTTTATTTGATGCTTTAAAATACAATAATATACTACATGAGATTTCCATTAATTATCAAAGGTCCGCTATTGTACCTTAGGTCGAGGGTAGATAAACGTTTTTTACATAAAGATGTTAAAAAACCAAAAATGGTTGGGCACCAACAATGGCAAAATTACCTTTATGGAATAGGAAATAAACCTGGTTTACGGATACTTGAGATTGGGAGCAGGGAAGTTACTGGAGCTTCAAGCGCCAGGGAAAAGTTCTCAAATGCAACATATGTTGGATTTGACTATTATCCCGGGAAGAATGTTGACATAGTAGGAGATGCCCATAAACTGTCTTCCTATTTCAAAGAGGGCGAGCAGTTTGATATTATTTATTCCAGTGCCTGTTTTGAGCACTTTGCCATGCCTTGGTTAGTAGCGACGGAAATTGCAAAGATGCTAAAAGTAGGTGGTATTGTTTTTGTCGAAACTCACTTTTCTTTCTCAGCACATGAACGTCCATGGAATTTTTTTCAGTTTAGCGATATGGGATTGAAAGCCCTGTTTCCTCCGGTGCTGGGATTTGAGTGTATTGACGTGGGAATGTCAAACCCGATAGTAGGGCGTTTTTCATCTTTAGCCGATAAATACCTGAGATTGAGACCCGTTACCGGACTTTATTGCCATAGTGAATACTTGGGTAAAAAGGTAGCGGAAGTAAGTAATTTCGAGTGGGCGTCGCTACAATTAGACGAGGTTGTCGGTAATACTAAATATCCTGAACAGAGCCCCCTGCCACAAAGACCTGGTTAAAATAAAAAACCCTAATATATTTAAAAAATCAATTTTTACTATTAATAATCAATTAGTTATTGAATTTATAAAAATTCAAATTGTGCATATATTTGAGTTATCCAGTAATTTACTGATAGCAACTGTAATGATGACCATTCAAAATATTTTGTTTTAAGTGTCCCTTTTGACAAAATCAGATTGTTATTTGGGTATAATTCAAACATTCAATAACAATTAAAAAAATGAAAGAGTACATTCTATTATTTAGACACGAAAATGTAAACGGTAAAGTTTCACCGGAACAAATGCAACAATGGATGAAGCAACAAATGGATTGGGTAAACAGCATTATTGCGAAAAACAAATTTGTGAGTGGCACAGGGCTGCTATTTGATGATGCCAAAGTGGTCAATCACAAAAAGTTTGTTACAAACGGTCCTTTTGGCGACATTAAAGAAACACTTGGTGGTTACATTGTTGTAAAAGCAGAATCAGCAGATGAAGCAGCTGAATTTGCAAAAGGTGCTCCGATTTTACAAGGAGAAGGTAACACAGTAGAAGTGCGTCAAATTGTAACACATTAAGCTAAAATAAGCCCCCGAAAAAAATCGGGGGTTTTATGACTAAAAAATGAATGAAAGCAATATAATTCAACATTTATTCAAGGCAGAATACAGCAAAATGGTATCTGTCCTTACCAAGTCATTTGGCCTTGATTACATTGAAATGGTTGAAGATATTGTGAGCGAAACTTTTTTGTTGGCCCTTGATAGTTGGCCGTATAAGGGAACACCAGAGAATCCAACTGCCTGGCTTTATACAGTTGCAAAAAATAAATTAAAGAATCATCTTAACAGAAACAATACTTTCAATAATATTGTAACTGAAAAATTAACCGATAAAAATTCGTTTAATGAAATCGTAATCGACTTTTCGGATAAAAACATTTCTGATAGTCAACTGCAAATGCTTTTTGCGGTATGTCATCCTTCCATTTCAACCGAAGCTCAAATTTGTTTGGCATTACGAATACTTTGCGGGTTAGGATTAAATGAAATTGCCGATGCGTTTTTATCGAATAAGGAAACTATTCATAAAAGATTGCAACGAGCAAAAGAAAGACTTTATTCAGAAAAGATAAAAATTGAAATGCCCGATGATAAAGAAATCAGCGAACGATTAAATACGGTTATTCAAACTATCTACCTTTTATTTAGCGAAGGCTACTATTCAGAAAGCAACAATTCCATTGTTCGGAAAGAACTCTGTGTCGAAGCATTAAATTTAGCGTATTTACTTTTGGACAATCCACTTACAAACAATCACGCTACAAACGCATTAATGTCATTAATGTGTTTTCACGCTTCACGTTTAGATGCAAGACAATCGGAAAATGGAAACATCGTGTTATATGATGACCAAGACCGGACACTTTGGGACACGGAATTTATCGAAAAAGGGTTTCACTATTTGCAACAAGCCTCTAAATGGGAAATAACATCAACATACTACATTGAATCAAGCATTGCTTATTGGCACACGGTTGATAATACCAATACCGAAAAATGGGCAAGCATTTTGAAATTGTATGACGTTTTATTACCAGCTAACAATTCGCCGATAGTAGCTTTAAACAGAATTTGGGCATTCTCAAAAGTTCACGGGAATTTATCAGCCATAAAAGAAGCCGAAAAATTGAACTTAAAAACAAATCATTTTTATTTCATTCTTTTAGCGGAATTATACAAACATATTGACCTCGGCAAGACAAGCAATTATTTGACAAATGCACTTCATCTATGTAAGACAGACGTAGAAAAAAGGTGGATAAAAACAAATATTGAAATACTAAATGAAAAGCCAACCGAGTAACAAGGTGTTGCCAAAGGCGGGGCCGAACGGTTTGAATTTATTGTCTAAAACGGAGGTCATTGGGCCATCGATTTCGGTGAAACTGCCGGAATTAAAACGGTTCGATTGATCATGGAAACCTCTTTAACAAAAGCCGCAGAAAAAAGCAGCTATATACTATATCATTTGTTTGCTGAGAGAAAAATACCCCGCGGCAGTTATTCAGGGACACAGGGATTTTCCGAATGTACATAAGGCATGTCCCTCATTCAATGTGAAGGATTGGATGAGGGAATTTATACCATCATTAGCAGGATAATAAAACAAAGTTTAAACTCCGCAGAGATTTTTAAGTGATAAAAAAGAAGGCGTCAAAAGTATGAAATTGTAAAAATAGGTTGGCTTATCAGGCATCATTATCCATTTATGCGACAAAAATCAAGTACATTTGTCGCATAAATGTCGCAAAACACATTATTTGTCGCAAAACAGGTCGATAATGAGCCCACATCAACAACATATAGACCAGGAATTAAAAAGTATTGAAAGCAGTCTCTCTCATTTTAAACAGGGGGCTTCTATTGAAGAAATCCGGGCTCAGGTTGGAATAGAGCTGCGCACCCTGCAACGACGGTTGGAAAAGTTACAGGAACTAGGTCGTGTCCGAACTGCCGGTCAGCGCCGTTCCACTCTTTATTATCTCGTTCAGGAAACGCCCGTAATAACACCCATTGCTGTAGATGATAGCATCGTTCCTTTATCCGCTGAAGGGCAAGATATCAAAGCGATAGTTTCCCAACCCATTGGGAAACGCTATCCTGTTGGTTATAATATTGATTTCCTGCATAGCTATCGTCCCAATATAGATAGTTACTTAACGCCAGCTGAAAAAGAGAAACTTGCAGCATTAGGCAAAACAGTAAGCCTTCATCAACCTGCCGGGACCTATGCGAAAGAAATTCTGCAAAGACTGCTGATAGATCTATCCTGGAACTCAAGCCGCCTTGAAGGAAATACCTATAGCCTGCTTGATACACAACGTCTTATTTCTCAAGGCCATATCGCTGATAATAAATCGGCAGCAGATGCACAAATGATCCTTAACCACAAAGACGCCATTGAATTTATCGTGCAAGATGCCGAAGAAATCGGATTTAACCGTTATACACTTACCAACTTGCATGCTTTGCTATCCAATAACCTGTTACCCGATCCCGCTGCATCAGGAAGGTTGCGTAGCTTTGGTGTTGGCATCACTCATTCTGTCTTTACACCGCTTGGCATACCGCAGCAGATCGAAAAAATGTTTGAATTGCTGCTGCGAAAAGCTGAACAAATTGAAGACCCGTTTGAACAAACATTTTTCGTGATGGTCCAATTACCTTATTTGCAACCTTTCGATGACGTAAACAAACGGGTATCACGCCTGGCCGCCAATATTCCTTTGAACAGACGGAATCTTTCGCCATTGACATTTGTAGATGTACCTAACGATATTTATATTAAAGGCATTATGGGCATTTATGAACTCAATCGTGTTGAATTGTTCAAAGATGTATTTATATGGGCTTATCAACGCTCTGCCCAGCGATACGCTGCATTGCGGCAGTCTTTGGGAGAACCGGATCCGTTCCGGTTAAAATACAGGGATATAATGCGGGAAATAATTACTGAAATCATATCCAATGCAATGTCACACAGTGAAGCTATGAATGTAATTGCTTACAAAGCCAATACTTTACCCACCAGTGATCAGTCCAAATTTATTGAAACAGTAGAAACAGAACTACTCTCTTTACATGAAGGGAACTTTGCACGTTACCGGGCAAGACCATCTGCATTTAAGGAATGGAAAAAGGTTTGGGAAACACAGTAAAAACGGCTGAATAAAAAAAGACTATGCTCTACCAAAGAAAAAGCTGCCTTAAAATAAGACAGCTCTTTCAAAAAATATATACAACCCGTTTTAGAAACGGACGCCGAACTTCAATCCCCAGGTGAGGTGCGGGTACATCCCATCTTTCAGATCAAAAACGCCATCATCATTACTGTAACTATTATCACCACCTTCAACATACGGCCTGCCGGTACGTTCTTTATGTCTTAACCCAACGCCTCCGTATGGCTCGATAAAAATGTGGCGCTCATCATCCAGAAACTTCTGCATACCGATGTTAAAAGAACCGGCTATTATTTTCTTATGTTCGGTATAAGGTACCGGATCGATGGTTACATACTCTGTACCATTGTAATATTGTCCGCCACTTGTTGTTTTATCGTAATGCACATCTTTGTACATGGCCATAAAACTGATATATCCCCTAAAGCTGCGACGGCGCCCTCCGAAATAATATTTGATCTGTGGCTGGATACGGTAACCGGTGTGTTTATTTTCATCACTACTATATACTTCAGGTAAAGTGTACAATATCGCGGTAGCATCTACCGCTACTGCCCAATTTAATGAAATACGGTATTCCAGGCCCAGGGAAGGCCCCCCTTCCAGGTCGAACAGGCTCAATACATTTGTCGATAGCATCACCCCTGGTGTTCTTGGGAATTGTCCTTCTTTGGGATAACGGGAACGCTGCCCGTAAGATAAGTTCGCTAAAAAGATGATAGTACAGAAAATAGGTAGAAGTTTCTTCATGTAGTGTTTGTTAGTGAGTATTAAACGGTTGCAGGTGGCTGATTGTTACTTATATAGCTTTTGAGGAAGTAAATATAATACATTAATTCATAACATGTAATCTTCTGATAATAAAAAAACGGCTACCGGGTATATCCGGTAGCCGTTTTTTTATTATCAGAAGATTTATTGCAGTACGATGGTCAGTACTTTCTGTGTACCATAACCAGATATTTCTACCAGGTAAATGCCTTTAGGCAGATTGCCAAGGTCGAGGGTCTGTAACTGCTGCCGGGTAGTGCGGGTATACATGACACGTCCCTGCAGATTATGTACATTCACCGTTACTGTTTTCAGCAATGGTTTTGAGAACTGCAAGTATACCTCACCTTCAGATGGATTAGGGAATATCTTCGCCTTGTTATCTCCCAATGTCACCTCTCCTACTGCTGTTATCACTACAGAAAGAGCTGAAGACATGCTTACACAACCACTGCCATTCGTAGCTTCTACTTTGTAAGTTCCATTGGCCCTTGCACGGTAGGTAGCGTAAGTAGCTCCGTCGATGGCTACATTGTTCTTGTACCATTGCCAGTTGTAAATACCTGATGTGAACAGGCTGTCGCCATGCTGGGTAATTACCGGCTGCGGTGGCTGGTTGATGATAGAGAACTGTTTAGACCAACTGGTAGTATCTGCAGGAGAACTTGCTGTAATGCGGATGATATAATTGCTGGCACAGGCCAGGCTGTCGGGGATCGCTACATTCATAACAACATTGCGACTGGTGCCGGAAACGCTACCCAGATTGACCACTTCACCGGCATCTAAACCGGTGTTACGACCACCGCTGTTGTCCAGCATCAGTTCTGCGGTGAAGACGTTGCCTGTATTGAAATCGTGATTGAAGGTGGCTGTGATGGGCAGACTATCATTACCATTTACAGTACCGGTATTGAGGGTAACGGTATCACCTGAAATAGTGATATACTGCTCAAACTTTCCTCTTGCTCCATTCAAACTTGTCGCCGTAAGTGTAACCAGATATGTACCTGGTTCATATTGTACATCCTGTACCAGTTTATTTGATGCAGGATAGCTGTTACCGAAATCCCAGCTAACAGTCATAATAGAATCTTCGTGTGCAGCAGATGCAGGCGTAATTTCTCCAGTAAAACTTACCGTATATGGATAAGCAGACATCTGCGTATATCTGAAATGTACCCTTGGCGTATCAAGAGGAACAACATCTATATGCACCGTATCAATTGCACTCTTACCACAATAATTTGCGCGTAAGCTATAATAACCTGCATCAGAAACAAACACATAAGAAGAGGTTTCACCGGTTGACCATCTATAACTGTACTTTTCGTCATGCAACAGATTTGTTAAATAAATACTACTACCTGCCCTGATAACGGTATCTGATATTAAACGTACAGCCGGCGCAGAAAGTGCTACTACTGTTGCATAGGCAGTATCCAATGTTAAAGGAACGCCCGGTCTTACATCCCCTACAATAAGTCTTACATTGTATGTCCCATCATTTGCATAAGTGTGAACAGGATTACGTACACTATCTATTGTTCCATCTCCAAAAGACCATTCCCAGTGGTTAATATTAATTTTGGAGAATGTATTATCTGCGAATGAAACAATATTACAATTGTTGGAATCTACCTTTATACGTGCAAGTAAAGAGTCTTCAGTGACATGTACGGTTATATCATCCCTGATGGTATCCCCTCCTTTGCTGGTGTATAAATTATATAATGCATCGTTGCCGTAGTTGTAGGTTGTGATGGCTAAAACACTATCCGCAGATATAAAACTATTCTTGTCGAAAGTCCATTTATACTTAGCGCCTGCATTGCCACCACCAAGCCATAAAGTATCGCCCGCTAAAATAGTTGTATCTCTTTTATTCCAGCTATTATGGTGAACATTTGGAGCGGGTACTGATAACTGATAGAAGGATATAGTATCTGCACAAGGGGCTGCTGCCACGTAAGAATTCAGTGTTACACCACAACTGATCGTATAATTTCCAGGGGCTGTGTATGAATGTTGTGCATTCTGCCATACCGCATTATTTTCCGACTTAGCTCCATCTCCCCAGCTCCAGTGCGTTAATCCATAATCTTCATCACGATAAAGTATACCGGCACTCATACTCACGCGGTAACTATCCAGATTCCAGCCACCGATAGATATCGGTCTGATTACGGCGTATCCCGTATCGACGATCGCAACAGCAGAATCTGCAATTGTCCATCCGCAAGCGGTCACTGCTAATTTGTAAACTCCTGATACAGGACTCACGGTGATGTCTGGTGTTGTTGCTCCTGTAGACCAATTGTAAGACTGGAGAGCTACCACATCAGCATCCGCTGATCCTTCTGTTTTTATTTCTAAAGGAGCCCCGTTAGCACAGCCATAAATTCTGCTGGAAACCAACAAAACAGGCAGGGCATATATTGCATTCACCTTTGTGATAACAGCAGAATCCCCATGACTATCCTTTACTTTCAGTGTAACATTCCTGGAGCCCCTTCCATTATATACATGAGAAGGAGATTGCTGAGTAGAGACGTTTCCATCTCCAAAAGTCCAATACCACGAAACAATAGGATTAGGGCCGGTACTTAAATCATGAAAATTAAAAGGAGTACTGCTTAAACAACGATAACTGGTATCCACACTGAACTTTGCTTCCAAAGCCTGCGCAGATAAAGAAAAAGATGATAATATTAATGCAAGCAGTAGTAGAAGTCTATTCATATTGTATATGGATTATATATTTTACAAATATATGTCAAAAGAATCAGCAGGCTCCTATCCCCTCAAAATTGATTAAGTTTGCATTTTAGACCAGCAGAATAACTTTGATTTCTCAACAGACTATACAGCAGATCCTTGCCCGCATTGATATTGTGGAGATTGTAGGCGATTTCGTGAAACTGAAGAAAAGGGGGGCCAACTACCTTGGTTTATGCCCTTTTCACAACGAGAAATCCCCCTCTTTCACCGTTACGCCCAGCAAGGAAATTTATAAGTGTTTTGGATGCGGCGTCAGCGGTAATGCCATCAAATTCATCATGGAGCATGAGAAGTACTCCTATGTGGAAGCACTTCGCTGGCTGGCTCAGAAATATGACGTTACCGTAGAGGAAACAGAAGTAAGCGCAGAAGTTAAGCAACAGCAACAACTGGCTGACAGCCTGTATATTATCAACAACTTTGCCCGTGAATATTTTGCAGATACCCTGCTCAACACCGAAGAAGGACAGAATGTAGGGCTTAGTTATTTTGAAGAGAGAGGATTTACCCAGGAAACCATCCGCAAGTTCCAGCTGGGCTACAGCATGAACGTTTGGGATGCCTTCACCAAAGCTGCCCTGGCCAAAGGATATAACCTCGATTATCTACAAAAGACCGGACTGGTAACCGTCCGCAATGAACAACCCGGGGATAACTACCGTGGCAGGGTGATCTTCCCTATTCATAATCAGAGCGGTAAAGTACTGGGATTTGGTGCACGTATCCTTGTAAAGAACGACCGTGCCCCCAAGTATATCAACTCTCCCGAAAATGAGATTTATGTAAAGAACAGGGTACTGTATGGTACTTACTTTGCGCGTCATGCCATTGACAAGCTGAATGAGTGCCTGCTGGTAGAAGGATATACGGATGTTATCTCCCTGCACCAGGCGGGGATAGAGAACGTGGTGGCATCCAGCGGTACTTCTCTTACCCAGCATCAGCTGCGCCTGATAAAAAAATACACGAACAACCTCACCATCTTATTTGATGGCGACAATGCCGGTGTAAAAGCTGCTTTGCGCGGGCTGGACATGGCCATTGAGGAAGGATTGAATGTGAAGCTGGTACTGATCCCCGATAAGGAAGACCCGGACAGCTACGTGCAAAAGATCGGTGCTGCGGCCTTCAGGGAATTTATAGCGGCCAACAAGCAGGACTTTATCCTCTTTAAACTACAGATCACCTTACAGGATGCTGGGAATGATACTACCCGTAAGTCGCAACTGGTAAACGAGATTGCGGAAACCATTTCCAAGATCGATAAAACAGAGGACTTTACCCGGCAGCAGGATTATATCCGCCAATGCAGCCAGGTATTGAAGATAGATGAACAGGGCCTGATCAACCTGGTGAATAAATTCATCCGGGAACGCTTTCAGAAGAATGAAAAACAACAGGCCAGGGACCATGCAAACGCCCCGGTAACTGATGATGATTTGTCGCCCGAAGCAATTGCTGCCATGGAAGCCATGGAAGGCGGTGAGGGTGGTACTGTCAACTTTTTTAATCCGGATGAGAAACAGGAGAAAGAACTGGTAAAGATCTTATTACGTTTTGGAGACCGTCCTTTCAGTGAAGAAGATAAAAATACGGTGGCGGATTATATCTTTCATCTACCCTATGATTTTGAATCCCTTACGGACAGTGAGATCGTGAAAAGGATTTTAAGAGAATACAAGAAGATGTATGATGATGATAACCTGCCGGATAAAAAGTGGTTCCTCTACCATGCAGATCCTGAAATAGCAGCAGTTGTTGTGCACCTGATGGAAGATAAAGAGGCAGAGCTAAGTTCGAACTGGAAAGACCGTTACGAGATTGATACTATATTCGGGGATAATGCTTATCTGCAGGATACTATCTCCACCACCAACTACCTCATACTACGGAAGATAAGAAAGATGATGACGGAGAATCAGCAGGAAATGGAGAGATCTACGGTTTATGAGGAGCAGGTGAGATGTATAGAGATGCATAAACACCTGAAACAACTGGAAACAGAACTTACGCACGGATTGGGTACCGTTATTTTCCGGTAATCCTTTCCCATACCTGGAAAGTTAAAGCATATGCATGCTTTTCATCGTTTTCATGGCGCTCATTTTTAATCAGCTTCCATTCTTCCGGTTTTTCTTCGGGTTTAAACGCTGGGAAATAAGTATCTCCATGTACCGTTGCATGTACACGGGTGATGTATACCCTGTCTACGATATCTAATGCCTGTTTGAATATTTCGCCACCGCCGGTGATGAATATTTCATCTGTATTATACTTTTTTGCTTCTTCAATACCTGCTTCCAGGGAAGACACCACTGTTATCCCTTCTCTTACAAAATCTTTCTGACGGGTGATCACGATGTTTGGTCTGCCCGGCAATGCGCGTCCCAGTTCATCGAATGATTTACGGCCCATTACGATTGGCTTGCCAATGGTAGTGGATTTGAAATATCTCATATCTACCGGCAGGTGCCAGGGCAGATGATTGTGTATACCTATTACGTTATTTTCTGAAGCAGCAACAATGATAGAAAGCATGTAAAGTATTAATTGGTAAATGATCTTAAACAGCTACCGGCGCTTTAATATGCGGATGGAACTGGTAGTTGGTCAGTTCAAAATCTTCATATTTAAAGCTGAAGATGTCTTTTACATCCGGGTTTATTTTCAGTACCGGCAGTTCGAAAGGCTGACGGCTGAGTTGCAGTTTTGCCTGTTCTATATGGTTACTGTACAGGTGTACATCTCCGAAAGTATGAATGAAGTCGCCCGGTTCCAGGCCACATACCTGTGCCATCATCATGGTGAGGATGGCATAAGAAGCGATATTAAAGGGTACTCCCAGGAATACGTCTGCGCTGCGCTGGTATAACTGACAGCTGAGGCGGCCGTTGGCTACATAAAACTGGAACAGGCAATGACAGGGGCTTAATGCCATTTTTGACAGGTCGCCCACATTCCAGGCATTGACGATAATACGGCGGGAGTCCGGATTGTTTTTGATCGTTTTTACGGCTTCGCTGATCTGATCGATGACGCTCCCATCTTTAGATTCCCAACTGCGCCATTGCTTACCGTATACCGGGCCGAGGTCGCCGTTTTCATCGGCCCACTCGTCCCATATTTTTACGCCATGATCTTGCAGGTATTTAACATTCGTATCACCGTTCAGGAACCACAGCAACTCATAAATAATGGATTTCAGGTGCAGTTTTTTGGTTGTTACCAAAGGAAGGCCATCCTGAAGATTGAACCTCATTTGGTATCCAAAACAACTTGTAGTACCAGTGCCTGTCCGGTCAGTTTTCACAGCTCCCTGATCCAGTATGTGTTGTAACAGATGAAGGTATTGTTCCATGGGGCAAAGTAACGAAAAAATATCAATGGAGAATTGCCCCCATTCCCATCCTGCCGTATTTCTCGCTACAGCCTTCAATACATCCTTGCAATATGAGTGCATTTGGCCTGAGTTTTACAAAATACGAGACAGTATCTTTGCCACCTGCATTGTAGATTTTTAACAAGGTATCTGTTCCGGGGGTGAGCAGGTAATGGTCGCCCTTGATTGCATTACTGATAAAAACCAGATCATCCCTGAAAAATATGGTTTTATACTCTGTAGTAGTTGTCCATACTACCGGACCGGTACCGGGGCTGTATTGATATAATCTCCACAGGCCCAGCATTCCTTCGCTTTTTTCAGGATTATTCTTTTTGTCTTTTTTGCAGGCAAATACAATCAGGCACAGAACGGGAAGAAGGTACAGTACACGTTTCATAACAGGCTTGGATTTATGTTGAAACGGTACTGTACAGAAAAGGTTACAGTGCTCTTCTTTTCAGTTCACGGCGGATGAGCCCCAGCTCACGGCCTACCTGTCCGGAAATAGATGTGTTTTCCTGGGCGCGGCGCAGCAGGTATGGCATTACATCCTTTACCGGGCCATAGGGCAGGTATTTGGATACATGGTAGCCGGCATGTGCCAGGTTGAAAGTGATATTATCGCTCATCCCTAATAACTGGGAGAAGTTGACGTGCGGATGCTGAGGGGGTAATTTTTGTTTGTCCATGAGGGTGGCCGCCAGCATTGAGCTTTCTTCGTTATGTGTGCCAATGAATACAGCCAGCCTGTCCAGGCGTTCCATACAGAAACGTACCGCAGCGTTATAATCCCGGTCTGTAGATTCCTTATCAGGCTGTATAGGAGAAGGATATCCCATTTCCAGGGCGCGTTTGCGTTCCTTTTCCATATAAGCGCCACGTACCAGTTTAGCACCTAACAGATAACCAGCCTGCTGCGCCTTGTCGAAAGATTGCTGCAGGTAAAGGAGCCTGTCATGACGGTATAACTGGAACGTATTGTAAATGATAACGTTTTCTTTGTTGAAGCGGGCCATCAGGTCGTCTGCAAGGTCGTCTACCGGTTGTTGGATCCAGGATTCCTCTGCATCTATGAGCAGTCCTATCTTATGTTTCGCCGCAGCCTCCGCAATGGCCAGGATACGGCCTTTCACACGGGCGTACTCTTCCACTTCCTGCGGACTGAGCGGGCTTCCTTCATGCAGTTTTTCCAGCAGCGAAAAACGTGCAAAACCGGTTACCTTGATAGCAATGAAAGGGATACTGGGTTTACCGGCAGCGTATTCGATAGCCCGGATAAATTCCGGTAAGGCCTTATCATAATTCGCCTCTCCTTCCATCGCCTCCACCCCATAATCCAACACTACGCCCACATGATATTTACCTAATTCTCCGGCAGTACGCGCCGCTTCTTCCAGGCTTTCCCCTCCACAAAACTGGCTGAAAATAGTGTTTTTAATGAGCCCTTCTACAGGCAGGTGCAGTTTAAAAGCCAATGGCGTTAAGGCAGCTCCCAGCTTTACCAGCCAGGGTTTGCCCATGCTGCTAAACAGAAAATCAGCTTTCTTTAAAGCACGGTCTGATTTTGATTCAAAGGCAATGGCTGTATTCTCGAATGATAATGATAGCTGCTTATCCATGGGGCGCAAAGTTAACACCCCTCTCCCTATCCGCAAAAATTAGATAATATCAAAGTAAGCCTTTATTTCATTAATTAAAATATTAATGAAAAAGCCTTTATTTAAATCCATTACAGACTTTTCTTTATTTTTATATCTTCAACAAAATCAGTATTCCCAGTGCCTACTTCTAACACACCGAACAAAATCTTCCAGAGTAAACGGCTGTACCTGGTAGTTGTAGTAATACTTTCTGCCACCACCATAGCTGCCTGGCACTACCGGCAGGGGCATCATCAACCTGTATTACATCAGTTGCGGGATAAACAACAGGGTTACACTACCTACACCGGCACAGCAGGAGAACGCAGGAAAATTACCCTGCCTGATAATACTTCTGTTATTTTAAATGGGAATACCCGGTTAATGGTACCGGACAGCTTTATGCGGCAACATGCAGTACTGCTGGACGGAGAAGCTTATTTTGATGCCCCCGGACCATTGATCGTAAAAACAAACATCCTTACCCTCACTACCCAGCCTGCTGCTGCTTTCAAGATCCGGTGTTTTGAATTACAGCAGGGCGCTACAGCATACCTGGTGAGCGGTAAGTTACAGGTAACCAAATCCTATTTTTCTGCTACAGACAATCAACCGGAGATATTGGGAAATGGGAATATGATTCTGGCCAATAAAGAGATTGACCTGATGGAAAAAGAAACCTATGTACCACTGGAAATGAAGGAATGGCTGGATGAGAAAATGTCTTTTGAGAAAGAACCGTTTATGAACGTGATGCATAAACTGGAAGACTGGTACGGTACGGAAATTTATGTAGATGGGAATACCCCAGAAGTGGCTCCTGTTACCGCCAGCTTTGATCATGCCACACTTAAGGATGTGCTGGATAATCTGCGTAAACAGGCTAAGTTCACTTATAAGATCAGTAATGAGAAAGTGAATATTACTTTTTAAAATAAAAGAGCCCCGTCAAGGATAATATCATTTAGCTGGCTCCGTTAGAGCGACGTGTGCATAAAAGAACAAAGGCGCGACTAATCGCGCCTTTGTTCTTTTATGTAATTCCAGTAATACGGATTTCAACTGATACCAATATTAACTAAACGACATTGTATCGCTTGTTTTTATCATCAGCTTAACTCTGCCCCTACCTTCTTCAGTAACGCCAGTGTTTTACGTACCCCTTCATCTTCTGACAACTGTGTGCCTTCATATTCTATGCCCACATGGCCGGTATATCCTGCGTCTTTCACAATCTTCATCATCTTGTGATAATCTGTTTCTATGCAGTTACCATTAATGTCAAAGTCGTGTGTTTTAGCGCTTACCCCTTTTGCAAAAGGCATGAGTTCTGTTACACCTTCATAACGGTTGTATTCTTCCAGGCATTTTGTTTTAGCCCATGCTTCCGGAGTGTTGTTCTCTGGTTTGGTGCGGTTGAGACAGAAGTTACCAAAATCCGGTAAAGTACCACAATTGGGTCTGTTCACCGCTTTCATTACGCTGGATAACCATTTACCATTGGAAGAGTTACCGCCATGGTTTTCTACTATTACGTTAATATTATGCGCATTACCAAATTCCGCCAGTTTGCCCAGGGACTCCTCTACTGCTTTTGCCACATCTTCTGCCTTTCCTTCTCCCGCAGCATTTACACGGATGGCATGACATCCCAGGTATTCCGCTGCTTCTACCCATTTGTAATGGTTCTCTACAGCCTTTAATCTCTTTTTAGGGTCCAGGTCTCCCATTTCACCTTCACCATCGCACATGATCAATACACTGCGGACCCCGTTATCGCTACAACGTTTTTTAAGGTCTGCCAGATAGGCTTTATCGTTTGCTTTATCTTTAAAGAACTGATTTACATACTCCACGGCTTCAATACCAAAGTCCTTTTTAGCCTTCTCAGGGAAATCCAGGTGAGACATTTTGTTGGAAAACAACGCCTGGTGGAAAGACCATTCTGCCAGGGAAATCTTAAAAAAGAATGGCTTTGCTTCTGAGACATGTGGTAATGTAGCCGGAACGGTACTGTCTTTAGCTGTTTTTTCGGAAGAACCACTGTTACAGGCAGCTAATACAGAAGGCAACATGCCGGCTCCCATTGTGTATAACGCCATTTGTCTCAGGAAATCCCTGCGGTGCTTTGGATTGTTCATATACGTGGTTTTAAGTGCGGAATTATAACAAAATACAATTTATAGCGCAAATACGGCACACAGATCAGGGATAAATGTAAAAATTTATCTCAAAAGCATAGTTTTTTCACATTTTATTTCTACCTTATAAGCTCTTATTCCCGTTTGTCTTTATTTTATAATTCCACCTGATGTACGTAAGTACCATCATATGTGATAACTAAAGCCGTACCAGGACTCCTCCGGTACGGCTTTTCTACTTCACCTTCAGGCGCCAGGTGGCATTTATCTTCCCCATTTTACGCCCTTCTTCCAGTTGTTCCCTGGTGGCAGTTTTTAAAAGATATTCCAATGCAGTAGTTTTTGTATAATCAGTTGCTGCTACTCTGTCAATTACAAAACCGGCTTCGTTGAAGAATGCTTCTGCTGCTTCGAAGCTGTCGAACTTATTGTCTTCTATATGATGCTGATCAAAGAACTGCTGCAACTTATCGTCCAGCTTTACTTTCGTTTTCCCTTTCAGGTAAATATCAGCGGTAATCCAGTAACCACCACGTTCTTTCAGCACTTTATGAATGATCCCCAGCAGTTTCTTCTTTTCTTCATCACCCAGGTACATCAGTAATCCCTCATTTACGATCACGATCTCTTCACCAGCAGGAAAGCGGTGTACGATACGGGTAAACTGTTCTTCGTCCAGTGCATTCAGCGGTAGTGTTTCCAGGGTTCCTTTGGTCTCAAAATCGCCCTGTTGCAGGGTAGTTACAAAGTTGATCTTTGTAGCGATCAGATCTGGCAGATCAGTATCGATGTAGTGAACATTGCGTTTTTTCACAGCATCAAGACCCCGGAATGAAAAACCGGAAGATAATTCCAGGATGTTCTTTGCAGGGATATCTTCCAGCAGCTGATCGATGCTGGCATAACGGTTTTCGAAATGTGCCAGTCTTGCCCAGAAAATGAATTCCTTACGATCGTAATCCGGAATATATTGTTCAGGATAAGACATCAGTTCTGCGGCCTGCCGGGCATAAGGAATAGGGGTCATTCCCTTCATCAGCAGCAAAGATCTTGCTGATGGGCTGATAGTATTGTAATTGCGCTCCATGGTTGGTGTACGTTTTGGGTTAAGTATAACGCGGTTTGCCTTGCAAAGATAAGAAAAAGCCGTGCCGGAAACTTGTCCGGTACGGCTTTAAGATATTGCGGAAATCAGTCGCGGGGAGGATGGCGATGCCACCAGGAAGCCAGCAGTGAACCGGTCACATTCATCAAAGGGCCAAATACAGCAGGTGCCAGTCCTACAGTAGCAATCTTTCCCATACTTTTGGCAATGGCAGATGCGAGCCCGCCATTCTGCATACCTACTTCAATAGCAATGGTACGGCAATCCTGTTCCTTCATTCTTATGAGCTTGCATAACCAGTACCCTAATCCGTATCCGGACAGATTATGGATAAGGGAAGAGAGGATAAGTAACATACCCACCTGTAACAGGCTATCCCGTCCATGAGCCGTAATAATAACGATAATGAACCCGATCGCTGTCATGGATATTTTAGGCATGATGTTGTCCAGCCATTTCATACGGCCTCTCAGGAAATGATTGAAAAGCAGTCCGGCAGCAACGGGGAGTATTACCATTTTGGTAATATCCCACATCATGGTGGTAACGCTGATATCTATGTAGCTACCGGCCAGCCAGCGCATAAGGAGCGGTGTAACGAACGGTGCCAGCATAGTAGATACAGCCGTTAACGTTACTGATAGCGCCAGGTTGGCTTTGGCTAAATAAGAGATCACATTTGATGCCATTCCACAGGGTACAGTACCTATTAATACCACGCCTGCCGCTATTTCCGGCGGGAAGTTGAAGAGATGTGCCAGTCCCCAGCCAATGAAAGGCATAATGGTAAAATGACAGATTACGCCGGTGAATACACCCAATGGCATTTTTATTACGCCATAGAAATCATGTAAGCTCATAGCAGTTCCCATTCCAAACATGATGATCTGTAATAAGGGCGTAATTAGTTTTGAAGATTCCCAGTCACCTATGTGCGTGAAATATTGCGGATAGTACAGAGAAGTAGTAACGGCTGCGAAGATCATCAATGTGTATACGAAACCGCGTGTTTGTTCTTTCCTTGAAAATATGATAGCCAGCACAATCCAAAGGGCTATGATAAAGGGGCCCGCGGAGGGCAATATTGCATTCATATAACGTTGGAATTTATTCTGTTTACCATGTTCTCTTTTCGAGCATTTTGTCCAGTTCCTGCCGGGTCATAGGTGTTTTTCCGGCTTGTTTGTGCTGCCATTCTATGAATGCATTTCTGATAGCGTCTGTCCAGTTATTGTCTATTTCTCCGGGTGTGTAACGGCCCGATTTCAGCATTTCGAACCCAAACTGATCTTTCACAATGATAAAGGCGGCGATCTTAATTACCTTCTCTGCGAGATGAGCAGGGATGAATATGACGCCTTCCCTGGAAGTGAGGACCAGGTCTCCGGGAAGAACGATAGCACGGCCTATACGGATAGGTGTGTTCAGCCCTGTGAGCATAACATTCTTTAAGTAAGAAGGGTCCCAGTCGCGTACTAAAGCATTGAACCCGGCTATCTCTTCCAGCCCATCCACATCTCTCGCAGCAGCGTCGAACACTACGCCTGTACCGGTACGGGCGTAAATAGCGTTCCCTAAATTAGAACCTATCAGTGTGCCTTCAGAGATCTTTCCGAAGCCATCCGCCACATATACATCGCCTTTGCTTAATTGCTGAATGGGCCATGAATTGGTATTGCCTTTAAACCCTTTCTCTGCACCACGTTCTTTGATGTGTTGTTCCACATCTGGTCTTGCAGGCATGAACATCGCTGTTACCGCACGGCCTGCGATAGGTTTATCGGGATGGATCATTTTCCATCCACCCTCGAACTGACAATGATAACCTTCTCCTTCGAGGATCGTCCATACATCGTCGATATTTACTTCTTTGGCCTGTTCTATCAGGGCATCGGGAATTTTAGGTCTTCCGTCCGGGAAACGTTCTCCTTTCCATTCGGAGGTGAGGAAAATCAGTTCTTCCTTTGGTAATGCCTGCGCCCGTAGTTTTGCGGGCAACAGCAGTATCAAAGGAAGCAGATGCAAAATTTTCATACAATAGATTTATATAGATGGATGAATTGCCGGAAATTACTTGTCTTCATTCACTACATTTGCTAAAGCATTCAGGTCGTACACTATCTTACCTGCACGGACCGTTAGTTCACATACCAGTCTTTGTGTACCCTCCTCTCTGTTACCCATCCCATCCGTGAAACCGAATTTACCTTTTTCAATACTCAGAATAGCAATATCCGCCACACTTTTTTCCGACAGGTTGCCCAGTTCTTCATGTTTAATCGCTAATGCCGCTTCTGAAGTAACTGCTTTGATCAATGCAGGCATGGGCATTCCCATATTCAGAAACTTATCCATTACGTTCAGCTGGTCTTTCATTGCGCCATTCATACTACCTGCATGAATGTCCGTACTGATGGTGCTGGGGAAAAAACCTGCTTTTAAAGCCGGTATGGCCTGCGAATAACAGAAGCTGATACCACCATGCCCTACATCAAAGAAAATCCCCTTTTTACGGGCTTCCAGTACAAATGGCCGTAATGTACCGGTGCTGTCTACAATGCTCATACGGCCTCTTACCTGTGCATAGGCATGTGTATAGATATCTCCGGGACGCAGATGATCCCTGAAAAGTTCTTCCAGCGATAATGGCGGATTACTGCCACCGAAATCTATCATCACCGGTTTATCTGTCAATACGCCTGCTGCAACCGCCCTGTCTACCGGTGCCCATTCAGCGCCTTCATAATGTGCTACTTTAATCCCCACGATGAGGTTCCGGTATTGCCTGATCGTCAGTGCTGTCATCTTGGTATCCATATCAGAGAGGTCCTGCTCAAAGGGACCACCGCGCATGCCGCCTCCTACTATATTAATGAATGCCAGCACTCTTGTTTTAGAATACCTGATCGTTTGTTCATTGAACGTTTCAAAATTGCGCCAGCCGGAACTTCCTGCATCTACGACAGTAGTGACCCCACAACGGAAAGTAAAACCATCCGGCGCCACAGCATCAAAACTGTTATTCAGGTAACGGTTAGGAACAGTCCCAATGAAATCATGTGTGTGAATGTCTATCAGCCCGGGTGTAACATACATTCCCTTTGCATTGATTACTTTTACAGCTGTAGCAGGGTTTATATTTGCAGCTACCCTGGCAATACTGTCCCCTTTCACTGCGATATCCATTACCGCATCGATATTATTCTTCGGATCTATTACATGTCCGCCTTTTATCAGTAAAGTATATTCCTGTGCAATTGCAAGATGTGTACACGTTATGAGAAATAAGAGACATGGGAAAAGCTTTCTCATTACTATTATTTTATTGAGACCTGAAAATAAAATATCCGCCTTCCGCCAGCAGGTAGAATACGAAAGACAGTCTTCGTTTGCCGGTGGAAGCAGAGAATGCCGGATGTTATATGTAAATTAACAGGACAGGACTGACGGCTTCATCCCACCACCAGCCCTGTTAGTTCCTGCTGGTTGTGACTAAACACACCATGTATCAACCGTTCGATAAAACCTTTTTCAATTGTGCGGCTACGATCTTTTCCTGACCGGGTACCAGCATCCATGTGGTGATACTGATGGCATGGTCGCCGGTGCCACCTGCCACTTCTATAGAGGGATTCCCATTGCGTAATTTCGCTTTTATATCTGCCGCCGTAGCAGGGATCTTCGCCGGGTCCCAGGACACATGTAAAGTAGGAATGTGATTGGCGATAGCAGGTACTTTTATCGCTGTAACAACACCACTTACCGTTTCAGCCGCATCTCCTATCAGCTTAATCTGTGATTCCCATAATTTCCATTCTTTATCGTGATCGGTATTCAGGTAAGTTTCCAAGGCTACCAGCATTCCCAATACTTCTTCCTTGTTTACCTTATAACCTCTTCCGATAGTATTACCTCTTGGAGGAGTACTTAATCTTGCAGCCTGAATGATTTTTTTATTGCCCAGCATCAACCCTGCGCTTTGTGGCCCCCGTAGCCCCTTACCGCCGGAAAAGCATACGATATCATACCCCATCTTTGTATACTTAAACAGGTTGTCTACCGGAGGCACATCTGCAGCACAATCTATAATAGTGGGAATATTATGCTTCTTTGCTATCTGCTGGAATTCTTCCACCTGTATTTTTCCGTCGAAGTTATTTGCATTCAGGAAATACATCAATGCCGTTTTTTCACTGATCGCATTTTCCAGTTCTTCCTTTGTATCGATGTATATTATTTTAAGACCGGTATTCTGGATAGCATGCGCGTAGTCGATCCGGTGAGCGTTCTGCATGATCGCTTCCGTTTTCATACCATTTGCTTCCAGGAAAGGTAACAGCGGTACTTTCTTTTCATCCATGCCCGTGAGGATACCTGCAGCAGCCAATGTGATGGCAGATGCGGCCCCCGAGGTAACTGTGGCGTATTCACAATGTAGCAGATCAGCGATACGCTGGCCTACTTTATCGTGTAATTCATCCAGCATCACATATTCTTTGGAAGCATACTGGATAGCGCTCAATACTTCCGGGCGCATTAATGAACCGGTCATAAAGGTATAGGTACCCGCAGCATTGATAAATGTGCGGATGCCCAGGTCTTTAAAGTAATCTTTCCCGGTGAGTGGTGCTTTTACAGGCTCACCGGTAAAAGGCAATAGCTTAGCTGTGCCTGCAAATGCACCCAGTACGGGAAATGCAGACATATTCTTTAATAAGTCTCTGCGATTCATAATATAAAGGAGTAAAGCATAAAAATAATGTTGTCTTTATAAGGCGGCGATACAGTCCATTTCCACGAGCGAGTTACCCGGTACACCACCATATACGGCCACAGTGGTACGTACAGGAGGATTACTACCGAAACGGCCTTTATATACTTCATTCATTCCTTTATAATCGTTCAGATCATGCAGGAATACACTTACTTTCAGTACTTTCTCCATTGAAGATCCGGCCTTCTTCAATTGTACTTCCATTTCTTTCAGTACAATTTCCGTATGCGATTTTATATCCCCTTCCACGTGTGCACCGATACCGGCTATAAATACCATGTTACCATGGATCTTAAAGCTGGAAAACAAGGGTACATCCTGTTCATATATCACATTACCTTTTACTGTTGTTTCCGGGATGCCTGCTGCTTTTGCAACGGCGTTGATACCTGTGATACCAGCTACGGCAGCTATCATTTTTTTAAGTACGGACCTTCTTTGGTTTTGCATGATTGAGTAATTTATAATTAAGGGTTAAAGATTTAACAGGAAATTCCTCACGGAGTCAGATGAAATACCCGCCGGTATTATGCTACGAACACAGCGCCTGTACATACCCTTATCGATTCTATGCGTAGCATATTTATTATACGGACTTTGCTAATGGGACCTTTGTAATTTTGGTTGTTGTTATAAACAGTCGTTGCTGGTGGAGCTTATATGTAATATACCATTTTTTGTCTGTAAACAAACGCTCCCGGTGAAGATCCGTATGACCGGCTCCACCAGGGAGCGTCCCTGTTTGCATCCAATATTATTTATCCCACCATACATGCGTAGTCATTACGTTTGGCCCTTGCCTGCTTACTGCTATCTGTAACTGTGCACTGTTCACGCTTTCTTCTGAAGGAGGGTACAGCAGACGACGGGGAATGGTACCACCTGTGATATTACCGGTTATGTTCACTGGTGTGAGTGCAGGGTAACCTGTACGGCGCCAGTTGGCATGTATTTCCTGTTCATCCAGGAACATTGCGATCCAGAACTGTGTACCTATCTGCGACAGCTTCTCATCTGTCGTACCTGTAAGAGGATTAGCGGCTATGTAGGCTGAGATCCTGCTATCTGCTATCACCCCTGCACTTCCGAACAATGCCCAGTTATGCATGGACGCACTGATAGCAGCAGAATATGCGGCAGCAGCATCGCCTGCATACCAGCCTCTCACAGCTGCTTCTGCCAGCAACAAATTAGTTTCCGCAGCACTCATCACTATTAAAGGTGCAGTATATTGCAGGATAGTAGCCGGGTTAGGCTCTGAGTAGGTTGCATAATCAGCAGGTTTCAGCAACAAGCCGTTAGCCATTCCTTTCTGCAGGGCGGTAGTAGTATCGGCCTTACCATTCGCCCATACCACAGCTATTACATTCAGGCGGGGATCATTGCTACTCTTCAGCGCAGTAATAAATGTTGCTGCCAGTTTTCCACCTTCCGTATTACTCGCACCATCTGCAACGGCATAGTCATTGCTTAACATATTATCAGCAGCAGGGTTTCTGTTGGTAGTAGTAGTACCGGTATATTTCATGGTTGCAATGTCAGCATCCGCAGTGATCACACCACCTGCAATCGCTTTAGTTACCCACGTCTGTGCCATAGCGGCATCTACTTTTGTTAAGCGCATAGCCAGGCGCAGCATCAGGGAATAGGCGAATTTTTTCCATTTAGTAACATTACCACCATAAATATAATCACCGGCACCGAAAGTTGCCTTGGAAGCATCCAGCGCCTGTGCAGATTCATCCAGTTCTTTTAAGAGATCAGCATATATATCAGCCTGCGCATCATATTTAGGAGTAAAGTTATTGGCGGTGTAGCCTTTAGCTGCTTCTGAATAAGGTATATCACCATACAGGTCCGTCATACGGGACATTGTATACGCACGCAGGATACGGGCGATAGAAAGTTTATTTACGGAGGAATCCACCGCATTGATGACCGTTGCAATCTCATTTACCGCTTTAGGATATCCTGTAGTAAAATAATCATATGGATAGGTACCCTGCTGAAAATAATATTTATCTCCAATACCTGGTACATCCTTATAGGTAGCAAAGTGTTGCATAGAACCTCCACAAGCCAGCGTTTGTGTACCAAAGTAGCTATTCCCCCATACATCCAGCAATGCCTTACTGAATACATATTCGGGAGTAGCAGTAGTGGACGCGTCCGGATTTATATTCATTTCTTCGAATCCCTTATCGCACGACTGAAAAGCAAGCATTGCAGTGACAACCGTATATATCAGATAATTTAATCGCATTTTCATAATAAAGTGTGTTAGCATGAACAATTTAGATCACTACTGATTAGAATTTCACCATCAGGTTTAACCCGAAACTTCTTGTACGGGGAATACCAAAAGCTTCGAAGCCCTGAGCATTACCGTTTGTGTAACTTGATTCAGGATCAAAGTTGTCTGTTTTCTTATACAGTATGAGCAGGTTACGTGCTACAAAAGAGACAGAAGCGCTCTGGACCACGTTCTGACCCTTTACAGGAATCTGATAACCCAATACTACCTGACGTAATTTTACGAAGCTGCCATCGAACAGGAAATGATCTGTATAGTTTTTTGTGTTGTCATAATACAACCGTAGCGCTGTAGTAGGAATAGTTCTGTCAAAATCGGCCCCTGTCTGGTCCACTCCTTTCAGTTCTATACCATTCTCTCTGCCCACCAGTGTTTTCTTATGTAAACCAAAACGTGTAGCATATACATCAGAACCAGAAAACACTTTATTACCAAACTTACCATCTACAAGAACATCCAGTGAAAAGCGTTTATAGTTAAAAGTATTGCTGAGACCCATCGTAAGCGGAGGCACACCACGTCCCAGATCCATCAGGTCACTTTTCTGTTCGTAACCGGTAGATGCATTGTATACATTTTGCCCTTTATCATTTTTCACTGCAACATAGCCTTTAATAGTACCGTAAGATTGTCCTACCGTATTGTGAATAAAGGCCCAGCTACCCACACTTGTTGCCATTTGTAAAGTCTTCAGACCCGCAGCCAGCTGAATTATTTCGCTCTTGTTATAAGCTACATTATAGCTGACATTCCAGGTGAAGTTTTTAGATTTTATGGGAGTACCTGTTAATAATATTTCTATCCCTTTATTAGATACTTTACCAACATTCAGCAGTGCCTGGTTATAACCGGAAGCGGTAGAAACGGCTGTTTTCACAATATCGTTGGTAGTTTGTTTGCTATAGTAAGTAACATCAAAGCCCAGACGGTTATTGAAGAACTGTGCTTCAGCGCCTACTTCGAAAGTAGTGGCGGTAAGTGGTTTCAGATTTGAATTAGTAACCAGGTTTACCTGATCCGGTTGTGCCTGTGTAACCTGTTGTACCGGTGTACCCATGTTACCACCCTGAACGATGCTGTAAGTCTGGTTCAGGATATAGGGATCAGGAGTAGCTCCTCCCACCTGTGCCCATGAAGCACGTACCTTTGCAAAAGTGAATGCTTTAGGCAGGCTGAATGCATCTGACAGGATCACACTGGTACCCACCGCAGGATAAAGTATGTTATTATTCTTAGGGCTCAGTGTAGAGAACCATTCCTGACGGCTGGTGAAAGTAAGGAACACGATAGATTTATAATCCAGGTCTACCGATCCGAAGATGGAATTAGTAGCAACATTATTCCTGGTAGGCGTTGTTGATGTTGTAGTAAGGTTCGTTAAACTGTAGAAGAAAGGAATAATGAACTGTGTACCTGTTACAGTTGTTAAATTCGATTTGTATCTGCGTGCGTTGGTACCCGCAAATACATTCAGACCGATGTTAGTCCACAGTTTCGTATTATAATTAGCAGTAACCATAGAGTTTGTTTCTGCTACATAACTTTTAATGGAAGAGTATTCGCCAGTACCACCAGTTGTATATACCGTTCCGGTAGGAATGATGCCCACATAATCATAGTTAAAGAAATCACGGCTTACGGTACCTTTTACATACAGGTTCTTTAACAGATCATACTTCACACTTGCCTGACCGATGAAACGGTTTTTAGTATCATTATTTTTGAACCTGTTGATTACAAAATAAGGATTTGAAGCATAGGGCGTTTCATTCCATTGTGTTTCACGGCCGGTAGCATCATAGCCTGGATTCAGTGAACGGATATCCACTGTGTTCGCAACCATGTAAACGCCCCAGTTGGGGTTGCCTGGGGCATCCCCGGAACTGGAACGGTTGTTTGCATTCTCCACATTGTATTGCGCTACGGCTTCAATTGTTGTTCTCTTACCCAGTTTAGCATTCAGGTTCAGGTTCGCGATCTTTTTATTGAAATCGGAATTAGGAACAATGCTTTTACTGCTTGTATTAGAGAGCGAGAAGCGGAAATTCAGTGCATCACTGCCACCGTTAAAAGCTACGGTATTTGTATAGGTAGAACCTGTACGGTAGAAGTTTTTGATATTATTTTTCTGAGGAGAATAAGGATGTTCTTTACCATCAAACTGGATATAAGGCAAACCATCCATTTTTACACCCCATGAGCGACGGCCCCAGGAAACGGCCTCGTCCTTCGTGAGTGGCTTCCTGGCCAAATCCCCTTGTCCGTATACGTATTGATAATCGGGTTTTACAGCAGGCGTTTCCGCAGTGAAAGTGGTATTATAGTCTATACCAACACCTTTACGGGCACGTCCCTTTTTGGTAGTGATCAGGATCACACCATTCGCTGCGCGCGAGCCATACAACGCTGCAGCAGTACCCCCTTTAAGTACAGTGAGGGTTTCGATATCATCAGGATTGATGCCGCCGATACCATCACCTCTGTCAACGTTCTGTCCACCACCACCGGTAGTAGGACTTCCACCTGGTGTGGTGTTATCGATAGGCATTCCGTTCACTACATAGAGTGGCTGGTTATCACCTGCAAGAGAAGTATTCCCTCGGATGATCACGCGGCTGGAACCACCTGGTCCGCTGGCAAGACTGGTAGCATTCACACCGGCCACTTTACCGCTTAATGAGTTGGCAATGTTTATTTCACGCGCCTGGGTGAAGTCACTGCCTTTTACTTCAGTTACACCATATACCAGCGCTTTTTTATCCTTCTTAATACCTAATGCAGTTACTACTACTTCAGATAAATCCTTGTTAGATTCTTTCAGATTTACGTTTACTGCAGCAGAGAGATCGCTGACAGTGAACTCCTGTTTTTCAAATCCTACGGAAGAGATCACCAGTACTACCGGCGCAACAGCATCTCTTAGATTTAATTCAAATACACCTTCACCGTTGGCAACAGTAGCAACAGATGAATTACCTTTCAGCATAATGGTAGCACCCGGAACAGGATTACCATCCGGGCCAGTCACCCTACCTTTCAGTTTGTCTGCCAGGATACCATTGTTTAAACCGGCATTTATCTGTGCATTATATATAGAGTATTGAGTTTTGTTGATACGCATAAATGCCAGGCCAAAATCTGCCAGGAGCAATTTTAAAGCGGCTTCGGCATCCATCGTTTCTGCTTTGTCTAGTTGAGAAGTAGCCACCACTTTACCATCCAGTAAGCCCTCTTTATAGGCAATACGGATATTCTGGAACTTTTTCAGCCGCAATAACGCATCTTTCAGCCCAATGGTTGCGTACATATGTTTTACAGGGATCGTTTCTGACTGACGCATAGCATACATCACAGGCGATTGTGCAGTGACCGGCATCGGTATACCAGGGATCAGGGCATAGGAGAGCAGCCCCAAAACGAGATTTTGGTTGAAAATGTTCATAGTTTTTTTTTACGTGTCCTAGTTTTTCTGCGTTGCCGCTTTTTCAGCTACTACTTAACCGAAGAGATGACTAACTCTTTATCTGATGGCTGATTGATTTTTACGCTAAGTGTTGTGGTAATGACAGTCAATAGTTCCTCTACGTTGGTTACATTTATATCGCCTTCTATCTTTAGCTTTTTAAGTGATTGCTCCTTTACTTTAACAACGTATCCATAGTTGTCCTGCAATGTTTCTATGATCTCGCCCAGCGTAGCATCTGTGAATGTGAGCTGTGTCTGTGTCCAGCGTTTGATCTTTTCAGGCTTGTCTAATTTTTTTGCAAGTACCAGTTGGTTGTCTGCGTACTCTATATAGTCTCCGGGCAGCATTACAACAGCGCCTTTCTGATATCCTACTTTAATCTTACCGGTGAGCAGTCCTACATTCGTTTTACCATGACGGCTTTTAATGTTGAATGTGGTACCCAATACTTCTACAGTGATCCCGTTCGTATGTACAATGAATCGTTGCTCTGCTGATATTTTATTCAGGTGTTTTACATCAAACAGCGCCTCTCCTTCCACCCAGATCTCTCTTGGTTGTTTTTCATTCCATCCCTTATTATAGGTAATAGAAGAAGATGCGTTTAATGTAACTACTGAATGATCTGGTAATGTAATTGTTCTCTTCTCTCCATAACCGGTTGCCACTATTTCCTGAGAAGATCTTGTAAACTGGTTTATTAAATAATAAGCTCCTGCCGAAATGAGCAATGCAACAGCAGCAGCTTTTATCCAGGGGCTTAACCAGCGTACACGTGCCACAGGCTGTGCTTCTATAGTAGCAGTGATCCTCTCCAGAAGATGCGCTTTATTGTTCTTATTTTCCCAGATCTCCTGTGAGCGATAAGTACGGATTACATTTACCGCAAAATCAAAATTCTTTGCTGCTGAAGGATATAACAATGAGAAGTTACTCCAGAATTGCGCAGCAGCAACATCCTGTTCTTTCCCTGATACCCATTTTATGAAGGCATCATCATCCAGGAAATCCTGCAGCGTGTATTGTGAATATTTGTCATTGTTCATCACCTTATCCTCTATTTATTCTTATTATACATGACATGCTTAAAATTATCCCTCCAAAACCAAATTATTTTTTGGTAAATTTTTACAGAGGAGGCAAAGGCAGAAGAATATGGTCAAAAAGCGCTTATCTGATACTTTTTGCAGATTGTCGAGGGCTTTATAGAGTAACTTATAAGTGGAGCTCATATTGATGTCCATAATCACTGCAATCTCTTCGTAGGACATTCCTTCATAGAAGCGGAGAAAGATAATCTCCTGCTGGCGTGCAGGTAAAGTGTTTACCAGTGCGATCACCTGTTTACGTAACTCCTGTTCTTCCTGCCTGAAAGAGGCATCAGGTATAAAGTTTATTTCAAAGCCGCTGTCTCCGGCTTCTCCATCTAATTCAACAAATTTGGATAATGACTGTATCTTCCTGAAAAGCGTAGAACGTAATGCTTTATACAGGTAATTTTTTACTGATACCGGGTTGCCAAGTCTGGTGCGGGTAGTCCACAACCTTACAAAAAGATCATGCACAACATCCTGAATCAGATCGGCATCTCTTGTAAACTTGCGGCCATAATTGTTCAACAGTTCGTAGAATTCACCATAGAGCGCTGTAAACGCATCCCAATCTCCCTGTTTAAACGCATTCCACCATAACACGTGACTCTCGGATTGCATTGGCAATTAAATTTTGGAAGACGATGGCTAATAATACGAAAATTTTACTTGTTCTTAGTAACATTTTAGGGGGAGCAGGCAGTATAGGGGCTAATGCAGGACGCCGGGTTACCCCTGCGTCCTGTTAAAATGTGACCACCAGAAAAATGTTGCGGGGTGGTATAGGCTAGATTTTGACAATAATATTCCTCTTATACATGATCCACACCGGGATGAGCAACAGCAGCACCAGGGTGATGGCAGCTGCCAGGGATGCGTTATATGGCGAAAAGAAAGGCATAAACCAGGATGAAGGAATGCCCCCAAATACCTGGGGGATTGCACCGGATAATACATAGGCCGTAATGGCGTTCCGGCCAAAAGCCACAAAAGGAGGGGTGATCTTCTTATATCCCTGTACATCTATCAGCCAGTAACTGGTTGCCAGGCCCATACTGGCAAGGCCGGCGGTGTACAATACGAAGGAGCTGGTCCAGAGGGCCTTATTAATAGGGAAGAAACTGTCCCATATGAGCCCAAGTAATATGGAGATGAACCCCGCCACAAACAGCCAGGCCACTTTTTCAGCATCCTGCTTGTCTTTGCGACGGATCCAGTCGCCTACCATAATACCCAGCAATCCTGTGGAGAAAGCAGGCAGGGTACTTAAAATACCTTCAGGGTCCCATGTTTTTGATTGTGCCCACAGGTGATGTTCGGTGAGGATGGTACGGTCTAACCAGGCGCCCAGGTTCGTCTGGGGGTCCAGATTAGCGGGCCCTATTCCCGGAACAGGTACGAAGGTCATCAGTAAATAATAGCTTATGAGGAAGGATATACATAGCCATATACGCGTTTTAGCGCTTGTTTTAAGGTATAACAGCGAGATGACCAGGTATACCACCGCAATACGCGGTAATACGCCGGGAATCCTCATATTATAGAAGTCGAAGTGAGGGATGAGCCGGAACAGCATACCTATCACAAAGATGATGATCGCCCTTTTGATAATGTGTATGATCAGTTTACCATGTCCGGCAGTATCCGGTATCCTGTTACTCATGGCAAAAGCGACAGATACGCCTACCATAAAAAGGAAAAAAGGGAATACCAGGTCTGTAGGTGTACATCCATTCCATTTCGAATGTTCCAGTGGTGCATATACGTGGCCCCAGTCTCCGGGGTTGTTCACCAGGATCATACCGGCTACGGTAAGACCACGAAAAAAGTCGAGGGATAAGAGTCTTTGTTTCATTGAATCAGTTTGTTTTATTGCTTTTCCAACTCGTTTGCAGGATTATAAGAATGGCAGTTGCCTTGCGACAACTGCCCCTCTCCTCTGATCTTTTATGTTATTTCCGGTTGAATCCCGTAGGTCTCTTAAAAATATACATTATTACGCAATTATCCTCCCCCAGGTCATACATGATAGATCACCTCATGCGCTTCCGTTAAATCGGGTACTTCCAGTTTATTCATCAACCGGTGCATTACGGCAGCCGGTACTATCGCCTCACGGTCGCCATTCTGACGGAACATTTCCCGGCAGGGCACTTCTACATAGACAACCGTCACATGTGCCCTGTATTGCAGGCAAATGGCTATCAACTGTTCCCTCATCTGCCGGGTAATGTTGGTAGCATTCCATACAAAAGGCTGCTTATTCCGCAGGTATGCTCTGGCCTGTTCCTTAGCAGCCTGTATCACCTGGCCGTTCCCACTCTTATCAGAAGCGCTGATCTTCCTGCTTACGCGGATATCATCCAGAGATACGACCGGCAAATCCGGATAATGCCTGCGTATATAAGTATCCTTACCAGCTCCTGGTAAACCGCTCATGATTATCACAGATGTTTCAGGTTGGGCATAAGGTATATAATCAGGCATAGTCCCTTCTTTCTGCAGGTAGTTCATACGTGCATTGCTGTTAGCAAAAGATTTAGGGATACCCCAGCAATCCTGTTCCCGGCAGAGTTCTTCAAAGCAAGCTATCCGGTACAGCATTTCCTCCTGGTCATCACAGATACGCCCGATTATATCAGCCCTGGCCAGCAGGGCAAGGTGCTGCGTATTCACCTGCAAACTGGCCATCACCAGTGTTCGTACAGGATCTGCTCTTTCAAATAACCATAAGGGTAAACCGTGATAGCGCACCAGCTTTGCGATCTGTTCCCGGATATGAAATGGTGACGGTATTTCCTTATAAAGGATTTGTCTTGCTTTCATTTCTCCTTTGCGGGCATGGCCCGCGGAAGTAATACTTCCATCCGGCTCTATGACTGTTGTGCTGTATTTCTCTACATCATGCAATAAGGCTGCCATCCATAGAACTTCCTGTTCTTCCGGAGTCAGATCAATGTATAAATTTTCCATGGCAGATAATACCATTTGTGTATGCACTGCTACATTTCCTTCTGCATGATGTTTTGCATCCTGCGGAACTTCCTTCATGACACGGACCCATTCGAAGTCCGCTTCCAGTTGTTCCCATGTTTTATTCATCAGCATAATTACCTCCTTCATTTTTCAGGCGGGCACGACGCCATTGGCGTGTCCAGTGTTCACTGGTCTTCACATGCCCTTTCCTTACATATTTAAATACATTTTGTGCGAATGCGTTTACCGGATAACCGGCAGCATTCCTGGTTACAATGCCTTCCATTGTAACAGGTGTTCCTGTTGCAGCATCCCTTGCATCGAAAGCACCGGCACCTTTTACAATACCCAGTACTTCCTTTTCAAAATCTGCTTTTACTACCGGTGTTTCAAACCGTTTAATCAGTGGTACTACCGGCAGGTCCAGCATTGCTGCATAGAAACAGGTTTCGTCCCAACTGAGCCAGCGGTCATGTTCCCGGATCGCGAATACATAAAAATGATGATCAAGATTATGATAAGCGATGGAGTGAACCGCATATACATTCTCCAGGAATATTTCCAGGTAACCCAGGTCGTGTTTTATACTTTGCCAATACCGTCGTATACTTTCTGTCCATGGAGAGGTTGTTGGCGCCACATGTGAACGCGCAAATACTCCGTACCTCGAAAGGCAGTTATTCTCTCCGTCCAGTTTTTCGGTGTGTACCAGTTGCGGGATAGCAGACAGATATTCCCAGTATTCATGCTGAATACGGTCATCACTGGTAGTTCCGGGTGAAAACGGAAAGTGATACGTACGGCTATATTTTTCTGAAATAGCCATGTTATTTAAAATTAAGTCAAAAGAATCACAGGCCATGCCCACGGAAGCGGGTGGCGTTGAGAAAAATTAATATGCCTGTGATATTACATGGCGCAAGGTTTGCAATTTTTAATTAAGGCTACAAAGATATGAGATTTTCTTTTAAAATCAACTTTGGGTAGATGTTACCAAACCAAGGTACTGCCTGAAATAATTATTTTGTTCTTTATTTTTTAAAATCCCTGGGGTCAAATTTATATATAAAAGTAATGCTCATAAACGATAAAGGATCTGTAAGATCATCTCTTAAAAACGAGTCCGGATGTTACCAGAATCTCAATACTATCACATCATTAATCCCTCTGAAAGATAGGCTGGTTATTGATTTAATAAGGCCGTTAAAATATTTAACAAACATTATTTTTGATTTAATTTTATTTTTTCAGTTATTTAAAAAACTTCTATATTCGATTAAACAAATGATTTTTTATGAGTAATGAGTTAAGACAAATTTTATCAAAGTTCGATTCTATCGATCAGAAATTTGATTCTATTGATCGACGATTTGATCTTATAGACAAAAAGTTTGATCGTATTGACACAAAGTTCGATAGTATAGACAGAAAGTTTGATTTTATTGACAAACGATTTGATATCATGGATCAAAAATTTGATGCTATAGATCAGCGATTTGATGGTACAGATCAAAGATTTATTGGGATGGATCAGCGATTTGATATCATGGACAAACGATTCGATTCTATGGAACAGAATATTGAAAGAAGGTTTGAAACTGTAGAATTGAATTTCATGGCAATTAACACAAGACTAGGTGTTATTGACGGCCGGTTAGAAGTAATTGAAGACAGTATCGAAAGAATTGAAGAATGGGTCCCTTTCAGACAAGCATCTGTTAATCTTCCTAAGAGAAGCTGACCTTAAATCATTTTAGCCCCTGATTTCTTTTAACCCTGCGTTTTTTTTAGGTTCCTCTCAGCTTCACTTTTCCACTCAACAGTGCCTATAGCGTAACGTTCTCATCCCCTTCTTTATAAGGCACATAAATCATCAGCAAGGTAAACATCTCATCTGAAGCTCTCATATTACCGGTAGAGAAAACAATCTTAGGTGGATTATTGGGATTGAAAGGGTTACTGGCGGTATTGTCATACACACCTATCATATTGATAACTGAACCTGCGGGGATCTTTATTAGTTTCTTCATCCGGTACAGCTCCTGCCATCTGAAGTCCCAGTCGGGTATATGCACCAGGTTAATTGTATCATTCTGCGGCGTTACAGCATATGCATAAAACTCTTTGCCCAGGTAATGCATATGTGGCCATACGTACATGACAGACTGTGTTTCCTGTGTTTTTACTTTTAATGTAAATGTACTTACCTGTTTTGCAAAAAGTACAAATTTAGGTTTGATATCCTGCTCTGCAATTCCACCTGAACCCAAACTGATAATTCGTACATTCCTTTCTACAGGTTGTTTCTTAAAGAACAGCTTTACACCTAACATAGATTCTTCATTGGCAGCAATGGCCGAATAATGTACGGTTAAGATCAGTACTCCTCTTTTGGGTAATACCCATCCAAACTGTTTGGGATAAAACTCATTGGAAGTACCCGGAATCCAGCCGGAATAATATACCATAGACTTTTCCAATGGTACGTATTTCCTGTTTTCCATACCCGCAGTATCGGTATCTGTATCAATCATCCAGGGACCGTCATGAATATCTTTATCCGGTACTGCATAAAAACCATAATTAAGATGATGGATGATCTTCTTATTATTGGCATATAGCTCTACTCCTTCTATATTCTGTGTATCAGATAATTCAAAAGGGACCTTAAATACTACGAATTTCTCTTCGTTTGTACCTTTCACCAAAAACGTAGAATCTATTTTTAAAAGCAGATCAGGTGTACGGTTCAGTACTTCATTATTATTAATTACTGCCTTCTTCTTTTTATCGGGTGCGTTATCTGCAATCCAGTTGAGGATAGTTGTTTTTTCTTCTGCTGTCAGCGACCTGTTATTGGCAAAATCCCTGTAGTGTGTATCTGCTCTCCAGGGAGGCATGTAATTGGTTTCAACAACATGTTTGATAAAAGATATGCGCTTTTTGATATTTTCATATGTTTCGAGAGAAAACGGAGCATCCCCACCGCTGCGATGACAGGTACTACATTTAGCTGTGATAATTTCCTGTGCATTCATCTGACCAAAGGAGATATGGCTGATGCAAATTAAAGTTATCAGTAAAAGGAATTTCCTCATATTAGTTATCATTGATAAAACATCCGGTTGGTTGTATATAAGCAGGACTGGCAGGCATGCCATCCAAAGTATGTACGATCGCATCATCCAGGTAACTGATGGTTGCCTTTTTTGTATTCTTCCCTAATCCTACTACCCAGTTATCTATTGCGCCACTGTATTTTAAACTACGTTTCCCGTCATATAAAAAAACCTCAGGGGTTACTGTGGCATGGATGGCAGTAGTGAGTAATTTCTTTTTATCAATTAATAAAGTGAAACTGATAGCATACTTTTTCTGAAAGGCAAGATATTCTTCTTTTGTATATCCGTCTCCCGGGAAAACACCTACAATCGTTATTACATCATGGTATTTTTGAGACAGCTCATTGAGGGTAAGGGTATAGTTCTGACACAATGGGCATTCCGGCGATAAGCATGCTATTACCAGCATTTTAGTAGATACCTGTTTTAGTAAGAAGTCCTTCTCTCCTGAAATATTCTCCAGGTGAATAGTATTGATCTTCCTATCCTGTGCAGGAAGCTGCAGGGACAAGAACATCAGCAATATGGACAGGATCGCTTTGTAGTACATAACGTAATAAGCAGAAAGCCCCTTCCGGAGCTTTCTGCAATATAATATAATTAAATTATTTAACGTCCCACCATACTCTGCCGGTGATATCATCGGGTGTTGAGAACCCTGGATCTTTCAACATATCGTTAACGGCATCCAGTGCGTTTTTGTAATTTAAACTTGTAATAGAAGGATAGGTTACAACAAAACGACGAGGCATCGGCAATGCTGTATTATCCTGTGTAATTGTTTCCAGCTTCAGGATATTACCTGTCACTGAAGGGAAACCAGTCCTTTTAATAGTAGCCCATGCTTCATTCTGGTTTTTGTAACAGTTAAGATATTCCTGCACACTTATCTGTTCCAGAGCATTAGCCGGATCATAAACGACACCCGGTTGTGCTTTGTAGTTGGTTACTTCAGCACCTGTTAATGGCGTATAATCTGCTACTGCTGCTTTTGAACCCATATCATCATAGGTAGCCAGGGAAGCATCAATACCATTATAATACCATGTTTGAGCATCTTCCGTAGTTGCACCTGTTACAGCTAACTCTGCACGCATAAAACACACATCCGCATACGTGATGATAGGGAATACGATTTCACCTTTTTTGTTAGAATTATAATACAGGTTAGGTTGTATGAAAGAAGGATATCTTACAGTTGTTGGGGCTCCTTTATAACTGAAAACAAGGTCCTTAAAATAATAATTGTAAGTAGCATTTGTTATAGCATTTGGATCGGCAAACTGTCCACGGTAAAGTTGTCCGTCCCAGGCCAGTGTAGCAGGCAGCACGCCCTGAGCTTTGGCAGAGTCGAACATATCTTTAGTAAGTGGCGCTTTCTGGAATAATGTGCGGATACGGGGATCACCGGTATTCCACATAAAGTCCACCAGGTTCTTTGCACCGGAAACATCACTGTTACTTTGAGGATTGTAGTTACCACCAGATGAGTAGTCGGTACCACCTACAAGTTTCCAGTCTTCATTTGTATTGCTGATCAAACCACCATCATCAGCCAGGATCTTTGTCACTAAAGTCTTCATCCTGGCAGGGTCCCTTTTGGATAATCTCATCGCGATCCTTAAACGGAGGCTGTTAGCAGCTTTGATCCAGTTGGCTGCTTTCCCTGCATAATACAGATCGTAGTTAGTGATGTCTGTCTGTGTAACAGCCGGTGCTGTTTTCAATATAGCTACACTGGCAGCCAGCTGGTTTTCCAGTGTATCGTACAAAGCAGATTGTGAATTATAAGTGGGTGTCAGCAAACCGGTATACCTGGCTTTGAATGCTTCGGTATAAGCAATGCTACCCTGAACATCTGATACATAGAATGCATAATAAGCCAGTGGGATACGTGTAATGGCACGCAGGTGAACGTATTTCTGTTTTTCGGCATCAGGTAATGCATCTATCAGGTGTATTACATCTACCAGTTTGCTTCCTACATTGTTATAGAAGTTACCATAACGCTGGTTAAGATTTCCTGAACCACTGTAAACAGTACCGGCATTACCTATACGATTAACGAAACTCTGTGTCCAGTAATATATAGCCCTGTTGTAATCGTAATAATACTCGAAGTCATTACTATTAATGCTTAACAGACCCGCAGTAAATTCTGCCTCCGGACGGATAACAAGTACGTCATCCGGATTAGTATTCATCTCTGCGAATTTATCACGGCTACATGAAGTGAAAACCACACCAAGCAGCAGGATGATCGTTATATGTTTTAAGCGCATAATTTTAAATTTTTAGAAACTGCCATTAATAGAAAATCCAAAGCTGCGGATATAAGGCATTGCAGACCCTTCCGTCATCGCATCAGATCCGGTACTGTTCAGGTTTTCAGGATTGATATGATCCTTTGCACTGTTGTACAGGTACATCAGGTTATTACCCATTACTGTTACCCTTAAACCATTCAGTTTAAGCCTGTTAACCAGCTTAGATGGCATATCATAAGTAAGACTTACCTGCTGCAGGGAGATCCATGAAGAAGTAAACATGGACGCTTCCCTGATACCGTTACCCCAGCTGTGAGTATTCCGATACATGGAGTAAGCATTGGTAGGATTTACCCAGCCTTTCTCATATGCTTCTTTCATGCTTACACCAGAAAGATCATGCGAAGCACCATCAAGCCCTACCAGTACTGTACCTTGTTTGTACACACCATCCAGGATCACACCATTTACCTGTGACACATTGTTGATGTCGGTGAAACTTATACCGCCGGATTCATTTGTTCTGTTAGGTAAAGTACTCTTGATACTACCTAACCATGATCCCAGATCATGCGTGGTGGAATAGATAGTACCACCGATTTTGCTGTCCATCACAAAACCCAACTGCCAGTTTTTGTAATTGAAGTTATTGCGCCAGTTGCCGAGGAAGTCTGGTGTAATATGGCCTACTACCGGTTGCTGTGAAGCGCCCTGAGCGTAGTTCTGAGCTCTTACATAAACAGAAGAGCCTTTGGTATTGGTCATACTCAATACACGCTTACCATTAGATGCGGCATGGGAACCATCGGAATCTTTATAGTATGCATATCCATAACCGGCGATAACAGTTCCGTAGTCGCCTCCCCTCTGGGCAATTACCTGGTAACCATCCCCATAACCTAATGATACATAATCAAGGTTATAAGGGAGTGTTAACACTTTGTTCCTGTTACGTGTGTAATTGAAGTAAGTATCCCAGGTAAAGTTTTTCGTTTGTACAGGTGTTGCATTCAAACGGATTTCCCATCCCTGGTTACGTACTTTACCTCCATTGATCAGTGTAGCAGATACACCTGATTCTATAGGGGCAGAGAAGCTGATGATCTGGCTTTTACTATCCTGGGAATAATAAGTGATATCAGCACCTAAACGGTTCCTGAAGAACTTTGCTTCCAGACCTGCTTCCAGTTTGGTAGAATGGGTGGGAGAAAGAGACTGATTAGGTAATGTATTAGAGTTGAATTGATAGCCTACAACGGGGTTACCACTTGCAGGGACATAAGGACTGTTAGGTGTAACTGTATAAGCACCTGTATTGGCAGTATAAGGATTCGTCCCTCCACCTACGCTGGCGTAAGACAAACGCAGTTTACCATAATCAAATGCTTTTGGCATTTTAAAGGCATCCGTGAATACCCATGCTATATCCGCACCGGGATAGAAGTAAGAATAGTTACCATGACCGTCATTGTATACCAGTGTAGAGTTCCAGTCGTTCCTCGCATACAGGTTCAATGTAAGGTAGTCACGGTAAGTTAAACTACCCTGGCCAAATGCTGAAGTAGTTTGTTGTTGGTTAGGAGCATACTCTGTAACAGTTGGTTTACTACTGGAATTGGATAAACGATAGATATCAGGAAGTACGTACCCGTTCGTAGAAGCATACATACTTTTTGAAGTAGATTTCACTATTTCACCACCCGCCTGCAATAACATGGTAAAATCTTTGCTAACCGTAGTATTGTAGTTTAAATTAGATCTGTAACGTTCTACCCTTGTATTGGAAGTAGTGGTTTCATAAGCAGGGCTGCCAAAACCAGGATCCTGTCCTCTTCTTTTATTTTCATTATTGATCCCGAAGTAATTCACACTCACATTACCCTGCCAGTCTAATCCTTTTAATAAGGTCGCTTTCAGGTCAACGCTCCCACGGAAGTTATTCTCTACCTGTGTATTGCTGTTCTGAAACAGGCTGTAGAAAATATAGGTCAATCCGGTTGGATCATTTGCATTTACACCACCATTCTGATCGTCTATATAATGAGACATCCAGTATTTGGTATCGTAGTTCCTTGAACCACCATATACGAAATTACGCAGTGTTCCATTACTTCCTACATTAGCAGGGTTCCTTCCATCACTCTGTACATAGGTAGCATTTGCATCTACCAGCAACACACCTGCCAGTCGTTGTGTGGCCCTGAAGGTGAGGTTATTCCTTTTCAGGTCATTATTAGGAGTAACCCCTTCTGAATAAAGGTTTGAATAAGCCAAACGGTAAGTACCTTTTTCACTGGCACCAGATATACCTACATTATAGTTACGGGTAACACCGGTACGAAATGCATCTAAGGCATTGTGAGGGCGGGGGTTATTCAGGATTTTCTTACCTGTGATATCAGTTACCGGCTGGCCTTTCATTTCAGGACCAAAATTATAGAAGTAGTTAGCCGGATTGATAGACAGGTTACCATCAGCATCTTTTAAAAAGTCATCCAATCCTAAACCTCCACCATATTTATTCTGTAAATCTACGGTCTTGTAAGGATTAGCGAATAATACATCTGCGGAGAAAGAAACACCGAGCCCTTTCTGGCTGTACCCTTTTTTAGTTTTGATGAGGATAACGCCATTGGATGCACGGCTACCGTATAATGCAGTTACCGCACCACCTTTTAGGATACTGATAGATTCAATATCATCAGGGTTGATATCTTTCAGGATATTACCGAAGTCCTGGTCGCTCGCTTTGTTTGGCGTTACGACGTTCTGGTCCATTACGATATCATCCAGTACGATCAGTGGCTGGTTGCCATAAGGATCCAGAGAAGAACTACCTCTTATCAGGAAACGGGTGCTTGCCTGTGGCCCACCCACGCCGGACTGCACCTGCAAACCTGCCACCATACCCTGTAATGCTGCAATAGGATTGATAGGGTTTGCACGTTTGATATCTTCACCGGATACCTGGGTAACAGCATATCCCAGGCTTCTTGTTTTACGGCTTTCACCGAAACCGGTCACTACTATTTCAGATAATGCACCTGCTTTGGATTGCAACTGTATTTTCATCAGGCCATTACTATTCGCGGCTACTTCTTTAGCCTCCATTCCTACGAAAGAGAACACCAGGATAGCGCCCGCAGGAACATCCAGTGAAAAGGAACCATCCGCAGCAGTGGAAGTACCGGTGTTGGCTCCTTTTACACGTACAGAAACACCAGGTAATGCGTTCCCTTTTTCATCACGTACCACGCCGGTCACTTTTTCCTGTGGAGCTGCCATTGTTACCTGTACAGGTTCTGCTACCGGTTTATGACTTACAATGATGGTTTTATCTTCTATCGTATATGTGAGTGACTGATCTTTCAGGCACAGGCTCATGACCTGGGCTATTGTTGCATCTTTTACGGAGATGTCAACGGGAGGAGCATTTTTAAGCAGCTTATAATCGTACCAGAAGAGGTAACCTGTTTGTTGTTTAATTACTGCGAATATTTTTTCCAGAGATACATGTTTACCGGTATAGGTAATGTTCTGTGAATAACCATTTGCATTGATCTGCAGGCTAAAAACCAGCAGTAAAAGTACAGTAAAGAAACGGTATCCAGGCCTGGTTTTACCGCGCATGGGCATGTTCATACCTTGATGAGTTTTGGTTAATAAAATTGTCTTCATTGGGATGTTGATAGGTATAAGTAAGGGGGCTTAACCTGTTAAGTAGATTTTGTTCATGTATTGTCAGATTTGGTTTATTCTTTTACGATGATCTTTCTACCCTCTACGGTAAAATGTACCTGGCTGCGCTCCAGTATCCTCAGGATTACTGACAGATTCGCGTTCTTATCAAGCTGCCCTACAAACATGAAATCAGGTACCTGACCGTTATACACTACTTCAATATCATACCAGCGTGATAGCTGGCGCATTACACTTTGCAGATCGGCTTTATTAAACTGGAAATAGCCATTTTTCCACGCAAGTGCACTTTCTATATCAGGATCTGCTATCAGCTGCAGATTACCATTGGTTGATAATTCCGCCTGTTGTCCAGGCCGGAGCTTTTGAGAATATCCGTCTCCGGATACGTTTATGACACCTTCCAGTAAGGTTGTCTGAATGCTTTTTTCATCCGGATAGCTCATTACATTAAAGTGGGTGCCCAACACCTCCACTTTCATCCTGTTTACATTAACGATAAAGGGTTTTGCCTGGTCCTTTGCTACTTCAAAATAGGCCTCGCCGGTCATTTCCACCTGACGGTCATTTCCTGAAAACGCGGTAGGAAAGCGCAGAGAGGACGCAGCGTTCATCCATACTTTGGTACCATCCGGTAATACGATCTGGAATTGTCCGCCCCGGGGAGTGCTGATCTTGTTATATAACACCTGCGGGGAAATGATACCTTTTGCCTCGTAGGCCAGTTGCCCGTTATTTAACTTCAATATCGTGGTTGCACCCTGTTTCCCCAGCGTTCCGTTTCCTGCACTGTCAAGGCTGATCTGCTTACCATCGCCCAGGGTAAGAATGGCATGATTGCCACCTGGAGCCACATCATTTTTAAAAGCTACAGAGGCAGGACGTTGTACTGATTTATGGAATATCAGTCTGGCGCCGCCGGCCATTAAAAGTAGCGTGATAACCGCTGCTGCCGGCCACCAGAGACGTCTTTGCCTGGGTTCAGTGATAGCAGCAAATATTTCATCTGCCTTGTTATCCGACAAGGAGGTATCGGGGATAAAACTGTCCCAGAGTTCCTGCAATGACGCATCCAGGTCAGCATCATTTGCTGACTTTGCAAGTAATTCCCGCAACTCCGCGATTTCTTCGGGTGTTGCGCTTCCATCAAAATGCTTTTCCAGGAGCGTTTTTAGTGACATCTTACTATTATGACAAACTGCTAAGGAAAAAGGAGTAGTCGGATTTAAAAAAACTTTGCGATAATGCCTACGATCATCACAATGTCCGCGTTATCCTTTAACGCGGCTTTCAATGTCTGTGTAGCCAGGCTGAGGTGCTTCTTAACTGTTCCTATTGAAATTGACTGCTGACGGGCGATATCCTCATTGGAAAGCCCTTCGAAACGACTGAGCGTGAAAATCTTCTTTTGCTGCGGAGGGAGTTTACCTAACTCCCGGGCTAATAATGACTGTAAGTTTTTAAAATCCACCTCCTTTTCAGTGCATTCGTCGGATTGAGGCTGTACTGAAGTGATCTTGAATAGTAATGCTTTACGATAGACAATCTGTTTGGAAAGGTTAAAAGCATGGTTTCTGGCGATCGTGAACAGGTAGGCATCAAAGTTTCTGATACCTGTCAGTTGCTCCCTTCCTATCCATATTTTTAAAAAGACTTCCTGTACGATATCTTCTGCTACAGTACGTTCATTGGATAAGCGTAGCATATACGCATAAAGCTTATCGCGGTGTGTATCAAACAGCACCCGGAAAGCCCTTTCATCACCCGCAATCACTTTATCCAATAATGTATTATCCATGTTTTTTCATAAACGGAAGGGAAAATTTTGTTGCATCGGCTATCTAACTCAAATATCGGGAAAAAACCGGGGAAATATTAGTAATACATATTTGCCCTACCATACCGTTTTCTAAATAGTTCCTCTTATTTACAGGAATTTTCTACATTTAATTAGCTCTCAAAATATCCTAAAAATCAATATGAAACTTGACAGGTATGAACTTAAAGCAGAAAAGTCATTCAAGAATAAACTGAATAAGGCAAATGAAGTACTAAGAACTGTCAGGTTTCCCAAGCCAGTAAAACATCCCCGCAAAATTGTTTTAGCGTTTCCTGTATATTGATCGCTTCTTGTTCGGTCAGCATGCGATAAATATAGCAATTTCCGTATCTTGTTTTTATAAATATTAATCCATGAAAGAATCCCGTAAAGCTTCTTTACGCCATTAACTACCGATACCGGTAAGACTAAGTATCCCTATGATGAGTTTGGTGTGGTACTACCTGTGATAACATTATTGTTAGCTATTTACTTCTGGAGCCAGGGAGAATTACAACCTCATTCCTAAAACTGGTACGATTTTGTGAGTTATATCTTCATAAACTGTACAAAAATGACAGACTCCCAAAAAGATTTAGCCATCATTGCCGGTGTAAGCGCCATTGCCGGCGCCAGGGCAGCACTCCCAACTGCCTTATTGTTCCCCAATAACGAGGTATTTACGTTAATAGCTGCTGGGGAACTCTATGTTGATAAATTACCCGGTATTGGTGACCGCATCGCAAAAGAGGCGCTAATAGGCCGTAGTATTTCCGGTGCCATTACAGGAGCAATAGTAAGTCACCGCAGACGCAGAAGTCCCTGGTTAGGTGCTTTAATAGGCGCAGCTGCTGCTGTTACCGGTGCATATATCACCTATCATGCAAGAAAACAGTTCGGCAAAAGAACTGGCAGCCCCGATCCCGTAGCGGGATTGGTAGAAGATGTGGCCCTGATTTGTATAGGCAGTCTGTTGCTGGAAAAGAAATAGCTGCAAAAGGCAACTCCTGCATTGCCTTTCGTAGGCTATCTAATAATACCCCGGGTTTTGTGTATATAGCCCGGCCTTTGCGGAGATCTCCACCGCAGGTACGGGATAGATCACATAATCAGGAACTACTGTGCTGATGGTAGTAATGCCGTCACTGGCTATCCAGTTATTCATAATAGTCACTGCATTGCCGGAACGTACCAGATCATTCCAACGCAACCCCTCCCCTAAAAATTCCTTTCTGCGTTCCTCTAACAGGCTTTCCAGCGTAACATCTGCTACCGGAGTTAAACCTGCCCTCTTACGCACCAGGTTCACAATATCTACCGCGTCGCCATGTGTCCCTATACCATGTAAAATGCATTCTGCTTTCATCAACAATACATCTGTATACCGTAACACGATATAATTGATTGGCCAATCAGTACCGCTTGTGCCTCTTTTAGAATAGTCGATATATTTGTACACCCAGATCAAAATCCCTATACCTGAAATTATTGGTGAATCCCCAGGTATATTTAGGCGTTGGCTGACCATATACCACACGGTCATCTGCATTGATCACACCATCTTTTTTAGCATCGTAATATTTAGCATCCCCTACTGTTTCCTTCTCCAGTTTAGCTACAGTTGGATCTGCCATATCAGCTGCGCTTAAGATGCCCTGTGTCTTTGTTACATAATAACTGAACATCGGTAATCCTTTCTTTAAAATATAGGGAGGATTGCTGCCACTATAGGCAGAAGGAATATAAATAGGTGCATCACTTTCTCCCAGCGATAATACTTTGTTACTGTTAAAGGCAATATTAAAGTTGGTATTCCACTGGAAGTCCTTAGCGCGGATAGTTACGGTATTAATACCCAGTTCAATTCCTTTGTTCTCTACAGCGCCAATGTTCTGTAAGCTGGTACTAAAACCACTGGCAGATAATATAGGAAGATTCAGTAACAGGTCTGTATTCTTTTTCCTGTACACATCAAAAGTTACATTCACCCTGTTGTGTAATACACTGGCATCAAAACCTGCATTGTAAGTATCAGAAGTTTCCCAGCGCAGAACAGAACAGGATTAGCCAAACCGGCTACTACCTGCCCGTTAGCAACAGTAGCGGTATTACCACTTAATTAGTAGACAATAATTTTAGGGATGTTCTAACTGTTATCATAAAATAAAAAACCCGGCTTCTGGAGAAGCCGGGTGGTATACTATATAAAATAAATCTATCTCCTTTCATCATATACGCCCACTTCTGCTATGGCAGGAGCTGCGCTTGTTTCATCTATAAGGATGCGCACACGGCCACCCCATACTCTTTCAAACCGGTGTATTTTTACACGCCCTTCAGTCTTGCTTGCAGGCAAAGGTTTCCACACACCATTTTCATTATACTCCAGGCGGTACTTCTTAATATTATTACCATCTTCTACGATGGTTACCATATTAAAACTCTTATCCTTATCGAAATCTATTTCGTACCATGGTTGTTTCACTGTAGGGTTAGACTGCCAGCTGCTTCTGAAATCATCATCATTCGCAAAGTCCATGATGTTCATATCATCGCTCCAACTGGAATTTGTTGGTTGATGTTTAGCAATGTTGGAAGAAATGATTGGAGATTCTGCAGGAGCCAATGCAGGCAAAGGTCCTTCCGGTTTCCACATTTTACCTACTTCTTTCAATGCAGCTACAGCGTTATCATCAATCAAACCTTCCCGGTTAGGCGCTACGTTGAGGATGAAATTACACCATACCTTGTTTAATTCTACCAGGTTGTTGTTCACCAGTTTCACCGGGTCTTTGACAGGTGTTGCGGGGAAATCCGTTTTCCAGAACCAGGCCGTATTAATAGGCAGACAGGATAATGCAGGCAACTTGTTGCTTTCTTTTGAAATGTGCTGACCGGCACCCTGTTCGTAAGACTTGATATCCGTATAGAATAATGCTTCTGCCGGATATTTGGCTGCATTCAGGTCCATCACCAGGCAGTTAGGTTGCAGGGTTTTGATCAGGCGGTAAATCTCTTCAAAAGGAACGTCATCATAAGAGATCCTGGACCATGGAGCGTCCCAGCCATCTATGATCAGCGCAGTGATCTCTCCGTAGTTAGTCAGCAGTTCTGTCAACTGAGCCTTTACCATTTCGATGTGCTTGTGCGTGATCTGGTTTGGACGCAGTCTGTGATGTGTGTCCAGGATAGAGTAATACAACATCACCTTCAGACCTTTCGCCCTGAATGCAGTGGTATATTCTTTTACCACATCTCTTTTAAGAGGACTGTTCATTACATTGTAATCGGTTGTTTTTGTATCCCAGATACAAAAGCCACTGTGATGTTTGGTGGTGAGACAACCATAAGACATATTAGCTGCCTTGGCAGTTGCCGCCCATTGATTACAATCCAGTTTGGTAGGATTGAATAAAGATGCCGGCGCTTCCGGGTCCGGCCAGTCCTGATTTGCAAAAGTTGGAATGTTAAAGTGAATAAACATACCAAACCGCAGATCAACGAATTGCTGCTGTAAGGTTGCCAATGGCGTAACTGCCTGCTTTACCTGTGCGTTCATTAATACAGGTGTCAGCAAAAGTGTAGCCAACAGAATGTGTAACGAAATTTTCTTCATGTGTTGAGACCTAAGTGCGTGGTGAAAAAAAGTAATCTGATGGACTAAAATAAATGAAACATTGCTGGGATACCAGCGTTGCGAATACACTACAAATAAATGCGAAATTCTTATTAGTCAACGACTTTAACAATATTACAGCACAATCCGCTACAGAATGGCTTGGTTTTGGATTAGACTGGAATGTATTACCGTCAAACACAAGCGAATCATTATAAATACAATGCATATGAAACTCAGAAACATATTATTGGCGTTATCCCTTCCGGTCATCTTATTTTCCTGTGTTCCTACAAGGAAATTTAAAGCTTCGGAAGCTAAGTATTCTGCTTTATCCAGTCAATATGCCGATTTGCAGAGTAAATTACAGGACTGCCAGCGTACCATGCGCGACTCTACAGAGGCGTATAACCGTAGAAGCACTGTAAATGAAGAACGCGTAGAAGGACTGAAACAAAATAACAGTGTATTACTGAACCAGCTGAAAGATCTTTCTGTCATCACCGGCTCACAGGCAGAAAGCATCAAGAAATCACTGGATAATATAGGCGCAAAAGATGCTTACATTCAGGACCTTCAGTCTGCCATTGCCCGAAAAGATTCTCTGAATATGGCGCTGGTAATGAACCTGAAAGGAGCTATTGGCAACCTGGATGACAAGGATATAAACATTAAGGTAGAAAAAGGTGTTGTATATATTGACATATCCGATAAACTGCTGTTTGAAAGTGGTAGTTATGATGTAACCGCCCGTGCAAAAGAAGTACTGGGTAAAGTGGCCAAAGTGCTGAATAACCAGCCCGAAATTGAATTCCTGGTAGAAGGTCATACAGACTCTAACCCATACAAAAAAGGTGTGTTACTGGACAACTGGGACCTGAGTGTGAAAAGGGCTACTGCTGTTACACGTATCTTACAGAATGATTATGGTATCGCTCCTGCACGTATCACCGCAGCAGGACGTAGTGAATATATTCCGGTATCAAGCAATGATACTCCGGAAGGACGTGCAGCCAACCGTCGTACACGTATCGTGATTTTACCTCAGCTTGACCAGTTCTTTAAGTTACTGGAAAAGAAATAACTATATTCCCTCTTAATGAAAAGGCTCCCTATTGGGGGCCTTTTTTGTTTGAAGGGCTTCTGATTAGCTTTTGACTAGCAACTGACTAGCTTTATCCTACGTTAATCCTACGTCTTTCAACGTAAGATTAACGTAGGATAAAGCTAGTCATAAGCCGATCAATACCTCTTACTTACTACCTTTGAACTTCTTCAAATCTAACTGTAGTGTAAGCATAAAATAACGGCTTAACAGGTTATCCCGGCTTTCGGTAACTGTATTACCAGTGATAGCCTGGGATAAACGCGCATTTTCGTCCAGCAGGTTAAATACCTGTGCCCTGGCGGTGAGTCTCTTCTTAAAAAACATCTTTTCCAGAAATACATTGGCCATCAGCGGGTTACTGTTCAAAGATCCACTATATCCGCTATTCAGCTGCTTATTGGTATCAAACCCAAATGCAAGGGTTTTCAGGAAATATACCTTTCCTACCAGATTGAATGTCCATGTAGTGATGTTCATGATATTATTATTCCCCGGAATATAAACGTTCCTGTTATACTGATAAGTGACCCCTCCCATTAATTCTATCCAGGACAAAAGCATGTTACTTCTGGCAGACTGCGATATAGTAAGGTTGCGTGCAAAATTCTTTATGTCCTGTACATACAATACATTGTTATTATAAGATGCTGATCCATCCAGGTAAAAATTGTACTTCCCTTCCTGTATACGTTTAGACCAGCCATATACAAAGCGATAGTTGTAATCCCCATCCGTATTCAGGTAGCGTGTTTCCTGTTTTACTGTGTTAAAACTGTCTTTTACGGTTACAGTATTGGTGACGACTTTGTTTTTTGTATAATTAGCTGCCAGATGCAGGAACAGGGTATGTGTATTGGCAGCGTTTAAACTACGGTAGTTAAGGAATAAAGAATGAGTGAACCCCGCTTTTAACAAGGGGTTGCCTATTATTGGAAATTCTGTATTCGTAAGATCAGGGGCTGGTTGTAACTGCTGATAACCAGGAAAAATAACGACCCCATTATAAAAAAGAGAGATAAACTGAGATCGTGGCAGCTTATACTGAATACGCAATACAGGCGCCAGTGGAGCACTATGCAGTTTGGCAGGGGATTCTCCGTTGCTACCACGGCCGGATAACCCCGAGGGCATCAGACGAACTCCCAGGGTATAATCAAATTTCTTCAGGTTCTTCCGGAAATTGAGTTCCAGTTGCTGCTGGGACAGGTTATATGTAAACTCGTTACTGAGCAGATCTATACGCTGTTGTTTTCCTTCCTTATCCAGCCAGTCTGTTTCCTGTGTATTATCAGACCTTGTATAATTGATCAGGTAACGCAATTCTATACTGGAAGCAGAATCAATAGGTTCGATCCAGGAAACCTGGGCAGAGGTGATAAAATCATTATTTTGCTTATTCAATAACTGATGCAGAAGGGAATCTTTTGCCAGGGTACTATCTGCATGATAATACAGGATATCATTAGTACCATCCTGGTCATTATGGTTACCAGTATAACTCATATAGAGGCTGAGGGATAATGCCCGGCCTTTCCCGTTAAACCGGTGACTGCCAAACAACCCGGCCCCTATTGCCGGTATCCTGTTGCTGATTATATTTTTTGTGAGCTGGTCTTTTTTCTGATAACCTGTCTGCAAGGCAGAAACAATATTCACATTTTGCGCTGTATTCAGGCTCATATTCATACTAAAATTCAGCATATCACCATTGGCAGGCTTATACTCTCCCCCGCCATAGAAAGCATAATTATTATTCCTGCTATAACTACTGGTATTGTTGGCGATATACAGGGTGCCTTCATTTGTAACGGTCGTCACATTACTGAATGATTGTATATTACTGGTAGTATGCCCACCCATCAGGCTGGCATTGAGAGACAGGGCTTTAGTTGGCTGGTCACGGTAGTTAATGGTTGCATTACTGTTAACAGCTGTTCCCGCCAGGGCGCTTGTATTATTGGTATTACCTGAAACAGATAACTGGTGATCGCCGTTAAAATAGTTGGCCAATAAGGCTGCATTGTATCTTCCATCATTACCTGCCCCTGTAATAGCCTGCATCTGAATCCCTTTATTCAGTTCGGCTTTAGTCTGGATATTAAGTACCTGCAGCGGCTCTCCGGACTTCCGTCCTGTGGCTCTCGCCATATCCCCGTAATCATCAACCAGTTGTATTTTTTCTATCATATCTACCGGTAACATGCGCGTCAGTGTCCTAATATCATCTACCAGGTAATCTTTCCCGTTGATCCTTAGTTTAGTGATCTTTTTACCCATCATCGTCACATTCCCATCTTTATCAACATCTACTCCCGGTAATCTCCTTAACAGGTCTTCCGCTACTGAATTCACCTTTAAATGGTATTGACTTGCCCGGTATTCTATGGTATCTTCCTTAACAACAACCGGGGCCTGCTTTCCTTTTACAACCACTTCATGCAAAGTACTGGCTTTCATTGTCAGTATAATAACCGGCACATTAATCTGACTCCCTGCACTTTGGAAATTATATGACTTTGACCAGGTTTCATATCCCAGCACACTTACACGCAAAGAAAAAACAGGCTGTTTTACCCCGGAAAATGTAACTCTTCCGGTTTCATTACTGGTAGCATGCAGGGAGTCTTTACCTGTTGTTAACCATACATTAGCCGCAATGATCTCCTGGCCTGTAGTGTCTTTTATTAAGCCAGTAACAGTAAATGTCTGTGCCCACAAATGATGAAGGCCCAGGGAAAAACAAACAAGCAGGCATATCCTCTTCATAAAAAATAAATGGAATTCATACAATCAGCGAAACGGGATACACGGGCCAATACGGGTTAAGGGGAACAACAATCGTAATGTATCCTGCGGCAACAGGCTGTTCTTATACTGAATGTAGTTTTTTTTAGGGAGAATCCGGTCAAAAAGATACTACTGCATAAGGACTGCAGTAGCCGGTTTTCGGGAAGATTTTAACAGCTCTGCCGTAAACTTAATATAAAGCAATTCCGTATATTAATATAATTACGCATTTTATAGGGTAAAAAGTAAGAAAACGCTTAACTTACACTACATACATTGTCGTGTGTTAACATTATACTAAAGGCATGAGCAACTTAACGTTTTTTAATTGATGGCTATTCTTACAATAAAGAATAAATTTTATAGACAACTTTTAGGGTGTTTGCTTTTTCTATATGTAGCAGTAATGGTATTTGCCTGCCGGCAGGGAATAGGAGCAATGGATCATGCTGATTATTTTGATCCTATTCTCAAACATGCTGACAGCTTATCGTTTAATACTGAAAAAGGAAGCCCTATAAAATATATTGATTCAGTCTATAACAATTATCCCGATGCGGGTATTGGTGATCTTTATAAGAAATACGACTTTAAAATGAACTATTTCTATGATAAGGATTATACAATAGCCATGGTATATGTAGATAGTATTCTGTTGATCCTGAAAAAACACTCCAGGGAAAATGCATATAAAAAACTTTATGAAAATGCTATCCTGAAAAAGGGAGATATTCTGCTGGCAGAGAAAAGATACCCCGAAGCATTCCAATATTACTACCAGGCTAAACAGATCGGTGAAAAAAGCGGAGATTCCCTTTTCGTAAGTGATTACCTGGGGCAACTGGGTATGGTGTGCTATAAAGAGAAAAAATACGTGGAGGCCGCCGCTTATTTCAAGAAATGCGTTCACATGCTACGCAATGCGGACAAGAATGATTTTACCATTTTCGCTTCTGTTCAGGGCAATACCGATAATATTGCGCTGAGTTATGACCGCGCCAATATGTACGACAGCGCTTTTCGCTACTATAGCCAGACATTAGCCTATATCCGGAACAATGAAAGTAATTTCAGCAACGATTCCAGTCACAGACGATTTATAGGTACCGCTAAAGGGGTCATTTACGGTAATCTTGCCTATGCGCATTACAGACAGGAAGATTACACTACAGCAGAAGCTTTGCTGAAAGAAAGTATCAGTATCAATATACAACCCGGTTATGAAAATACAGATGCACAATTCATGCAACTGCGGCTGGCCACTCTTTACATAAAAATGAACCGTTTGGATGAATGTAAGGAAATATTGAAACAGGTAAAGTCTTACGCCGACTCACACCTGCAACCCGACAAAGATCTGCGGTTACGGTTACTGAAGATGCAGGAACGGTACTACGATAAATTAAATCATGCGGACAGTGCCTATAAATACCTGAAAGAATACAACACTATAAAAGACTCTATTGATGCAAAGAATCAGGCTGCACATGAAGTAGATGTAAATAATGAACTGGAGAACGTAGCGAGGCAACATGAAATCATCGCATTAAAAAGTGATGGCCATCTGAAATCCATTTTGCTTATCATCTTCTCTTTATTCCTGGCATCTGTTATTACCATCGCATTCCTGATCTGGAAAAACTGGAACCGCTCTAAACAGAACCTGCAACTGGTAGCCGTCCAAAATGAGCGTCTTACTGTTGCACTCCGTGCAGTAGAGGACAGAGACCAGGAAAATGCAGCACTCCTGAAAGTGATCGTACATGATCTCAAAAATCCGGTAGGCAATATCAGCGCTATAGCAGGATTATTACTGGAAGATAAAAATGCAGCGCCACTGGATATGAGTATGTACCGGATGATACAGACAGCATCCGGGCAGGCATTTGAAATTATTAACCAGTTACTGGAAAATAAAAACAAAGGAGAGCTGAAAGATCTGAAAACAGAACTTACAGATATACCGGAATTACTGACAGAGTGTATAGATCTTCTTCAGTTTAAGGCATTAAAAAAGAAGCAGCGTATTAAAGTAGGAAAATTCCCACCGGGGATAGCCATGCTTGACCGGGATAAAATATGGCAGTTGTTTACAAACCTCATAGACAATGCCATCAAATTCAGCCCGGACAAATCCGTGATCAGTATACATACCAAAAGAGATTCCGAGCGCTATACCATCATGATAAAAGATAGAGGTATCGGCATCCCGGACAACCTGAAAGACAAGGTATTTGAAATGCATACAGGGGCGGGCAGAACAGGGACCGCCGGTGAGAAATCTTTTGGCCTGGGACTATCTATTTCACGTAAGGTTGTAGAGATCCACAAGGGTAAATTATGGTTCGAGAGTGAACCGGGAAAAGAAACTATCTTTTATATAGAGCTGCCATGTTTACCTGTAACAGAAGTTGTTCCTGTGATAGCGTAGTATTCATACTGCTTCCAATGCTTCTTCTCTTTCCATAATCTTCCGCATATTCATAATAGCATAACGCACTCTTCCCAAGGCAGTATTAATACCAACATTTACAGTTTGTGCAATTTCTTTAAAGCTGAGATCTGCATAATAGCGAAGAATCAATGCTTCGCGCTGGGCTTCGGGTAACTGGTCCAGCAATGCCTGTACAGCCGCATGTGTTTCTTTAATGATAATCCGTTGTTCCTGGCTTTCTTCTTTCTGATGAATACTGTTTGAAATATCATCTTTATATACAACGGAGAAAGCAGGCCATGCATTCATTTTTCTGAAATGACTGATGCAACAGTTATGCGCAATTCTCACAGCCCAGGCAATAAACCGGCTGTTATCGAGATAATGACCTTCATTAAAAGCATTGATTATTTTTATGAATACATCCTGAAAAATGTCTTCTGCCAGGTACCGGTCTTTCACCAGCAACATGATAGTAGTAAAAATTCTGGTTTTATGCCGTGAGACTAATACGGAGAAAGCACTGTCATTCCCCGATCTGTATAATTTTATTAATTCTTCATCTGTCAGTTCACAATATCTTTTCATAGCATTGTTTTTTTTTTAAAATCCCCTGCAAGTGGTAAAAATCGGCTGCTTTCGATAAAGCAGCCCTGTAACTTGTGGTTTTGATGGAGATGGTCATTAGTAAACTAGTTCTTCCAGCCCATGTAGGCTTTTACTTTTGCATAATCATTCCAGTCGACAGCTTTAGCTGAACGCGCTGCTGTGCCACCTGGGACGATCACATATCTTACCTGCCTTCTGCTGGCACCATTGGAATCGGTAACAGTACTTGCATTTGCATTACTTACCAGTTCAATGATACCTTGCAGTGAATATTCTCTGATATAAGTACCTGCTCCGTCACTATAAGGTAAAGAAGTAACAGCAGGGCTGGATGGCGTACCAAAGTTCATGTACACTTTTACAACACCGCTATTTAATATGTCAGTGGTCAGCTTATCAGCAGTGATGTCATAGAAATAGACTTCAGAAGTTGAATCATAAACATAGGATGCATCCATCCAGTCGGAATAAATCACATTTGCACTTCCTGCCTCTCCCTGATCGCCTTTGTCGCCTTTATCACCTTTGGCACCGGTTGCGCCTGCAGCACCAGCGGGTCCTGTATCTCCTTTTTTAGAACAGGAAGTGGCACCCAGTACAACAGACAACATACATACAACAAAAAAGTAACCTGAAAGTTTCATAAATAAAATTTTGGATTGAGTTAAGAATGTCCTCTCCGCTTATTACGAAAGAGGGGTTAAAGTTTAAAAGTTATTTCTTGGACATAGGTCGCCAAAGCGATTACCGATGAGGAAACCTATTAATATTTCGTGTGTACCATGACTTACAGTATTCAAAGACGATGTAGTGTAATCATATGAATACCCTATGTTGATAGTGGAACTGATGTTTACGCCCAACATGGCTGCAAAACCATCCTGGATACGATAAGAACCACCCACCCATATTCTGTCGCGATACAGGAACTTGGCATTCACATCAAAGCTTACAGGTGCGGCAGTTACCATTCTCACCATCACGGAAGGCAGTACACTTACATCTTCATTTATCCATGTACGGTAGCCTGCTGAGAAGAACAGGTGCGGTACCAGTTTTCCTCTGTAAAGAGAATCACCTATTACTTTACCCTCATCAAAACTCAGTTGCTGCGGAATGATGTTCTGCGCAGAAGCTCCTATATAAAAATCTGCACTGTATAGCATCAGGCCTGCATTCAGTTCCGGCTTCCATTTATTCAGCAGCTGACTGGATGCAACCACAGGATCGCCCGGCTGCTGGAATTCCAGCGCAGATGCATCCACAGAAACAGACTGCGCACCGAATGAAACACCGGCACTGATACTGGTACGGGGAGAAAGTGCGATATGATGCGCATAAGTGGCCGTAATGGAAAACCGGTTCAGCGGTCCTGTTTTATCGTTGAGGATCGTCAACCCTGCCCCTGCATGAGAAGGAGGCGTTTCATACTGCTGCCAGTAAGCTTTACCCCTGGGGTTTTCTCCCGGTGGAGTTAAACCGGTGATGCTGGCAGAAGGATAATCACTTTTCCTCAGCGGACCATGAATGGTCAAATAAGAAGTAACAGGCGCCCCGTTCAGCCCCGTCCACTGGTGACGGTGGCTGGCCTTTACATCCCAATAGTTCTCTATCCCCGCCACTGCAGGATTAATGATGAAAGTATTGAGAATGTATTGCGTGTAATGCGGTTGTTGCTGCGCACGGGTCCCTTCTGCTATGATCAGTAGCAGCAACAAAAGCAGGTATGTTCTTTTCATAAGCATATTTTTACTGTTTGCCGACAACCTTAAACTCCGTTCTGCGGTTCCTTGCCCTGCCTTCAGGATTATCAGATCCGTCCGCATTTGTATTAGGAGCAATAGGCTGACGAGCCCCATATCCTTTGTATTGTAAACGGGATGGATCTATTCCTTTGCTCACCAGGTAGTCTACACAACTTTTTGCACGGGCTTCTGATAATGCCTGGTTCAGTTTATCAGAACCTTTACTATCTGTATGTGCGCTTAATTCTATGATTAAATCAGGGTGCTGCTGCAGCATCACTGCCAGCCTGTCTAATGCAGGATAAGAAGCAGGTTGCAGGTATGACTGGCTAAAGTCGTAGTACACGTTATCCAGTACAGTTGGTACTTCTACCGGTGGCGGAACTAATGTTACTACTGGTGGCTCCGGTTTTGGCGGCGGCGGTGGTGGTGGAATTGTTTTCTTCAGAGAGAATAACTCCAGGCAGCAGCTCGCATCCCTATCAGATGATAACCATACTGTTTCCAGGATATTATTTCCTTTACTGTTGAAATAAATATCATCTTTCACGGAGTTAACCGGATAGCCGAAATTGACAGGTTCCTGCCAGCTACCAGCGTTTTCTTTAGTATAGAAGAAATCATACCCTCCCATTCCTACTCTGCCATCGGTAGAGAATACCAGTTGGCCGGAAGCAGCATGATAAAAAGGTGCCTGTTCATTCCAGGATGTATTCAGTACAGGTCCCATGTTCTTCACAGAAAAAGGTGTACCATCTGTATTTAATTCAGCAGTCCACAGGTCAAATCCTCCCTGTCCTCCGGGTTTGTCACTGGCAAATAACAGGCGTTTACCATCAGGCATTACAAAAGGCTGCTGCGAGCTGTAACCAGGTGCATTCACTATGGTATCCAGGATAGCAGGTTCGCTCCATTTATCGCCGCTTTTTCTGCTGATATAGATAGCCGCTCTCTTCTTACCATCTTTTGCTACCCAGCGTGTGAGGTACAGTATATTACCATCCGGACTAACAGCCACAACACCCTGCTCTACATCTTTAGGCTGAGGCACTGCGATGCGGGTAATAGTATCGGGCCGGCCATTAGCATACGCCGCACCATAAATATGATTGATAAATACATGGTTCTTTGCTCCACTGTTATCAGGTCTTGTAGAAGTAAACAATAACAGGCTGTCACCTAACCATACAGGCGCATAGTTTGCACCCTGCGGATTCAGGGAAGAAGGTCCTTTTTCAACAGTGTACGCAGAGAGATCTGAACGGCGTAACTCCTGTACAGTGAACCGCAGGTTCTGCAATTCTCTTGCAGCAGACTCACGGTAAGTATCCTGCGTAGTATATGTATCCAGGAAATATTCAAATGCTTTTACAGCAAGGTCATACCTGGCCAGCGCCCTTAAAGCCACTGCATAATAGTAAGGAGCCAGCGGGAACTGGGTCTTGTCAAATTCCATCGCTTCTGCATACCAGGGAACTGCCTTCCCATAATCATTCAGCAGGCGGTAACTCTCTGCCAGTTTATAAATGGCCTGTTGCTCGCTGCTGACTATTGCTTGCGTTTTCTTTGTAGAAGGTTGCGTTGTATAAGGTTTATATACCGCATTACTAACAATGGTCCTGTTACCTGCAAGGTATTTTTCATAATACTGTGCCGCAGAATTATAGTCTGCCTTCTTGTAATAATAGTCCGCTGCTTTGAGGTAGTCATAAGCAAACTGACTTTTGCCTACCGCTACCAGGGAAAACAATACTATTGTAAGAAAGATATTTTTCATGATGCTCTTTTGATTGGTTGATGTTTTACAGCCTTGGGCAAACAAATTCTACTTCCGGCGTTTTGAATATTTTCTTTCCGATGTAAATGAGAGAGATCTCAAAACTGTTAGAGCCTCTGACCATTTTACCCAGCTGGGAAGTATTTATATCGTAACTGGCACCCAGTGTAAAGTTCCTGTAGGTAAAACCCGCGTGGGTAGTGATGGCATCTTTTATCCTGTAGTTAAGGCCCAGTAAGAAATCAGTCGTAGGCGTAACATACATTTGTCCGTATGCCCCCAGCATCTTTTCTTCTGCATTTCCCTGGCGCATATATAACAGGTTAGGCGTTACACTGAAAACATCTGTCAATGCGATCTTCACACCGGCATGTCCTGTAAAACGCATAGGGAAACGGGCATCTCCGTTAGCGCTGAACTGGTCGGTAGGTCGGGTAAGATGTGATACGGCAAAACCACCAAAGACATTATATTTCTTTCCCGGCTCTGCATCATAATACAATACACCGGCACCAGCATCAAATGAAGAAGCAGAAGTTCTGCTGAAGCCATCCGCGCTAGGCGTACCCGGATTATAACCGGTAACAGGGTTCCACTGATCACCAAAGGTGAGCTTGGAAGCATCGAACCTTCGTTGGATCAATCCGAACTGTAAACCGAATACCAGACGGTGTGTTTCATTGGCACCAAAGCGTACACCGGTATAAGAAGCGCTACCGTAAGCGGTTGTATAATTATATCCACCATCTCCGGCGCTCTGGTTCAAGGCGCTGACACCGAAGTTGAATTGCTTGTTGGTAGTGAAATCTGCAGCAACACCATAGGTTGAAAAGGGACTGCTGATATTTCCCCATTGGGTACGGTAAATAGCCGCCAGGCGGTAATTGCCGTCAAACGCACCGGTAAGGGCCGGATTTAACCAGGAGGGGTACACATAATACTGGGAGAAGTGTGGGTCGGCCTGTGCTTTTGCTGTATTACCTGTGGTAAGCAACAGTGGCCAGAGAAGGATGATAATGATGGTAGTTCTCATTGCGGTAAATATTTACATGGATTATTGTAGTATGGTAACTGCGCCTGACAATGGAGGGAATCCATTCTTCAGCTTGATGATATAATAGTAAGTGGCCAGTGGCAGCATCTTACCGTTAGAGGTACCGTCCCATGGAGTAGCATACCCTGTAGAACCGAATACCCTTTGCCCGTAGCGGTTGAAGATCTCTACTGTACAACCGGGATAATCTGCCAGGTTAGGGATCTCCCAGCGGTCGTTGATCCCATCGCCATTAGGAGAAAACACATTCGGCACTTTTACCGGTTTGAATACTTTTACAGAGAGTTCATCGCTTGCTGTGCAGTGTCCGAGGCCAGTAGCAGTAAGTACATACACCTGGTCTTCCATCGCTGCCAGTACTGGTCTTAAGATATTCGCATTGGAAAGCCCATTAGGAGGTGACCATTGGAAAGTAAGCACGGTAGAATCATTCGCTGTTGGGTTAAACAGTACCTGTGTACCCTGGGGAACAATGAAGGAAGGGCCGGCATCTATTACTGGTTGCAAATACACGATCACTTTCCCTGTAAACGGATCGGATACACATCCTGCACCGTTGGTCACTGTGAGCTGTACATTGTAATTGCCGGGAACACTATATCGTTTCACAGGATTTGGGTCCGTGGCTACAGAGCCATCACCGAACTGCCATGCCCATGTTTTGATATTGTTGTTAGCATCGGTACTCCGGTCAGTGAACGTATTATCCGTGCCTTCGCATAAAGTATCAGGAGATACCGTAAAGGCAGCTACAGGCTGAGTAAAGAATGCATTCAGTACCTGCGATTTACTGCTGGCACAACCATATTGCGACGTAGTGGTAAGTTTAACTGTAAACGGACCCGTACTCTTATATATATGCGTAGGAGAAGCAATGATACCTGTAGCCGTGTTATCGCCGAAATTCCATACATAAGACAATGTTGAATGATCCGGAACCGTGCTCGCATCGGTGAAAACAGCCTTCCCTTCCGGCATACATATAGCGGTTGGCAATACGAAGTCTGGCACAGGCAATGGATGCACAGACACTGTTCTGGTAGCGGTATCACTTACACAACTCTTGTCGCTGACCGCTACCAGTTTAACAGTGTAGGTATTCCATGCAGTATAGGTTTTATTAAATGTTGAATTATCGGTGTGTACTTCATTTGTACCATCACCCAGCAACCATTTCCATGAAGTGATATTACCGGTGGAAACAGTGGACTGGTCGGCAATAGCTACCTGTTGCCCCAGGCACACATTATCAGTGGCGGTGAAACTGGCTGCAGGTTTAGGATTTACAGTAATAGTAGAAGATACTGAATCCGTACATCCTGTACCTGATGTAAATACATACCACAAAGTGTGTGTACCTACACCCGCAGCAGCAGGATTAAATGTTCCCCCGGCGCTGGTACCCGGCCCTTTGTATTTACCGGTACCTGTAACGCCATTTGTAACACTGGCCTTGGCAACGGTAAGAAGACTGTTATCATTTACACATACAGGAGATAATGCCGTATAGGTAAGTCTTGGTTTCAGTTTAAACGTAGCAGATACAGTCGTATCTTTTGAACAACCTTTATCTGTCGTTACTTTATATTTAATACTGTAGGTACCGAATGAAGTATAAGTATGCTGCGGATCTTCCAGTGTTGAAGTATTAGGGTTCCCGGGTGTTGCTGACGCATCCCCAAAATCCCAGGCATAGGTACTTAATGTCTGTGCATCCGGTACCGTTGTTGTACTGTTAAACTGTACTATACCATCTACAGGTAAACAATCATTGGGATAGGTAAATCCTGCTCTTGGACTGGCATACACCGTTACGGCTTTGCTTACGGTATCGCTGACACATAGGTTACTCACCTTTACAACGTGTTTTATATTATAAGTACCGTAACTATCGTATTTTGTTTTTTGCGCAGCAGCAGAAGTGGCATTCAATGTAGTGCCATTATTATAATCCCAGTACCAGGCATTCACCGGAGCAGTGCCCGCAAAAGTAGACTGATCTGTAACGGTTACTTCACCTCCCTCACACAGTGCATTTACTGAGGTAGTAAAATTGGCTACGGGTGGCGCGAAAACAGTAATAGGAATAATCGTATCTGCAACACACCCTTCTTTGGAAATTACTTTCAGCTGTATGTTCTGCGGCCCTGCAGCAAACTTTCTTTTCACATTTTGTCCGCTATCCGCTACCGCACCAGGGAAGCTCCATTTCCAGCGATCAATATTATATCCGTTACCACTTGGGTTACCCGTAAAATATACCGTATCCAATGTACAACCGGTATGTGTAAACGTGAAGTTTGCCTGTGGCTTTGTTTGCACTGCCACAGTGATCTTCACCGATTCCGTATGATCACATTTCTCAATACTTGGGTGCGTGTTTATAATTGTGATATCATAAGTACCGGTATTGCTAAACTGATAGGTACCTGGCAAAGTGTACTTATAGTAGGGTACGCCTTTCACCAGTTCCTGCCCGGTGCTGACAGGTGCATTCACAGTAACGTCTGCATTAGGAGTAATAGCAGTTCCCAGCGGATTGATGACCCATACCATTTTAGTAGGCTGATAAGCCAACAGCACAGATAACTCTACCGGTGTTTTTGTACATGTAAAAGCATTTTTGGTAGATGATGTATCCTGTTGATTATGTATAGCACCCAGTGCATTCAGGTTGTTGATCAGGGTACCTGCATTATAACCATAACTTTCTACGCTACCCAGTCCGTAAGTCACCGCTGTAAAGGCGGAATCGCTGTACACAATACACTGTGCCTGCGCAGCTATCCATCTTTTAATAACGACTGTATAACCGGAAAGATTAGGGTGAGGATAACTATAGGTATAGGCATTCGCCACACCATCAATACGAAGAGATGGAAGGCCGCCTGTAGGAATAATCATCGTGAGATAATTCACGTTGATAGATTCCCTGGTATTACGGTAAAAACCTATTCTTTTAATTGCCTGCTCTACCGGGCTCAGATACACCATCTCCGGATCTCCTAATCCATTGGTGTTGGGACAAGCGCCTTCGGAAGACATGAACTGCGCGACCAGAACAGGCTTATCTGATTCTATATAATCAGCAGTACCGCTCACAAAACGGTAATAGGAATTTCCTATCAGGCTGCTTAATGGCAATTGTGTACCATTCCTTTTTACCACTGTAGCCGGATCTTTCACTACTACTTTGTAGATATTGGTCATCAGGCTGGAAGCTGATCCATCGGTTGAAGTAGGAGCTGTTAAATAACGTTTACCCCATGCCTGTGAAGGGAATACCTGCTGCATATTATTATCACCACTACCCCCCGTCCCTGGTATACAACCGATAGCCGTACGGCTGCTGCCGGAAAATACAGCTACAGGATAACAGGTATCCGCACTATTGGCAATGGAGCGGACAGTAGTACCTGTCAGTTCATTCCCGGTAGAGCCACTGGAAGCTCCTACCAGCTGGTATACTTCTCCGCGGTTCAGGGTAACTGTAAAGGGTACCCCCGCCGGACGCGCGTTACGGGTCAACTTTGCAGGTGTGATCTCTATCTGTGTATTGTCATGATCAGCGACTACATACATCCAGGAGAAGCAGTCACTCGCATAATTCTGCTCACTGTTCAATGACACATAATAATATCCCCAGGTTTCTACCGGCATTAATGTAGTAGCCCCGGAAGATGCACTTCCAAAAATATGAGCATAGGCTACGATAGGCACATCACTTGTAATATGGATGCCTTTTCTTGTAAAAAGACCTTCCCCACCTGTACCACCAAAAGCAGGAGGTACAGAATACAAACGGGCATCAAAAGCGCCGGCCTTAGGAATAAATTCCGTTGGGATAACTGTATTCGCAGGAATACTGTAACTCCTTGTCCATGCTGTTCCATCAATCGTTACCGTTACCTGGGCCGGTTGTTCTGCACTCAGATAAAGGATCATTTCCTGACTGTTATTCTGCCCTGGCTCCATGAATTCGTGGTGCCCGTAACTTACCCAGAAATCCTTCCCTTTGTTGGAGAGGTCCTGCGCAAATGCTGAAATACCACTTATCAGTAATAATAAAGTTATTAAGAGGGATTTGCTACCTGTGCCCCCGCCATAAGGCGGAGAGCACAAGCAAGCAAATGTATCTTTTAAAGGATTTTCCATGATCTGCAAATTTTAATCTTACCGAATCAGGTTAACAGAACCTTTCCTATCTACCTCTGTACCATCCAGCAGTTTCAGTTTACATACATACATGTATACACCGGAAGGTTGTGCTTTACGTTTGTAATAGCCATCCCATCCTACTGACTGGTTATTGGTCTCGAATACTTTCTCACCCCACTGGTTGAAGATCATAAAGTGCACTTCTTTTATGATGGCACCATACACCTGCAACACATCATTCAATCCATCGCCATTCGGAGAGAAGGCATTAGGGATATAAATACCATCGGTGAGCGTTACAGCAGATACCGGATCAGATATTTTATCGTTACAACCTTTCGCTTTAACGAGCAGTGTAACAGTTTGTACAGGCTTTAATCCGGTAACTAAGTGCTCCAGTCCGAGAGGGCCGGAAGAAGGCGTTGTCCAGGTAACACCGTTATCTATAGATACTTCGTAACCTGTTGCAGCAGTAACAGCATCCCATTTGAAACGGATAGCGTTTACGCCTATTGAATCTACTGTTACGACAGGACTAACAATCACCGGCAGTACCAGCAGTGTAGCCGGTGTACGTTTGCTGCCGGGGCAACCTCCCATTACAGTTTCTACATAATAGATGGCTTTGCTGACAGCAGATGGTACAGTGAAACTTGTACCGGTCCCCAGCAGGGCGCCATTGATAGCGGCATTATACCAGTTGTATGTCAATGCCGGATCAGGGTTCTGTACACTGAAGGTGACACTGGCTCCATAACAAACCGTAATAGTATCCTTCACCATTTTCGCACTGCCCGGATCATTTACTACCACCTGTTTTGAAGTATCTCCGATACAACCGGCAGCCGTAATAATATGCAGCTCTTCTACATAAGTACCTGCGGCAGGATACTTCCTGGTAACGTGTGACGTATATGCATTGGTACCGTCTGCAAAATTCCATTTCCAGATATTGATAGCAGCATTGTTCTCTGTAACAACCTGGCCATCCAGTATCGCTTCATCACTGATACAACCAGAGTAATCTATACTAAAGTCTACCAGCGGTGCACCGATCACTTTTATTTCCAGCATCACTTCAGAAGTGTTATTACAGCTTTCAATATCCGGATGGCTCATCTGCAATGGTATATAGTAAGTACCCGGAGTAGTGAACATATAATCACTGCTGAGGTTGTATTTGTAGTATGTCTTTCCGTTCGCTTCTATTGAATCCAGTGGAACAGGATTGGTCTGCATTACATCTGCTGACGGTATCAGGTTATTCACCTGGCTTAACTCCCATTTGAGTGAAGTAGGCTTGACAGGCAGCATAGCTGTAAAGCGGAATGGTGTTTTAGCACAGGTATACTTGCTTGGAGTACCACTTGAATCGTAAGTGTTACTGAAGGTTGTTTTCATGTTCAGGTTCCTTACCAGCGTACCGGCGTTGTAACCATAACTTTCTACACTACCTAATCCGTAAGTAATAGCAGTAAAGGCCGAATCACTGGTTACTATACATTGTGCCTTGGCCGCCAACCAGCGTTTCACCACTACAGTGTAACCACTCTTGTTTGGATGAGCATATGAATAATCGTATGTATTAGCGCCATCAATCATCAGAGAAGGCAATGCGGATGTCGGCGTGATCAATGTCAGATAATTTTCATTGATGGATTCTACATTGTTACGATATAATCCTACACTGTTAATACCCTGTTCAATCGGACTGAGATAGAATATCTCAGGGTCACCGTCTCCGTCTGTATTAGGACAAGCACCTTCGGAAGACAGGTACTGTGCTACTGTAACAGGTTTATCCGCTTCCACATAATCCGCCGTTCCACTCTCATATTGATAGTAACGGCCGTTTATCAGACCTCTCAGCCTTGTTCCGTTCAGGAATACCGCGGTAGCAGTATCCTTCACCATTACACGGTAAATGTTTGTAGCTAACAGGGTAGCATCTTCACTGTTGGAAGTAGGTGCAGTAAGATAATGCTGACCCCATGCCTGTGAAGGGAAGTTCTGCTGGATATTGTTATCACCGGACGTACCAGACATACCATCACAACTTAATGAAGTGCGGCTGTTACCGGAGAATACACCTACAGGATAACACTTACCATTTGCATTGGAAACAGAACGGATCTTACTACCAGACAGGTCATATCCTTCTGCACTTGACTTGATAGCACCCAGTACCTGGTAAATCTCTCCTTTATTCAGTGTGATCGTAAACGGTACTCCTGCAGGACGGCCATTCAATGTGGGCGTTGAAGGAGTAATCTCTACCATCGTATTATCATTGTCTGCCACCACAAAGAACCATGAGTAAGTATTGTCATTACTGCCATAGCTCTGGTGGGACATCAGCGCATAATACTCATATCCATAAGTACCAACCGGCAATAACATGGTAGCGCCGGAAGATGCACTTCCATAAATATGCGCATAGGCAACTATCGGCGCATCACTTTCAATACTGATACCTTTATCGGAAAGCCCTTCTACCAGCAGACGTGCATCACTTAAACCATTCTTGGGTATAAGATCTGTCACCACCACATTTCTTGCTGGTACCGTGTATTCTTTCTTCCATGAGGTACCGTTCACTTTTACCGTTACATGCGACAGCTGATCGGCACTCAGGTACAACACCATACTCTGGCTGTTATCAGTACCAAAGAACTGGTGATGACCGTAACCTACCCAGAAGCGGGTGCCCCTGTTGGAACTGTCTGGCATAGCCGGTATGGTAGGTTTATCAGGAAGATTACCTTTCAGACCGGTAAACCTGTCTATATATTTCAATGAAGTATCTGCGATGATATTCGCTGTAACATCCACCGTACTGCTATCATTCACCTGCCATATAGAGTCCGTACCAGTTCTTCCCAGACGGATGTTCATTTCCTTATCCATAGTACCCTGCCATGAATCCACATAGAACTGTTGCAGATCAAAATGGTATCCACCAGGGCCATTTGCATCCATATCCGTATAGAAATACATGAACTCTCTGCCAGTAGCCAGTTTAGGCGGCTTGATACCTGAATATCTCTTCAGCGTGATATCTGTTGGTACTGCCGCAGATGGAGACCAGGTGATCTTTGCTACGGTATCTGTACCAAACATAAACCGTTGTGTAGTACCTGCTGCAGGCGTTAACGGTATAGGTTGTAACAATGGAGGCTCTACTGCTGGCAGGAACTCATAGGCTCCCATATCAGGTACACCTTCTGCCAATGTAACAGGACGATACTGATTATTGATATCATGATCATTACCTGTTACCTGTACACCACGGCCATGTATAGCCCATACATCCGGATTGTTAACATCAGGTGTCAGGTCTGTATTACTTACAAATGCCGGTTTGTATACGATAGAGCTGATATCCAGGTCGGATGCGGTTCTCCAATCAGCTAAAGTAGTATAATTAGTAGCTGTAGAGGATTGTCTTATAAGCGTAGCGCCGGAAGTATACAGGGTATTGTAATCACTGTTGATGTAATCAGGAGAATACACCAGTAAAGCATAACCTCCACCCAGATGAGAGAAGATATTGTTACGCAACCTGATATTGCCGTAAGTAGCGCTTGTATGATATAAGTACCCTGCTACTTTGTTGGTTGAAGAAGTAGCCGTACTCTGGAAGGTATTATTATAGTAATTGATATTATTATTCAGATAGCTGTACAACGCGTAAGAACTACTACCTGAAGTGCTAATGCCCACTACGTTATTGACAGTTGTATTATTGCTGGAATAGTAAAGGTCCAGGCCATACAATGAACCGGTATTACCTGTTGTTGCATATACCTTATTAGCGGCTACTAATCCCTGCATACCCAGTGTACCGGCACAATATTCCAGGTAAATACCATATACTGTTGTAGTAGCATTACTGATGTTCACTTTGTTTTGTGTAACACGGTAAGCAGAGTCGCCGTAACTTAAGGCAATACCATAAGAAGTACTGGCCAGCGGAGCGGTACTGTTAACAGTATTCCTGGTAATAGCTACACTGGTCGTATTCAGGGTGTAGATACCATTCACATAGGCTCCGTTCACCGTATTGCTGTCTATCATCAGAGAAGGTGACAGCAAAGTATTTGACGGACCGGAGAACCAGATACCGCTGGCACCATTGGTAAAGGTATTTCCCATGATGGTAATATTCTTACCAGGGAAAGCATTGGCATATATCCCTACTATATTTGTATTGTTAGTAGTAGTTGCCGGCATATTTATCTTATTGTACAACAGGCTGTCGTAAGCTGCTGTACCTGCCAGTTCCACTACTCTTGCACTGGTAGTACCTGCCGCTTTAATCGTCAGGTTTTTATATGTTACATAACTGGCACTATCCAGCTTTAATACATAGTTGAGTGCTGCAGTTGTTGCATAAGTAAGGATAACAGAAGCAGGGTCACCGTTCTGACTACGGAAGGTGATACGACTGGTATCTGAGGCCCCTCCTACTTTGTGCATACGCACCTGTTCTGTATAGGTACCAGGTACTGCTTCAAAAATTACTTCACCTGCTATGCCACATTCCATGGCCTGCACGGCTGCTGTAAATGAAGGGAAGTTCCGTGGACCGGATCCTGCAGGATTGATAGTATAAAGCCCTTTGATCAACGGCGCATTCATATTTACATATGCGACTGTTGAATAGGCAGTATCCGTACCACTACATACGATGCGGCAACGGAAGTAGTTATTCATACCCAGTTCTGTTTTGAACAGGGATACATACATTGTATCAGTGATATTGATCCATGGACCATTTGCAGTAAAACCGGACTGCCATTGATAGGTCAGTCTTCCACCAGGCGTATTGCCTGTCAGGTCCAGTGTAATTGGTTTGCCCAAACAAATACCGGAAGTAGGCGTAACTACAGCGGTACCCGGATTGAGCGGCGTATGACACAGAGGGATATCTATTTCATAAGCACCGATATCAGGTTTGGTCGTACTTCTTAATACACCCAGGATGTCATTGGTGATCCCTACAGGCACACCGGTATTATCCATCTGAACAATTGCCGGAGCAAGATTTCCATTTGCGGCATCTGCATATATAGGATCCATACTTACAGAAGCAGCATCCTGGCCGGTAGCTATCTTCCAATCGGCGAGGGTTGTATAATTAGCGCCAAAATATCCTGTATTATTAGTATTAGCAGCACCACCACCTTTCACATAATAATCATTGTTGTTCGCTACAATCTCTGTACCTGTTGATCCCTCGTAAATCGCATATTTCGGACTGAGAGCCGGAGCTGTGACGGTAATGATATTATTGATAAACTTCAGTTCACTGGTAGTACCACTTTGATAGAACCCTGCTAAAGTGTTGAAAGTAGAGCTACCATTATTATTATCTATAGAGATCGTATTATGGTAATAGGAAGCATTGGCAGAATAACCGTTGTAGATACCATAAGCAGATCCCTGCCCATTGATATTGTAGATAACATTGTTAGCTACAATATTCGTAGCGCCCGTTGGGGCATCTGAAGAGCTAAAGGCAATACCATAGAAGGCGCTTGTACTGGTAGGAACACCCCCAAAAGGATTGGTAATCCTGTTACCGGAGATGTTCAGTAATCCACTCTGGCCATTTACATAAATACCGTCAAAGGTAGACACACCGGTACGGGTAGGACGGGTAATCAGGTTACCGCGAATCTGTGTATTATAAGGATAATACAGGTAGAACCCATAGTTATAAAAATCCTTAACAGTATTGCCGGTAAAGCGGTTGCCAATGATCGGGTCACTGTCACCACCTACTACCGTTACCCCATAGTAACCGCCGGTAATAATATTATTATTGAAAGTATTACCGGTACAACGGGTACTACCGGTAACAGCAGCACCATTATCAGAAGCATTCATCACTATACCTGCATAAACATCAGATGTAGAGGTAGTGTTAGCGATGATATTACATTTGCGGAAGGTATTACTGTCTGCATAATTGATCAGCTGAACACCATATCCGTATGTACCTGTACCTGTAGCATCAATGGTCAGACTATCGAAAGTAATATAGTCCGAACGTTTCAGCTTGATCACCGCACGTTCATCAGTATTGGATGAGCTGAAATGGATGGTATTACCATTACCCAGGAAGGTAATTGTGTTGATCGCAGAAACCCCTCTTATTGAATCCAGCGAAAGCTGTTCCTCATAAGGAGTACGGCCTGCAACAACATTAAAGATCACAGGACCGCTGATACCACATGCCATAGCAGCTTTCGCGGCGTTAAAGCTCACGAAGTTAAGCGCACTGGCCGGTGCATTTTTATCGATTGAATACGTATTACCAGGCAGGGCCGGATTTACGGTTAACAGTACCGGATCAGAATATGTGGTACTGGAACCGCAGGTCACTGCTGCACGGTAGTATAATGTGGAAGTTGCATTAATAGTCGTATCAGGGAAATTAATCGGAAGACCCAGATTGGTATACGTACCGGTGGCAGTTGGAGAATATTGCCACTGATAAGTTTGGGTAAGCCCCATTGAGTTACCGTTGAGATTCAGTGATACCGGTACACCCGAACATACAGGTGTGATATTAATTGTGGCAGCACCTGCAACCGGAGGAGCAGTACATACGGCAGGCGTAAATTCATACGCACCCATATCCGGGGTAGTAGTACTACGGGCTGCATTATTTATATCTGTCAGGATACCCATCGGGGTTCCCCTGTCATTAGCCGCAGCACTGGTAGGTGCATAGTTGCCGGTAGTAATATCTGCATAGATAGGATTGGTAGCAATGGAGTTAGCGTCCTGCAATGCAGCCGTTCTCCAATTGGCCATTGTAGCCTGATTGCTTCCGTTATATCCTGTAAAGGCATTTGTTACTGTAGGGCTGATAAAGAGATTATTATAATTTGAAACGATCACACTGCTGGTACTTGCAAAATAAATAGCGTGTTTAGTACCAGGTCCGCTACGGGTAATAGTGATGAGGTTATCAATGAAGTTGATACCTGCAGCAGTGGAAGTCTGGTAAAAACCCCTGGTCACATAAGTAGATGAAGTAGCAGCACCATCCAGTGAAAGCGTATTATGATAAAACCATACATTGTCCGAACTGTAATTATAAATTCCATATACACTTCCCTTTCCGGACAGGTTGTACATCAGGTTATTGCTCACCACATTTTCCAGTTGCGATAACGCATCCACGCTGGAGAAATAAATTCCATAGAAAGTATTGGTACTGGTCGGAGCCCCACCAAACGGATCTGTAAAACGGTTGGCATTTATATTCACCTTTGTACTGAGTCCTGTCAGGTAAATACCATAGTAATCACTTACAGATGTACGTGTAGGTCTGCTGAATATATTACCCTGAATAGTAGTATTAAATGCTCCCAGTATATACATCCCGTAATTATAAAAATCACGGAACTTATTATTGGATATCAGGTTACCCGCATTAGATGTAGTTGAACTGGCTACGATAGTCATTCCATAGTAACCCCCGATAATGGTATTACCGGTAAAGATGTTGTTATCACAGCTTGGAGAACCGGTTGCGGTAGCAGAAGAAGCGCTGCTGCTGATCACAATACCTGCAAAGTTGGTAGAAGTAGATGTTTTATTACTGAGGATGGTACAGTTGGTAAAACTATTAAAATCTGCATCATTTATCAGTTGTACTGCAAAGCCATATTCTGAGCTTGAGCTACCTTTCGCATTGATCACGAGGTTCACAAAGTGGATATAATCCGCACCATTCAGTTTAATTACTTCACGTTCGTTACTGTTGGTCGATAAGTAAGCAAGTGTATCTGCATTACCATTAAACGTAACAGTGTTTGTTGCGGAAGCACCCGGAACAGGGACCATGTTCAGTTGTTCGTTGTATGGGCCGGAGCCTGCAACGACATTGAATACTACCGCCCCGTTGATACCGCATTTGATATAATTATAGGCGTCATTAAATGAAGCAAAATTGCCACCGCCTGTAGGTAATGCTTTGTTGATAGAGAATGTACCAGACACCAGTGTAGGACTGGTTACCTGTACGGCAGTAGAGGTAGCTGAAGCGCCGCTTGCAGTACATGTTACCACGCAGCGGTAATAAGTACTCGCCAGCTGTGTGGTGGTCAATGCCGCAGTTGTATCATTCAGGATATTTGTCCAGGTAGCATTATTCGGAGAAGACTGCCATTGATATTTAAGCCCTGAAGCCACGGTAACACCGGTAAGGCTCAGGGTAAAATTCTCATTCAAACACACGCTGGAAACGCTGGTGACAGCCGTTCCCGCATTAGGTGTACCTGAACAGGCAACTGCCGGGGTCCAGTTGAAAATGATATCAGGACGGGTATCCATATTGCCGCTGTTATCAGCTTCGATGGTACTACACAGGCTTCCTTCATTATCATCATGGTATGTCTTGGACCCATTAAAAGACAGGCCATCTGTCCATGCCACCACTGCATTGTTGGTATATTGTATAGGCCCGTTAGGGTTATTAGGATCGCCGGAACAAACTTCCACCAGTATATTATCCACTCCATTCCAGAAAAATGCCGGAGTACAGGGGAAGCTGTTCAAACCTACTACGGGCTGATAATCCAGCGGTCCAAAGATAACTGTTCCTGAAGGCTCCCAGGTTACATCATTCAACGATGCTGTAGTTGTAGCCGATATTTTTACACTATACTGTTCAATGATACCACAGCCATTTACGTCTGTGACTTTAAACCTGATAGCGTTAATAAAACCGGGGCCTATGCCTTTTGCTATTAATTCGCTTGCTTTATAAAGGTATTGCGCACGGTTACCTTCCCAGTAATCCTGTAAAGGGGCCGGATAGGTAGTACCACCGTTTGAACCGGTCCCGGAACCGATGGTAACATCTGTTTGTCCGTACGACCTCAATGCCGACAAGAGCATGAAGAACAGGTACAGGGTGGTTTTCAATACAGAAAAGGGCTTAGTTCTCATATGGGTCTTATTTATACTAAGGGTTCAAAAATGGATGTACATTAATTTTCCCAGGTTATCCAGCTGCGGGCATCTTTGGCATTCACCATATCATAGGATGAATTGCCGGTTTGCACGAAATAGAACCCTGAGGTTTCAGAGAATTTGGTTGTTATGTTTGCTATAGGTGTAGTACCGTCTGCGGGAGGTGTACCGAAAGTACCGGCAGCAGAAAAAACAACGGTGCCATTTGTATTAAACTTAGGTTTTAATGCAGGGCCGAAAGTAGCTGTTGTAAATATGGCACCTGCATCATATCCCGAATTAAAGTTGGGATAGTAAAACATGAACTGAAAACCGGAAATACGTTTTATACCATAAGCATCATCCACACCATCTACATGAAACCCATTCGTAGATACCCAATAACGGCCCGCATTAGCGGCAGCATTCCACCAACGGCTACCAGCATTGGCATCTACCACCAATGGTTTAATAACGCCCGTAATAGAGGCATCTGCACCGTTTACTTTAAACTTCATTATTTGTCCCGCAACATCCCATATCACGTTTTCAAAAGCGCTGATGCTTTGTTTGCCATCAATGAACGGGGATGTCAGGGCTATACCATTACCGGTGTAGTAATACGAGGTACTAAAGGATTTTACTCCATCAGGTGTAATCCATACGAACTCTATCTGGCGGAACAATTTATTAACGTAGATATCGTATTTACTTCCACCTGACGTTAACTGTTTAAAGTAAGTAAGGAACCGGGAAATATTATTGAACTCCCAGTTCCGTTTTTTCTCGTAATAATCCTGTGCCTCCTGTGAGGTAGCTTTGACCAGCACGGCTTTACTGCCATGCAAACGTCCTGTAAGTTTTATTGTATCACCATAAATGCCATCTATGGCAAATTCAAAATCAGAGTATAAGCCTGCACCATATGTACCGCCGTTCACACTCGCGTCGGGATCACATAGCACATGTATGTAAGAATAGGTATCAAACAATAGTGAAGGCTGCTGCAGGGCCTTCAGGCGATAACTGCTTTCCTTTACCGTTACAGCAGAGAGCGAATCAAAATCCGAGAACATCTGCACGCGGTTTGCCGTATCAAATTTGAAATAAAACCCAAAAGGTGTACCCGGAAGACCAGAAGGGTAAACAAATCCTTTCCAGCCATACTCAGAACCTGTTAAAGCGGAACTATATTCTGCCAGTGTTTTATTGATCCTTTCATCCGGAGACTGATCAAACACAAAATCATCTTTTTTCCTGCAGGAAGAAAGTGTAGCCGTGACCAGTAATATATATAAGAATAGATTTTTTGTCATAAGGATTGTTTTGCTTCCCTCCCGGGTATTCATCTGTTTATTTTAATAAAAAAGACCGTCAATAGATTTCCTTGTGTTCTTCTGCAGACTATAGAAATCGATGTTATATGCCGATTTGAAATAGCTTACTACCATTGCTTCCTTTTGTCTTAACCTGTCCATTGCCTGGGCCTGTGTAACTCCATCTTCACTTACTCCCGCAGGAATACTGTTTACCAGTTTATCAAACCCTCCCTTACCTTCTATCAGCATGGTAGCAATCATCTCTACGAAATCTTCATTTTCACTGGACATAGCATACGGGGTTACAAAACCATCCCCATGTGCCGTCTGATCAGATACGTTGTTCCAGTTACCTGTATAATAGCCTGCGCAGATCTTTTTGAACTCTACAGGATACATGATAGTCTGATGAAGGATATGTCCGAATTCATGCTCTATCACATGAAATATCTGTTTCACATTTGCGGTATCACCCAGTTTATACCCGTTCATTTGTTTTGTGCGGAATTCATTCAGCAGGTACATCACTACTTTACGTCCGCCTTCTGCAGTACCCAGTGTGATGGTACCGTTATCATTCCAGCTGGCACTACCAGAGAGAATGAAAAATTTAGGACTGTATTTCTTGAAGAACAAAGAACCTGCGGCATTGATATAGTTATCTATCCACACTTTCTTAATGGCCTGCATAGCAGGTATCACCACTTCTTCCTTAGGCGGCACCAGTGTTTTGGTCACATCAAATTCAAACTGGTCCCATTTATATTTTACTTCGATATTGTAAGGCACTGTGATAGTATCATACAACCAGGCATCCAAAGACCCCGGGACCCAGGTATCGCCGCCCAGGCCCGGGATATTCTGCACACCACTCAGGTCATCTTTTTTACTGGAACATGCGCCCAGTACAGCTACTACTGTCAGAAAAAAGAATGCTTTTATAAGTTTCATATCCTTAGTTATTTTTTAATTAAGATCAACGGGGATTAAGCGCTATGCCTGATGTTAATGCAGATGCCGGGATCTGTAATACACGGCGTTTATCATCCGCCGCCAGTGTAAGCGTTTCACCGGATACAGTGTAATGCGTTACAGGCATTTTATACCGCTGAATATCGAACCAGCGGGCGCCTTCCTGCACATATTCTGCACGTTTAAAATCCATGACTGTCTGTAACAGACCGTTTGCTACAGATGCAATGCCATAATAGTTTTTAATAGACGTAGTCGTAATCTTATGTGTGGTAGCGTTATAGTTCTTGATCCTTTTACTGGCGAAAAGGTTCAGGTCTGCCAGCACAGCATCATTATTCCCGAGATAAATATTTGCTTCTGCCCTGTTGAACAGTACTTCTTCTGTAGTGAAGAGAGGTACCATTACATAAGGGTCTCCGATGGTGGCATTCACAGAAGACTTTACAAAGTATTCTGTTAGTTTGGGTACGAAATAATCTCTTGTACCATAGTAATACAGCGGATATACAAACCGGCCACCGGTAACATTACTTTCCAGTATCGCAGTTTCATGTGAATAATCAAGCCCGTATCTGTATTGTGCCACATAGCGGCCATAGAGAGAAGGTGTTTCTACCAGCAACAGGTTTGCACTCTGGGAAGCATTTGCGTAAGTAGCATATAATTCAGCAGGTGTCATTGTGCTGTAAGTGGTATTCCAGGGGCGCATATTACCGGCAACATCATTATTAGGGAATGCCAGGTTTGCATATTCTACTACCTTCTGATAGTTCTTCTTAAAAAGATAGAACCTGGTAGCAAAAGCATATGCGGCAGATTTATTAAAATGGTAGTGTAGTACTTTATAATTCCCGTCATTGATCAGTGGCAGTCCCTGCAACAGATCTTTTTCAATCATATCATATACATAAGCCACTGTTTTACGCTCGTATGGTTTCATTACCACAGTTTCCGGTTCTGTTACATAAGGAATACCAGCGTCATTGGCGGCAGTTGTTTCATCATAAAATTTGGAGAAGAAGGTCACCAGCATAAAATGAGCATATGCCCTTGCCACCAGTGCTTCCCCTTTTTGTGCCTGATAAAGGGATGTATCAGCCGCAGCATTGCAGGCTTTCAGTGCATTGTTGGCAGCAGCAATCGCTGTGTAACAAGCCTGCCAGTAAAACTCCGGGGAGTCTTGTTGTGTACTTTGCACATCATTGAAATTAAAAGGGTCCTGGTTGGTCCTGTCAAGAACACCGGCGCCTTTATCAGCTACGTTATCGGACATCGCCTCACAAAAGACGATATAGTTCCCCTGCGGATAAGCAGTACCTAACAACTGAGTTACTTTTTCCGGAGTATTCAGTTCTGTCCAGCTACTGTCCGGAGATTTATCGAGATATTTCGTACACCCTGCAAGGGTTAAAACACTAATACTAATGACCGATGCCTTTGTAAAAAAATTCATCATAACCATCTTCTTTTAGAGACCTACTTTTAATGAGAGAGTAAATTGCTTTTGAATCGGCTGCGCAACACCTCCTGTATTGAAGAATTCCGGGTCCTGACCTCTCAGTCTTTTATCAGAATAAATCAACCAGGGATTAATAGCAGCAGCAGTTATGGCGATGCTGTTGAATGCCGTTCTATTGAGTACGGAACCGGGTAACAGGTAAGTGAGCGATACCGTTTTCAAACGTATCAGGTCTCCCTTAGCTACCCTTGCTGTTGAATAGTTATAGTTGTTGTAAGGATATGCCCCACCTAACATTGTTTGTTCCAGTCCGTCGAGTATGGAAGGTGTTTGTGTAGCCTTCTCATCGCCAGGCATTATCCAGCGGTCATAAAATTCCTTAGGCATTGCGTCCATATCGGAATAAGATGTTTTAAATGCAGGATACATCCTGATCTTATTGCCCCACTGGTAAGTAAGAAACACATTCAGCGATAAGGCCTTATAATGGAATGTATTGGAGAAACCACCTGTTACCGGAGGATCTACCGGCCCTTCGTACACCAGGTTTGCCGTATTCAGGTCCTGCAGGTATACATCCTTGCTCAGGTCTCCGTGTTGATTGATGAATTGCGGCGCCCCGTTTTTAGGGTCCAGGCCTTTGTATTGCAGAGAGAATAATCCTCTTACAGGATAACCTTCTTTGTTACCACCTTCTGCTACCACCAGGTCAAATATGGCCGGGATATTCTTGGCATTGGTGATCTTGTTGGTATTGTAACCAAATGTGAAATTGGTTTTCCAACCCCAGTCCCTGCGTTTTATCACATCTCCGCCCAGCATCACCTCTATTCCTTTGGAATTCATATCCGCATAGTTGGCAGCTTTATATGTTTCTCCGCCTATGCCGGAAGTTTTTATAATACTGATCAGGTCAAAACTTTTCCTGGTGTAAACGTCCAGGGCCAGGGTCAAACGCCTGTTGAATAAAGTTGCATCCAGACCAACATTGGTCGTATATAATTTCTCCCATGTGAGGTCATCGTTTTGAAGATGAGCTATCTTAATGACAGATTCTACTTCAGACAGGTGCGGCCTGTTGGTATTTATAGTTTTGTATACAATGTTAGAGTTGGTAGCAGGGCCCATACTGGCTGTTAAACCATAACTGGCCCTCAGTGCCAGGTAATCTACCCAGGACAGCTTCTGGATGAATGGCTCTTTGTCCATGTTCCAGGAACCTGATAAGCTCCAGGTAGGCAGCCAGCGTGCATTAGATGAACGTCCCAGACGGTTGGAACCATCATAGCGGGTAGTAGCGCTAAAGTTATATTTGCTGTTATAAGCATAGGTGGCCGTTGCATAAAAAGCAGCAAAACGGTCGTAATCCCTGCTCATACCATAATAAGGGAAATTGCTTTCTATTGTTTGTTTCAGAATACGGTAATCGGTGAATGCCACACCTCCGTTATTATACTGATAACCATAACCGGTATTGCCTGCGTTCTGCCTGTCTGCATATTTTACCTGCTGACCTATCATGGCATTTAAACTGTGCTTTTCACCAACACCAAAATTATTGGTGTAGTTGAGGCTGTTACGGAAATCGTAATTGATCAGCTGGTCTTCTGTGCGGTTATAGAATCCACCGTATGGTAATACCACCTGCGGCAAGGCATTCGGATTATCCGGGTCTCTGTAAAGGAATTTATTATTCTCAGCGATGGTCGCATTATCCGCAGCACGGTAAGCATTCGCCATATTGCTGTTCTCTGTGATCTGATGTTCGCGGGAAGACTTTACATAACGTAAAGCGCCTACAAATTCATAACGGAGGTTCTTTGCCAACTTCCAGGAGAGGTCTCCCTGCAGGCGTAAATCCATCATGTTCAGGTCCAGGTAATTATTCTGCAGTTCATTGATAATATTGAACGGTGCAAAATTCCTTCTGAAATATTCCAGCTTACCATTCTGATCGTATGCAGTGAGCGTACGGCTGGTATTTAAGGAGTAACTGAATGGATTGATATCAAAGTCGCGGTCATATTGTCCTTCTACAGGATTGCTGGTACGCGTAAGTGCACCTGGTGCTTTTTGCTGGCGAACAGAACCCAATACAGAGAATCCGGCATTTACTTTATCGGAGAGTTTGTAGTTGTTACGGAAGTTTAAAGTATAACGGCTTACACGGTCTGCAATCGTCCAGCCATTATCATGATAAAAGCTGGTAGAGAAATAAGACTGTGACTTTTCAGTACCGGAGGAAATACTGAGGGAATGTTCCTGGATGAAACTGGTTTTGAAAAGTATGTTGAACCAGTCTGTATTAGCAGATGCATATCTTAACAGGAACTGGCGTTTAGCTTCAGGCGTATTCTGCAAAGGAAAGTTTCCGTTCTCATCCGCATTCAGCTTTTCATACATTTTGCCATATACACCTATGTCACCACGGGAAAGGATATCGGAGGTAAGGCTTCCTTTTCTTTCCAGTTCTGCCAGTACAGACATCTGCTGGGCAGAATTCATGATGTTATAATTATCATAAGTAGGCTTCAGCTGGGTACTGAAGTTACCGCTGTAAGCAACCATAGGTTTGGTACCAGCGCGGCCTTTCTTTGTAGTGATCACCACTACACCGTTCATCGCGCGGGCGCCATACAAAGCAGTAGCAGCAGCATCTTTCAGGATATCAAAACTTTCAATATCGTTCGCGTTCAAACCTGCAACAGCAGAACCCATCAGTGTTGTAGGGTCACCACTTGACAACTGGTCGTTGGAGATGTTCACTACATCTTCCAGCACAACGCCATCTATCACCCATAAAGGTTTGTTATCACCATTGATGGAAGTAGCACCACGTACGCGGATTTTAGGGGCCGTACCAAACGTACTTGAAACGTTCTGTATAGCAACACCGGCCACACGTCCTTCCAGCATACGGCTTACGTCCGGCATCCCGTCTATTTTGGCATCTTCTGCTTTTATGCGGGTAGCAGCGCCGGAGAATTTATTCTTATCGATATTCTGGAAACCTGTTACTACAACTTCCTGGAGTTTAGTAAGTTTCTCTTTCAGTTGTATTCTTATCAGTCCGCCTTTATAACTGGCAAGACTTACTTCCTGTTGTTCATAACCGGTAAGGTTGATGATAAGTACAGCATCAGCGGGAATATTTTTCAATTCGAACAAGCCATTACCATCTGTAGTAGTCCCCCTGGTAGTGCCTTTTATCATGATGGCAACACCGGGCAGCAATTCTTTTTTCTCAGAAGTAATTACACCCCTTACATCCTGGAAACGCATGGCTATGCCTCTGTTCCCCTGGGGAGAAAGCATAGCGCTTATTTTTTTATCGCTCTGCCGGATTACAATGCGGTCGTACAATACAGTATAGGAAAGAGAATAAGGTTTTAATAACTTGTTTAATAAATCCCCTACTTTTTCATTGTGCGCATTTACGTTCACCTTGTTTATCGCAACTACTGAATTACCTGCATATATAAATGACACGTCAGCGAGATTACCGATCTTATCCAATGCTTCTTTTAACAATACATCTTTTAATTCCAGCGAAATCTTTCTGTCAAGTGCATCCTGTATGCCTGTTCCAGCTGCCTGTGTTTTTATTGTTATCAGCAGTAGTATTATCAGTTTAAGGAATAGGGTCACCTTTTTATGCATGTGGTTTCGAATTGTTTTGTACATTTCAGGAAATAGATATCCATTCCCGGTTTTTTTGAAACCAGGGCAATAGCGCACCTACCGCGGTGCGGGGCATAGTTTTTTATTGGATTAACCTAATGGAAAATTGGTTAACCAGATGGCATTGGTCCAGAATACATCATCATTTCGATTTAGTTTGGTTGTTGTGCAATATTGAGTTTACAGCAATTGGTTAACCAGCTGATTCAGTGCGTGAATTATACAATCATCACACTATCCGTAGCGATTCAGTACATCTCATTAGGCTATCAAACCCGGTTAACTTTTCCCAGTTTTATGACTGGATCTTTCTTTACTTAACGGCAGTTTCCACCACTAATTAAATATCCGGTCCCACTACTGTCCTTACTGATTTTGGCGTTCAATGAAACAGCGATTAGTGTGAGTGCTTTCTCCAGATCATCCACGGTATTAACATCTCCGTAAAAAGCACAGTGTTGTAATTTTTCTTCTACTGTAACATTAATATTATAATACCTCTGCAGGTCGTTTACTACTTTTATCAACTCAGCTCCATCATATATAAATCTGCCTTGCTGCTTTTGTGCATAAAATCTTGCATCATCAGGTGCATCCGACATTAGTAACTGGCGTGTGGCAGTGTTATATACCACTCTTTTATTGGCTGTCAGGATTACTTCCTGTGTTTTGTTATTCTTACTGTCATTGGCATGTACCTGTACCATTCCTGTTAACACTACTACCCGGGCCTCTCCTCCGTTCCTTGCTTCCATGTTAAAGGAAGTGCCAAGTACCGTGGTATTGATCAGAGAGGATGATACTATAAAAGGATATACCTCGTCAGGCTGTACTTCAAAGAAAGCCTCTCCTGTCAATGCCACCGTCCTTTCTTCTTTTCCAAAATTACCTGTATACTTCAGCGTTGATCCGGGTTCCAGGTATACCAGGGACCCATCCGGTAACTTTAATGTTTTCCGCTGTCTCTCTGCTACGAATACCAGCTGCTTCACGGGTTTCTTTATCACGTTCAGGTACCCTATGCCTGCCAGCAGGATAACAGCTGCTGCTGCAGCCACCTTCCACGGGCGTAACCATTTGTTACCGGTTTTCACCACGGATAACTGGCGGCTGGCAATACGCTCATGTATACGCTGAAGGAGCCGCTCCGACACCTCTCTTTCAAGAAGCGGTTCTTCCGTAAACAGGTCTGCATTATAAGCATCTCCTGCTACTTCCTTTAATGTTGTAAGATCATTTTCATTCAAATATTGCAGCAGCCAATCTCTTTCCTCTTGTTTCCAGTTTCTTTCATGCAACAGATGTTTGAGATATTCCTTTCTGTTCTGCACTATTTTGATTGATTATTTAAACTAAATACGGGGGCATATAAAAAGTGGGGGGGTGTAACAGGAGAAATATTGATATATTTTTAAAGCTAATATTAAAAGGCATGAAAAGACAGTCCTGACGGACGTATTGCATTATAATACCGAACACATTTCGTCGCTGATCCTAATCGTGATAATTCAGGAAGAGGAGGAATAAGACAATATATTTATTGTGCTCTTTGTTTTTTTGGATGTAGTCATTTAATTTGACCATTGCGATGGATAAGTGTTCTTTTACAGTATTACGGGATATATTTAGTTCCTGGGCTACCTCATCATAGGTCTTACCTTCCAGTTTACAGAGAGTGACTATTTTCCGTTTTTTGGGCGAAAGTTGAGCAATGGCTTTTTCTAACAGTTGGTATTGGTCTTCATATACATTCTTACGGTCCAGCGAGTAATCATCATCAAAATCAAGGTTCAGGAGTTCCTTGTGGATGGTCTGCTCGCGCAGTTTTTTACGCACATAATCAACCGAGAGGTTAAAACTGATCACAAAGAGCCACCCGGCCACTGACTGGCTGGGATTGATCTCCTTCCGCTTTTCCCACAGCTTGGCAAATACCTCCTGGAGAATGTCTTCTGTTATAATCTGTTCCTTTACAAACTTGAAAATATTCCGGTACACCGCCTGGTGGTATTTCCAATACAGCGTATCAAAAGCGTTTACTTCATCTTGTTGTAACCTAACTACTAACTCGGCATCTTGTGTATTCATATCACGACATTTATATAAATTGTATTTTTATAATACAAATTATATTGCAGTTTAATGGGTCTGGGTATCCAAACAAAACCTCCATCATTCCGACAGATAAAATAGTAACATTTCTTTTTATTGTTCATTATTTTATAATAAAAAATTAAATTAAAACTATTTAGAATGTATTTAATGCTGATATATTGCCCTTGGCAATAATGGCCCAAAAAAGGAAAGTCATCCCAGGCCGAAACCCGGGATGACCTCCTTCATATAATCTGTAATCTAACGATTAATATTTCACTATTTTCTTCGTCTCTGTAGTCGTTCCGTTAAATATCTTGATTAAATAAATACCGGTACCCAGGTTAGACAAGTTTAACCTATCTCCACTAACGATGCGTTTCAGTGGTAATACGGTTTTACCATCCAGGGAGTACACACTTACGTACAGGGAACCATCCTTAACGGTGCTGGTAGCTTTTACAACTACTTCATTTACAAAAGGATTTGGTGATACTGCCAGGATAGACTGTAATTTACTGTCTTCGTCAGCAGCAGCTACCCTTTCAACAGTTCCTCCTGCATTCGCCTTACGCGCTGATCCCGCTGTACGTACTACGATTGAAGAGGTCCAGTCGTTCAGGTTAACTGTTGTTCCGTCGCCCAGACCAATGCTCACCAGGCAGGAGAAATCCGAAGCAGGGAAGATGTATGCTCCACCATTGAAGTTATCATCCTGATAAAGTATTACTTCTAAACCACTTGGTATTTTGATAGAAGAAACATCATCATTTAGTACACCAAGGGCATTCAGTTGTGCAAGCGTATAGCTGCCAACTGGCAGGCTAATGGCATATCCACCATAATTACAATCTTTATAAACAGTAGCAGCTGTTGCAGTTTGCCCAGGAATGGTACCTGTAATCGCGTAGCTGCCCAATGATCCGTAATTAGAATAACCGTTGGTTACAGGGTCTCCATAACCGGTACCGGTAACAGCGATGTAATAAGTACCAGCCGCCAGTGTAGTGCTGAGTGAGGCAGGTAATCCTGAAGGATTAGCGCTGGTCACTACTCCGCCACTGCTGTTGTACAAGGTAGCCAGAATATCCAGGTTAGGCTGACGGGTAGGTGTGGCAAAATTCAGGGAAATGCTGCCACCACCGGTAGTGAACTTAAACATGTCCACATCACCGGTACGTTCAATCACCCCTGTGCTGTTTACGGCGCCTGAAGCTGTTACTGCCAATGTAGCTGCTGAACCAATGGTACCACCATAGTCGTCAGTCCTGTAACCAACACCATACGTAGCACTGGATATTATAGCCAGGTCATCTTCTGTATTATTGGCGCTGGCATATTCACCTTTGCTCCAGTGTACAACAGGTACATAATACCCTGCACCCATAATAGGTGCCCACAGGCCATTACCCAGGTAATAGCCTTCAGCAGGGCTGATACGGCCGTCATGAGACAGCCCGAAAGTATGCCCCACTTCATGAGAAGCAGCATCACCTGCACCCTTTACACCACCGTTAAATACCCAGCAAGGTGTTTCATTACCCCAGTTGAAAGATCCAACATAAGCAACACCACCAGATCCCGGTGCCGCAGTGTTTGTTGGCGTAAAGATGCAACGCATTCTTCTGTTGGCAGGATACGTATTGTATACCGCTTCGCTGGTGGTAATATTTAACTTGAATGGACGGTAGTCTTCACTTACCAGTTCCCACACTTCCTGTTTTTCTGCATCTGTGAGTGTAGAAGCAGCAGCATTAATAGGATTCCCGTTATTCCAGTAAGCACTGGTTACATACTGACCGTCAAAGTCCAGCAGTACCACACCGTTACCTCCAGGATAACTTTGCAGATCAGTTACAGCCTGTGCAACGACAGCAGCAGTTGAAGCTGTTCTGGCCGTTTCAGGAGGCGCCGGTGTATAATCCACGCACAGTACAGAATCTACAGGCACTTCTTTCACATAGGCGGTACCGGTATTATCTGTATAATATTTATAAGCCTTCTTTGTTTTACGCAGTACGATGTTACCATTCAATACACCATTTTTGATTTCCAGTACGAACGAAGAACCTGGTACGTTTTCTATTTCACCAGCTACTAATTCTTCACCTTTACCATCTGTACGGCGGGCATTCACTTTTCCGGTCAATACAGTACCTGCATCCACTTTCAGTTCGGCAGCACTCACCAGACGGGCATTAACGCCTGCTTTGGCCTGTGTTCTGATATCCTGTAAAACGCCGGCGGTGGAGCCCAAACGGTAAGGTGCTTTCTGCTGGCCATGTGTGATGGCAGCAGCCATTAATAAAAAAGTAGTACCTGATATATATTTTAGCATTGTGTTCATAGGATAAACTGTTTAATGATTAGTATTAGAGTTTTGTGATCTTGAACCAGTTCAGATTCCAGCCGCCGGCCTGTGCATAGATACCAAAGTTGTAAGTACCTGCATTAATGGTCACTGTTTGAGAAATAGTTGTCCAGTTCTGCCAGCCGCCGGTAGAAGGAATATCCAGGTAACCCAGGATAGTGGAACCTGCATTGAGATCCAGCGATAATCTGCCGCCTCCATTCAAACTAGCTACGCGGTATTCAATTTTGTAAGTACCGGTAGTAGGAATAGTGATAGCGTTGTAAGCCATCCAGTCACCGGTATCAATATACCCAACATTCTGTCCGCCATTTGTGTCAGTAGTACTTTCTGTCTGTACGCCCGACATTGAGCTGTAAGACTCTGCTTCTATCTGTCTGGTAAAACCTGGATTGGTGCCACCACCATCCTGATAGACTCTTACATAATCAACATACATCTTGGCAGGGAAAGCATTACCATCAATGTTGAATCCGGGCCAGTTACCACCAATAGCGAAGTTCAGCAGGATGAAGAAATCCTTCTGGAACTCTTCTGTTCCACCTACATTATTCAGGATATTGATTTCATTATACTGTGCGCCATCTACAAACCACCTGATATAAGCAGAGGTCCATTCAATGGAGTAAGTATGATAACCTGTAACAGCCACCGGTGTGGAGCTACCATAATCCGCCTGCATGCCATTGGTGCCTATCCAGTGTACAGTACCGTTTACATCGGTATTGGTGTTTATATGTTCCATGATATCGATCTCACCGCAGGCCGGCCAGCCTACAGAACCGATATTACTTCCCAGCATCCAGAAAGCGGGCCATGAACCAGAGAATGAAGGAATGGCAATACGGGCTTCTATTTTACCGTATGTCCATGATTTTCTCCCCTGTGTTTTCATTCTTACAGAAGTGTAAGCAGCACCGCCAAAATTTTCTTTTTTTGCGTTAAGGACTAACTGACCATTTTCTATTGTGGCATTTTCCTGGCGATAGTATTCCAGTTCATTATTGCCCCAGCCGCCGGCACCGGTTTCAAATACCCAGTCGGGCCCGATGGCGTTGTTAAACTCGTCCTGCCAGACTAGCTGCCAGTTTTGCGCCGAGGCTGCACTGCCGGTGAGTGCCAGCAGGCCGGTTAACAATAGAGGTAATTTCAATGATCGCATCATAAGGGTTTTGTTTTAAGTGGTTAAAAAAAATATGGTTTTCTCTAAAATCCGGGTTACAAAAATTTCATCTCAGACTATCACCGGAAATATTTTTACCGGAAGTACAAGATGAATACGCTCTAATTTTTCACAAATTTTCTGGTAATGGTTTTCCCATTCTTTGTATATACCAGTGTATAAATACCAGCAGCTAATCCGGATACATCTATCCTGTCAGATACTGCTTTAAATGCTCTCACAGGACGACCCGTAATATCATACACCTGTATAATGCCGCCATTCAGTTCAAAGTTGGTATGTATCCTTATTTCATTCGTTACAGGATTAGGATAGATGGTAAGGTCCAGCGTGGCTATCTTAGCGCTGGCAAGGGCTGCGCTGCCAGTCTGTACTCGCAGTGAACTGATGATATCATTCCAGCTCTGGCTTACCAGGCATGAATTATTTGCTGTAATGGTTAATGAGTTACCGGCAAAATTATCATCAGCATATACTATTGTTTTATATCCGCTGTTCACCGTTACAGAAGATATATCGTCATTGAGAATACCATACGATCTGAGTTTTGTAAGTGTGTAATCACCTAACGGTAAGCTGATACCCAATCCTGTATAATTGCAATCTTTATAGAAAGTTACAGCAGGGGTACTGAGTGTGCCTCCTCCGAAAACATTCCTGATAGCAGTAGCATAACCGGTAGTACCGGAAGTATTATCAAAATCATCATACAGCCACATGAACCCACCTTTTATAATACTGCTGCATGAATTTTTCCAGGTAGTTAACTGGCTTTGTACCTGTGCGGTCGTTTTTTCTGCATCCCACAATCCTGCGTAAACGGGTACACTACCAAAGCTCCAGTTACAGGGAGAATTGCCACTACCACCGGAATAACATTGCAGGTCTACACGGTCTATTGTACCTGCCCGCTGGTTGTTGGTATTAGTAGCTACCGTGGTCCAGAAAGTTTTATTGGTATAAGGCACCAGAGATACCTTAAATCCCAGGTTGCCCAGCATCACAGCCAGGGCTGTGGCAGAACCTGCATCATAGGTCAGTTCATCATCAAAGGCGATCGCATCTACAGAAGGGAATGTGTTTTTAAGTGCCTGGAAGTTTTTGTACAGCGTGCTGGTACTACCCGTTCCCTGAGCAGCAATCAGGTTCTTTACATTCGCAAACGTGCTGCCACCCCATGCACTTAAACAAAACTCTACCCTGTTAATAGTAGAGGGGGCAGACTTCAGTAATGCAATATCATTTGCAAAATTGGGATAACTGCTGGCACCGATATAGGCACCATCCTGAATAAGCGGGAATTCCGCATTAAAATTAAAGTTGCCACTGGCATCAATATGTATGGTCCATACCACTACATAAGTGAAGCCGGAATTTCTTAGTTCATTGATGGAATAGCTTCTGTTCTTGTAAATGGGGCCACCACCATAAACCCCTGACTGAGCCTGCAGGGTATGGGTACTGATTGCGGCAAAAAAGAAAAGGACCAATAGCCTTACGAAGAATTGTTTTCCTGTGTTCATTGTTTTGCTTTTTATAACGTGAAAAAGATCATGATGCCAACCGGGGTGAAGGCATCTGTTGTGTTGTTGTGCAGTAAAAAGTGGGAAGTAAAATTCTAATCATAGTTACATTTTACCGGTGATAGTTATTCTGAGGGAAAGCCTGCCGGATATTGTACCTGGCAGGAGAAAAAGTTATTATCTGATAAAAGATCAATGCGAACTACGTATTGAAGCTATTTTCTGCTTAAACCCGTAGTCCGCAATTGATGGTGTTTAGTTGCGCTAATCCTTAATATGCCTGATTACATGCGAACAATTTTCGCACTTCCTTTGCGTGTGCCGGCTGCATTGGTAGTTTTGATAATGAAGGTACCCTGTGGTACACGACTGATATCAAGACTGATCAATTGCTGACCTTTTGCACCGGCAATGTATTCTTTGTGTAATACAGGGCTGGTACCATTTACGCTCCAGATCTCGATGTATACTTTTTCAGCAGCAGCTGCACCTACCTGTAACTGAAGGGTTGAACCTGTAACAGGGTTAGGGTATGCAACCAGTGTCTGAACAGCAGTAGACTGATCAACGAGGTTATTAGCGGTACTTGCTATTCTTGCACTTGAGCATGCGCCCAGTGGCTGCCACCACCAGTCTGCAGTACCCGGTGTAACATTATACAGTGAATTGGCAAGACTCTGGTAGAGATAACCATTGTACACTACTTTATCACCAATGTTATAGATAGCAGGATATACTGCATAAGTTGGCACACCAGCACAGTTGCCTGTATTTGTGCTGCCTGTTACAGTTATACCAACTGCTCCACTTGTAGTAGTTGCACCGGCATTATCAGTAGCGATAGCTGTCAGAGAATAAGTACCTGCTGCAACGCCGGTCCATGTATAAGAATATGGAGAGGCTGTAGCTGTACCCAGTTTAGTACTGCCATTATAGAAGTCTACTTTAGCAATGGAACCATCTGCATCTGTAGCAGTAGCAGAGATAGTAACTGAAGCAGGAGCGGTGAAGGATGCACCACCTGCAGGAGAAGAGATACTTACCACAGGAGGTGTATTACCCGGATTAGTTCCACCACCACAATCAGCTACATAACCCCATACCTGACCATCGCCGGTGTGCGTATCCGGCTGATCATTCTGTGTCCACCATTTAGCTGTGTATAATTTGCCGTTGTAAACAACCTGCATACCATTTGTATATACAGAGGCAGCCTGCCAGGCAGCGATACCATTACAGTTACCGCCACCTGTGCCGGTCACTACGATAGCGATTGTGGCTGACGTTGTCACAGCTCCACCGTTATCAGTAGCTTTGGCAATAAGGCTGTAGCTGCCCGCTGCTACATTCGTCCAGGAATAGGTATAGGGACTGGACGTAGATTCACCCAGTTTGGTGCTTCCATTGTAAAACTCAACTTTTGTAATACTGCCATCTGCATCAGAAGCATTCGCTGTAATTGTCACTGATGCCGGTGCAGAGAACGATGCATTTGCTGCAGGAGAAGTAATGCTTACCACCGGAGATTGATTGCCCGGATTATTCCCTCCGCCTTTTACTACTACTTCATCATGAATAGCAGACAAGAGAGAATAAGTACCTACTGCATCCTGAGATAATTCCCACATCATGATACCACCTGCCTGATCATATGCCAGGTCGGTTTTACTTTTGATAGTAGTGATACCATTATAACCCACGCCACTGTAAGTATCAGCATAAGGATTTGCTCCTCTTGCTATCAGCGCTGCATAAGACTCCCAGCTTGGACGGCCATAGAAAGGCACACCCAGTACTGTTTTATTAGCTGGTAAGCCTCTGCCCTTCCAGTAACTAATCGATTGTGATGCATAAGAATAAGTAGAATGATCATAGTTATTATAATCATACGCCATCAGGTTTAAAAAATCTACCTGTGCAAACACTGAGCTGAGAATGCTTTCTCCACCGGTTCCTACTACCGCTGCGGTTAACAGTTTGCCTTGTCCATGCAACCTGGTAGCTAATGCTGTCATCAGCGATACATAATTATTGGCAGAAGTACCTGCATCAGGATATTCCCAATCGATATCAGCACCATCCAGGTTATACTGGTTCACGAAGCTGGAAATATTGTTAACGAAATTAGTACGGTAGGTAGTGTTCCCTGCCAGTGTTTCGAAACCATTATCATTACCGTCATTCCATCCACCTACGGAGATCATTACCTTTACACCATTTGCATGTGCAGCAGACACAAGGCTTGACAGCTTGGAAGAATTGTCAATAGCCTGCAGGCTCCCATCGGTATTAGGCAATAAAAACGCGTAATTGATATGGGTAAGTTTACTGTATTGTACAGCGTTTACATCTCCTGCCCAGGAAGGCATATACCCTACTACCTTAAATTGTGCAGATGATAACAGGGAAGAAATAAGAAAGACACAGGATAATACACCTGTTCTTATCCATTTTTTTGTTGTCATTGTTTGTTCGTTTGAGGGATAAAATGGTTGTTAAAAATCAAATGCGGACCAGGAATAGTCCGCATTTGATCTCTATATTGTTATTACATGCGTATCATTTTCGCACTTCCTTTATGTGTACCGGTAGCATTGGTAGTTTTGATAATGAAGGTACCCTGTGGTACACGACTGATATCAAGACTGATCACTTGCTGACCTTTTGCACCGGCAATATATTCCTTGTGTAATACAGGACTATTACCGTTTATGCTCCAGATTTCTACATAAATCTTTTCAGCGGCAGCTGCAGTTACCTGTACCTGCAGGTTTGAACCTGTAACAGGATTAGGATATACAACCAGTGTCTGAACAGCAGTAGACTGATCAACGAGATTATTAGCTGTACTTGCTACTCTTGCACTTGAGCATGCGCCCAGTGGCTGCCACCACCAGTCTGCAGTACCCGGCGTAACATTATACAGTGAATTGGCAAGACTCTGGTAGAGATAACCATTGTACACTACTTTATCACCAATGTTATAGATAGCAGGATATACTGCATAAGTT